>Ga0315274_10000272_pt1 | contig 79847 bp, 77 predicted proteins | sample YL17G02_20_MG_FD_203700 | JGI IMG/M metagenome (GOLD analysis project Ga0315274, IMG submission 203700) | Sediment microbial communities from Yellowstone Lake, YNP, Wyoming, USA - YL17G02_20 | ecosystem: Environmental > Aquatic > Freshwater > Lake > Sediment | place: USA: Wyoming | collected... | reverse complement strand
TACAATAATGCTACCAGGTCCAGTATTTCTTGATAATCAAGGAGTAGGAGTATCAGCACAAACGGCAAAGCAGAATCTTGAAGATCGAAAAAAATTAGGAACATTGGGAGGGTCTCCGTTAACTATGCCTTTAGTAAAAATAAACGTTCGTATACCAAAACCGACTTATGCGCAAGGTGGTGTATATGGTGGAGAATCACCTGATTATGAAAATAAATTCAGTACCTCGTTTTGGAATAATAATTGTTATACAATAATGATTGTTGACCATGTATTTGAAAAAAATAAATTTATACAACGTTTGAAGTTAAATTTGTATTTACCGCCTAGAAGTGGTTCAGTGGATCTAATCAGTGCAAGTTCATCAGGTAACACGAGTAATGATAGTAATGTGACACCGACTAACACATTACCGTCTAATTTATCAACAAAAGACACGAATGCAAGACGTCAATATGTATATAATGGGTTATTAAAAAGACATTTTTCATCGGTACATGCATCGGCTATTGTCGGTAATATAGCAGTTGAAAATCCTACTTTTGACCCGGCTGTACATCAAAAAGGAGGTCCTGCATACGGTCTTTGTCAATGGGAAGGATCAAGAAGGACTGATTTACAAAATTTTGCAGCAAGTCAAGGTAAACCTGAGTCAGATATGGATGTACAATTAGATTTTATACGACACGAACTAAGTCCTACAGGTACACACGCATCCGCTTATAAATTATTAATGAAAACCACAGATGTATCATCTGCTACATATGTAGTAACAGCTTCATACGAAAAACCGAAGGGAGCTAGTGGTGGAGTTATAAAGAATCCAGGTCCAATGCAGTATAATAAAAGAGTAGCATCGGCTGAGCAGATATATAATCAGCAAAAAGACGCTTGATTTATTGATTATTAGCTCATATCATATCATTTTTCATATAATAAAAAGGAAAATGATATGACAACTCAACCTGAATCAGCAACATTACCGTCTGTACCTGCAGATCGTGCTAAATTAAAAGGTATGATTGAAGAAGCTGCGGTCTGTATGCAACGTATAGATGATCAACGTGAAGCTATGAAAGATATTTTTGAATTAATTAAAGAAGACTTTGCAATCGCGCCTAAATACTCCCGCAAAATGGCTAAAGCATACCACAAACATACTTACCGAGATATGCAAGCTGAACAAGAAGAATTCGAATTATTGTATGAGGGAATCATCGGTACCGAATAACATTTATAACAAGGATTGTGATGAGTTATATATCAGCTAAATTAGATAGAAAAACAAATAAAGTACTTGTATGGCATAGTGAAAATCACGTTACAACATGTAAACGATATCCAGGTATTTATGAATTTTATATAGCAGATAAAGACGGTGAATATGTTAGTGTTTTTAATGAAAAACTAAAAAAGTATTCATTTGATTCTTATTATGAGTTTGAAGAAGCAAAAAAATTCTTAATTGATGAAAAACGAATTAAGTTGTATGAATCAGATATAGATATTGAATTTAAGGTATTATCTAAATTATATTATAAACAACCTGCACCAAAACTTAATATAACTATGTATGATATTGAGGTTGATTATAATCCATTAATCGGATTTTCATCACCATTAAATCCATACGCACCTGTAAATGCAATATCATTACATCATTACTGGTTGGGAGAATCATATGTACTTGCAGTACCCCCGCCGGGTTTTGATATGAATGATTTTGATGAATCATTACGTGATTTATCGAAAGTGGAATTTTTTAAAAATGAACGATCATTACTATTACGGTTTTTAGATCTTATTGAAGACACTACGTTAATCACGGGTTGGAATTCAAACGGGTTCGATGACCCATATATTTGTAAACGAATTAATCAAATATTAGGCCCACGAGCGTTAAAACGGATGTCCTTTCCGGATGCACCTATACCTAGATTTCGTGAAACACTTGTACGAAATCGAACTCAATGTTTTGTAGATATATATGGTAGAGTATCTGTCGATTATTTAGAAATATTTAAAAAATATGAATTTAAAGAACGTCCAAGTTATAAATTGGAGGCAATTGCAGATGAATTTTTACCACATTTACCTAAATTATCGTATACAGGAACATTAGCGTCTTTGTATCATAATGATTTTAATCATTTTATTCGATATAATGTTCGTGATACTGAAATATTGAAAGGTTTTGAAGATAAATTAGGATATATGGCACTTGCAAATGAAATGTGTCATTCATCATGTGGGTTATTTACTCACATTCATGGTACAGTTAAGTTAGTTGATTATGCTATTATTAATTATTGTCATAATGATTTAAATGTTAAAGTTCCAGATAGGTGGGATACCGCAGATGGTAGTATTCAAGGTGCATATGTATTATTACCACAACAAGGTATGCATGAACATATTGGATCAATAGATATTTCATCACTGTATCCATCAGCCATTATTGCGATAAATATTAGCCCAGAAACATATATTGGACAATTTGAGAATAATATTAATGATTGGGAAACATTATATGCACGTAGAGAAGAAGAATTAACATTATTTCTAGCAGATGGTAGTACTATAAGTAAAACAACCTCTGAATGGGTTGGTTATATGTTGAATAAAAAATGGGCAGTTAGTGGATATGGAACAGTGTATGATCAAACTAACCCGGGTATTATTCCAACAATATTAAGTAATTGGTATGTTGAACGAAAGGAATTTCAAAAATTAAAATTACAATATCATGATGAAGCAAGTGCGAATCCTACACAATATGATGGATTAATTGAAAAATCAAATTATTATGATCGATTACAATTTGTTACAAAGATACGGTTAAATAGTACATATGGAGCACTCACCAATTATAATTTTAGATTTTTTAAATTAGAAGCAGGTGAATCTGTAACTGGAACTGGTAGAATGATTTTACGACATCAATGCCGTAAAGTATCAGAATTATTAGGTGGTCCATATAATACAAATTTTCCATTATATGAAACAGTTAAAGAGTGTATTGAGCATGGATGTTCTCCTGATTTAGCACTACACGGGCCAGTGTTTAAAGGAGAATTTCCTTCAGAATCAATAGTATACGGAGACTCTGTGGCACATGATTCTAAAATATATACAAACATAGGATTATGTAATATATGTAATTTGTTTAATGAAACTGAAATAATTATTAACAATAAAGAATATTATCATCCTAGTAATTTACAAGTACTAACATATGATGAAGTATTACAAGATTCATGTTATAAATCTGTAAAGTATGTAATGAGACATAAAACAGCTAAACAAATGTATAGAGTATGTATATCAAATACAAATTTTATTGATGTAACTGAAGACCACTCATTAATTGGTTATAGAAACACTAATGTATGGAAACCAGGAGAAACAAGATTAATTAACGTTAAGCCTGAAGAAATCGGTATAATTGCTAATAGTTTAATATTTCTAAAGCGAATTCCAAGAATTAATATTAATGATTTAAATTATACAAAAGAAATATATCAAATAATGGGGTATGTATTAGGTGATGGTTATGTTGCAAAAACAGTTCAAGGTAATATAGGATTAAGTATAGGAAATCAAGATAAAGAAGAAGTTATTGAAAAATTATTATTACCATTAATTAAACAAAAATGGATTACTTCATTTAAAGAACAATCTAATACTCATGATGTTAGAATATGTGGGTCTAAATTATATTATTTACTTAGATCTACATTATATGAAACAGGTATAAAAAGAATTCCAAAATTTATATTTCAAGAGACAGAAGAGCATATTGGGTATTTTTTAAGTGGGTATTTTAGTGCAGATGGATCTACTTCAATTAAAGGTAAAGTATCATTATGTTCTATTACATATGAAAATATTATTGGTGTACAGCAATTATTATTTTATTGTGGTATACCGTCAAATTATTTTCAAGAAACAACACCTAATTTATATAAAAATATAAGTACAGGAACATATAGTTATCATTTAAACATTAAAGATGGTTATGGATTTAGAGAAAAGATTGGATTTATATTAACAAGAAAACAAAACTGTATTATTAAAAAACGTGGTAATGCAACTAAAATGGTTCTTGATTATGGTATTAGTTTATGTCGTATTACAAAAATTGAAAAACTTGAATATGATGATTACGTTTATGATATTGAAGTTGAAGACACTCATACATTTTTTGCTAATAATATTTTAGTACATAATACAGATTCATGTTATTATAAAACGTATACACAAAACTCTGAAGAAGCAATAAAAACTGCGGATGCGGTAGCGGAGGTTGTAAACAAATCTTTCCCAGCATTTATGAGAGAAGCGTTTTTATGTCAACCGGGATATGATCAAAAGATAAAAACTGCAAGAGAAATTGTTAGTGATCGTGGTATATTTGTTGATAAAAAACGATACATGTTACATATTATCGATAGTGAAGGTCATGCTGTTGATAAGTTAAAAATAATGGGATTAGAATTAAAGAAAACCACATTGCCAAAGCCAGTTCAACAAACATTAACAAAATTTATTGAACGTTTATTGAAAGGGGCAACTTGGGATTCTATTGCAGCAGAAGTGGTTGCATATAAAAAAGAATTAATAAACACCCAAGATATTTTATCTATAGGGTTACCAAAAGGAGTTAATAATGTTGAGAATTATACAGTGTCTTATGAGCGCGATCGTACTTGTAGACTACCCGGTCACGTTGCTGCAGCTATATATTATAATATTCAGCTTAAAGAACATGAAGATCATGAATCTCCAGTAATAACTTCAGGAACTAAGTTAAAAGTATTTTATCTTAAATCAAAATTTGGAAAGTTTAAATCAATTGCATTACCAACAGATATTGATACTGTACCATCTTGGTTTTATGAATACTTTTTACCTATACTCGATAGGGATGCACAACTGTATCGTTTAGTTGATAAACCGTTAGAACATATACTTAACGCTATTAACGAAGAAGTACCAACAGCTCAACTATTTCACGTAAAAGAATTATTTACATTTTAGGGACAACTATGACTGTTTTAACGAAAGATATAATTCATCAAATAATCCAAGCAGTTAAGACAGCAAAGTTATTTGGTATTGAATCATTTATATTGGAACCGAATATAATTAGAGGTATAGACGAAACAAGATCAGTTGCTATTTTTGATAATAATATAACCTTTGATATTAACTATTCAATCGGGATTAATCGGTTAGATATTTTAGTTAATAGGTTAACTGTATTTAATTCTATAGAGAATTTTAGTGTTGATTGCATTATTGATGAAAAAATAAATGAGGCAAGATCATTAGTAATCAAAGCGGATAGAGTTAAAGTTGAATATAAATGTGCTAGGATAAAAGCTATTCAAGCACCTAAAACAATAGAAGATACTAGAAAATATAAACTTGAAATAAGTGAAGATATTGCTAATCTTTTTATCAAAGCCGATTCAGCTATGCGAGCTGAAACTATGAATATATCTTGTAACGATGATGTTGTAACATATGAATTTGTTGATTCAAATAATGATGTTTTTCAATACGAATCGACTTTAAAAGCTGTAAATCTAGTAAATGATAATTTTGTTAATTTTAGACATAAATATTCAGTTAAACTTATTATGTTAGCAATTAAACATAATAATACAGGTAATTTTTATATAACTAATAAAGGAATGTTCAACGCTGATGTTAATGGGATAAATGTATACATTATATCAAAACAATAAAGGTACATTAATGAATTGGTTTACAAAATTATTTAAGAAGAAAACTACAGTGGGCGCATTACCTTCAACTAAAGAAGTTGAACCACTAATACAAATATTGGGTGAACGTATTGATCCGGAAAAAGGTGTTGAACTTACTTTAGATTGGAATGATGAATTTATCACCTATTTAAAATCAAATGGGTATCATGGTACATCTGATGAAGCAATAATACAACATTGGTTAGGAGATCTTTATTTGGATATGCAAAGAAGACTTCAAGCTCGCATTAATATGAATAGTGATTATGAATAGTGTTCTATTGATTGTGTAATATTTGATACAAGATTATCTGTGAATGCAAAACATTCAGTACGGCCAGCAAACCCAGGTAATGGGATGTATTGATTCTCTCGAAATGAGTATTTAATATGTTGTTCGATATTAACACATCGTTCAAGCGTCAAGCGATATTCAGCAAGTGTATTAATATTATATTTTTTATATGATTTATCTTGAAATCGTTTTTTAATGTTGTGAATGGTTATACCTACTTTTATAAAGGATTCTGTATCGTTTATAAAGTGTAATACGTATAGTGTTGTTATATGAGATAAATTATACCCCTTTTTAATATAACAAGGTGACAAGTTTTTGATCAATTTGCTCATTTGTTAATTTTCTTGACATTTTGTGCTTTATAATATATAATGAATATTTTAATTATACCACATATAAGGAAATTTAGCCAATGAAATTTTTAATTGTAGATGCACATAATATTTTGCACAAGACGTTCTACGTACATCAGACTGAAGATCTAGATATGTTAGTCAAATTAGCATTTCATGCAACATTTACTACATTAAACAAATATTATAAATTACATAAACCTGATCGACTTATTTGTGTGTTTGATAGAGCTAATTGGCGAGTTGATTATACAAAATCACCTGAATGTTATTCGGGTAGATTATATAAAGGTACTCGTAGATTAGTTATGACTCAAAAACAAACTAAGATGTATGAGTTATTTAAACAATTTATTATGGATTTTGAAGACTTAATTCGTACGCATACTGCAATTGTGTGTCTTGCAAAAGATAAATTAGAAGCAGATGATCTAATTGCTGGATTATGTTACATATACGGAGGTGATGATGCAGGTACTAATAATAAAACAACATATAACATCGATGATTTTAACGATACATCTCATAATGTAGTTGTTGTAAGTGCTGATAAGGACTTATTACAACTATTACGTTATAAGAATGTACGGTTAATTGATCCTGCAACTGGTAAAGATCGTACATTAGAAAAATGGAATTATGATGTTGATTATTTTTTATATGAGAAATCATTAACAGGTGATACTGGTGATAATATACAATCAGCATTGCCTAGATTCCGTAAGAAGAAAATATTTGAAGCGTACTCTGATGATTATGCACACACTAATTTAATGCAACGAACTTGGGTAAATGAAGATGAAAAAGTAATGAGTGTTGGTACATTAGTTAAAGAAAATATATTATTAACTAATTTAACCCATCAACCCGATCATATTCAAGATTTAATATGGGAATCAATTAATCACGAAATGAACAATCGAGGTAAATACAGTCATTTTCATTTTTTAAAATTTTTAGGTAAATATGAATTAAAAAATGTAAGTAAAAGTCTCGATCAATTCATTCCAATGTTGAGTAGGTAAATTAATTGTTTAATTTTTCTTCTTTAATTACTATACTACGATCTACTGAAGCTTGGTCTGTATTAGTTGAACTATCAATAGCGTACCCAGTAAGAAATCCAGTATAGATTACACTCCAAAATGTCATTCCTTCAACAATTACACCATTTGCTAAAGCAGTAACTATAATAGCTATAGTCGTACCTATTGATGTCAATGATCCTGGCCAATTTGATGATCCAAACCATTCATGAATAGGTACAGCGGTTTCATTTTTAAGACGTTTTTTTATATAATGACTCACGAGACCTACTATTGTAGCTACTGCGAATAAAATTTCATTACTATGTGCTATTAATAATGCACTCATAATGTTTACCTCCAATGATTGTTGTATTTGTATTTATAAGATACCCTTGTTTTTTATGTAATAAATAGTGGTGAGCTTATATAACAATAATTATTCTTTAGGAGGATATATGGAGCCAAATACACAAAACCAATCAACACCAGGTAATTACAGATTCCTTGAATGGATGGATTTAGAAAACAACGGTGTGATGATTGAATGCGCTATTTTAAAGAAGTTTCCAAATGGAGATACTTATTTTTTCGCACTATCATCACTTGATAATATCGATAAACAACGTCTGCGCAATATATTATTACACAAAAGCGCAGCGTTATATACAGAACTTTGGTCTATGTTAGAACAACATACTTTAGGGAATGGAATGAATGCTTTATTGTATTTTAATCAATTAGCAAAATTACGTACCGCTAGCGGACAAATGCTACCATTTGGTGGTGGACAAAAAGGTGCACCAATGCAACAACAAATTCAAACACCAACTACAAGTCAATCTTTTGAATCACTTGCAAAAACAACAAAACCGGTAGCTATTAAATAATCAAACAATTATATCGGTAGATAGTGGTACAATTTCAAATCTAACCTCGCATTTATATTGTGATATCAAAGTATCATATAATTCGTGTGGGGTTATTTCTGTGTTTGGTAATTTGTAAGCTTTAGCAACAAATTCTGAACAATATTCACCTCGCCCACCACCAATATTTATTTTTTTACCAAATCCTCTATATATTAAAGATTGAATTCCAATTAATGCACCATCGGTCCATCCGTAAGGTACTAGTCCAACTCTATCAAGTGCATTTTCACTAATATCAATCCATTTCAGTGGTGGAGATAATACTATCATATCATAAATACATTCATTTGATAAGTTTACAATATCTCTATTATTAGTATGACCAGTAGCTTCAACGATCATTAATCGTTTTGTTTTATGTATATTTTTACAAGCCACTTCAACCCAAAAAGCTATAGCCACATGAGAAAACGGTGAATCAGTTATGGCTTCAATTAGTTTTGAAGATATATTTGGTTTATTTTTGAAGAAAATAATATCCCCATCTTTAATTAATTCTCTGGCTTGTGCATAATGATACGTTTGCATTATCTTACTCCTTATTATTGTAATATTATTTAGTAAATAATACGTAATTTTGAAGATAACCGTGTTGCTGCGTTATACTAAGTGCATGTATAACTGGACGTAAGATAATAAAGAACAATGCATCTGTGTATGAATTTAGTTGAATATGATATATTAAAATATATTATTCACTTATATAAAATTTAATTATATAATATTTTTATATATTACAAATTTGCAAATATAGTTTCAAGTTTTGAAGTTGTGGTACTATTATCAACTTTTGCAATAAGTGGTCCCATATAGCTATTTTCTCTAATTTCAATAGTTTCATCGCTATGCTCATAACGAAACGCATATCTAGTACCACCTATAAAGATCCAAAGAATGTTACCAGTTGCATCATTTCCTCTAACTTGAATATCAGAATTTTCATCCATTTTATTAACAATAAATCCTAATAAGGGAAAAATTACTTGACCAACATTCCCTGCATGACACTGTGTTCTTTCCACAACTTTATCAAAATATCCTTTTAAAATTTTAATATTTTTTACATGAATAGTCATTGTTGTCCTCTAAATTATTAATAAAATCATATTATATAATATTTTGTAGAATTAATCAACAATTATAATTAACTAAAATTTTAATGGATTTACAGGTGCTGGTATTTCAATTTTTTCTTTTGGTTTATTTAATAAAGCAGCCATCTCACATAAAGTAGTAATTCGTTCCCATGCTTCATTAAAGCCGTTCATAGAAAAAACAGAAAAAACCTCCATGTTTTCAATTTTATAGGTTATTGCTAGTTCCTTATTATCTTATATGTTAACTCATTGATTTAATAGGTATTGTCAGTCTGGAGAGGCTCGAACTCCCGATTTCCAAACCCCAAATTTGGCGCCATACCGCTTGGCTACAGACTGACAATACCTACTATTTGTTTTAAATCAACATTGTAGGAGTAACCGGAATTGAACCGATAACTTCCGCAATGTAAATGCGACACTCTACCAATTGAGTTATACTCCTACAACGTTGACTTTACTCTTCTAAAATACACTTAGTAGGTACGGTGGGATTTGAACCCACGATTCCCACCTTAAAAGGGTGGTGTTCTAGGCCGCTGAACGACGTACCTACTAAGTATACTTTTTAAAATTGGTAGCTCTACCAGGTATCGATCCTGTGTCTTTACGTTATCAGCGTAATGTTCTACCTTTGAACTATAGAGCTGTATTTCGTTTAAATACATTTTGTAGTGATGGTTGGGTTCGAACCAACGATTTTCTCCGTATGAAGGAGGTGCTTTACCGGCTTAGCCACATCACTACAAAAAATACTATTTAAAAATATCTCAATCCACCTTGATCTGTTTCACCACCAGTAGCTTCAACTACTGTATCTTCTTCAATAATATCATCTATATCATTAGTTGAACACCAACTTCGCCCACATCGAGTAATGGTAACTTGTAAGTGTTTTGATTTATCTTTAACTAACATTAATTTATCAATCACTTCTTGTACATTCATTTTACATACTCTTTAGTTGAAAATAATTATAGGGGTGACTGGAGAGATTCGAACCCCTTCAATAATATTGATAAATATATATTTAAACTTATTTTAATATTATAATTATGAACTCATATATTACTTGTCCTATTTGTTTTAAACAATTTAAGAAAATAACCAATAATCATTTAAAACTACATAATATTTCATATGTTAATTTTCGAAATCAATATCCTAATCATCCTATACAAACTGATGATGTTACAATTAAAAATAAAGAAAATTGTAAAAAGCGAGATTGTACGAATTATGTTCGTACAAAAGCAATATTAGTTAAACAAACATACAACTTAAATCCTAAAATATGCAAATACTGCTCTACAATAATACCATATAAATCACGAAGAAATAACTTTTGTAATAATTCGTGTTCAGCATCATATACTAATACTGGTCGTATTCTAACAACTGCGACAAAAACTAAAATTTCAAATACTCATAAAAGTAAAGAACGTAAAGAACGTATTATTACGAATACTCAATTTATTAAAATATCAATAAAAATTGCAATTACAGAAGCTGATAAAAACAATATTCCATATAGTAAATTATATAAATGTTGTTGTACTCATTGTTCTAATGTAACTTTAATCAAAAATAAACAAAAATATTGCTATAACTGTGCATCACTATATTTTGATGGTATGCGTCAAATATATAGATTTAAATTTAATGTATATGACTATCCTAATATATTTGATTTAAATTTAATTAAATCAGTAGGTTGGTTTTCCAATGGTGGTAAGTTTGGAAATAAAACACTTAATCCTACAGGGCTTAGTCGAGATCATAAAATATCAGTAAAAGATGCAGTTAAACATAATTATGATCCTTATTATATTTCACATCCTTTAAATTGTGAAATAATGTCACAAACAAATAATAATATTAAAAAAACAAAATCCTCAATCACTTATGAAAGCTTAGTTTTCATGGTAGATGAATATGAAAATGTATATCGGGGAGAATGAGGAGCTACTATCTCCCAACTACTCACTTCACAGGCGAGGGCTTTACCAATTAAGCTACATTCTCCCCGATAATCACTTTTATTCACTTGTTTTCTTACATTTAATTACTGTGTTCTTTTACATTTTATTTCTGTGTTTTAACAACCATAAAAAAAACCTGATAAGTTTGAAACTTTCAGGCCCATTATTGGTAGATTTAAAAAACGATATACTATCTACACAATAATGGGCGCATCCGGATGTTTCACAATAATCATGGGCATTACGATAGTTTTCATTTCTTGTCTCTTTTTAAATTTGTTTAACTTGTTTATATTATATGTTATTTAGGCCAAATAGGCCACTGTTTATTTTTATTCATTTTATGGTCCTGGGAATGTAATCCATGGAGCTGGTCTAGGACCTGCAATCCATGGAAGTATAATATCCCAAGGAACATCATCTGGCCATTTTATAGTACCAATTCTTTTCGCTTTTTGCAGAATAACTTTTTGTTTCATATTATTCACATCGCGGGAACAATTATACCAAAACCTGGTATAATACATGTGATACCACATGGTAGTATCCATAAAATGAGTTCTGGCCAATGAATAGGTCTTAAGTCTTTCATATTACAACAGGCCACTTATACATCAGTTGGAGCCCAACCAGGTTTAACAACGGTATAAGGTAATAAAGGCATTATATCTTTCATATTATCACCAATCTGGATCAATAAATCCAGTAGTTGGCCAATTATCAATCAACCCCAGTAAACTCCTGGACCTTTAAAAACTGGTGCAATCCATATTATATCTCGTTTCATTGTCATCTCCTTGAACTATAGTTCTATTATATAATATTTATTCTTTAATGCAACTATTCTTTTTTATTTATGCGAAAATATTTATTATGTGCGTATAAGAAATTCTTTAAAAGTTTCCATTATAGCTTTTGAGCCATAATATTTACCAGTTCCTGTACTAATAATGCTATATTTATGGGCTTTCGCTTTACGTTTAACACCATAATTCTTATTAACATACTGATTTGGTATGCTATTACCATCCATTGCTTTAGCACGTCTTGAAAAACTATTCGACTGTCCTGGTCCCTTCATATATTTAAATACCTACTTATCATTAAAATATAAGATGTTATTGTTCAGAGCGTGCAACTGATATTGTTAATGTGTATTTAATAATAAATGTTCTATTTGCAGCTTTAAGTACCGGGCTAAAAATTAGATGAGTTAACATGCGTTGGGCTTCATGTGTAGGATTATTTAAGTCGTTATCAACACCACCATCTGTTCCATTGACAGGTGCAAGAAATCCTATAAAGCTATTTAATCCATCGAATAACCAATTATCAGGAGGACTAGCAGGGGTTATTAAAGTAATATTAGCATTAACTCCAACATCGTCATTAGTAAACTTTAAATATCCGTATGTCATATTAGTCCCATCATTAATAGAAACAGTAGCATCAGCTATTGTAACATTTAATAATATAATTAAATCACTATATAGAATTTGTCCGCCAACACCAGATCCTGTTAATGGTGTATGAATAGTAATATGTTGTATAGTTCCACTAACATTAATATCAAATATGTATGTGGTATCTGGAAGTAATCCAGTCGGGTCAGTTGCTGTTTTTATACTTACATTAACACTTTGTGTACCGGGAGTTGCAATAACTGTAGTACCCGCTGTAAATAATCCAATTTCATCAAACGTAAAAGGTGTTTCGGTATATTCAGTTACATTATTAAGAGCATTTCCAACAATATCAGTTGGATATTGACTCAACGGTTCATTTGGATTTAAAACACATGTTATAACAACTTGTGATATTAATCCCTGATCAACACTTACTACTCCCGGGCCTGACATATTATTTAATATAGCTAGTGGATCACTTGAAGGTACAGCTCCTACTCCAGAGCTTATTAATATGCTACTTTCATTGATATATTCAGAATATGTTTCATTATAAAGACACGATTTCCATCCAGCAGCATCAGGAGGTAATCCATCATTAGGTGTTTTATATGTTATATTATATGCCGCATCTACAACAGTCCCACCATTGCCAAAAGCTATACGGTTAATCCAATAATTGCTTTCATTAGCTAGAGCTCTTGCAAAAACACGACCCATATTAGCTGGATGAATAGCGTTGCTCTTATCTAAATAAACATTACCTAAATCGTCTTCTATATGTACATATCCATGAACTTGTACTGGTATTGGTATTGTATTTTCAAACATGTGTTATATTCCTGTATTGATATATTTTATATTATTTATCATTATTTGTTAATATGTTAATAAGCTCAAGAATTAATTAAAATTTTAATATTATTATTATAGTACTATTTGAGTACCGATTACACGAGCACTACCAGTGTGCTCTGTCGTAAATGTAACTATTATAGTATTGTTATCCTGTGTTATAATATTACCAGGTAGAATTTTTTTATTTAAATTATCATCTAGTATCACAACATCTAAATTAACAGCGGTTGTGTTTAAATTATGGGTTATTGTCCATGAATTGCTAGGATCTGATTGTATGTGATTATATGCTGATATAGCCATTAATATTCTCCTTATACCACAGACGCGAAACCTGTTCGCGCTGATGAAAAAACTACAGTTGCAGTGTATGGATCATTAACAGTTACTGATAGTGGAATTATATTAGTTATGTCACCATTATATATTGTCCAACAATCAACAATTGGAGCTGCTTGACCTAAATTATGTACAAGAACCCAAGTATCAGATTCTTCATTTTGTGCGTATAAATACGATGCGAGTACGTTTTGATATGCCATGTTTAGTTACCTTACACTAATCTTGCAACACCAACTTGTGGTGATGAGAAGTTAATAGTTAGTTGAAATATTGAATTATGAGTAATTGAATCTGGTTGTACTTCAACATTACCGATGAATACTCTAACAACTGGAAAATACCCTAATTCATGTATAATTACCCAAGCAGATGAAGGTGCTGTTTGAGTGGAGGTATATGCTGTAGATGTTCTTGAGGATCCGGTAATAGCTTCACCGAACATAAGTACCGCAGATCCAATTATTGGATATCCAAACGTCACATTTAAATTATTATTGTCAACAATCGCTACAGCATTAGGAATAACATAAAGGTGATTTACATCATATATTTGAATCATTGGAGTTGTAGTGTTTAAGTTATGGTTTATGTTCCATGTGTTACTTTGACCAGTTTGACGATGCACATATGTATTTAATTCATTGGTCAATGGAACCCATACTGGTAATCCATTTAAAATTTCAACACACATATATACGCGTTTGTCTTTAAATATGATACGACCGGCAACAGGACTATCTGGAAAATTAGTTTCTAATTCCATCACCATTTGTTGCATTAGATTATTATTTAAATCGATGTTACCGAAATGCTTCATATACGTGCTCTCCATTTTAAATATGTTTATTGATATTTATATTTATCTCTATGAATATATTTATCATTAATCTTATAAAATATTTTTAAGAGCTAATATATAATAAAATTGTAGCAATTGTTATATTATTATATTATAATAATGTACACAATAAAAAAGAGGACTAAAGTCCTCTTTTTATATTAATTATTACTAATTAATTATGCAACGCCAGAAATTGCGACCGTACCGGCTAGAGCGGTATTAAACGTAATTGTGGTTACTGTTGTACTTGTTGCAACGATTGATTGTGGAATTACAATATTGTCAGTACTATCATATACATTTACTATTACAAATTTTTGACCTATTCCGTGAGTAACAGTCCAAGTTGTACTTGAAGACATAGCCTCAACGTGATATACTTTTTTATTAACCCAGTTTGTACCGTTATTTTGTAATACTTGACCAGATGCAGGAGTAGTAATAACAACATCAGACAATGCATCAATTGATTCTGTACCTAATAAGTTAGCGCGAGTTACAGGAACCCAATCAGTAGCTGATTTAGTTAAGATTGAGTCAGTAGCAGCACCATCAGCACTTGATACATTTGATAGATCATCTATTGTAGCGTCTAAACTAACAGCACCGGTTGTTACACTGAAGTGACTTGAGTTAAAACTTGCAAGACCTTTAGCGGCTGCACCAGCATCTGCAACATTGATTGTAACACTATTTGCAGCAGATACAGTTGTAATTGGAGTTGTACCACCAACGATAGCGAATGACTCACCTAAGCTAACAGCATCAGAACCAGTTGTACCTGTAACAGTAATACTTGAGTTGTCTAATTGTGCGTTTGACAATGAAGCAATACTAACAGCACCAGCAGTTACGGTAAAGTCAAGTGTATTGAAGCTTGCAACACCTTTTTGGGTATAAGATGCATCAGATGCTGTTATAGTTACAGTACCTGTAGATATAGCAGTACTAATACCTTGTGTAGATGTACCAGCTATAAGTAAAGTACCGCCTAACGCAATTGCAGTTGTTCCGATATCGTCAGCATCTAATGTGATTGTTTCATTTAAGATCATACCATTTGTGATGCCATTTGCTGGAACATACAATCCAGTTGCGTCTTGATATAAACCACTACCTGTAGGTAATAATAATGCTAATTTTGAAGCAGTGTCTGTTGAACGAACTGTACCATTTACTGTTAATATTAACGCAGAGGCTGAATCAGAGAATAAATCAAGACCGACTTCATCCGATGGTAATGCAACAACACCAGCACCTAAGTTAACATTAAGTGTGTTACCTGATTTAGATAAACCTGTACCATCAACAATTTGACCTGCACCAGTGAATTGAATCCAAGCGGTTGTAGAACTATCATAAGTATAGGCGCCATCAGTAGTTTTATCGAATACTGCCCAGTTATCAGATGGAGATGTGCCAGCATTCCAAACAGTTAAAACAGGATCAAGAACTGGATCAGCTTCTGGATCACCAGCAACCCAACCAGCTGTAGCAACATAAATCTTTTTATCTGTAGTATTTAAGAAACGATAACCTATTGCTACTGTTGTAGGGTTTGTTGCACCTACACTACCAACAGGTTCTTTCCAAGAAATACCAGTTATTAAACCATCTACATAGTTTTTGTTAGCAGCGTCTTGACCATCTAACGGAGAAGCTAAACCTGTAACTTTATAAGTACCACCAAAAGCTAAGTTACCTGTCATTGAATCACCTGATACATCAACATAAACACTAGCTACTAAACCGGTGATATCACCTTGTACAACAGCTGTAGTACCGCTTACACGACCATAAGAGTCTCTGGTAATTTTTAAGAATGTACCAGTTCCACCATTAGTAACAGTTGCTAAATCTATAGTTGGAGAAGCATCAACACCACTTCCATTGGTTACAGTGATACGGTCAGTAGAAGCTGTAGCAACATTACGGGTTATCCAACTACCATCTTCAACACGAACAGCAAACCCTAAAGTAGCTAAACCTTCAACCGCAGCTAAATCATTAGCTAATGCGAAAGTAATATTACCGGCTGTTCCAGCAGGATTTGTAATCGTGATACCAGCAGTGGGAGCTACAGTTGTGCGTGCTGCCCATACATTAGTAGCAGTTTCAACTATAATACCAACTGAGTCAAATATAGATAATGCTGTTAAACCAGCATCCAAAGGTTGTTTATTGTCTAATTGACTTTGAATACCAGATGTAACTCCATCAACATAATTTAATTCTGTAACTGTTAATGTAGATGCAACACCATCTAGTAAATTGATTTCAGTAGCTGTTGCCGTAACACCATCTAAAATATTTAATTCAGATGTAGATGAAGTAACACCATCTAAAATATTTAATTCAGCAGCAGAAGATGTAATATCAGTTACATCAGCAATTACTAATGTACTATTTACCCATACAGAATCCCCTACATCATATCGTAAATATTGACCACCAGCTGTATCTGTAAGTAGAACATCATCTAATTCAGCTAAGGTATCTTTACCTGACATATAATCAGCTAATATATCTAAAGCGTTTGTTAAGCTAGTTGGGCTTGACGGCCAAATTGTGCTATTTAGGGTAGTGAATGTAGAGCCAACGAAAACTCCATTATCAGTTGTCATATCTCCTAATGACAGTTCAATATTATTTACTTCTGTTTGAATATTTGATGCATTACCACCTGTTGCGAATGCTTGCCAAATTGTTCCAGTATTATAGTAATAGATTGCGTCTGTTAAATTAAAAACAATACGACCCTTTTCACTAGTTAATACCGAAGGTAACCCTGACATTCTTTCAATAATAAAATTCTGAACTTCAGACGCGCCAGCAGCGTTTAATACTAGATTACCGTTTAATTTCATGTTTGTATCTCCATTTATAAATTAGTTTTTTCGAAAAATTATTTAATCATAGTTATTTATCTAATACTAAGTTTATTTATAAATATAAAAATAGTTATTAGCTAACTATATGATTTATATTAATGTTTTATTAATAGTACTTGTGCAGTACCAGTTGTAGGTGCTGTAAAATAAATTTTAATATGGTTTGAATCAATATATCTTGCATTATCTGGCCACATTAAATCTCCTAATTCATCATGAATTTGTGTAATAAAATTAATAGTATCGTGATTATGAGGTATAAGCCACTCAGTACTAGATATAGTTTGAGTATAAGTTAATCCAATTGTATGAGTAATTGTCGCACTTTGAGGGCTTGTTGTTAATTTACCAGTTAATAAATCAACTTCAATCGGAATAGTTATTGTATTTTGAACAGAATCATAATGTATGATTTGTGGTTCAATATTAACAAATATAGTATTCGGTGATACTATAGTTGCTATTTGTTGTATAAATCCAATTCCTGGTGGATTTACTTGAAGCGTACCTAACGGACCCAAGTATAATATCGTCGACGCAGCTTCAGTCCAATTCCAAGTTAAATTTGTAACATATCCTTTTGTAACGATAGCACCGATAGATCCAAATGGTAGCCCTTCACGTAATAAACCAAACGCTGGTCTATGATGGATATCTAAGTTAGACGCAAGACCAATACCATCAGCATCAACATATGTAACAATATTCCACGCTGCAAGATCTTCTCTCGCAGTAGCGTAATGCATAACAGTTTCAAAACTAACAGTAGTAGTTGCTGCTTTATCACTATAAAATTGTGATTCTGTAGTTAAAAATTTACCTTTACCATCTAATCTTGCTCTACGAACAGGTTTCTCATTATCATCAAATAAAATAAAACCTGCATTAATTTCAGTATTATTCCCAATTTGACTACCAACTATATTTTGATAGAGATTTGCACCTTGTAGGTAACTACCAGCAAAAACACGAATACATTCTACCCAACGCATTCCGCTCCAATAAAACATGGTGTTGGTGTTGAGGTCAAACCAATGTTGTTCGTTAACTGGATGAACTGGTTTTGGAGATCCGTACAAAGGTGCACTGTTAGTGTATCCAAATGTACGCATGCCTGTAGCTACATTAATATCCCAATATAGGTAATAATTATTACCTGTAACAAACGGACCCCAAGCGTGTATGATAGTACACGATTCTTCAAGTAGGTAATCAACATCACCATGTGCAAACGTAATAATTGTTGATATAGGAGAAACGTATAGAGAAATATAATTACCAGATATTTCTCTATATAGAAAACTAGGAGATTGAGATGTATCCGTTTGGTATCTAACTATACCTTGTCTAAAGGGGATTTTCATCTACAATATTTCCTTATATATTTGTGTATTATTTATTATTAACATTACTTATAATCTCACTAAACGAATCGGATAATACCAACAGTCGGTTCACTAAACTCTATAACCGCTGTATTATAAGATATATGTGTAATACTAGCAGGGTGTATTTCAACACCATCCAATGTAAACACTCGAATAATAGGGAATACAGATAAATTGTGAGTTATAATCCAGGTTGTAGATGGATCTGTTTGATAATAAATATACGACATTAGTACAGATGTAGGTGTACGAATTATTGTTATTATAGAATCTGTTAATTCTGTTGGTGTACAGCCATGATAGAAGTCTGTACCATCGTTTTTATACGGTAAAACTGGATAACTATTCCATAACGGTTCCTGATCTAGTCCTAACATAGTTGGAATATTTTCATACGGTTCATAAGTTGATCCGTCATAATATCCATCAAGTCCCATACTATCATCAAATCCACCAACTAAACTACATGGTATGCACGACCATATTTGATCATTGTCAAAACCATTAAGATCAAATCCAAGACTATCACATTCAAAACCACCTACCGTTGGAAGTTGTACCCAATTAACTCTATCATCAACTAATTCGGTAGTAGTATTACTTCCTCCTGCAAGATTAGGTAACATATCATACCAGAAATTATCTCGTACCCAATTTAGCCCCTGTGCACTTACCCAACATGATGGATCAACAACATTGACTCCAATCATATCTTTAAATTCTAATATTTCTATTACCGTAAATACATCTGTTATAGTTGCAGCTGCTATTACTTCTACAGCGCTACTTGAATCAAACTCTGATACATCTATAGGTAAAATATCATAACCTAAATTCTCATTGTCATTATCTATAATTTCAATTTGAGTATGTGAATCAGTTATATTAATAGAAATATCATTTTTCTGCTCATCATATATTATAAAATTAGTTTTAATTAAGTTAGGTCGTCCTGTTGGTCCAAAGTTGTATCCAATATTATCAATAACATCCCATAATGATGTTGTATCAAATCTATAATTATTAAGTGGAGTTAAATCAAACCCATTAGCCCAATTATCTGACCAATCAAATACAGTAACGTTAATAATATCTGTAAATATTATTAGATCTATAAATTTAATATCTTCTAAAATAGTTGGAAGTACAGACGTTGGTGACGCATACGGTATAAACGGTGGGCATTTACAATTACGATTTGTATCATCTGGATCAGGCATATCGTATGTCGTAGCATCAAGGGCATAACTATTATATCCATAACGCCATCTGTCAAATAATGGATCTGTTAAATCAATTTGATGTTCATCAAATTGATGGGATTCAAAACCCGATGATGCTAAATCAGACCAGCACTCATTGTCTACACCAATAATATGTGTTGTTATTAGTATTCTTGTACCTATCGGTAGTATACTTAAACATTTAATTATATTTGTATTATATCTATCACAATCATCCAGTTGAGTATCATTATATGTAACCGGTTCAACTTGTTGAAATATTGTGTTAGTTAATACACCATTTATGTATACATATAATGTTTCTATATTATATAGATATTCAAACGGTAGTAATATGGTATCATCTACAATAATTGGTGTAATTGTAGTAGTTTTATAATATCGTTCGCACCCTGTTAATAAACAATCAGTATTATATGTATTAGCGTGATTTATTGCATATCCATAATCCGGAATATTATATGCTGTATAATCATAACTATCAGTATCATAACCAAAGAAACACGGCTCACGTGAGTAATCCATATTAAATGTTACAGTTGTAAATAAATTATCTAATATAGTAACATTTATACGCTCTTCATATGTATACGTAACTACAACATCAATTAATTTAGTGTGGTATGGTTTAATATCATTAACGTATTGTACTAACCCCTCAATTGGGTCACGATATAAAGGCATTCATTGATCTCCGAAAATTTATTAACTATTAAATTGTACTACTATACATCTATTACTGATGAAGCTGTTTCAAAAGTCAGTGTGCAATTTAATGCAACCATAGAAGTTTTAAATATTCCAGTGAGCTCATGATTATATGTTAATGTATCGTTTAATATATTAAAGAAAATCCTATTAACGATATTACATGGAAAATATGTGTAAATATAATCCATTCCAGCAATAATATTTTCAGGAGTCATAAATGTGTAATTCTCAAGGAAGTTTTCTTTATTTATTGGTTGAAAATCATAATTAGAATCCTCCAATAGAGCTATAACTGTATCAAAAATTATATTTTTTGGTCCGACAGCTTGATCTATATTAAAACCGTAACAAGTTGTTGTATTATTTACACTATCAAATAATATTCTATTTAACGACGGTATAAGATGTGTTGGGTCAGTTATTTTATATCCTAATAAGGTTTCGGTTATTTTATCCCATAACCGTCTCGGAACTGAGGATAAATCTTTCTCTCTAAACATTTTCCACTCATTGTACTTATTTTTTAGAATTGCACCTGATTTTTCAAGTTGATCACGTAAAGTAAAATCTTTAGTAAATTGTATATCGTATCTACCTTCTTCATTAATATCGTATGTAATATTATTAATAATACATTGATCGTACCGATTCGGTAATACTCCATTATCATATAATAAATGTTGATAAAATACATAAGGTTGTTGTGGAGTCTTAAATATGTGTTTAATATCTATTATTGCTAAATTATTTTTAACTCGATTAGTTCTATTTTTTACCCAAAAGAAGTATGTATATACCCAATTATGACCACTTTCATCATATACAAAAGTAAATGTATATGGGTGTACAAGATTATATTGAATTAATGTAGTAGGATCTGTACTAATATCATCGATCATTTCTTGAGTTGGTATATCTGCGTATTTCACAACTCGTATAATTGAACTTATATTAATACCTGTTACAGTTATTAATGTAATAATATTATTTGTATTTTGTACTACAGTAAATGATGTTGTTTCTTGTTCATTAACAAATACATCATAATTATCAGTTATAGTATTAATAGTTAATTCAGATATTGTTACTGTAATTGAGTTATTAATAATATTATAATCATATCCATTAAATATTTGATGAGTATCAATTGTAATTATCCAATCACCCCAATTACTTGTTATATCCGCTCTTGTTCTATAATATAATTGAGTGTGTACATCGCCAGTATATCGATTTTTCTCTTCAACTAGTGTATTGTTTATATCATCAGTTACTAAATCAATCCATCTTTCAGGAACAACCGGTGATGATACCCATTCGTATAATTCAACACTGCTCCATTTAGGTACATTACCCCAGGCAAACATTCTATCAATTATCGTTGGATATAATTGTGGGTCTATATACGGCACGTATCCTAATTTAGATGTATCCATCCAAATTTTACCTACCTCGTTCATATTCCATGCATTTGCACCTGGAGTAGTAGAGTTGTCATATTGTGCCGGGTTAGTGGTTGAATAATAATCAACCATTAAATCTACGTTAGTTGGATAAATTCCACGTATAGGATCCCATATCGGTAACTCTTTAGTAACAACATTACTTTTAGAATCAATTAATTTACAATCATTTAATTTCGATTTAGCTGGATTTATTAAAAATACAGTTAATAACTTGATTATAGATATATCTGTTATATCAATTAAAAACTCTATTAACGACGAGCTTAATTTTTTATAATGTCCGTTTAAATTATTATCATTATATTCAATTAATTGACCTTGTTGATATAAAACAGTAATAGTAGTATTAGGTGTTGATGATAATAATATTGAATTATTAGTTAATTCTGTATATGAATTATTAACATGTCCATCAACATATACCTTTAAATTATTAGTTCTAGTTATATAATGATATGGTAGGTGTATAATAGATTCGATAGTAGCTGATACTTTTATGTCATTTACGAAAATAATTAATGCACCATTATCTGTTACATATGGATCTTGTAATACTATTCTATTTGAATTTGTATTATTGGGAACTATATTTAATATTTTATCAATATACACCGTAAATAAATCATCGTTTGTAAATTTAGTGTGTATTATTAATAATGTATTATCATCTCGGATAACACTTGTAAAATCTAATATTTGAGATTTAATATTTGCTGTATTTGTAACAAATATTGATAATACTCCTTGAGAATTATGATATTGTCCAATAATTTGTATTATAGTATCTTCTTCATTTAACGTAGTATCTACAATTAACTGGGGTGATCTAATAATAACACGAACCATATTGGTGATTATCGGTGCATTTAGAATAATTGTTGATGTCATGTAATGTATATCGGCTACTAATTGAACACCATTATCTACAAATATTTGAACACCATCACATACTGTACTTGTTTTGAGGTATTGATGGTTATTATTTACGATATTATATTGCGATGTTCTAATTGATCCACGAGTAGCTATAGACGTAGTGATATCAGTTGATGTAAATGTTATTACATCTGTAACTTCAGCATCAAAATACATGCTAGTATCTATTAAATAATTAGCATCTGGTAGATCAACCCATCTATCAACGTCAATATTAGTAATTTTAGTAAAGTATTCTTCTACTGAAGTACTATCAGTACTACGTTCTTGTTCAAGACCGGTATCAAATGATTCAACATCAAAACCGTTGAATACCGGGGTATTATCTATAACGTTCATAAACTGATACATTATTGTATTACGTACAACATCGGATAAAAATACATGTATAGTAGGTTTAAGTTTTGTTCTATTATCACCAAATTGTGCAAGTTTATATGTCCAAAACTCATCAATATTTGCATCTAATAACGATCTAGAATTAGAAAACGCAGTAATCGCTGCATTAGACCCTTTATGTTGAATCATACCTCTCCAAAATATGAATTTTGATTTTTCAGTACTACCTAATAAATCTAAGTATTTTGGTTCAACATAACCTAACAATTTACGAGCATATTCAATGTGATTAGCGGTTTCGTCAGCTGTATACACATCATAATATTTTTGTAAATGTGAAGCAGATGCTTCAATATTTTCAATCATTTTGCCATCGTGTAAAAAGTACCCACCTAAATTTGGACGACATGTACGTTCATAATGTTTATCAAAACTAGTATGTATTTTACTAATATTTAATCCGATATACGGATCGTACACTAATTTTCCATCAATAGTGTAGTTATTAAATGCAACAACATGTTCGTACACATCACTAAACAAGTGCATACCACCTATATGTAAAAATGTTTTTTCAAAAGGTACAGTTTCAGGTTTAGGGTATACTATATAAGTTAAATTATCTTCTCTAAATATTTTTAAATTATCAATAGTTAATATTGGTACACCATATTGATCATACACTATAGGTTGTGTTAATATATCTACAAATGGTCCAGATATTATATTTGAAATAATACCTAGTCTCGGTGTTATCCAAATATCGTATTTAAACGGATTGATTTCGTATGAATCATATACTTTAATAAGTTGTTGTGTTTTAGTATCAAATTTTGTATTAAATCCTCTCCATGCCTTATCAATAAATTTTTCAATTTCTGTTTGCCAACTGATTAATAACCCAGTTTCAGTATCAATACTTGTTCTATAATAATCGTTAAAAACAAAACCTTGATCTTTTAAATATGCTGAATAACCATCAATAAAGTTAATTACATTTTGTACTCCAGTTATTATTGTTGGAAAACTAATTGATAATACCCTACTCTTATTAACAGCGTAATGTGTCCAGTTAATATTACAATTTGCTCGATTTAATGAATAGAATGTATTATATTGTTCATATATTTGTATATTTGTAGTTAATAGTAAACGAACAGTTAATGTTGGTTGAGTTGGATTAAAGTTTAAACCATTAAGAACTTGCACCCACCCGTTTGGAAATATTACATAATCGGTATTTTCAATTAATAATATGTCATTATAATACATTTTTAAATTATCCGCTCGTGTATCATTATGCATTCTGAATATATGACTACTCGAACTATATAATTGCCATGTTTTACTCAATTTATGATATTGTTTAAAAGTTTGAAGTCCTGTATTAGTATTAGTATATGACCATAGATCAAGATCACGTGGGTTCGTAGGGGATACATCACCATTTAATGTTATTGTGTGTTTTAACGTATCATACACGAGTATATCGTTGTTTCTCGCCACACCATCGACATAACCAGATGCTAATTTAAATGTAGTAGGTGTTTCAGATATTATAAAGTAAGGAGCACCATATTTAATAGTTTTTATATTAGAATTAATATAAATTTGAGTACCGTCAATCCAAGGAGATGTTTTATGAATAGTTATTTCATTGGTTATATCATTTACACTTACAATATTATAAACATTTACATCATATACATTAAGATCAGCACCAGGATTAATAGGTACATCTAAACGGAACTGCCAATCACTACCAGTATCTGAAGGTATTTGTATATGAGTATTCGAATGAGCAACTGTACCGGTTTTATATAACGATACTATTATTGAATTTAACCAATTGTTAAAAGCACCAGAAGATTTTTTCATATAAGTAGTATAATCTTGATTTTCTATTTGATAAAAATCAGTATTAACCGATAATGATTTTGAATTAATAACAGAATCAGTTTGGTATGTAATTTTTAAATCCCAATCTTTCCACATTATTATAAAATCAGATATGTAAATATCATATCCTTTTGATCTTATTGCGTTAATATACCATTGATTTAGTCCATTAATAGATCGAGTTTGAGTTGTTCCGTTTATTACCATTCCATGAAATACAACGTCTTTATGTGATACTACTTTTTTAGTCTGTTTTTCAATTTGTAATTTGTTAATTTCATAGAATTCAAAACCGAATGTTTGTTGTATAAATCTAATAGGTTGCATTCTAAAAGTAGCAATTAATATACTATATCTGTAATTCGACGATTCTCTCCACAACCGTTCTGTTGGTCCTTGTTGTCCAAACGCGTAATTTGCTGATATTGCATTTTGTATTGCCGGAGTAAAAGAACCATATGATGTTATAGTATATTGTTGTAATATAGCGTCAGATACATGCGGTGGTAATAAATCATCAGGTGCATAATTACCTATAGTTATACCAGATATATTAACACTGAGTCTATTATTATACACGGGTATAATTGATGTTAATTGAGGTTCAACACCTACTATATTTCCTATTTTAATATTTTCCCACATAACAGAAGACCATCTACCTCCATTTGAAGTATTAGCATATAAATGATCCCAATTTGTAGGTTTTTTAGTATACCCTTGTAGTTTCCAAGGTTCAAGATGTGGATATGGAGTCCCATATAATTCAGTATAAATAGTATACCATCTTGATCCCCATTTATTACTAATATTTGGTCTATTAACGGTGATACTCGGTAAATTTGGAAATTCAGTATAATTCCATGTCCATGCATTACTAATATTAAAATCAGTATAAAATATATTAAGGTTATGTTCTTTTGTGTATTTAATATATTCATCATGTAAGTATGAAATATACTTTGTAGCTTCTTCATCAGTGTGATATATATTTGAATAATCGATTTTTAATGAAGTTATATTTTCACATTTACTATATAATTTTTGTTCTATCGTCAACAATGTTTTAGATATAATTAAATTAATATCAACTAATTGCCATGCTCGAATATGATTTGGTTCTATATCCCACCCGAATGTAGTAGTATTAGCTCTAACGTACAACGTATCAGTAATATTATTGTACCAATATACACCAATAGGTGTTGATATTGAGGGTACAGTAGATTGTATCGCAATTACAGTATATTTCCATAATTGTTTAGTATTTTTATCATACCAGAATACACCATTAGTTAATCCGTTTAAATTGGGTTTAGCTCCCGTACCAGATGTTCCATTCTTTTTTAATATGCGAGTTATAATATATTTAATATCGGTATCTGTAAATTTATTATTAGAAAAATGTCCATCGTGATGAATAATATGATACAATCCAAGTTTATTATCAATTAATAATTGTGGTTCATGACTAGCTGTTAATTGTAAAATTGGTAATGTTACAATCCAATTTGGCATACCAGTATTTGTATTCGCATCGTATGCAGTAGTATCACTAAATACATATGTTAAATTATCATTACTTTGTATATTCAATATTATATGATTAATAATATATTGTTGTAAATTCACAATAGCACTAGGTGAGGTGTTCGATATAATTTCAGGAAGATTTTTAATAAACATTTCTTTAATTAATAAAATATTATTTTCATATTGTTTTAGTGCATATTTTATTAACGTAGGAGTTGTAATTAATTCTTGATACAGTGTAGATAAGAATGTATCATAACAACCATTATGTTCTTTAATAGTACCACCTTCGTAATAATTAATAGCATCTAACAATTTAAATTGATCTTGTTGAATTATGAAATTAAACGGTACTTGAGTATTACCAAATGTAAATTTGGGTATTGGTTGATTGTTAATAATAGTAGTAAAATGCTTATAAAGTTCTATATATGAAACAGTAGCTCTATTTTCATGTTGAGCGTTAAAATATAATTGATCTGGTATTTCCCATGCACCTGTAGGATCATCAATTGGTAATATTGTAGTATGAGTATTACCAGTAGGATCAAGATAAGTATCACCGTCCGCTAATCTATATTCATTTACATATCTAGGTACATATTCTTCATTATTAATACCTTTTTGCCAAATTGTTTGTAATCCTTCAGGATTATCTGTTGAAACTGTATCATAATTTTTATAACAATACATTTCTTCAGTATCAGCATTTAATAATAATTGTTGAAATATATAATTACGTTCTTTATCTAACATAGTTATTCTCATATTGACTCTACTATCAACTAGGTTAGTAACTAATTCTTGATATTTAAATATACAATTAGCTTGATACGCGGTTGTTTTATCAACGTTGTAGATATCAAAAAGTGGATATTGGGTATGTTGAGATTTTACTTGTTCGTGTTTTTTATATCTAATTAAGCTACGTTGGGTAATATTATTTTGATCGTCTTGCACCCATATAATTTCCCTACCAACATCTAAACTGCAAGCAGCTCCTGATCTCATTTGAACAATATCGCCTGATTTTAATTTATTAAAAAATAATATAGCATTAGCATATATACTATTTGTTTTAAATTCTTCATATGTACCATACTGTCTAATGCCGTTAACATAAACTTGTAGATCATCTAATCCATACAAATAATTAAATGTATTAACATCACTTGATATATCAATCGGTACTTCAGCATATGTAGAATAATATACACTGTTATTTAAATACATTGTAATATTATTAATAGTAACTACATGCGTTATAGGGTGTATTGTTTGTGGATTAACAATTGTATTTTCAACAATAAACATACCATCAGTACTACGTTCTTGTTCGAGGCCAGTATCAAACGGTCCAACATCAAACCCATCGAATGTTATTATTGTAATATATCGTTGTTGATGAATATTTGGAAGTTGATGATTTACCGGAACCACGGCGTTTGTTCCATTCCACATCCAATGAACAAAACAACCACACCAACTATCACCTAAGCTAGTTGTAGTAAGTTGTAATATAACACCAAATTTAACATCATATCCTAAATATTCTTTTGAATTATAAGGTACTACTAATGGTACCCTCGCTGGTTCGATAAACACCGGTTCGTTTACATATACTAAAGTATATAAACCGTTTGTTGATAAACGCGATTGTTGAGTAATTTTAACTCCATCATTTATATGAGTAGCAGATATAACAAATCTATAACCGTTTACAAATAGAGCCGTTTTATCACCTGCGATAACAAATATATTATCTCCGGTTGAAAGTGGTAATAAAATATACTTAGAATCTATAGATATATCAACAATATTACAGCGTATATTAATTTCATTAACTGTTGGTTCAACATCAACACTTATCCAATCACTAGTTAAATTTTTTCTATATAACCAATTATGTTTTGTAAATGTCCACTCATTTATTTCTAAATTTGCATTATATTCAATGATAGGCATTGTTGCTTGAATACCTACAGCGGTATGTGGTAGATCTGACTCATGAACCCACATATTCTCTAGTGACCATAAATTTAACATATCTGTATTATCAGTATCCCATTCAGTTACACCTTGAGGTGCAATAACAGGAATAACGTGATGAGTATTATCAATACCTGCCGTTATCCAATCACTTAACGGATCCCAATCTCCACCATTATCGTCCCACAACATTACATCAAACCCAACATGTTTATTTCGAAGTTGTTGTTGTAAAGTAAAATATTGAATAATTGTATTTTGAATTAATTTTAATTCTGCGGTAGGGGTGCCGGTAGATACTTTTTCATTATAATATCTACGTAATTCAATAATTTTTGAATTAACAGTATTAAATTGATTTTCAATTGTAATGTATTGTGGTTGTGAATTACTATTTACATCATACCAATAATAATTGCTATAATTAGTTAACTTATCTATATTAATAGGTGGTGCATAATTAAACTGAAGTGTATTACCCCATTTTGGTAATGAGTTAATATCAACTCCGAGATGTTTTAATTTATTTAAAATATCGTAATATGCGGTTATATGATCTACTGTCGCAATTTTTGAATACAGTAACGGTTGTAACTGCCACGCCTGTCTGTGAGGTGAATTTTCAACAACTCTATTGGTATTAGGTATACTAGGGTTTTTTCTACCTATTGACCCACTTACATGAATAGTATCGGGTTTAGTGAATAGTCTATTTTCTGCATTATTTAAAACAGATACATTTATATCGGATTTAAAAATATCAGGAAATAACTCTTCAATTTGAATTCGTGGTTTGCGATAATCAAAGTTATCTGTCATAATAAATACTCTCTACCTGTATTTTGGATATAATACTATTTATTAAAAACATTATACTGCAAAATCACAGGCGAGATATTATATACATATTATGCCTGTCTTATATTATTATGATTTAACGATCTAACTACTTCAATACTATCAGTCGATATGCTTGGTATTAATATTTCATTTTCTTTAGCACTTACTTGAAATAAATCCCCAAATAAATTTTGTTCATATAACGGAACCAATACGACGGTATCGATATTATAGTTAAGATCATAATGAATTTTAGAGACTAATTCGGTAAAATTAAAATTATATCCAAAATCCCAATTATTTATATCAAAAAATGATCTAATCGATTCAACTACATTTAATTTAATCTGATTTATTGTCATAATTGAATTAGTTGATTGTACTAATACAAATTTTGCTTGTAATTGAGGTATTGCAAAAGGACCGAATATAATTTTAAAAACACCTGGATGTAATATCAACGTATCAGATATCATTTTACTTGCGGTTAATTGCTGATATGATGTTTTTAATTCTTGTGGGGTCGGAGGTGTCGGTACTTGAGTTATATTCCCATCTAACCATTCTCGTACATTAAGATAATGTCCTCGTGTTATAATAAATGAATCAATTATATTAGTTACATTTGGGTCAACTAAATGATATCTTGGAGTTTTATGTAACCATAAGAAATTTAAACCGTATCTACCAGGTAACCTTTTATAATTAATATTATTAATATCCGCTAACCAATTGTTAATAGTATCGACAGTACCCTCAACAGCCGACCACTCAATATTTTGATTAGATCTATAAAAATATACATAGTCACTTATAGAAACTGTAACACTTGTATTACTAGCTAAGTCGATAACATGTATACTATTAGTAATAATATTACCATCGGTTGTATATGTTATAGAATTATTAACATTACCAGTTACTATTATATCACTAACCAAAAAATAATAATCATAATTTAACACAATATTATGTGTTACAGTTTTAGTGTTATTCATAATTTCATACAATGTAACATTATCTGGTAATCCGTCGTTATTAACATCAGGTGAAACAACGTGTAATTTACGTTCATCAGATAATCCGTTAAGTTGTATATTACTATCAAACACTGGTTGCCCAATAACAACTAAATCAAGATCTGAGCTTAATATATTAGTATCACCAATTACTCGTTTATTACCAAGGTTAGCTTTTAATAACGTAATTGTATCATATTGAGAATTTAGGGTTTCATAATTTACAACTTTTAAATTATTATTATACCAGAATTTAGTTGTAGGACTCTCAACACTTATATCTGTCATTTTATACTTCACGTTCCATATAGTTATTAATCCAACTATTTCTCTATTAATTAATATATCCCAATTCATATCTAAGGTATTGTGTATGAATCTTGGAGTCCATACACCGGTTGTAGTTCCAGTTGATATATATTTCAAACCAACCGGAAATTGTGGATTAGGTGGGTTGAATACAGTTAGATAATACATTTCACCCATATATCCATAAATAAAAGATTGTTTTTCATCTTCGGTAAAGTATCTACGAGAAGGATTTGAATAATAATTAACAGTTCTATCTATATAAGTGAATATATTTGATAATAACGGTTCTACATAATTATTAATTACTGTCACCGCTGCGATGTTATTAGGTATATCTATTAATTGTTGAATTGATTCTGTATAATATAAAGATAGATCATCACCAAATATTTTTACATTTGCATATGTATTACTCGCGTCATACCAATGCATATATTGAGATTCGCCGGCAAAACTACGATTAATCGATTTAAGCTTTAAAATTGTTTGATCTTGTAACATATATGAATTATAATCTGGACCGTTAACCATACGATCTTGAGAATAATAAACGGCTGGAGCCATTTTTCTAATATGCTCTATATCTTCAGACGGTGCAGCGTTTTGAATCGGAGTTGTTAATGAAAACGTAAATAATAATGTGTGTATTGTATTATTATTATTAATATAAGTAAAATTAGATTCAAGATTTAAAATAGCTGTAGGCGGTATTGTAATAGCACTATTATTAGAAGTTCTATACCAAATATCAAAATCACCATTAGGAGTGTTAGAAAATTCACCATCACCAAATATAATTCTAATATTATCATTTTGTAGTGTTTCAACTTCATATTTATTTCGATTACTATTCGTATTAAATATTATATTATAAGCATACGCTACATCAACCTCTTCCCATTCTCCGGAACGTATATATTTTACTGTTTTATTATCGAGTATAGATCTTGTATTCGTGTTAACATTATTCACCCAAACATCTGTATCATTTATATTATTAATAAGAACATCATATGTTTGATTTGGGGTTATTCCATCAAATGTAGCTGTTTGTTTTTGGAGTTGACCTTGTTTTGTTAAAATAAAAAATCCAGTCATATTAGAGTTATCACTTAAACCGTCTGATCCGTATAATATATTAAACGGTGCATCAACTTCTGGGCGATGTTCGTACGGACCAGATGTACTAATATCAGATGAAACTAATTCCATAGGTATAGTATTACTTGCAACAGTAGTAGTATATTTAATAACACTGTTTGTTAACGGTATATTATTTAATGTATATAATTCAAATATTTGATCTTGTACTTGAACTCGATCATTTGGTAAAACCGTGCCAAAGTTTTGTTTTAAAGCTCTATTTAATACTAATATAAATTGTTCTTTCCAATTTGAATTAAGTATATCATTCCAATTTATGGTTTTATTTGCAAGATTATTTCCATTTGAATCAATTACATCCTCGGTTGTTGATATTGATACAATTTTAACTAATCCTCGTCCAGGTATGTTTCTTGATGGTGCATATGAAATTAGCTTAGCAAGCCGTAGAACACTATCTTTTCGTTGAGCAGTCGGTAATAAATTTTCGTGTGCTACGACATCTAACCGATATGCATAAAGCTCTGAAATGTAACTTAGAGCTTCAATTATCATTATAAACTCGTCAGTTTCAATATAATTATTAAATTCAGGATGAAATAATTTGAAGTAGTCAATTAGAGCTTGTTTTACAGTTGCGAAATCAAATGCAGAAAAATTAATCTGTTGATATGCTTTATATACTTGTTCCCAACCTTCTGCTTGTGATATTTGTCTGCTCATTGTACCGATTACCTTAATAAATATTATTGATATTATCATTAACTTGTGATATAATGATAAAGGTTCAAATATATTTATATTAAAATATGTTTGAACCTTTATCATTATATCCAAAGAAGAATATATGACATATTTAACCGAGTAGTTATTATTTAATAAGTTAGGTAGTATACAATTAAATAGTTATAACTAAATACCAGATTATAGTATTAAATACTTATTGTAACTATATCTATTGTGTAAATTCAATATTAAAATTCATACCTTGTGTTACATTCAGTTCAATATATTGTAACATTAAAGACACAGACAAACTATTAGTATCGTAATTAGGTACTACTGTTATTGTTACTAATCTAACCCTAGGATCATAAGCCACAACACTTTCGACATCAGATCGAACTGATTCTATTACATATTCATCTAACGGTTCAAATACCATACTTGGAATAGTTGTACCAAAATTCGGCATCATTACTCTAGTTCCTTTTTTAGTAAATATATGATTTAGTATATTTCGTTCAACTAATTTTATATCAGTCAATATTAACGTATTATTACCCGGTATATGTACTTTAGGAGCGTTAGGCAAAGGTGAACAATATCCCATTGTGTTAAGCGATGGGAATAATCCAGATCTTGAAATACCTTTTGAAAAATCTAATGAGGAAAATCCTGTATATAATGCCATAATAACCTTAAATGTTTTTTAATATTTATAATATTGTTAGTATTTTATAATTACCGTTTCCAGTTAGGATTTCGTTTTTTATAATCTCTACCAATTTCATCACTTTTATACGGATACTTAGGAACATGTGTATAATCATCTTTTGTACCAGTTCTGCCCCATGGTTCATGATTAGGTATTCTATTAGTTAAAAACGCCGCTATTGTTTTAGCAGGAGCAGCTTCTGCAGCTTCTGCAGCCTTATCTGCTGCTGGTCCATTAAGATCTATTCTCCCTGCAGTTTGTTTTATCGAACCCCCGCCACGTAAGTTTAATCCATCAGCAGTAATTTTAGTGGCGTCTGTAGATAATATGTTAAGTACACTATTAACAGTTAAATTAGTATTATCTATAGATAATATGTTAAGTACAGCGTTAACAGTTAAGTTAGTATCTGTACCCGATGTTATATCAATTGTATCACCTGCCTCTTGAAAAAATTTATCTACTGATTGTATTCGTAAATTAGTATTGGCTAATATATGAGTTTCTTTACCACTCGTTGATCTTACTTCTTCGGTTGCAGCCAGATGAATAGATGTTCCAGCCGTTAACCTAATAGATTTAGCGGATGTAAGATTTATATCATCAGCAGAGTGAATTGATACATTATGTGTTGCGTACACATCAATTGTACCGTCTTGATCAAATTCAATCCAATTTGCACCTTCAGCTGTTGAGATATATATTCGTTCATTAGTATCATCCATTATGATTTGATGACCTGAGGCTGTTCTAATTTTCAGTCTACAGTTATCAGGACTATCTTCCATTGATACTGCATGAAACCCTGGAGATGTCCATGAATAAATTTGAGGATCAAAATTTACTTTAGGTGCATTAGGTACTTTAAGGTCAGGATTTATTCTTGATGATTTATATCCACTTTTTATATCCGGTTTTTGAGATAGCATTTGTTTAGTATCAATGACTTCCTGTGATAATCCAGTAACAGATGTATCAATTGCACGAGTTTGCCATTCAAAACTTTGTTGATGTATTATATCGTCTGCAATTCCGCTAAATGCAGTACGTAAATTATCGTATAGGGGTTGAATCGGTTGTTCAGCAGATGAAACCGGTCCATCTATTACTGTTTTTCCTTTTTTTCCATCTTTTCCTTTTTCAAGTTCTTTTTCTATATATCTACCATGTGGCATTGTATGTTCGGTTGCCATAGGGTGCATACATCCTAACCATATTCTATTTGCAGAATCACCATCCAGACATGATATAACTGCAATTGCACCAACTTTTGGAACTCCCCACATACCATATGCAACTGGGCCTGTAGTTGTACTTGTACTATGTGGTCCTCGACTCATAGTATCTGGTGTTGATACAACTCCTCCAAATGGAGTAACTTGTCTACACCACGGTATATCTTCAATAGGGGTGTTTGGTAGGTCTCCTAACGCCATTGAGTATATTCTCATTCGACCTCTACCTTGAGGATCATTTGTATCAACTACTGTACCTACAGTTAAAAGACTATAGTCGGTCTTAATCGCTTGAAACATTTTATACGATCTCCTTAAACCATGTAGTATAATCACCTGGAAAATTCGTAGGATTATATAAATATGGTACTTCTGATTTTAGAAAAAATTGAATATAAAATAAATTACCGTATTCCATAGTTGTATGTTGATGAATAAAATGAGGACCACTTGGATGTAATATTAATGTACCGATTTGAGGATTAAATCCAAATTGATGTTGTGGGAACTCTAACTTACCACCATACACTTCAAATTTTTCATCAAACGGTATATTATCGTTGTAATTACATAGTGCAATATATCCTGATATATCTCTCGGAAATGTTTGTACCCATTTACCGTTTAAATGATTACTACTATCACATTGTGGTTTATTATTTGCACCTTGTTTTAATTCATAAAGTGTAGGAATAGTTATATCAAGTATATTTGTATCATAATATGTCATAATATCATGTATAATTTCGTTAATTTTTTCAGTTATAATTGTTGATAAATTAACTTGTGGTTTTAAAATACACAATCCATCGTCCTCAATTATTTGTGCATAGTTTGATGTTATTTTATCACACATTAACGGCGATATAAAATTTTGATATATTAAAAACGGACTTTTAATATCACTCATGATTATGCCTGTAATTGATCAACTGCGTTTATTGCATCTAATTTTGCCATTGAAATAATATCTTTAAAAGATATATCCGGATTTGCTAATAGCATTTCAAAGATTTGTCTTGTTATACGTGGTTTAACATCTACTTCATTTATATTATCTGGATCGATAACAGTTTCTTTATGTTCATTTAACATATCATGAATTGATTGAATTTCCGCTTCTGATATAGACGGGTCAATAACCAAATCACATTTTTCTAATAAATTTATACCGATTAAGAATTTGTATTGCATATGTGATCTATCATTTAAATTAACCCGTACTTCTGAAATAAGATGTCCATTTATTTTAATATCGAACAACACTGTTGGCCTATATTCAATTCCACCGTCGGCGGATTGTACTGAAATCATATTATCAACTTTCATAGTGTATTGTCTTTCATTAAATGTAAACTTAACATTTTGTGCTTCTGAATCTACATCACTTTTCATAATGGATATATCTTCAACACCTAAACTACAACATTCAGCGCCAGTATCGACTTTACTTTCAATTATTTCATTTTGATTAATTCCCATTAATGTTACATTAACATGAATTCCAATTGCGTTATATCGTTCATGTTCTTCTTTTTCTGTAATTATTTCAACAACATCAATAACATGATTATCATTGTATTGTTTAACTGTCACACAATATAACGTATTATTACATTCATAAACAAGAAACGGTTTAACGTGTTTACCATGTAATATATCAACAAATGTTGGATTATACTCATACATTAGAACATATTTATTATCATCATCTTGTATAATTGGGGTAGTGGTTTTTATATTAACACTTTCTGATATCATAGTAGTAAGTTGTAAAATTAAAAATTCTTTATTTATCATGGAAGTTACCTATGTATTATTATATTGATATATTTATCTATTAACTGACATAGTATATAAATACACTTTATAAGAGTTACCATATAAATAATATTATCATTCACTTTAATGTAGTAAATGTGAATTGTAAAAAATTAAGAGGATAATGCACAATGAGATTTTCAGAATATATACTAAAAGAAGATGCAACAGGTGGTGCAACTGGAGCTGGAGCAATCGGAGGCACAAGAGGATTATTGTTTGGTGGAACAATATCTAGAAAAGTTCCAATGCCGCGTATACCAGTTCAAACTATTAAATATAAAAAATTAGCGAATTGGAACGGGTATAAAAAGATTCATGAATCTGATAGTGCTAGTTCTTTTAGTTCAATGGATGTTATATCTAAATTAAACTCAGCTCAAAAACATAATGATATGCAAAAAGATGCTGTTGTTTATGGAATTGAAGGAGAACACGGTGAAATTACAAAAGTGTATGTCGCAAAAGATCAAGACGAAGAGTTTAAACGTGCGCTTGATAATGAGATAAAAGATGCAGAAAATAAAAGGGATGTGGCTGAAATTCTTTTTAATTTACGAGATACTTTTAATATATTACACGTTGAATGGCCTCCTGTACCTGAAGATGAAGAAGTAAATGTTGATATGAAAGGGCAAAAAGGTGACGAAATAGAAGGAGAGTTACCGCCGGGAACTGAAGGAGAAAAAGAACCTGGAAAAGAAGGTGAAGGTGAAGGTGAAGGTGAGTTACCAACTGATACAGGTGTTGGTGATATAGGTAGTTCTGGAGATGATCAAAGTATATTGTTTAAAGTTATTGATATGTTAAAAGCGGATGCAGAAGCAAGGATGGCAGAAGCAAACGCAAAAGCTAAAGAAGCAGAGGCCAAAGAAGCAAAGTATGCGGCAAATATTGCAGATCGAAAAGTAAAATCTGAAGAAGATTTTGCAAATGCTGATAGTTATTTTAAGCAACAACAAGAAAATAAAAAAGCTTCTCAACGAATTACAAAATTAGCTAAGTATCGTCAAGAAATATCACAAAGTGCAGATAAGCGACCCGGAGTTTATTCAAATGAAAGTTATAAATTAAAAAAACAACGTATGGTTGAAGATGCAACACAAGAAGTTGTTGCATTACAAGCACAATTATCTGCTTTAAATTTGAAAAGAATAGTAGCTACTAAAGGTATTGATAATCAAATAAGAGCAATACAACAACAGTTAGCTATAAAAACTAAACAAGCAAGTCAACAATCAGTTACAGGTACAAGCCCTGCAACTAATCAAACTATTACTGAAGTATAAGGAGATATTATGATACCATATCAATCAATTGATGTTAAATTTAACGGGGTCCCTGAACAATGCTTTGTACTAGAAGTAATAGTAAATGTGCAATATTTAATCGAAAAAAAATATATAGATTTAGACCCTGTATTAGCTATAGATGTTAATTTATTTAATACCGCAACTGGACCGTATCCGAAAACAGGTGGAGTACTTGCTGCAAATACATTTATTGGTATAAACGGAACATCTTTTTATAGTACATACCATAGCATAATTCGATTAGTTGGTAGTAAACCTGAGATGTTAGGTGCACCGTTTGATATATCACAAGTATATAATAGTAGTGGTACATGGAAGCATACAGCTAATAACACAGTGGTGTAATGATATACATTCATAAACCTATTTCACTTCCAGATCTAAAAACCACACAAGTTAAAAAGTCCAGATGGTATGTAACACCATCTGGTCAATATTATCCATCGATCACATCAATATTAGGCTATGGACCAAAACCGTGGCTTGATGAGTGGCGTGCGAATATGGGTACAGCAAAAGCAGATATTGAGACAAAACGTTGTGCAGAACGAGGCACTGCGTTGCATGAAATGTGTGAAAAGACTCTTAATAATCAACCAGATCCAACGTTAGGTCATGTGTATGAGCATATTTTATTATATAATAAAATTAAACTTGCATTATCTAAAATTAATAATATTTTTGCTCAGGAAGTTGCACTTTATAGTGATGTATTAGGAATCGCTGGACGAGTTGATTGTATTGCTGAATGGAAAGGAATACCATCTATTATAGATTTTAAATCATCTAATAATTTAAAAACAGATGAGATGATACAAGATTATTATATGCAAGAAACATTTTACGCATTAGCTTTTTATGAAAGAACTGGAATTGAAATTCCACAAATAGTAACTATAATTGCTGTTGAAAAAGGTATAATGCCTCAAATTATGGTTAAAACAATATACCCTTATATAACACCACTAAAAAAGAAAATTGATTCTTTTTATGTAAATTATAATTAATAAACAGCATATCCACTAGGTTTATTAACTTCTTCTTTTATCCGTTGTGATAAAAACTCACTTATCATTTTACGCTCAGGTACTGACAAGTTTAATATTGTGTGATATTGCATACTACCTCTCATAAAATAAGTAAGTTCGATGATTTGTTGTAGTATGTTATTAATTTCACTACCTAATTGAGAAATATATTCTTGTATTTTTTCAGTATTTTTGTGTTTTAATAATCTAAAAAAAAAGTTAACGGATTGAGTGGTAATTCAACTGTCATTGGTTGATGACAATCTTGACATTCAACTGTGTGTGTTGAATCAGGTCCCCAATTATTACCGGCATCTAATGCAGCTGATATTTTTTTAAACCATGGAGCTGGTATAGCTGATGCCCATTCATAAATATGTTTTTTATCAGTATCACCGTCAACTGAATGAATAATACTAATAGTTGATTCAACTAATTTCTGCTGTATTTCATATAATGGAGTTGTACTAAAGTTTTTTGATTCTTGCATAATTGTAACAATATCTTTGAACCTAACTGGTCTAAGCTCAACTAATTGTCCATTATCCATTGTAACAGAATATAATGCAGTTATTGTAGTTGGATCAATATTTCGAGTATTGTTTATAACTTCTGTTATATCTATTTTATACCTATGTTCTTGAGCAGTTTCACATGAATGCGTATAGCTAACTTCAATATTTGGACCATATGTAATACGACGCAATACTAATAATAGATGATCAACATCTTTTCCAAATAAATCTGCAGGTTTTTTTATCGCAGGTATACATCGAGAAAATACTTCTGTTATAGACGTACCATTGATGATATGATCAATATTTCTCATAGCAATTTCATCAAAAGCACTCATTGGGAATACTTCTACTTCCCCGTTTTGTACATTTTCATTAAGTTCACCGTTATCGTAAAATAACCCAAGTGATGGTAATCTTATAATTTCACCTGGTATTTTAATATTGTTTATTAGTGGATTTTCAGACATACTATTATAATCCTCGTGTTTATTAAGTTTAAGTTTAATTTATTTATACTCGAAAAAGTTAATGGGAAACATGTATTAAATGTTGATTTTTGTACAAAAGTATACTACAATATGTACATAAAATGAAAATAAGGTGAATATAATGACTATAATTTTAACGATCATACTTCAATTAATACTGTTAGGTATTATTGATTCACATAGATCAACAACGAAATCTAAAAAAACACACGCAATACAGATGTGGATTATTTTTATATGTACATTACCAATTATGTATTATTTTGCAGGAATGATTACAAATCTTACATGGGATGATTTTACCATTGTTGATGAATCATATCAACACGGTATAATGCTTCGGAATGTGTTGTTACCAGTTATACCTGTTTGTATTATGTTATTATGGTATACATTGTTTTGTGATATTAAAACTAAAATAGCTCAAATAAATTTATGCATTTTATATTTATTTGGTGTTACACTTATGCTTATTCATTTGGCTTTTCCATCAGTCCTGTAATTCATAAATAAAGATATTAACCTTAATATGGTAGTATCTTTATATGGCAGCCTTAGATCCAGCATTCTTAGCACAATTACAAGCATTCGTTCAACAAATTTCAAGCGCCGGTGGTAGTTTATCACGTACGTTAGGTGATTTATCTAATGCAGGTCAAACTTCAGCAACTGCTCAAACTAAAGTCGCAGCTAGTGTACAAAAAGCTGGTGATAGTTCTGCGTATGAATTAGCAGCGTTAAATAAAAAACTTAAACTTGCAGGTAAGTCTTTCGATCAATTTCATGATGTTTTATCAGAAGTAATAGACGGTACAAAAACCGCCGGTAGTTTACACTCTTCATTCGTTAAAGATATTTCATCTTCATACCAACACGCGAAAAGTATGCTCGATGAGCAAGTATCAAAAACATTTACTACATGGAGTGAACTTGATAAACTATACCCTGAAGCTTTAAAAAATCAAATAAAATCGATAGCTGGCGCTTCTTTAAAAATTGAAAATTACGCGGATACTTTAAAGTTTGATGATTATGTAATAGCACAACAAGCATTTATTAAATCATTTAAAGAAAATAATGGGAAAATGGGGGCAGCTCAACTTAACCTGTTAGCAAATTTACACACATTAAGTAAAGAATTAGGTGATCCAAGTTATTTCGCAGGGTATGCGAAGAGTTCTGAAAAAGCAAATGAGTTTGCTGCTGCGTTAGAAAAATACACAAGTGGTGTAACTTTAAATGCTAAAGAAATTGGAGTTGTTAACGAGTATTTTCAAGGAATGTCTAATAAAGGTGTTAGAAATGCGTTAGGTGAATCAGAGCAGAAATTAAAAGGATTTACTAAAGGTGTAGTTGGTACTGCAAAAAGCATAAAAGATGTTGGTGGTTCTTTTAAAAATGTTATGCTTAAACAACTTGAAGGTACATTTGGTGAAGCTGGTAATACTATAAGAAACGCTATTGCTGGTAGGTTAACAGCTGGTGGTATGAGTGGTACAATGGCGGGACTTACAGGAACAATTGCTGTCGCATCAGCTAAAATGTTCTGGGAAGCTGGTAAAAAAGCAATGCCGTTGTTTATGGAAGAAGCTTCAGAATGGATGAAATCTGGTACTGAGTTACATGATTTAGCATTAATACAAATTGGTGTAGGTCAAGAAGCTTATTTAAAAGTAATGTCACAAAATAAAGCACTATACCGCAGCATAGAAGGAGGTCAAGAAAGTGTAGATAAATTGATGAAAGATCATACCGATGAATTTACAAAATTAATGGGTGGTGATCGAAAAGCAGGATTAGAGATGGCAGCGCGAATGGCCACTCTTGAGCGTAATGCAAGTGGTGGTGCACAAGGACTTTCTGAGTTTAGTAAAACTTTATCAGACACTGCAAAATGGGCAGATGTGATGAATAAAACTACTGCATTGACAGCTCCAGCTAGTCTTGAGTTATATGAGTCAATGTTGCTAGATAGTAATATTTCTTATAAATTAGCAGGTCTGAAGAATAAAGAACGTATTGCGTATCTGCTTGATTTAAAAGCGTTTGCGGAGCATTCTGCACAATTAGGTTATAGTAAAGAGGCAATTAAAACATTTGCGGCTGGTTTTGCCGCTGATACAAAAAGAACAATACCATCTGCATTGATGTCCGGTGCTGGTTTACAAGCAAAACTTCAACAGTTAAGTAATTTTTTACCGAATAATAAAGACTTACAAGGAGATATAGCCGCTAGAGCTGGATCTTTAGAAAGCAAAAGTAATAAAAGTGCTGCTGAGAAACAAGATTTAAGCGACATACTAGATATTCTTGTAAACGCTGAGGCGGAGGTACGAGCTGATAATACCAAAGGAGGACAGTATAACACTATAGTAGCGGCCATAGAACAAGCTTTACCAATGAGTGCAGGTTCAGCAGCTTCAGTAGCTAAAAAAGAAGAAGAACTACCGAAAACGCAAGCGTATAAAGCAGGTATAATAAAAGCAGCAACGAACATGGTTGGTGGAAATACTCCAGCTAATAGAGAAAAAGCTATACAGGAAAAGAAATTAGCAGATCTTGCAAAAGCTGAAGAACATGATAAAACTGATTTATCTATACAAGCAGGTAAAGCTGCTATTGCAGTTAAAAATTTTACAGATGCACTAGATACATCACAAACAGGGATAATACCTTCATTAATAATCGGTGCTTTTACTGGTGCAGCATCTGGTATTATTGGAGGGGCTATGCCAGCTCTATTTAGTGTACTCGGGAGTGCAATTGGTGCAGGTGGTGTTGCACCGATTCTTGCAAGTTTAGGTACAGCTGCTGGTGGTTTAGGATTAGTGTTCGGTGGTCTTATTCCAATAGTTGCTGGTGCAATTGCAGCATTTTCGTTATATAAAGGAGTAGAAGAACAACAACAAAAAAGATTAGAACGTGTTGTAACTGGAACTGGTGGATGGTTTGAAACATTAGTTACGTGGGATAGTGATATAGAGAAGTATAAAAAGGAAAAATCTTTAAAACAATCATCACCAACGTTAACTAATGAAGTAGAAGATAAACCGATATCGAAAATAGTAAATAAGGAAATAGAAAGTCACCCGTTATCAAACACATTAAATGATCTTACAGCAAATGTTACGACATTAGCAACTCCTCCAGTTGATGTAGTTAATCAAATGATCGATCGTTTAGATATATTGACTACTACGTTTAACGATAATATTAGCAATATGGTAACTGCAACAAATACTATTAACAATTATTTACGCAGTATTGATAAAAATACAACTGATTGGTATACTGATGTAAAAGTAGAAAAAGCTGCTACAACACCTGATAGTTTATTTGACATAATGAATAAAAGTGGTGGAAATACAGTAGCATATATTAAAGCGGGTTAATTAATTAAAATGTAAGTTTAATATAATTATAAATACCTTTAATAAAATTATTTAAAGGTGTTTATATAAATGGCGAAGATAACAGATTTTTATAAAGTTGTTTCCCCTACCCAAGCTGCGGCTACAATCCAAGATAGTCAACAAATCGATCAAGGGTATGCATTTTCAAGCAATTATACTTGGTATCAACGGTTAATTCAAGGTAGTGCAACTAGATTAACTCGATATCGTGAATATGATATTATGGATACGGATGTTGAAATAGCTCGTGCGTTAGATATTATAGCTGAAGAAATGACTAGTCGGAATACTAAAACTGATATGGTTCTTAATATTAGTATGCAGATTGATGATGGGCAAGAGGTCGAAGATACAATAGTACTTACATTAAGATCAGCACTAAGACATTGGTCAATTCTACATGGGTTTACTGAAAATAGACTATTTAAAATAGCTAGAAATATGATAAAATATGGTGATTGTTTCTTTAAAATACATTCATCATATAAAAAATGGGAATGGATTCCCGCATCTAATGTAATTGGCGCAGTTGTTGATGCTCAAGATGTTACCAAAGTATTAGCCTATCAAGTTAGAATGGATTCAAAAGTACCTAATAGCAATAGCTCTGCTTATAATGGAACAGGGTCAATGGCTGTTGGTAGTCAAGCATATACTACAGAAATTATTCCAATTGAACATATGGCTGTGTTCTCAATCAACGATGATATGTCTGAGACAGCACCATTTGGTGATTCAGCTCTTAGAACTGTTTATAGAACCCACAAGCAAAAAGAATTACTTGAAGATGCTATTGTAATATATCGCATTCAACGTGCACCTGAACGTCGTGTATTCTATATAGATGTGGGTAAAATGCAACCGAATCGTGTTAAAGCATATCTAGAAACTATTAAAAATGAAATAAGACAAAAGAAAATCCCTTCAAATAACCAAAACGGTGGTAATAGTGTAGATGCTGTGTATAATCCACAATGTATATCGTTAGATACAAGAATTCCACTATTAGATGGTAGAGTGTTGACATTATTTGATATTATCAATGAATATCAATCAGGTAAAGAATTATGGGGGTATTCTGTTAATCCTGAAACTGGAGAACAAGTTCCTGGATTGATATCATGGGCTGGGATAACAAGAAAGAATTCAAAAGTTATAAAGATTACGTTTGATAACAATGAAAGTTTGATTTGTACTGCAGATCATAAAATACCGGTACAAGGTAAAGGGTTTGTTAATGCTGAAAATTTAGATATTAATGATTCACTATTTCCTTTTAATTTGAGATTAGAAAAATTAGGAAAATATACGTATACTCAAACGTATGATACTAACAAACAAGATTGGCAGTTTGTACATAGAATGGTTAACAAGTTTTTTAGTGAAAATCAATTAATTGAAACATTTGTGTATGATTCTAAATTTTTAAATAGCAAAAAAGATACAATTCATCATAGAGATATTAATAGGTATAATAATAGCCCTTCTAATTTAATGCGAATGAATTCAAAAGATCATATTTTGTTTCATGCAAATGAATTGTTAAATCCTAATCGGATTGCTGGGATAGAAAATCATAGATTATTATTAAATACTGATGATGAATATAGAGCTCAATTTATTAAAAAATTAAGTGATATAGGTAAAGCTAGATGGTTAGAGCTTAATGAAGAAGAAAAACAACAATGTATTCAACGATTAGTTGATAATAAACTACCTACAGTTAATCAATTAATTATATTTGATGAGAAATGTTTAAATTATTGTGTTAAAATACTACACAATAATCCAACAATATCAATTAAACAATTTATGTTAACGTTAAACAATAACGTTGAATTTATGAATTATTATGCTAGCATCAATCAATATAAAAAAGTTGATGGTGTGTTATTTAATTATAAAATTGATGTATCTCATATAACACATTCGGGTTTCCACAAATTAATTAAATTACACGGATATGATAATTTTAAAACATTAAGAAATAAAATTATTCAAGAAAAGGTTAAACTATTTAACAATCATGATAGTTCGTTTAATTATATTAAACAATTGATTGTAAATATAACACCATGTTGTAATGAATTATTACCTTATATTAGAAATAACAGTAATATATTGCAATTATTTATTGAATGGTATCGAACAATAAGTCCAAAAACAAAACTTAAATTACCTGATGCAGTTTTAATGAATAAAATTGGCCAGCATTACGGGTATGATTCATGGAATGGAATGCTTACTGGTATCACTCAATATAATCATAAAATCATCGCTATTGAATATCTTGATGAAACAATGGATGTTGGTACTCTTACAATTGATCAAAATGAAGTGTACCATAACTATCATACATTTGCAATTGATGCAGGAATCTTCATAAAAAACAGTCAGTTAGAGGATGTTTTCCTCGCTCAAAGATCAGACGGAAAAGGATCAAAAGTAGAAGTACTCCCAGGTGGTCAATCATTAGGTGAGATGTCTGACTTAGATTATTTTATGGATAAAGTGCTTCGTGGATTGCGAGTTCCAATATCTTGGATGAAAACAGGTGTTAACTCAGCTATGTTTAATGATGGTAAAGTTGGAGCTGCATATGTTGAAGAACAACAATTTGCCAAATTTGTTGAAAGATTGCAGGTATACATTGAAATTGAATTAGATAAAGCATTTAAAACATTTTTATTTGCAAGTAACATAAACATTGACAATACATTATTTAAGATAAAACTACCAAGTCCGTCTAATTATGAACATTATCAACAAGCTGAAGTTGATACAACATTACTTAACACACTCAGTCAAGCTGAATCTGTACCATACTTATCAAAACGTTTTATATTATCACGATATGCTCAATTAACAGAAGACGAGATTATTACTAATGAGCAATTATTAAAACAAGAAAAAGGTTATGATCCAGATGCTGATAAATCATTACAACAAATCTACGGTGCACCTGCAGAAGGTATGGGTGGAATGGGTGGTGGTATGGGAGGAATGGGTGGTGGTATGGGAGGAATGGGATTAGGAGAACCAGGAGCAGAAGGTGAACTTGGAACAGAAGGGGAACCTGGTGAGATTGGTACAGTAGGTACTGTTGGTGGAGCAGCAGGAGCAGCACCACCTGGAGGGGTAACACCCGGAGGACCTGGAGCGCCGCCTCCTCCCACATAATACGTATTATAAAGTTATACACTTATTGAAATATTAACTAAATACAATATTAACATAAATAATATTATATTAACACCCAGTTTACTTTTAGGAGATTAAAACATGTCAAAAGAAAAATTAAAAGAAATGCTTGATGCAACTATCAATGAAGATGACGCTGCAGCAGAAGTAGCATTCCATTCGTATGCTACCGATAAGTTCCGTTCAATTATGGAAGAAATGGAAGTCAACAAAATTGAAAATGATCGTGGTCAGGATGAAGACTCAGATGATGATTTTGAAGATGAAGCCCGTGATGAAGATCATGATGAAGATGACATAGACGATGAAGATCATGATGAAGACGACATAGATGATGAAGATCATGATGAAGATGACATAGATGATGAAGATCATGATGAAGACGACATAGATGATGAAGATCATGATGAAGACGACATAGATGATGAAGATCATGATGAAGATGATGAAGATGATTTTGAAGATGAAAACTTCGACGCCAAAAAAGTTGCTGAAAGTGTGATTGCAAAAACTAAAACTGCAAAGAAAAAGTAAGTAACATAATATGATCGAATTATTAATGTGTATAACGCTTTTGTTAAGTGGTTGTGCTAGTATGGGTAACCCTAGTGATTCATGTGGTCAAGGATATAAAATACCTGGATGTGATCCAAGTAATCCGTATTCAACACCATTACACACATCAAGTGAACCTACTCAATCACATTAAAAATATAAAGTTGTTTCAGCCAAGCCAAAATATAAACCCAACTTAACCGTTGGGTTTTTTATGTTTATTATTCTTAAAGATAAATATATTTAATAAATTTACATAATAAAAGGATCAACTATGAGTGCGATATTATTAATTGAAGATATGTCTTCAGAACAATGTGGGTTAATTCAAGAATCTACACAAGATGGTAAAAATTTGTGGCTATCTGGTACTTTCATGCAAAGTGGAATTAAAAACCGTAATGGTCGAGTATATCCATTAGAAGAAATGACCAAAGCTGTTGAATCTGCAAGTGGTATAATTAAAGAAAATGGTGGTATATTTGGTGAACTTGATCATCCACAAACACTATCAATAAATTCTGACCGAATTAGTCATGCAATTACAGAATTAAGACTTGAAAACAATAATGTATATGGAAAGGCAAAAATATTGCCAACTCCAATGGGTATTATTGCCAAGGTGTTAATTGAGAGTGGGATTAAAATTGGTGTTAGTAGTAGAGGTGCGGGTAACGTAAATGAAAGCGGGTTAGTTAGTGATTTTGGATTAGTAACTATCGACATTGTAACTACACCAAGTGCACCGGGTGCATATCCAAGTTCAATTTATGAATCTTTAGATGCTGCTAAAAACGGTGCTAAGATTATGACTTTATCTGAACAAGTTCAACACGATGTTGATGCGCAGAAGTTTTTAATAAAAGAAATTACTAAATGGATTAACACTGGATTATTTGTAAAAAGATAAATTAGTACGATTAATTTGTGTAATTATTATGATTAATTTATATCAGTATTATACAGATCCAAAAGTGCTAACTTCGCCAAGAACTAATCCTGCTTGGTTATATAGATATGCCCAGATTGTAGGTAAATTATCACCTGAACAGGAGTTAATAATCGCTAAGGTTGGTCAATATGCGTATTATTATGCTATTAATGTTCTTCGAGATAGGTTTTTAACAGGTGAGGATGCAATGAGAAGGTATTGTAATTTTGCACAAGAATTAACATATAAAGAGGTAAGTGGTACTTATCTCTACGATTATTAAAGGTAAATTAACAATGGATAAATTTCGTACAATGCAGTTAGCGGGGTTGTTAACTGAAAATCAATTATTAGAAGCTAGAGAAGATTTTATTGCATATGCTATGGGGGATAAAATAATATCGGCTTATAAAAAAGACAGTGGGTATAAGCCAAAGCTATCAACAGCTATAGATATTATTCGATATTTATCACAACATACTAACACTAATTATATTCAATGGATTGCAAGACAATATGCTGCAAATCAATTTAGATTAGAAGATGTTAATAGAATTAAAAAAGAGATTATTGAATTTGATAGAGTTAAACCAAAATTGGTTAATAAAGACTTAAACTCATATCAAGATTTAAAATCATTATACAATGAACTCGACAAATTTAAAGAAGTTGATATAACATCTAACAAACAACAAGAAAAAAATGTAAAAATGGAAGGTGTTACTAAAGTAATTGACACTCCACATTTTAAAGTAGTAATTCCAACAACTGAAGAAGCTGCAAAGTTTTATGGAAAAGGCACTAAATGGTGTACCGCAGGTGATGAAGATAATCAATTTGCATATTATAATAAAAATGATGTTTTATATATCATTCTCGCAGGAGATCGTAAATTTCAATTATGTATGAAAGAAGATCAATATGTGAATGAACGGGACTTTGAATTAGAGAGATCAGATATTGAATATTTGAGTAAATATTCTGAGTATAAAGATTTTTTAAATATGTTAATTAAAAAATATTATGTAGATTAAAATGATTAATTTATATCAATATCATACAAACCCTAAAGAATTAGAGAATTATAATAATAAACATAATTATGTATGGCAAGCTGCGATGGAAAAAGCTGATCAAATTGGTGTTGAAAAGTTTTACAAACAATATCCTCAAGCTTATAATCTAATTGCAAATCAAATTAACAAAGGTATTTCATATATTGTTGGAAACTATGCTGTTGATTTATTAAATAGGTCGATATTTGATAATGGTAGTACAGCATATGATTATGCTCGAAAATTGTTTTTTGATTTATTTCCTAATGGTTTAATAAAACAAAATGATTAATTTATATCAATATTATATTAAACCTGTGGATTTACTACCACCAAGTAAATATCCTGATGTTCATTTTGCATATAATTACGTTTATAAGGTATTAAAAAAACCGTTTCCATTAGTTGAAGATATAATATCTACAAATGCTTTTTATGCTATAAGTTATGCACGTAATGTTTTACATGGTCCATTTCCTAAGGGAGAAGATATGATTGCAACAGATGTAATGTATAGTTGGATGTATGCAAAAGATATATTAAAAAGTAGATTTATTAAGGGAGAAAAAATAATAAAAGGTAGTATGATGCAAGAACCATATGAAAATCTTTTCAATATAAAATTATGATTAATGTATATAGTTTGTATACAAACCCTACAGAATTAGAAGTACCTGATTTTGGTGACGACGCAATAGCAGCATTTGATTTTGCATATGAATATTTAGGACCGTATAACATTAGAAATTCAAAAATTGAACAAATAATATCGAAATCACCAAGTGCTTCATGTGATTATGCGGTAAATATATTACGTGATAGGTTTGAATTAGGTGAACCTATGATTGCAATGGTTGCTTCACGAGCATTTGAATATGCATGGCATGTATTAGAACATGCATGGCCTGAAGCAGAACATGTTATTGCAAAAAACCCATTATTTACGTTTCAATACGCATTTAGAGTATTAAAACATAGATTTATTATGGGAGAAGATGTATTACTTAATGGTCCTCGAGTGGCACAAGATGAGTATTTGTGGTTATATATAAAAAATATTATAAAAGAAAGATGGCCTGAAGCGGAGTCAAGAATTAAAAATAGTCCTTGGAAAGCAGCTTATGAAAAACTATTTAATGTTGAACTATGATAAATGTATTTGAATATTATACAACCCCTAAAGAATTAGAAGTACCTGATTTTGGAGATAATGCTAAACTTGCATTTGAGTTTGCGTATTCATATTTAGTTGTTCGTAAAGTTAAAGGTGAAATACTTAAAAGTAAGAAGTTAGAACATATAATCGCAAAATCTCCATTATATTCATTAAATTATGCATTGCAAATATTACAACATTGTTCCTTCAAAGAAGGAGAACTTGCTATTGCATCAAATGCATATACGGCGTATACCTATGCACGTTATGTAATAGAAGGTCGATGGCCTGAAGCTGAATCAGTTATTGCTAAAGATGCTGAATATTCATACATGTATGCTAAAGATATTATTAAAGGTAGATGGTCTGAATGTGAAAATAATTTATTACATGGACAAGGTTACGATCATGATGGTAAATTATTTCAATATATTAGAGATATATTGAAAGAACGATGGCCTGCTGCTGAACTAAGAATTAAAAATAGTAGATATAAAGAATCGTATGAAAAAACATTTAATGTAAATTTATAAAGGATTAATAAATGAAAATAACAGAAATATTTGCAAGTATAATTCCCTCAGTGCATTGGTCACAACAAGGTTCGATGCATCTTGGTGTTTTTGAAGTACATGGTGAACATTATGTAATGCAATTTATTAAAATGAAACCAAATGATCCTATACATTCTGTATTATCTAATGAAATAATAACAAATAATACTTGGTTTTTTGCATTTGCTGCTATGGTAGATGGTCAACCTGTTGATACAGATACAAATAAAGGTGACGCTATTCCTATATTTAGTGCAATTATGCAAACATTAGTACAATTTATTGAAAAGTACGATATTGATGTATTATATATTGGTTGTAGTGATAAACATACTAAACTTAAAGGTGTATATCAAAGATTAATATCAAAATATACAAGAATGCATGGATGGACAGTTAATAACACAGCAACGGGTAATTTTTTTGGTGATGAGAAATTTATTTGGATTCTTAAAAAATGATTAACTTATATAACTACTATACTAAACCAGTAGAATTATATAGATATACTGAGCGTGTAAATTTTATGCCTGAAGTTGCTTATTTTTTAGCTCGTGATATAGGTGTCGAACAATTTAATAAAACATACCCTAATGGTGAGCGGTGTATTGCAAAGAATGCAGATACTGCGTATAAGTATTCGAAGTATATATTAGGTAACGGACTATTTCCACTAGGAGAAGACGCAATAGGAAAAAGTGCTGACTATTCCTATTACTACGCTGTAAATGTATTGCATGGTCCATTTTTAAAAGGTGAGGATATGATTGCAACAGATGCATGTTACTCATATTGGTATGCACGTGACGTATTACATGATCGATTTATTAAAGGTGAGTCAGTAATAATGGATGGTGGTTTTTGGTCAAAATATACGGGTTTTTTGAGTAAATTAGGTATTATATTTAAACTATGATTAACTTATATAACTATTATACTGATAGTACGTTATTACTTGGATATGAGCACCAAGCTGATTATATTCCCTTTTTGGCTATTCAATTAGCAAAACAATTAGGTGACTGGAAATATAGAACCCAACATCCAAAAGGTTTTAAAATTATTACAAAATCTCCTTATGAAGCATATTGTTATGCAATTGAAGTATTAAAAGGAAAATTTCCAGAAGGTGAAGAGGCAATTGCACAAGATGCTGAATTATCATACTTCTACACTACAGAGATTTTACATCATGAATTTCCAGAAGGTGAAGAAACCATAAAAACTGATCCACTTTTGTATAATTCATATAAAAAATATATTGATAACCAAGCAAGAACATCGATAAACCATAAACCTAAAGGTTACGGGTATGATGATTACATTTAAACAATATTTACATGAATCATCAGATGAATTATCAACAATTCACATGATTGCAGGTATGTACAAAAATTTGAATATTAATGTACAACAAGTTTATATTCAGCATATTAAAAGTAGATATAATGGGATGAAAAATTGTTTTTACAATGCAGAAATGACTGTAAAGAAAAACAAAACAGCAAAATATGTATTAGGATTTATAATAGTACATGGAGTACCTCTCGAACATGCATGGATTAAATTAGCTTCCGGAGATTATATTGATACAACAATTAATACACCTGAAAAATATAGTTATTATTCATGTCTTGAATTAACAAATGATGAATTATTAAATCAAATAAAACATACTAAAAGTAAACCAGGTTATATAGATTTAAGTGTGCTTAATAGGTATACAAAAAAATTGTAATAACGGTTTTATAAAAAATAACTCCCTCCTACCATCACAGCTTCTGTGGTACCTTACTGTTTGTTCTCCACTAACATATTGATTGTATAAATAAAGATATCTGGTATGATAGTTTATTATACATAAAGTATACAATCAATAAAGGTAAGGAGATTATAACATGAATGAACTTTTGAAAAAGTTGCTTGAAGCTGAAATTTTATCTGCAGACAGCAAAAAAGAATTAGAAGAAGCATTCCAAATTCAATTAAGTGAAGTTATCACAGCAACAAAAGCTGAGACCGCTGAGCAAGTGCGTGTGGAATTAAGTGAACAATGGATAAGCGATAAAGAAGCTTTAATAGAAGCTATTGATGCGAAAGTTAATGAATATTTGTTAGCTGAAGTACAAGAATTAAAAGATGACATTTCAAGTTTCCGTGATTTAGAAGCGGAATATGCTGTTAAATTAACTGAAGCTAAAAAATCATTAGGTTTACAACTTGAATCAGATATGGTTCAAATGGTTGATAAATTAGATAGTTTCTTAGAAATGAGATTAAGACACGAATTTAAAGAATTAAGAACAGATCTACACGAAGCAAAGAAATTAGATTTTGGTCGTAAAATTTTTGAATCGTTTTTACCTGAATATCGTAAGTATTTTGTTGATGCAACTACAACTGAACGTGAATTACATGAAGCAAAAATTAAAATTGATAAGTTAAAAAAGAACTACAAAAATATTAAAGGTGAAAAAGATTGTTTATTCCGTAAAGTTAAAATGGAAAGTGTATTATCACCATTAGTTGGTCGTCAACGTGATGTTATGGAAACTATATTAGCATCTGTAGCTACTGAAAAATTAGAAGAAGCTTACAAAACTTATATTAGCCGCGTTATTAAAGAGGGTGTTAACGATGCTGTTAAACCTCCAAAAACACCCGATGAAAAGGCAACAAAACCTTCATTAACTGAAAGTATTGCTAATAAAACTACAGTTGTTAAAACTGGTAACACTGACCCACTTGTAGAAACATATGACGAACAAGCTGTGACAACATCACAGACTACGTCGTATTACAAACGTCTTGCTGGAATTTAATCCAGTTAATATAAATAACATTAAATAAACATTTGAATAATTAAGGAGTTACAAATATGAATGAACTTTTCGAAAATTGGGGCGAGATTAAAACCGCTCTATTAGAAGGATTGGATGCACGCAAACAAAAAATCGTGGATCCATTACTTGAAAACCAAAAAAATCAGATTTTGGCAGAAACAGCATCAACGGGGTCGGTAGATACGTCTTCGATTGCTGGTTTCCGTAAAATTTTAATCCCGATGATTCGACGTATCATTCCCGGTACAATCGCTACTGAAATCGTTGGTGTTCAACCTATGACAGGTCCGGTTGGTCTTGTTTACACAATGCGTTATAAATACAATGAGCCAATTACCGGTGCAGGTCCATTGAGTTCAATCGATAATGGTATTGCAGATATTGATCCTTCAGTTGATCCTGAAGCATTTGGTAACTTCAACTATATTCGTCGTTTCTATTCTGGTTCTACTGATGCCGCTCAAGCACCTGGAGCTTCAGGCTTCGGTGGTCCTGGTGATATTACCGGTGCTGCAAATGGTCAAGGTTGGGGATCTGCATTAGATTCTGCTTCTGTTGGTCCATATGGTGCTGCTGGTTCATTACACGGTGGTGGTGGTTCTTGGTTAGAAGGTTCAGGTGGTCGTAAAATGGGAGTTGAAATCATCAGCCAAGCTGTTGAAGCCAAATCACGTAAATTACAAGCTGGATGGACAATTGAAGCAATGCAAGATATCCAATCACAACATGGTTTAGATATCGAAAATGAAATGACACAAGCATTGTCAACAGAAATTATCCAAGAAATTGACAATGAGATTATAACCGATTTATTATCATTAGCTGGTACTGTTGCAGCATTTGATGGCTCTGTACCTGGAGCGCCTGGTTATTATCGTCCAACATTTGTTGGTGATCGTTTAGCTAACTTAGGTGTTATAATCAATTATGTAGCGAACGAAATTGCGCGCAAGACCCGTCGTGGTGCAGGCAACTTTATTGTTGTTTCTCCAATGATGGTTTCAGTCTTGCAAACAGCTAATAAATCAGTTTGGGCTCCAGCAACTGAAGGTTCATTCAAATCACCTACAAACACTATGCTTGTTGGTACTTTGAACGGTACAATCAAAGTTTACAGCTATTTGTGGAATAATGTTCAATCAACTAACGTTGGTGGTTCAGGAAATGACACAATCTTAGTTGGTTATAAAGGTGGAAATGGAGAAACTGATACTGGTTACTTCTATTGCCCTTATATCCCATTAATGTCATCTGGTGTTGTTATTAATCCTACAACTTTCCAACCAGTTGTTTCATTGATGACAAGATATGGAAAAGCAACTTTTACACATCAGCAAACATCGCTCGGAAATAGCCCGGATTACTTCGCAAAAATCAACGTATCTGCGATGTCTCTTGCATAAGAGCGCAGTTATTTTTTAACTGAATATTAAGACCACTTTAATGTGGTCTTTTTATGTTTTAATTTTCATTTTCGTAGCCTCAGTTATTGCATTTTTGATATAGATACATTATAATATAATTTTTATTAAATGGCAACTAAATTAAAATGTCAGAATTAACATATATTGAAAAGTTAAATAATATAGGATTATCAATAGTAGGTGAATTTATTGGACCTGCTAAAAAGTATCATTATATATGTCATACTTGTGGCAATATTCATGACGGTCCCTCTATTAGTGCTAAATTATCAGGTTTTGCAAAATTTAACTCAAATGGATGTCCAACATGTAAACATCAAAAGACGCTTGATATATATAAGGAGATTATTGAACGAATTAAATTAGCAGGTATTGAAGTAATTCAAGAATATAGCGATCCTCTAAAAATACAAGTTTATAGAGTTGAATGTGGTCATACACATGATATTAATTTGGGAAGATACGATAGAGGTCAAACTACCTGTCCAGAATGTGGAAAACATTCACAAAAAGGTTTAATAACTGAGTTAACAGATAGTTATATCAGTAAAATGAAACAACTCAACATTAAACTTATTAGTAAATTTACACATAGAGATGATGTGCATGAATTTCAATGTTTAACATGCAATACAATATTTAATGGTGTTTTCAATTTTAAGTTAAATTTAGAATATCCGTGTCCGACTTGCCTTAAACAACATCAAAGTAACCGAAAAATAGATAATACATACCCGGATAGATTATTAGCACAAGGTATTAAATTATTAGAACCGTATAATGGTGCTGCTAAACACCATTTAATGAAATGTTTAACTTGTGGGCATGAATGGAACGCGTTTCCAGGTGCGAAAATTCGTGCAGGTAGAATAAAAGCACATTATGGTAAATGTCCTAAATGTGCCGATCAAAATAGACAACCATTCAGATTACATTATGGTAGACTACGATCATTAGAATACACTAAGACAGCAACAGAATGGTTAATATATAGAACACAAGTTAAAAAGTATACAAAAATTAGTTTACGAGGTTATAATGATATTATAAATCCCAATAATTACCTAATTGGAATGGCTGGAACTGATGATATGCACCATACTGATCATATTGTACCAGTTAAATGGTGTTTTTATAATAGTGTACCTGCTGAATTATGTGGACATCATACAAATTTACAAACAATATCTTGGAAAGAAAATTTAACTAAAAAATATAAATTACCAAATATTATACCTGATATATTTGTACCTTTTATTAACTAATTTTTTTAAATACACAAGGTGAATCTGTCCATACTTCAATATTTTTAGGTAATGGGCGTGATTTAGTATTAGATAATGTACATCGTTTAAATTTATTATTAGTAGGATTTAATAATTCCCTTAATCCAATTAACATAGGTGTTTTATTGATGGTTAGTTGCATTAATAAATTAAAAGGCTCATCTTGAATATCAGGTAATACTGAATGTATTGATTTATAATCATAATTATGAGCAATAAGAAATTGATCAACTTCATTACACGCTGTACTTAATGTTGTAAACGATTCGTCAGTATGTTCACGATTTATTAAATTACGAATTATAGTGGCAATGTAACTATTAAATTGACTGACAGTGTGTATACCTGTATTAAGCAAAGCTGGAAAACTCCACCAAAAATCTGTAGAACTACATATTCCAATATTAGCACCGTTATATGGGTATACTCGGTATATTGAACCGTATCCTTCTGCAGCATCTATATTTGTAACACATGTATAACTCTTTGACCTTTTAGGATATGGACTCCATGCAGGATCATTATCAACGAGTAGTGTAGTGTAATTGCTAGTATGTGCAGATCTACGAGGAGTACTAAATTCTGCACTACCAAACATATATTCTGCTGTTGAAGGCACACCTCTATATATTTGCCAATCTTTTGTTATTATATTACTACATTTTTCATGTATCATTAGTTTAGCAGTATACGAACTAATTTCGTGTGATGCGTTTTCTGTTAATTGTATATATTGACTAAATTTCATGTTATTTTTCCTGTATTAGTAAGTTCAAATATGCAAGGTGAATCTGTCCATACCTCAATATCATTAGGTAATGATGTTAATTGAGTTATCTTAGCATGTTTGAATCTGTTTTTGAGTGGAGATAATAAATCCATTATGCCTTGTAACATTGGTCTTTTATTAAATGTAAATGTTTTAAGTACTATTTTATCCTGTCTATCGAGTTTATTTGTTAGATGATTATATTCATAATTAACGGAATCGAGTACTTGATCAACAACTGCACATCCTTTTTTAATATTATCAAATGTTGTATCATTACGACGTGTTTGATTGTACAGATAAAATAAAATCTGATCTAATTCCAGATTAAAGGTATCTATATCATAAATATCAATTTGTTTAAGAGCAGGAAAACTATACCAAAAATCTGAACCCGTACATATACCAATATTTGCGGTATCAAATGGATAAACCCTATATGCACTACCATATCCTTTTGCATAATGTAATTCTGTGGTACAAATATAACTTTTTGATCTTCTAGGGTATGGTTGCCATTCAGGTGAATTATCAACGATTAGAGTTGAATAATTAGTTGTATTCGCGGATCTTCTAGGGGTATTAAATTCTGCATTACCTATTTGGTATTCATCATTTGAAGGCATTCCACGATATAGTTTAATATCATTGGCTATTGTATGTTGACATTTTGTTTTCAAATACTCTTTTGCATCAATATTTGAAATATAATGTGCTTGATTTTCTGTTAATAATATATATTGACTAAATTTCATTATTATGTACCAGATATAATATTAAAAGCTTTTTGTACAATTCTACGATGTTCGGATCGACCACGGGATTGAAATAATTCATTTGTCATCCATGTAGTATAAGCAGTTTCATAATGATGCATACTAAAATTATTTTTAGTTTTAACTTCACATGCATACACCACCATTCTATAACTATTATCTAAACCTTTTACAATATCATCAGTTATTGTAATTAATCCAGAAATAACATTATTTCGTTTTAATCCAAGTTCTTCTTCAGCTTCTCTAACAGCTGTATCTTTAAAACCTTCACCTGGTTCAATTCCACCTTTTGATATCATTGGATCTGGTCCACCAAATTTAGGATTAGAACTAACCATAAATAAAAATTCTATTGTACCATCAGGGTGCTTATAAAATGGAATTAATCCAGCTTTTATTTCCACCTTGGAATTATCATACTTTGATTTTTGTTGTAAAAATTTTGGCATGTGTAAATTAAATATTTCAGATAATAGCATAAGTTAATTTCATAGTAGTATTGTAATATGTTTATTTATGAAATAATACAACAATCAGTAGTTTGAATAAATACTATTATCATAATTATAATTTAGGGTAGACACTATGAGACACCTCTCATTTAAAGAGTATCTTGATTCAAAAGATCAGCTTAAAGAAGCAATAGCAAAATCTCCAATACAGTCACATATATATCAAATTACAAAGTATTGTAAATTGGCGGTTGATATTGACGGAAAAAAAACTGAAGTATACTTAAAACCAAAACAAACAATATCTATAGCGTGGAGTTATAGAGATGTGCACGACGCAAATCCAACTCCAATAACTGTATCATTTCATAATATTGTAGATATGGATGAAATTGATAAGTATAATTTTGCATGGCCTACTAATAAAGTAGGTACTTGGATTGATAATAATACTAGCTGTGCTTCAAGGTAAAAAATATGAGCGTTTACGATCCATTTAAAGATACCCCAAATAAAATCATAAGTGAAGGGCAACAAATATCAATTGAGTTTGAAAAAATCAGTGCGACATCTGCATGTATTTGTTGGTCATTACCAGTTAATGTAGAAAATACAAATTATCCAGCGGCCGAGTATAATGGTATTGTAATTGTTTTAGATACTGTACCTATTATTGAAGCACAAACACCTGTAAATGGGAAATATTATGTTGCTGATTATACAGCAGATCGTGATTTACACTTAGGTGATAAAATTGGAACTGGGCTGGTAGTTGGTGCGTTTTATGATGATAAGACAACAAAAACTATAACAATTCAAGGAGTTGATTCAAGTACACCATATTATGTTGCTGGTTTTGCTGTCGATAATGTTGCACGATATCATACAGCCGGAGTTAGATCATATTCATTAGCACTAGAATTAAATAAAACAGGAATTGACACATCAGGGTATAATATTGTTAAATTAGGTGTACAAAATACAGATTTAACTGGGTTAAATTCAATAACTAATTATACATTATTTACAACAATTGATGATACTAAATATACTTGGGATTTTATTGGTTCATCAATATCTACATATCAAGATCTTATAGATGCTATTAATTTTAAAATTGCTACTATTGATAATCCATATATGGGAGCAATACCTCAAAATGCAAATGGGTTATATGTTGATTTGCTTAATCTTAAATTATATCAGTGGGATGGTTATCAAAACAATTTATTATCAGCGTATTTTGGTGACCCATCTCCAAATACTGTAAGTATAGGTGGCTATTGGAATGATGCAAATAATGTATTACATCAATGGGATGGTACACAATGGAATATAATTCCTACATTTAATTATTTAAGATCGTTAGATCAATTACAATGCAATGATTATTGGTTTAATGGTACACTTGCATATCGATGGAATGATACAATATGGATTCCACAAATAACATATAATCAAGAAGCAGACCCAGTAGCGGTACCTATATTGGATTGCAATACATATTGGTTTGATGAGAATACTAATACACTAAATTATTGGTTAAGTTTAATAGATTGTAAGAATATAAATAAAACAGGAAAATGGATTCCAACTACTACAATGTTGAGTGCTGTGGATCCAACTCAATTAGTGGACGGTAGTTATTGGTTTAACTCAAAATATTATCAATTGAATATTCGATTAGCTAATACATGGGTTATATTACCAAGATTAAACACAGATCCGTTATATGTACCTGTGTATATACAAACTAGTGAACCTTTATTGCCTGGTCCTGGTTCACTATGGTATAATGAAGTGCTTTCCGAATTAAAGATATTTAATGCTGATTGGACACCAGTTGCAATTATTACTTGGCCAGCCGATCCTACAACTAATTTAGTGTCCGGGCTTTTATGGTGGAATACGACAACAGATATACTTTATATATGGGACAATATTATACACAATTGGCTTGAAGTTAGTAATTTTATTGTATCACATATTGATCCATCATTACCGCTTAATATAGCAACTAATAGTGTATGGTATAAAACTTCTACTGCAGTTTTAAAATATTGGGATGGTATGCAATGGGTAATTGCTAATTATTTTTATAATGCGACAACACCAACATTAATATCTGGAGATTATTGGTATAATACAAACACTGGTGTATATTTTATATATGTTGGTGATGTTTGGGTTTCAATTATATCACAATTTTCATTAACTGATCCGTTACTTCCGTTAGTTGGAGCATATTGGTATTCCTTAAATACAAATACACTGTCACTATGGACTGGTGTTGTATGGATGCCAGTATTATTTTCAGCAAATTCACTCATTCCAAATACGGATACATTATGGTATAACAGTATTACAAGAGTATTATCAAGATGGAATGGAACAAATTGGGTTTCAGGTGTAATACGAGCAGTTGCTGCATTGGATGTAAATGGTGATTTTATATTAACCAGTACATCTAAAGGTAGTGTTTCGATTGTATATATTTCACCATATACTGATATAATTAGTCAAATTATTGGGTTATTTGGATACACTTCACCACGTGGTCAATATCAATTACCAATAAAAGGTACAGATGCAATTCCAGTTATCACAATGGATAAGCAAGTCGGTGTTGGTACTGATGGATCAGAAGATGAGCGTAAAAATTTAGTTAATCAATTACTAATGTCACTTGGATATCCTTCTATTAAAGTTGAATTATCAAAAGATGAACTTAATTATGCAATTGATTTAGCATTATCTACATTTAGACGAAATTCTGGATCTGCATATGAACGAGCTTTATTTTTTATGGATTTTATGCCGAATCAACAAGTATATTATTTTACAGATAAAGCGGTAGGGTTAAACAGAGTTACTCGAATTCAAACTATTCAACGAAAAAGTTCATCATTTTTAGGTAATCAAGCTGGTCAAGGTGTATATGGTCAAATGGTATTACAACATTTATATGCTATGGGTACATATGATTTAATTTCTTATCATATTATAAGTGAGTATGTTGAGTTATTAGAAATTTTATTTGCATCAAGAGTGGTATTTAGGTTTCATGAACGCACACGTAAATTAGAAATATTTCAAAATATAGGTCAACAGGAACGAGTTTTAGTTGATTGTACTTTAGAGCGAACAGAACAAGAATTAATAACTGATAGAATATCTGGTAAATGGATCCGTGATTGGGCACTTGGTGAAGCTTGTCAAATGTTATCTCAAATTCGCGGTAAATTTTCTGCATTACCTGGAGCAGGTGGAAGTGTTTCTCTTAATGCTTCTGATTTACAAGCAAGAGCTGATGCATTATTTCTTCAATGTTACTCTGATATTGATGATTTTATTGTTAATGAGCCAGAAAATACAGGCTTAGAAAGCACCATAGTAATTGGCTAATATGTTATGATGTGATTTTATATAGTTGGTATCCTTTATGTGGGCCTCGTTTACCTGCTTTATTATCCGTCATACATCCGTAGTTTAAATTATTAGTTATACAAAACAATTCGGGCTAGTGTATTTGTAAATGATATAAATATTATCAGACATAATTGATCTCCATAATCAGTTATTGTTTAGAAGTTCTCGTTGAGTCTCAAGCCAACGAGAACTTTGTTTATATATTATATTTATCATAAATATAATATATAAACAAATTAAAAAGGAATATAATTATGAGTATTGGTATATCCACTTTAACATCAAGTTTAGAACTTTTCAAAATTTTACAGTATGACACTGAAAGTAAGAAGCTATTTCAATTGGTTAGTGAAATTATTGATTCGTATAATGACGGGATGTTGGATATCAACTGCATAGTGAATGCAATATCAAGTAGATCCCCCGAGGAATTATCTGAACTTGTACAACAAGCGACCATAATTCTTGAGCAGTCAAAAAAAATAACTGCATCACTGGCGGTAGCATAATAAATGACTTGTTCAACTGAAAATATACCTACAACAAGAGTTCCATTACCTGGTGCAGGAGTAAGTGGTTCTCCGTTTGATTTATCAGCAGATAATTTAGCTAATCAATTTATTGAAAGTGTTGTTAATGAATCAATACAAATAGCTTCTGCACCTGTTAATATATATAAACTACTTGGGATATATGAGCAAGACAGGTTAATAGATTTAACCGGAAAAGGAAAAGCTATTGCAAGTGGTGAATACCCTGAATTTGTAGCAAATAATGTTATAATGAATGATGTTACTGAATGGAGATCAATACAACGTGGTGCTTTAATTCTTAGTAGTGCGTATATTGGATACGATTTTGGTCCTTTTATATTAGAAAACGATAGAGTGAGATACGGTATTGACACGGAAATTAAATACCATATAACATCTATAATGATTCAACAAGGATGTAACTCAGTAAATAGAATATCTCAAGCTAGAGTTGAACGATCTAATGATGGTGTAAAATGGTACGGTGTTGATTTAATAACATTATCAAATGATCATGATGGTCATTGGATTGATATTAAACAAAGTGCACCATCCAGGTTTTGGAGAATTAAACCGTTAGTATTTAACGGAGGAGTAAATGATTTTTGGGTAATTCGAAGATTATCTTTATCTGAGTATTTAAAAACAGATATTACAAATGTACAAGATGAATTAGGATTTTTAGAAAACAGAGATCGTAGTTATTCAACTGAACCAGTTACAACAAAAGGTTATTATGATTTTGTAGAAGTTCAAACAGAACTTTCAAGATATGGTATTGAATTAACGTCACAATTTGTATTTAAATTTGGATTTTCATCTATTATTAATGCATTGGGAAGACCGATTGTTATAGGTGATATTTTAGAAATACCTAGTGAAACGCAATATGATGTTCATATGAAACCGGTTAAAAAATTTATTGAAGTAACTGATGTTAGTTGGGCTACAACAGGATTTACACCTGGTTGGATGCCTACATTATACAACGTTATTGCTCAGCCTATGATTGCAAATCAAGAAACTCAAGATATAGTTGGTGATCTTAATTTACCATCCACAGATAATGATTTTTTTAATTTAAAATCTTCAATATTTAATATGGGAAATCAAGATGCAAGTGAATTAGTTAGAGCTGCTGCTAATACAGAAGTACCAGAAGTTGGAACAGATACAGTAGATGAAGGTATTATTCCTGAAAAAACCGTAAGATATGGATTAATACAAGGTGTTGATTTAGGTAAATTAAATGTAGATCAACGATCATTATATATTGAAGATGGATTACCACCTAATGGGGAAAAATATACTGAAGGTTCGGTATTCCCAACAGATCCAGCAGATAATGATTATCATAGAATGACATATGAAGGATTACGTGATCCGGTACCACCGAGACTTTACAGATACTCATTAATGAAAATGCGATGGATGTTTATGGAAGAAGATAAACGTATGCGTTCTAATTCAAGAAAACCACAATTAACACCGTATGTTGATAACGGTGTTGATGTTACTACTATAGGGAAATAATGGCATATTTTTACACACACCAATTTCATAAACATGTTATTCAGTTTATGGAGATCTTTCGAGGTCTCCAAGTTAAAACTGGAGTTGGAAAAGATGGAGTTGAAAAATATATTGATGTACCTGTCGCATATGGATCAAAAGATAGAGTTACTGCGGCTATTTTAGCGGGAAACACTCAAAATAAACCATTGAGATTACCTACAATGTCGGCATATTTGCAAGGTATTGCACTAGCTAATGATCGATTTAAAGGAATTGATACGGAACGCAAAACAACACATATGCCAAGAGGTGGATTATTTCCTGATGATGTAACTATGATTATTCAATTAATGCCAGTTCCATATCGGTTAACTATGCAATTAGCAATATATTCAAGTAATATAAACACTCATTTACAAATATTAGAACAAATACTGATATTGTTTAATCCATCTATTCAAATACAAACATCAGATGCTGCTTATGATCAAGGAAAAATTACAACTGTCGAATTAAAAGATATAGGAATGGAAGAAAATTATCCAATCGGAGCTGATCGTAGAATAATTACTTCACAATTAACATTTGATATAATTATGTATTTAACAGCACCAACTCAAGTACGTGATGAAGCTATTAGAAATATTAGGATGAGAATTGGTCATTTATCGATATTAGCTAATTTTGCTGAAGTGTTATATGATTTTGATTTAGAAGAAGAAAAGTTAAATTTTACAGTTACAGTTGATGAAATCAATGCTACAGATATATTTCCAAGTGAAAAAATTTAATATGGTGACATATCAAGTTCAATAGTTTTATCACCCCACAGTACCGTTTATTAATTGATAATAACACACAAAGTAAAGATACTATAGATAATACAACATAATAGTGCACATATTAATAATCTGTGTTTGTATTATCAATATCGTGTAGATAACCGGATATTGCACCATTTATTACAATAACACCAATTAATGTAACTGGATATTGCGGATCTGTATACATCGTTACCTGTAGATCTTCTCTCAATAATTCATAATTAGTGGGAGTATATAACTTAAACAATTCATCTATGATATCATTACTGGTTAAATTGTAATTCCTAATGGGGACACCATCCGTGTTGCGAGGTAATGTGTTATTTATAGCTGCGTTGTTTGTTTTATAATTTTTTGAGCAAGAAAACCCTGTTGTCTTCAGCTGCAGGGATGAATTGCTCACTTGATTGTTAACCTTGTGATTCAATATATTTTCTAATTGTCTCTTCACTTGCGTTACCTATACTTGAAATGAAATATCCATCACTCCAAAATGTGTGCTCTTTCCAGAAATGTTTCCGAAGCAGCACTTTGTTGTTAATCCATATTCTATGGGTTGACATCTGTTTTAATTTCTTGACAATTGATAATGGAGATAATTTTGGAACTGAATTAATTAACAAATGGATATGATCTACATCTACTTCCATTGTTTCTATGTCGAAATCAGATTCAGCAGATATATCCATAATAATATCTTTAATCTCATCTCCTAATTTAACCAATAATTTCTTTCTATATTTACAAACAAATATTGTATGAAATAACAACAAGAACTTTGAGTGGTTTTGAGATCTATATTCCATATGATACCACTCGATTATTCCATTCGTTGTTCTTGAAAAAAGACTTATTATTCAAGGTAGTTCCCCCATATGGAGCAGTATTGCACTTGAATCTTTCTGCTCTTCCATTATCCAAATATTCCCAGTTCTTTGGGTGATTTGAATGTTTTCCATTTGGTTTAATTCGACAAATATTAGATTTACCTGAAATATTCTTGTATATCTCTTTAATTCCACCCGTTAATAATTTGTAGTAGTTCTTCGAATCATTGTATTTCTTTCGTAATCGAGAAAGACATCTACGAACTTTAACTATTTTTTCGATAAATATCACCTTTTTGTTAACAACCAATTGATTAGTGATAATTGGTTCATCCAATATTTCACCTGTTTCGTAATCAACTTTGTTCTCTTTGTTACAAGCCAGAACAAATGAATCAACACAATGTGCTGTGAAATTCTTTGTGTCTTTTGCTTTACATTTTGGATCAGTGCCAAAAGAATTAACTCGTAATTTCTTAGTATTAAATCCATCATACAATTCAAGCTCTAGCCCAATTGATTTAACAAAATTATATAATTCAGTCTTTCCCTGCTCAACATGACTAAAAGATTTACCTTTTGCTGATTTGTAGTGATTAAATCGAACATCTTCTATCACTACCTTACTAATTGGATATAATTTTACAAGTTTTAAGATCAACCACTTCCTGAAATCAACATTTGCTTTAATTGTTGGAGCTAATTTGTTACTTGTTCTATTATCAAATCTAATAGGTCTATGTTTTAACCTACTTCTTCTAACTCGTCTGTTACTTGCTTGTCTTGATTTAAAAGCTGTTACTGCATTCTTTCCTTTCTTTGGTCTTTGTATTAACTCGATATTAATATGATGACATTGCTCTGAAACAACAGAAACGCCATCGAAAGTACTACCTGGATCAAGACCTAAAGTCATTTCTTGTACATTAATTCCAGATGGATCAACTAATAACTGAAGATAATGAATCTTTAATTTTCGATCATATTTAATTTTTGCTTTTCCTAACTCAACAAATTTCTTAACCCGAGTTGCTTTCATGGGCATAAGTGATTTGTCTTTGTGAAAAACTGGCATTCTTAACATTTTGTTCCTTAATATTTGGGTATAACCCCATGTAAATAACTCAGTCAGATTATGAACTAACTGAAATCTTCCCTCGATCTGGGCATCACCTTAAGTTATTAGAACTGGGAATGCATTCTAACGCACTTAGATCAATTTCTTGATCAATGTATACCAGCTGCTCACTCCGTTCTCATAATTAATTTTGGAATGAGCGATCTTATCAACCACTAAATCAATTCAATAACGAATTGATGACCTGATCAAACTTTTGGAATGACCAAGCCCTTAAGTCTTTAGCTTAAGGGTGATTGACATATTATAGTGCTCATAATCTTCCCTTATTTTGATTATCTATATATTTTATATTAGTTAATTATTTATTGCAAATAGTTTTTTGTAAGATTTTTAAAGCGCTGATAAATAAGAATAACATACTTATTAAATTATCCATAAAGGAGATATACAAATGGCTGATCTTATTTCACCTGGAGTGTCTGTTACAATAATAGACGAATCTTTTTATATACCAGCTACGGCAATTACTATACCGTTGATTTTTCTGGCTACAAAAGAAGAAAAAATACTAACTGATTTAACAGGTGCCGCGGGTACATATGAATCAGATATAGTAAGAACAATTACATCAATAACACAAAGTATAAGTTTATATGGTATTCCTAAATTCTTATATGATATACAAGGTTTACAACAACATGGAGATGCAAGAAATGAGTACGGTTTATTTGCATTGAATCAATTTTTAAATATTGGTGCATTAGCTTATGTTGTAAGAGCGAATGTTGACTTAGATGATGATCGTTTAAGTGTGTTAACGACATGGAATACTAAAAGTACTGCTGTAGCTACATCAATTGAAGCGTTAGCAACTGCGTTAATATTAGAGTATAATAATCAAAATGGTTATATTCCAGTTGATCTTGATTTTAAAACAACCATTAACCAAACTGAGTTTATGACTTTATCACATATTGCAATGAGTATAGCGTATGATAGATATTTATTTAGTAATAGACAAACTAATCCACTTCAATATTTTTCACTCATATTTGAATCCGATCACACTATAACTCCATTACCTATGTATGAACTTGGTTATGATCATGCAACTACAGGTAATTATATTGGATTAGCTGGACTTGCTGCTACATGGGTAGCAGGTGCACACGGATCAACACTTGGTAAAGAAACAGAATGGACTCCTGCAGAAGCTGCTGATACGCTATTACTTGCTACAGAAGCGTTTCAATACACTGTTTATTTCTTAAATTCAACAAGTTTAGGTGCTACTGATGCTATTAGACGTCAATCAATAGTTAGAGCGTTACAGTCAACAATTAATTCAAATCAAGACGTTAAATCTGAAATGTATCAATATAATTTAATGCTTTGTCCTGGTTACCCGGAATGTGTTGATGAATTAATAAATTTATCAAATGGTATTAGAAACGAAGCATTTGTTATTGCCGATACACCGATGACGCTTAATCCGGAAGACGTTGTTAACTGGAGTAATACAACTGGTGCTGCTCCAAATGTACGAGTACGATCTGAATGGGGTGCATATTATTATCCACATGGATATTGTTCAAATTTAGATGGTAATAACATAGTTTGTGCTACATCAGGAGTTGCATTAGCTGCGTATACATATAGTGATAGTGTTAGTCAAGTTTGGTTCGCACCAGCTGGTATGACCCGTGGACTTGTAACTAATTCTTCAGGTGTAACTGCTGTTGGATATGTCACTGGAACATTAGGTGCAGCTACAACATTTGTTGCTGTAAGTTTAAATGAAGGTCAAAGAAATGCATTATATGGATCACCAGCGTTTTTAAATCCTATATTTGATTCACCAGGCACTGGTATTGCAATATGGGGTCAAAGAACATCTGTACCAGGTTATTATGCAAGAGCTACAGATAGAGTTAACGTTGTTCGATTAGCTATATACATTAAACGTAGTTTACGTAAAGCATTAGTTCAATATTTATTTGAACCAAATGATCAAATTACTCGTGATAGCGTAGTAGCGTTAGTTAAAAGCTTTTTACATGATATTCAAATAAAACGTGGATTATATGACTTCGCAGTCTTGTGTGACGGTAGTAATAATACCCCCGATAGAATTGATAGATCAGAATTGTGGTGCGATATAGCCCTGAAGCCAATGAAGGCTGTAGAATTTATTTATGTACCTATTAGAATAGTTAATACTGGAGCTAAATTAACTGGTAATAATGCTGGTTAATAACTATATAACATTGTATAAAATTAAGCGCCTTTAACAGGCGCTTAATTTTGTGGGAACATACATTGTTTTATGTATAATGTGTATTTTGGTAGTACATCGTCCATTAGAAAAACATTTAATGCATCCATTTGAGATGCAACTCCATCCATACCATATGAATGCCCTTGTTCATAAGCTTTATGATACACAGTATCAAATATACCATACATTATAAGCATATTGTATTCTTTTTTTAAATGATCTAGCCATACATTCATCGTTTCATTATTAAACAACTCTTGACATTTTCTGACTGTGTCTCGTTCAAGTTGATTTGCACAGCGTGGAATGATTAAATTAGAACACAATCTAGCTTTTTTATAATCATCAAACTGTGTCCAATTATCACCTTTATACGCATAGTATACTGGTATTATATCTGGCATTGGTGGAGGTAGTGGCACTTTTATTGCAGCTAGTTTTTTTGCTGCATCCCAAGTAATCATAACTATAACTTATTTAAAAATAAATTTAACAACTGATTTGATTCATACCGGCATTCATTGCGCACTGTTGTTCTTGATTCGCTGTGCTCATGCACAACAGTCAAGTTCTTCGACAGTGCGAGTAACGATTTTACGCTCAGCGTAACTCATATTATCATATGTACGTTTTTGTTCTGCTTGTATTTGTTCTTCTGCTGTCATATTATCCACCCATTATGTATTATCAATAATGTTAACCCGGCATTCATTGCGCACTGTTGTTCTTGATTCGCTGTGCTCATGCACAACAGTCAAGTTCTTCGACAGTGCGAGTTATGTGATTTCTTTTCTCAGAGGCAATGCCTTTGCCCAACAATAGAGTATTAATCGCGGCATTTATGTCGCGATCATGCGTAGCTCCACAACTACAACTCCACTGTCTTACTGCAAGCCCGTCAAATCCACTCGGACCAGTTAGGTCTCCGCAATTTGAACAGGTCTTGGTGGAATTTCTGTTACTTACCAGAACTAATTCTCCAAATCCATCAATTCTTGACGCTAATTTGTGCTTTAGTAGTTCTCGTATTTTACCAAGTGCTAAATTGGCATACTGCTTTCCATATTTTTGAATTAATCCCTTAAAATTATCATCTGACCAATATATTTTTGCATATATTTTAGCTATTCCAGTTGTCAATTTATGGTGGTGATCAATTCTTTGATTTGTTATTTTTCTTTGTAGATATTTTAATTTTTTCGAGTTCTTTGATTTTCTCTGCAAATTACCAATTTTTTTCTCTGCGTCTTGATAAAATTTTGGAAAATCAATCTGTACTCCATCGCTTAATGTTAAACTTGTTTTTAATCCAGGATCAATTCCTGCTTCTTTTCCATCTGTTATTTCTATTTTGTCTCTGTTTTGGTCATAACAGCAACTCACATACCAACAATCAAATTTCTTGATTAATGTGCATTTTTTTAATTTGCCCGTGAATTTACCTGGTTCACTAATCTTCAGAGTTGTCTTTAATCCAGGAATTTTTAATCTACCTGATTTATCAAATTTTATATCACCTGCAAAATAAAAAGACTTCTTTTGTCTACAATTTTTATAATGCAATTTGTGAATCCCGTGTTTCTTAAAACTGGTCAACACCGCTTGAATACAACAATTAATTAGAGCACTTGGAATTCCACATTTCTTGCTATGTCCTATTATTTTTTTAGATAATATACTTCGTAGTTGTAGGTCAGACATAAACATATATGCAAACCAATTCTCATCAAGCTCGTACTTGATTTGATTAATTACCCAATTCTCAATCCCAATAGCACTCCACAAGAAGTCATTAAGTACTTCTTCTTGTTTCTTTGTTGGATAAATTTTGTGTGAAATATTAATCATAGAATATATTGTGGCTGCTCCTATAATATTTATCCACTGCTTTTGAACTTGCGCAATTCAAATCAATTGGATGCCCAGCCAGTTGCACTACTCCCGTTGGTCGTCACAAAGCAACTTGGGGCTCCGCTCCGCGTTCGAATGATGATTATATAATGATTCGCTTTTAAAATCAAATCTAATTTATTAAAAAATCCATACATTTCCATCATTTTGTATAAATATCTTAAAACAGTATTAATACTATATACAGAGGATATTATATATGGCTACAATTACAGATATGGGTATTGCATCAAACTACAGAGGTATATTACAACCTAAGTTGAAAAACAGATGGCGTGTAACCTTTGTACAAATTGGTGGTGGATTGGCAGATTCACGTGACCTTACAATGCAAGCAGTTAAAGTGTCAAGACCACAATTAGATTTTGATGAAGTTGAAATACATCGTTATAACACAATTGCATTTATTGCAACTAAACATAAGTGGTCTGAATGTACGATGACTGTTGAAGATGATGTTACCAGCGGTGCAACAAGTGTTGTTAGAGATCAACTTGAAAAGCAACAATTATTAATTGCACCTGGTTCAGGACCTTGGTTAGCTACAGCTCCTGAAGCATCAAAATATAAATTCGGAACGAGAATTGAAATGCTTGACGGTGGTATTAATATACTTGAAGTATGGCATCTTGAGGGTTGTTGGATTAAAAGTGCTAATTTTACAGATTTAGATTATTCAGATGGTGAAAAAGTGACTATCGATCTTTCAGTAAGATTTGATCATGCGCATCAAGATATTATGGCATATACAACTGGTCAAGGTAATGCATTAGGTGGCGGTAGTATTTAAAGTTTATGGCTATAAGTGATACTGTAACGTCTTATGGGTCGTCTCTACTCGGTGGTGTCTTTGATGCCACGGGTGCAGCGACCCAAGCTGGGCTTCAAGGTGTAGTAAATACTGGTGTTTCTCAAACTATAGGTACGTATAATCAAGCTGTAAGACAAGGGCTTGGAATGGCTATGTCTCAAGGTACTAATAGTATTATGAATAGTATTGGGGTAAATTTACAAAATATACCTTATGTTGGTGGAATATTACAAAATGTAGTACAATCTGGTTTATATTCAGCAGCTACAGTATTTGAACATATTATTGATGGAAATTTAACATTAAATAATTTACCTGGGTTTGGTAATTATAATGTTAATAAAATATTAAGTAATGATCCTGGTATTACTGGTAGTATTGCTAGTGGTATGAATGGATTGACAAATACGTTAACATCATTAACGAGTGGGTCACTTAATAATTTAGGTGTACCAAATTTTGTATCTAACGCAGTTCTTGGTGCATTAGGTCCAGGACAAGGACAAGGTCTAGGCGCAATCGGTACAAATGCGGCAGCTGGAAGTAGTATTGTAAGTGAAAAATCTTATGCATCTGTGTTAGATTATGGTAAAGCAAATTATACCCCAAAATTCAAATTTTTATATATTGTTAATATTCAATTTGTAGATGAATATAAAACTATAAACAACAGTTTTACATTTTTAATTAAGAAATTTGAACGCCCTACAATTACAATTGAGCATGATGAAGTTAATTTTTATAATTTTCGATCTATGGTTCCAAAAAGAACAGTTTATAAACCATTTAATTTTGAAATACATGACGATATACAAAGTGAAGCGATGAAATTCGTAGTAGGATATCTGAGAAAAGTTAGCCCGATATTTAATACAACAAATGCAGATAGTTATGAGTCAAATAGTATGAATTATTTACGTGCATCTAGTTCTTATGGATTACAAACACGACACGACAATTTTAATGTTATTAATACCATAACAGTAAGTCATTTATATAATTTTAATGCAACAATGGATGTTTATACATTTCATAAACCAAAAATACTTGAAGTTACTTTAGGTGATTGGGATATGAGTGCAGGTACTGAAGGTAGTTCAATAAATATTAATATGGCTTATGACGGTTTTGATGTACAAGTTGGTGTTAAAGCAAAAGTACCTGGACAACCACTTGGATTACTCGATCTTATGGAAAATCAACATCCAGTTGATTTAGGTACAAATGATTCTAAAGGTGGAGTATTTGAGTCTAAACCGATAAAAGATTTGACATATTTAGATTCTGCATCTCCAAATCAATCAGGTAATAATTCTTTTAGAATTATCAGTGAGGGTACAAGATTTGTAGCACCAGGTACCAATATTCCTCAAATTACTGATGCTAAATTTATGCCTGCAGCTTCTGGTATTATACCAGGTAATGTTATTGATGCAGGATTAGCAAATGCACAAGTTGCAACAATGTCAACTTCTGCTAATAATATAATTAATAATACAAATTATATAAGTAGTACATCACCTAAAATAATGCCATCGTTATCAGAAATGGCAGCCGGTGCCGTTATTCCAACTTCTGCACCGAAAGCATCTGCAAATTCATTTATGAGAGATATGCAGGATGTTGGCGCAATGAATTACGGATAATAAAATTGTGGCTGGATTTACTCAAGGGTATTATACACCTAAGAATAAAGAAAAATACATAGGCGATTCAACTAAAATCATATTTCGATCAAGTTGGGAATTAAATCTACATCTATTTTTAGATAATAATCCAAAAGTTTTAAAATGGGCTTCTGAACCTATTGCAATACCATATCTTAAACCAACTGATAAACAGATTCACAAATATTATCCCGATTATTATGTAGAATATATTGATAAAAATAATGTATTACATAAAGAAATTATTGAAGTTAAACCTCATAAACAAACTATTGTATCAAAATCTCACAATAGGCGTTCAAAAATATATGAAGATATTCAATTCGCGATTAATAAAGCGAAATGGTTATCTTGTACATTATTTTGTAAAAAACATGGATTAACTTTTCGGTTATTAACTGAAAAACAAATGTTTGGATAAGTACATTTTTGTAGAAAAGCCAACAGTAATACTATATTAATATAATATTAATATTATATAGTATAGATCTTTCCCCCTTCGTGTCACAAAGGATTTTATATCATAACGCTCCAAAGTGCAACTCTTTTTTTAATATATTTCCCCCTTATTTTTTAAATATAAATAGTACATAAAAACAACGTGTTAAGCGAGTTATCATGATACATACAACTACTGTTGAGCAAGTAATAGAACATCCATTAGAGAAGGTATTTGGGATTGAAACTGGTACAACTATTATTGATGTTATGCAAGTTGAATCTGAAATAGTTGATGAAAAGTTATACGATGAAAAAGATGTTGAAATTGAAAACCAATATGAAAATATATACAACACAGCGTTATTAGCGTATGCAGCACAAGCAAGTACAGTTAGTATGGGAGCAGATCCTCGATGTCAAGCTCGTAATATGGAAGTTGCAAATGGGTTTTTAAATACAGCTCTCGCTGCAGCCAAAGAAAAAGCAAATCTAAAACAACAAAAAGAAAAAATAAAAACTGTTAAATCAACTGATACAAATATTACAAATAATAATTTAATAATGGATCGAGATGAGTTATTAAGAATAATGATGAAACGGTAGCAAATCCTTAAGCTGATAATGGAGATCAAGTGCACAGGGAGTATTTAAGCCCAGGTGAAATATAAAAGGAAATTATAAATGGCAAAGAGAAACCCATATTTAAAAAAATCAGGTGTATTAGATGAATATACCGCAGAACAGATGCATGAATTAGTTCGTTGTGCAACTGACCCTATTTATTTTATTGATAATTATTGTAAGATTGTACATCCAGTATTGGGAGTAGTATCATTTAAATTACATGGATATCAACGTAATCTTATTCATAATTATCATACTGCTTCTAATGTTATAGTGAAATCACCTCGACAAACAGGGAAATCGACAACAGCGAGTGCATTTTTACTTTGGTTTGCTATATTTCATGATAATAAACATATATTAATTGTATCAAATAGAAATGCTGGTTCAATGGAAATGATAACTCGTATTGAATTCATGTATGAACATTTACCGCATTGGTTAAAACCATCCATTGATTCAGAACATTGGAATATGCATTCAAAATGGTTTAGTAATGGCTCAAAAATCGATTCAGAAGCGACAACTACACAATCAGGTCGAGGATTAGCAATATCTCTTCTTTTCGGGGATGAATTCGGCCACGTGGACCCAAATGTTGCTGAATTATTTTGGACTGCAATTTCACCTACATTAGCAACAGGAGGTAAAGCTCTTATTGCGTCTACTCCAAATGGAGATCACAATCTTTACGCACAATTATGGAGAGGTGCACTTGCAGGTATTAATGGTTTTACACCAGTTGAAATTCAATGGGATGAACCACCTGGTAGAGATGAAGCATTTAAGCAAGAACAAATTGGTAAAATTGGGATTACTAAATGGTCCCAGGAATATGAATGCTTGCAAAGTGAAACTATGATAAATATAATTGATGATCTCGGAAATGTTCGAGATATTTCTATTAAAGATTTATACATGGAGCTTGCAGAAAATGAATATACATGAACAATTAGCACAACCGTATGTTATTTCACCAATTGATAATAATACATATTGTAGAGCAAATGGTGGATTTTTAAGACATCTTAGAGCTAACGGATTTGAAAGTTATCAAGATTTTTTTGAAATAATATATCCGGATTTTTAAATAATATTGTCCTACATGAAATTGCAGCAGTAGAAAATTTACAAATGTTACCATGGAGAGAAAATTTATCAAAAGGATGTAAATATGAAACTAAATCACAATATTAATAATTGGAAAATAAAAACACCAAATGGATACGAAACATTTGCGGGTGTTGCATATATGGGAGTATCTCAAACCTATAAACTTACATTTAATGATAATACAAATATAAAAGCCACTGATTCACATATATTTTTCTTGGAGGATAATACAGAAATATTTGTCAAAAATATTACACCAGGTATTATTTTGTCTGGAATTAAAAATAAAACAGTAATTGATATTGAGCTTGATGAATTAACAGAAGTGTATGATATTATCGAAATACCATCACATACATTTTTTGCAAATGGAATATTAAGTCACAATTGTCAATTTATTTCCTCAGATCCACTATTAATTAATTCATTATACTTAGCTACATATCCAATTGAACAACCTCCTGAACCAGATGCAAGAGGAATTGTTTGGTTCGATACACTTGACCCTAATAAATCGTATATTATTGGTATAGACCCTGCTACTGGTTCTGAAAATGATTATACAGTTATGAGTGTTTTTTCATTTCCAGATTTAGAACAAGTAGCTGAATTTAGATCAAATACAACTTCATCAGCTATTGTTTATACCACATTTAAGTATATGATTAAGAAAATGATATTTGCTAAAATTACAAATATATATTTTAGTGTTGAAAATAATGGTGTTGGAGAAGGGTTTATAGGTATTTACCAAACAGATGATGATTCTCCTGAATATGGAGAATTTATATCAGAAGAAGGTAAAAACCGAGCCGGTATGAATACTAGCGGTAAATCGAAATCAAAAGCTTGTATAAATTTTAAGAATTTATTTGAAGGTGGTAGAATAAAAGTTAAATCTAAACATGCTATCATTGAAATGAAAGATTTTGTTAGGCAAGCTGGTAGTTATGGTGCTCGTAGAGGTGCAACAGATGATTGTATTGCATCTATGTTAATTGTTGTGCGTATATTGGATGAATTAGTGCAGTATGAGGATAATGTGTATGAAGTGTTGTATAACACAGGTTTGATTAATGAGTTCGATTCAAGTAGTAAACCTACTATAGATGATGCACCTACTCCTATGGTAATTGGAGGTGGTTTTTATGAGTCGAAATATGCGCATTATAAAATTGGAAAATTTCATGACGTAAATGATCCAAATTCTTTTGATCCATGGGGTGATTACCCATTTTTAGGTTGATTAATATGTAATTATATATTATAATTAATCATTAATTAAAGAGAATAATGAATAATGAATAATAAATTTAAATTACTTGCATATCATCTTATGCAAAGTAGCGATATATTTTATAAAATGAAATGTACTATAGAAGGTAGTATGCATCATCGTGAAGCAAATGTATTAGTACATACATATATGGTATTAAATGAATATTTTGACTTAACTACACATAAATGGAAGTTGTGTGATTTAGAAGGTGCATTTGCGTGTTTATTTCATGATGTTGGTAAACCAGCAGCTGAAGTAAATAAATTTTCAGAAGAACGAGGACACTATCATAGTTATCCAGGTCACGAGCTTATTTCAGCTAGAATTTGGGAAAATTGGGCAGTTGAACATTATGGAATATTGATTTATTTTTTCCCCTGTTTTAATTTTCAAAGTATTTATAATATTGGTTGGATGATAGAACATCATCTACCGTATGATATTAAAAATAAATATAAACTTGAATGTATTTACAAAACAGGAAAATCAATAGGTGAAAATACATTTACTAATGTGTTACTTGCTGATGGTAGAGGTCGTATAAACGACAACGCAGAAGCACAAGGTATTAGACAACAAACATGGTTGAATGCATATACAAACTATGAAGGTTCACCTGATGTTATAATCGGTGATAGACATGTACATATGATTATTGGACCATCTGGAGTAGGTAAATCTACTATAACAAATAAATTAGTTAACGACTGTACACCTGATGTAATTGCTGTATTTTCTTTGGATAAACTTAGACTTGATTGGTATTCTGATTTATTAATTATGAACCCAAATGAGCAATATGACTATGTACATGAAGCTGCATTATCTGATCCAAAATTCAATGGTAGATGGCAAAGAGAGTACGTAAATTTAGTAAAAAGTTCTGTAAAAATGATTATCATTGATGGTACTAACCTATTTACAAAACATCGTAGATTTTTTCTCGATGTGGCTCGAAACAACGATATAGTTACACATGCAGTTTATTTAACATCATCATTAAAAATCTTAGAACAGCGACAAAATGCACGAACTGATAAAATTGTTGATATGAATATAGTTAAAAAACAATATGCAAATATACAATACCCATCATATAATGAATTTGATGTAATTCATATAATATAAGGTAAAACAATGGGTTACCGTACAACAGTAATATTTGATAATGACCAGGTTAAAGAAATGTGTGAAGATGTTTATGGTGACTTTGAACTAATATAAGCTTAATTATAAATATATGTATACTTTAGGGAATACATATGAAACCATTAAAAGACTACTTAAATGAAATAACATTACCACAAATTGATGCTAATAATACAAGAGGGTTTCCAGCTACTCAAAAAAGACAACATATAGTTAATACAGTAAATGTACAAAATATAAAATTTATACCATATATACCCTCTACCACATTACAAGTACTTGCTGAAACTCAAAGTAACGGACATAATTATAATACAAGTATGGTATTTGATAATGTACAATTTCAAGAAGAACCTGATCAACGAACTGTTGTTGTACATGGAACCGATAATGAAGATCACAATATTACACCAATATTAATAATGCAAGATCAAGTCAAAGTCGATTGTACATGTGCAGATTTCAGATTTAGATTTGCACAACAACATTTTAAGAATAAAAGTTTGGTAGGAAACCCGCCACCACAATATATTGCTAAGACAAATAGACCGTCTGTTAACCCAATGGATGTATTAGGATCTTGCAAACACATTTTAGCGTTACGTGATAAATTAAGAATAATGAGAGTTATACGATGAAATTAAAAGAATTAAATGAATCACCAATATATACAATTGAAACAGATAAATCATCAGCTCAGGAAATTAAAGTTGAAATTGAACAAACATTAAAAGGTGCACCGATTGGAGCTACATGTGTTTATAAGACTAAAAAAGTGGTTATGATTGGTACTAAGATTGATAAAGGTATTAAAATTTCTAAAAGTTAATAAATTATTTTAAACAATAAAAAGGGGATTTAATCCCCTTTTTATTGTTATATCATTAAGTTCTCAATTTAGTGATTGGAGATGATGCTATACCACCATGGTCAGAAGTTACTTTGACTGTAGCTGGTTGTGCAACACCAACAAATACTGCAGTATATATTCCACCTGCAAGTGTCATTGTAGCAGACCCTTGAGCTACACCGCTTCCATCAAACATTGTAGCTGTTAATATTGCAGTAGGTGCAGATGAACTAGCATTAATAGTTAATCGTAGTTTAGTTGTACGATATTCAACTAAGCTAATACCAACTACATCAGCTGCCACAGGGTTAACTGTTACAGTTGTGTTAGATGGAGCTGAAGTTACACCATTATTATTTGTAGCAATAAGACTAAAATGTAATACAACTGCTGCTTGACCAAAGTTAATAGTTGGCGCAGTAAATGTTGCAACTCCAGTTGATGTATTTTGTGTTAATACTACTTTCACCGTATCAGATGTAGCTTGTGTCCACGTAAATGTAAACGGTGGTGCGTTAGCTGTATCTATTGCAGATCCTGCTAAAGTAACTGCTGCACCTGAAATTACTGTTTGCACAGCCCCTGCATTAGCAGTAACAGTACTTATAGTGCAATTTTTAGGTGTAGGAGCCACCGTAAATCCAAGTGGCCATGGGTCCAATTGAGATACTATAGTA
>Ga0315274_10000270_pt1 | contig 80084 bp, 76 predicted proteins | sample YL17G02_20_MG_FD_203700 | JGI IMG/M metagenome (GOLD analysis project Ga0315274, IMG submission 203700) | Sediment microbial communities from Yellowstone Lake, YNP, Wyoming, USA - YL17G02_20 | ecosystem: Environmental > Aquatic > Freshwater > Lake > Sediment | place: USA: Wyoming | collected... | reverse complement strand
CTTCGCTACTTTGTCGAAACATTCACCACAGGCATCATCTATGGAGCTGGCTAACAAGCGAAAATGCGTTGGGTTTGCCATGAAGTAGAGATTGGTGTGTCCACCGGATACCACTAAAGCAAGGGTTGGATAAACCTGCTGAGCTGATGCCTTAATTCCCAGCATGGCCCCGTGAATATGGGCGTGGACGTGATCAACAGGAATCAGAGGCCGCTCCAGAGCAAGGGCCAAGCCCTTGGCATAGGCCACTCCCACGAGAACTGCTCCGATAAGCCCAGGCCCCTGCGTCACCGCTACGGCATCAATCTGCTCGCGCGCTGTTCCGGACTCTCGGAGAAGTTGCTGAAGGAGTGGGCCAATCACTTTCAAATGCTCACGCGCAGCAACCTCTGGCACGACGCCACCAAAGGGCATGTGCACAGCGGTCTGTGATGCAACCAAGGACCGGATGACACGATGGCCATCCGCCACTAAGGCAACCGCTGTCTCGTCACAGCTCGACTCAATACCTAGGATCAACATGAGATTAACACTTGATGATTACTAGCCTTTACTTCTTGTCACCACTACCTTCAGCCAGCCGTTCGCGAGCCTTAGTAGCCTCGTCAGAGGACGGAAATTCTTTGATGAGTTCCTCATAGAACACATTTGAGGTAGCCACATCGCCCAAATGGCGGAAACAGTCGCCAAGCCGCAGCTTCGCGGTGCCTAAATACTTCGGGGACGGCTTAGAATCAACGAAGTCGTTAAACTTCAGGGCCGCTTCCTTAATGTTACCCAGGCGAAACTGACTTTCCGCTAAAAGGAACTGAAGCTGTTCTTGCTCGTCGCCGCTTGCCGGCTTTTGGAGCTTGGGGCCTTCTTCGAGTACCTGCTTGAAACGTTTCTCATCGAAGGCTTTTTGGAGCTCGGCGACGTCAGTGGCTGTTTTGCGAGAGTCTTTTTTTTTTGCGCCCTTTACGCCGGCTTTCTTCAGGGCTTCAATGAGATCTTCTTGCGCTGACTCAACAGACCCAATGCGTTCCGTCAATTTTGATAAATTGCGAGCTACTGAGTGCTCCTGAGTCGACGCATCAGCACCAGGTAATTGACCGGTCGTAACACCCACTTTTAGGGCGTCTATTTCGCCGTGCACAATTTGCAGTTCGCGACTCATGCGTTCTAGTTCTGCCTGCGTGGATGCGATCCTTTTGGTGGCAGACTCTCCGGAGTTCTTAGCGTCCTTACTGGTGTCCGCCAGTAAACGCTCAAGATTAAGCAGACGCATCTGGACGCTGTAAATATCTTCTTTCATTGCCCTTTTTTCGCTTGGGGTAATGCACGAAGTGCTTCCGATACAAAATGAAATCAAACCAAAGCAAGAAAGGAAATGCCTCATCGCGACCATCGGTATCCACCCTCAGCTACAACTGCCCGAGCCGATAGCATCGGCAAATTTCGAGATTAGTGTCGTGCATGATTAAAACACAGCAGCTGGCCACTGTCAGCCCTTGGTTGCGTACTGCTTCTGCCGACGCTTCAAGTCCACCTGTAGTGAAAACAGCCGGTTAGAGTCTTCTTTCCAGCACAAATAGTAAGCCTTCGATGCTTTTTTCATCACATAAACCAGCTGCAGCAGTTCTTTCTCGCTCAACAACTCGGCTGTATCACGGAGGCGGCGCTCAATTCGTTCGTTCAGAGTCAGTTCCGCCGCGGGAGGAGCTAGCGGTTTCTCTTGGTTTTCAGGGATTTCTAGCGTATCGTCGAGCGGCCCCGTGGCAGGTTTTGCTGACGCAGTAGGTGCCTCAGGCATGTCAGATCCGCTCGCGTCAACATTTGGTGAGACGCCGACCGCGTCACTATCGCTTTCGTTGTGGATGTCCGTGTGTTCGGCCATGAAAGGTAGCTCGCTGAGTAATTCATTTCATTTTTACTTCGGCATAACCACAACAAAACTCAAGCAAACCGCCACCAACATGGCGCAACCAACTGTAAACTAAGGATTTTTTCAAGAACATGGAACATGTGATACCACCTTCGACTGAGACACCTAAGCCAACTACCGAACCTACCGATCCGGATTTAGAGCTCGGAGCCGCCGCTGACCTTGAAAGCGAAAGCGACGAAAGCACTGAAGAAGAAGTGCGCGAGCGTCCGATTGTGCCTTTAAAAGACATCCCTCCAGAAGTAGCCGCACTAGGCATCAATAGCTTCGAGGACCTTCCCTTAGTTCCGAGCATCGGTGAGGCGATCCGTCAAATGGGCTGGATCACTCCAACGCCAGTCCAAAAATTATGTCTGCCCTATACCTTAAGATCCCGTGATGTTGCTGGTTTTGCCCAAACAGGAACAGGCAAGACTGCGGTCTTCTTAATTACCATTCTCAATAAACTACTCTCTACGCCGAGCCCCGAAGGTCAAAGTGCCGGCCGTGTGCCTCGCGCTATCGTGATTGCTCCTACTCGCGAATTAGCAATGCAAAGCGAACAAGATGCGGCTGATCTTTTCGCAAAAACCGGCCTCAAATCGATCGCCGTATTTGGCGGCATTGACTACGACAAACAGGCACGCGATATAGCTGAAGGTGTTGATGTAATCTTTGCAACACCAGGCCGACTCAAAGACTACATCCAAAAGAAAGTAGTTCGCCTCGAAGATATTTCTGTTTTCGTCTGTGACGAAGCTGACCGCATGTTTGACATGGGCTTCATCGAAGACGTGGAATTCTTCCTTGCGCGTATTCCGCAGAATGCGCAGAGACTTCTGTTCTCCGCGACAACAAACGACCAGGTCAAAGAGCTAGCATTCGAATACCTGGAAAATCCAGAATATATCTCGGTGAATCCAGAGACGATCACGCCGGAGAAGATCGAACAGTTCGCAATTCATTGCCATGCTACTGAAAAGTTGCGGGTACTTTTAGGTCTGCTCGAAGACCACAAGCCAGACTGTGCCGTTATCTTCACTAACACCAAATTGACTGCTGAGTGGCTGTACTTCAAATTACAGCATAACGGGGTAGATGCTGACTTGATTAGCGGTGACCTACCGCAAAAAAAGCGCATTAGTCTCATACATAGAATCAAAGAGGGCAAGATCAAGGCCCTGGTAGCGACGGATGTTGCCAGTCGTGGACTCCACATCTCCCGGATTACCCACGTATACAATTTTGATTTGCCAGATGATGCCGCTAACTACATCCACCGGATCGGTCGTACCGCGCGCGCTGGCGCCAAGGGTTACGCTTATTCCCTAGTTTGCGACGACTACGGACAGAATCTGACGGCAATCAACGACTTACTTGGACCACTGGCCATGCAGACAACCTGGCCGGATGCGCGCTATCTCCAGATCGTAGATAAAGCCGGAAACCCATTTGAGGAGCGCTATGCAGCGCGTCGCGAACGTTTCAGCGAAGGCCCGAGCAGAGGCCGTGATGGTGGCGGTGGCAGACCTCAACAAGGCCGCGACGGCGGGAGACCGCAAGGCCGCGACCAGGGCCGAGGCGGATATGGCGACAAAAGCAAACGAGATGTGGGTCCTCGACGCGACGAAGGACAGCGCCCACAACGCCCTCAATCTCAGCATGCACAGGGCCTGGACGCTAATGGCAACGGTGATCACAAGCAACGCAATCGTCAGCGCGGACGCGGCGGCCAAGAGCGCGATCAACAGTCACAAAGCCTCCATCAGCACGGAGCGCAGAACGGACGGAGATCAGGCCCCGTGTCGGGTCATGCCGTGGTCAAGGCGCACGATCACGACGCAGCACCCAAGACTATGCTTGGGATGATCTTTAAACTGCTAAAAACGGTTTTCCGCATCGCTAAGAAGTAACTGACAGAGGGTGCGGCGCCTGCTTGGCACCGCACTCTCAGTGAAATAGGGTCCGAAAGGTCAGCCCGTAAGTTTTCGAGGTGAGGTCGGCATTCGTAACGAATTTTGCGGAGCTGAGTAATTGCGCCCGACGAACTGAGGCGCTCAAGCCCACCTGCACTCCAGCATAGTCAAAAAATGTAACGAAAACTCCGGGCTCAATAAATTTGTAATTAGGCTTCTCGATGCTCGACTGCTCAGATCCGACGGGAGTCTGACGTAAATAAATCACCCCGACACCGCCGGTAACCGATACTACGATTCGGAAGGGGTCATAGGCGAGCAGACTCTGCGCTAAATTTAAGCCACCAGAATAAGTTGCATACTTTAGTGTGGAATTATCCGCAGTCGGCGCCCTTGCCTGCGATGGCATCCCCGTAAAGGCCATTCCAATAAATGTCTCCGAAGAAAAACGATAATTCCATTGGGCAGATAGCAACAAATTTGGCGAGGACAGGCTCGCCTGTCGCCCAAATAAACCCGTCATCTTGACATCTAGGCCATTCTCATGACGGTCAAAAGTCAGGGGTTTACGTACCAATCGACGTCGTTCCTCTGCCTCTTGTGCTGACTCAGTTGGCTGTGACTCCTCTGTTTTTGGTACTTCCTGTGCATGAACCGACGTGGTTATCACCGGAAAACCTAAAAGCATCAGAACGCTCAACAATTTCTTGCTGTGTTGCGCCAAAACCTCGTCCCCCGTCTAGAAATCTCGCTTATATACTGACGATTATTATAGCAAAGCTTCAGCCACTTGGCACGAAGCGGTGACTTGAGAGGCTCACCAGTCGTGGTGGAATGCCACGTTCAAGCATGGCCACATGAAGCTCAAGCCCAGGCCAAGCATTTGGAGTCCCGTGCAGCCCACCTGAGTTAGCAAGAAAAGAAAGACGCGCGATCGCATCATGGGGATTACTAGCGTGAATGGTAGACATGACCCCTTCATGACCACTCATCAGAGACTCACAAAAGGCCCCTGCCTCATGACCGCGAATCTCGCCTATCACCAGCCTATCCGGCCGTAACCGCAAAGCCTCTTGCACCAATCTGGTCAAACTGACAGCTCCGATACCTTCAAGATTTGGTCGTCGTTCTAGTAAGCGCACAGAGCATGGCGAAGGCAGGGGTAATTCGCTCAGCGACTCGACCAAGATCACCCGCTCACTAGCCGCATGAAGTCTAAGTAATGCGGCTAGTAGAGTCGTCTTGCCGCCGCCTGTGGGCCCAGCGATCAGTAAGCCTTCACGACGCTCCATAACACCACGGAGCTGCTCCATTAGATTAGGGCAAGCACGAAAATCTGAAATACCTAAGCTGTCAAAGCGATGCCTTCGCAAACTGAAGAGCGCGCCGTCCGGGGCCAATGGAGGCAGAACGCAATGCCAACGAAAGGCCTGCTCAGGCAGGCTACCGCCGGCAGCTCCACAAAGCGGATCCAACCGAATGCCGTGCTGCCGTGCCAACTCTTGGGCCCACATGGCCACCTCCTCAGCATGGGCGAATGGCGAAGATGCGGCCCTAAGACTATCGCCAAGCACTAGCCACATGCCACAGCCGCCGTTGACGACGAGCTCGTCAACCGCAGGATCCCAGAAATACGTCATTAACTCTGACATCAATGTAAAAAATCGCACACTGTCCACAGATTACCCACCTTTAGTCCCCGCGTCGAAAGGCTGAGCCTTAGGTAGGAACTTTCTGCCAAAAAATTTTGGCTCATGCTTGCATAGTCCACAGCTGTTGTAACGCTAGCTGGCCAAGCATTTCCAGGGACAAGCCTAGTCGGCCTCGGACATCGAAACAGCCAAACATCGACATGCTTCGACCGAATTAATTGGCCAAAAGTCTGCCGTATTTTACAATTGGTAAACCGTGGTATTACGCTACGACTTTTGTCTACCAGTAGGAGCTAGTTCATGCATTCCTATCGCAGCCATACATGCGGCCAACTAAGAGCTGCTAACGTCGGCCAGACTGTTCGCCTATCAGGCTGGATTTTTCGTAAGCGCGACCACGGTCAGCTACTTTTCATCGATCTGCGTGATCACTACGGCCTAACTCAAATCGTCTTGCATCCAAGTCGGAGTTTTTTCGAGGCCGCGACACACCAAAGGCTAGAAAGTGTGATCACGGTGACCGGCAGAGTCGTCAGCCGGGATGCCAACACAATCAATCCAAATATGCCCACGGGTGAGATTGAAATCGTCGTCGACGAATACGTCGTGCATTCAAGTGCGGAGGTTCTGCCATTTGTCATCGATACGGATGAGGAAATAAGCGAAGAGCACCGGCTTAAATACCGCTTTCTCGATCTACGTCGTGAAAAAATGCAGCGCAATATCGTGCTCCGCTCGCGCGTGATTTCAAGCATCAGGCGTCGCATGACGGATTTGGGCTTCAATGAGTTCCAAACTCCGATTCTAACCAGCAGCTCACCAGAGGGCGCCCGTGACTTTCTCGTCCCCAGTCGCACACACCCAGGCAAGTTTTATGCGCTACCGCAAGCACCACAGCAATTCAAACAGCTGCTCATGGTGTCTGGATTTGATCGCTACTTTCAAATCGCGCCCTGCTTCCGTGACGAAGATGCTCGAGCCGACCGCTCTCCAGGCGAGTTTTACCAGCTAGATATGGAAATGAGCTTCGCCACTCAGGATGACGTCTTTGCTGTTGTCGAACAGCTGCTGACCGGAGTCTACGGAGAATTCTCTGCTAAAAAACATACGCCGGCACCATTTCCGCGGATCAGCTACGCAACTTCGATGCTGAAATACGGCAACGACAAGCCCGATCTACGCAATCCACTAGTGATCCAAGACGTGAGCTCGTTCTTCGCAGAAACCGAATTCAAAGCCTTTAAGACTGCCGTGGCCAACGGTGACGTTGTCCGCGCCATTCCAGTGCCGCAAATTGCCAGCAAACCTCGCAGTTTTTACGACAAGTTGGTGGACCATGCCACGTCACTTGGTGCCAAAGGACTTGCTTACTTGGTCTGGGCTGATGATGGAGTCAAAGGACCAATCGGCAAATTTATTAAGCCAGAGCAACTGGAAGACCTGAAATCACGCTGCAACGTCAAAACTGGTGATGCCGTATTCTTCATGTGTGACAAGGAGCCCGTGGCGGCAAAAATCAGCGGATTGCTTCGCACGAAATTAGGTGAAGACCTCGATCTGATAGAGAAAGATGTTTATCGCTTCTGTTGGATCGTCGACTTCCCGATGTTTGAGAAGAACGATGAGGGCCAAATCGAGTTCTCTCACAACCCGTTCTCGATGCCACAAGGCGGCATGGAGGCTTTGACGACGCAAGATCCCCTAACTATCAACGCATTCCAATATGACTCTGTATGCAACGGTGTTGAATTATCAAGCGGCGCAGTCAGGAATCATCTACCCGAAATTATGTATAAGGCATTCGCCATTGCCGGCCACCCACCGGAGGCTGTTGATCAGCGCTTTGGCGGCATGATTCGTGCCTTCAAATTCGGCGCTCCACCTCACGCCGGCATCGCTCCAGGTATCGATCGCATCGTCATGCTGCTGGCAGAGGAATCTAGTATTCGTGAAATTATCGCCTTCCCGCTGAATCAGAAAGGTCAAGACCTACTGATGAATGCGCCGGCTGAAGTGCTGGACAAACAGCTACGAGACGTCCACATTTGCATCGACCCAGCTGTTTTGGCTGAGAAGAGAGCGAAAGCGGACGCCAAATAGTCGATCCTAACCCCACTACTAGCTTGGTGATGAGCCATCGTCAGCGGGGCCGTCACCAGGCTCCTCTGCAGGCACTACCTGATCATGTACGGTCTTACAAGATGGACAAATATAGCGAGTTCCATCCTTTTTCGTGGTCTTTTCTGTCAGTAATGGGAAATTGCAATTGCTGCAAGGCTTCGGCACGGGTTTGTCCCACACCGCATACTGACATCCTGGGTAATTTGTACAGCCCCAGAAGTTCTTGCCCACGCGTGTTCTTCGCGGTACCAAATTGCCGGAACACCCCTCTTCCGGACAATGAACATCGGATTGCGGACTCTTGACCGTTGGGCAAGTGGGATAGTCCTGACAGGCAATGTAATCACCATAGCGACCACTGCGCATGATCATGTCTTTGCTGCACTTAGGACATTTATCGCCTGAATACTTTGGTTCGTTGACTATGATCTTGCCGTCCGGATCACGCACGAACTCACGCGTTGCGCGGCATTTTGGATAATTTGAACACCCTAAAAACTCACCTCGCGACGACCACTTGATATGAAAGATGCTACCGCAACGATCGCAGATAATGTCCGTCGGCTCCGATGACGCCTTAACATTAAGCATCGCCACTTCAGCGCCCTTAACCTGGGTGGCAAACGGAGCATAAAAGTCTTTAAGGATCTCCCGCCATTGGGCTGTGCCTTCTTCGACTTTATCCAAGCTCTCTTCCATCCCAGCGGTGAATAATGCGCTGAGAATCTCTGGAAATGCTTGAACTAACAGTTCATTAACTTTCTCACCCAAGACAGTTGGCTCGTAGCGATTCTCGGCTTTTTTGATGTATCCTCGGTCGACAATCGTCGAAAGGATCGTGGCATAAGTAGATGGTCGTCCTATGCCTTTTTCATCGAGCTCTTTTACCATCGACGATTCGTTAAAGCGTGGTGGGGGCTGAGTGAAATGCTGCTGCAAGTCAATATTATTTAGCTTAACAGCCTCGCCTTCCTTTAAGGGCGGCAAAATACCCTCGTCATTGGACTCGCTATCCTCTTCGTCAGCGCGACGGCGTTCTTCGTCTTTACCTTCCTCATAAACCTCGAGAAACCCTTTAAAGACCAACCGAGAGCCAGTCGCTCGCAGACCAATTTTGCCGCTATCTGCAGCAAAATCGACAGAAAGCTGATCGTAAACGGCAGGCTTCATTTGGCAGGCGACAAAACGGTTCCAGATTAATTTGTAGAGCGACAGTTGTTCCTTACTCAGGACATTGGCAACGCGCTCGGGAGGATACTCCAGACTAGTCGGACGAACGGCTTCATGGGCGTCTTGAGCCGATTTTTTTGCCTTATAAGAGATGGGCTTATCTGGAAGGCAGTCTGCGCCAAATTTTGTTTTAATATAGTCCCGTACAGCACTCAACGCATCATCAGCAATACGCGTAGAGTCAGTCCTCATATAGGTGATTAAACCCAAAGGCCCCTCGCCCTCGAGGTCAACACCCTCATACAAGCTCTGCGCCACGGACATCGTACGTTTCACATTGAAACCAATCTTTCGGTAGGCTTCCTGCTGCAATTTTGATGTCGTAAAAGGCGGAACTGGATTCCTTTTTCTCTCTTTTTGCTGGACGGTCTTGACGAGCACTTTACCAGCCACAATGCGTTCTTTGATCGCATTAGCCTCCTCGCCCGTCTGCACTTTAAGGTCTTTGCCCAGCTTCCTATCATCAACAAATGTCAGTCGCGACAAAATCGGTGGCGGTGATTTCGCATCGAGATGCACGTCGACCGTCCAGTATTCGTCCGGTTTGAAACGACGAATTTCCTGCTCTCTCTCACAAATCAGACGCACTGCAACACTCTGGACGCGCCCCGCCGAAAGGCCGCGCTTTACTTTCTTCCATAGTAACGGGCTAATTTGGTAGCCCACCAGTCGGTCTAGTATCCTTCTAGCCTGTTGCGCCTCATATTTATTTAGGTCAAGTACTCTAGGGTGTGCGATCGCCTCTAGGACTCCCTTTTTAGTGATTTCCTGAATTAAGACTCGATGCACCTGCTCGGTTGGTTTGTTGATTTCACCAGCGATGTGCCAAGCAATAGCCTCACCCTCGCGATCGGGGTCGGGAGCCAGATAAACTGTCTCCGCTTCCTCGGCTGCCGCCTTGATCTCCTTTAAGATCTTTTCCTTGCCGGGAATAGTCACATATTGCGGCTCAAAGTTCTTGTCGACATCGACCCCTAAAGATCGAGCCGGCAGGTCCTTGACGTGACCTTTAGATGCTAGGACTTCGTAGTCTTTGCCCAGATATTTTTTTAGCGCTTTCACTTTCGTCGGCGACTCGACGACCACTAGATATTTTGCCATGATCGTTCACTTACTCCGATCGGATGACTGCTTATAATAAGCGTCAATTATACTTTTGGCGCGGCCAACGCTTTAACACTTTAGATAGACTCATGCCAGCTAGGCTCGGTACTGACACCCCCAAAACATCTGCAAGGAATCCGTCAATCTCATGGCGATCCCAGTCTCGAGAGTCCATCGCCCGTAGACCCTCCAGTAGCCGCTCGGCCACATCCTGATGTAACCAGGCGCGTCGCCTACAGCTATCTACCGCTCGCATAAGCAAAGGATGCACACAAACGAGCTCAAGGACATGATCCATCCGCGGGCCATCGACGATGGGCTGCAACATGCCTAGTGAATCTGACAAGTTACCGGACATAGCTGCCTTGTCCATCCAGTCCATAGCTTTGCCAATCCCATCAGCAGAGAAACCCTGCTCGCTCAGTTGCGCCCTAATGACCCGATCATCTTCTGGCGGAATGCCATCACGATTAATCAACTCAGCGATACTGCGCACCGCTAGCCACCATTCTTGCACCGATTCTCCGCGCTCGGCCATGAGTCACCTACCGGTTAATGCTGTAGTAAACCGAATACTTTTGGCATAGCAGGTACTTAAAGCTATAGCAAGGCAGAGGGACATTACCCCCCTCTCACTGCAGAGCGCTGTCCGTCCGCGATGCCAGCGAAGCCTCTAGTAAGTTAGCATGTTCAATCAATTCGCTGGCACAAGAAAATCCCCAGGCGCCATCGGCAAGGAGAGCTTCGCTGCCACGAGCTCTGATATCACCTTCGGGATGTCGCAGCACCGCCACCTCAGAACCTTGATCTAAGGCTCGTCTAGCCGTCACCAGAGCGCCAGACCTTTGAGCGGCCTGCATCACTAGCGTCAAACTAGACATGCCTGAAATGATCCGATTGCGGGCCGTAAAATCCATAGGGCGGCATGGAGATGCCCACAGTCGCTCAGATACTAAGACGGCACGCCGAGCCATCAAGCGTCGAAAAATCGGATCATTCGCAACTGGATATAGCCTTGCTAAACCTCCAGCGAAAACACAAATCGCCGGCGCAGGATCACGCCCACTCGCCAAGACACCGTGATGAGCAGCAATATCGCAACCCAAGGCACCACCACTAACTACGGCAATATCGCGCTCGCCCAAAGCCCGGCCCAAAGCAAAGCTCTCTCGCATCGCAAAAGCCGAAGCTTTGCGAGAGCCGACCACACTAATTGCAGGCCTATAAAGCAGGCTCAATTCACCACGAATGGATAGACCTAAAGGTGGGTCAGAGATATTGCGCAACAACGGAGGATATTCCTTGTCTCCCCACACCACATATCGGGCGTGCGCTGACTCAATTGCAGCTAGATGAGCTTTGATAGCCTGCGCTAAACCCATGCCCGACCTATCTTGAGACCGCAAATAGCGTGGTAGCCACGATAGCCGCGACGCCGCACTGTTTGCCTCACTATTAATTAAATCAGCCCAATCATTTGATGACGCCGGCGATGACTGGGGAGACTGCGCACCCGTGGCTTGTTCCGGCGACGTTGGTGGCGGAATCCAACGATAGATTAATTGCGAAGCCACATGGCTAATAGTCACGAGATCCCGATAATTCATAGCTACCTCCAGATCAACTCAGCATGACTTTTTCTAGCTGAGTTGACCACGGACATGAGCAGCAAGAACTATGACTCTGCGATATCATTGCGAGCATATTCGCAGATGCAGAGGAAGAAATTGAATCTACGGCTTACCCGTGACATCACCGACACGAAGTTCTGACGAGCTGTTGACTACATAACCAACAGCGGCGACATCTGTGACATCTACGATCAGCATGGCTCCGATCATTTTGTAATCCACCGGAATATCAGCATCTCCCGACAGACGGCTCAAAAATCCGGGCGTCGAATAAACAGGCAGATATGAACCAGAGGCCAAGCCAGCGGACCGCCCCTTGTCAAGGAAGGCAAATCCTCCCCGAGCACCAGACTCCTGACCATCGTAATCCCACCCGATGATAGTGGATCTATTTGCCTTCAGCGAACCAACTTGTTCATTAATTGGCACAGAGCGAGAGGTAGCAATCAAATTCACCACCAAGTCTTCGGGCGACACGGGTAATCGGCCAAAATCGATAACGGCACGGAACCTATCGTCCCCGAGAGCCCTCGCAATCCTAACATTCGCTACGAAATCATATCTATAACCGACAAATTCTCCGGTATCAGGATTCGAAATCTCACCTCTCGGCCGCAAAACGGTATACCGCGACCCTGATTTTAAACTCGATCCCCCCGACAGTAGTACCTCATCGCCCTGCTGCGCTGATATCTGCCCCATCCGGCCCACTAGGACGGTTCCCTTGGGCTCAAGCTCACGGCTATAAATGAATCCAGGCAACTGCACATCAATAGCCGAGGCATTATAGATCCGCCCGCCCATTAGGGGCTGCTCGGCTAAATTATCTACTTGGTCGGCGCCAATGACTTCTGAGACATCCTCAGCAGCTTCCTTATCGGATGGAAACACAATAGTCTCTGGCTTATCTGACTTTTCAACCCTCTCAACTCGCTCAGCGACAAGCTGTGTTTCTTCGAGATCAGCTTTGTCTATAGGGACGGTATCTTCCTCTGCCACAACTTGCAGATATGGCGGATTTTCGTCGTCTCCTGGATAAAATCTAAGACGCATCAACGGGAAAATAAAATGAGGATTTTTAATCTCTGGGTTTAGTGCCCAAAGCTTTGGCCAATAACCTGGCTCGTCCAAAAGTTGATCACAAATATCTATCAGCGTATCACCATCTTCGATGACGTAATCCTCAGGCGCCTCTTCGTCAGCCAATAAGCGCATGGTTCCTGGTATTGGCGGAGCTCCAGAAAAATCGTTCGAAGCCGGCAATGAACTAAAATCTCCGACGAGAATCTCGTCATCTAGGTTTTCCACAGCGCTACCAACTGCTGGCGTTAACGCCGGCGCTACCTTAGCCGGAGTGGATGATTCAGCAGGCAAAGCCGACGACTTTCCAACTTTTCCATCGTCGCCAATAGATAAGGTAGGGTTGTTCCCTATTGACGGAGAATTCTTACTATCAAAGCTTGGGCCCGTGACCTTAGTAGCCTCTTCACCATCTAATTCGTCTACGGCGTTGGTCGGCGTCGCAAGATCCAAACCATCTTGAGACAGAGCCGGCAAAGACACACAACAAAATATTGCTACAAGTAGATGTAATGCAACGCGTTTTATAAGATTTAAAATGGAGTATTGACTCACAGTTTCTTATCCAATGTGTCGAGTTCCATTTTCGCCATTTCAGCCGCATCTGCGTAAGGATGTTTTTGAATTACTGCACGAAATGAGGCCAAAGCGGTTTCTCGCATACCTAGTTGCCATTCGACTCGTCCAAGTTCCAGCATAGCGCGCGGAACCCAAGGACTATCATTGTGCTTCTTAATAAAATCACCAAGTAATTGTTTAGTCGTGCTGTACTCTTTCAAATTGGACCAGCACTTAGCCACCCAGTAAAGGTGCATAGCACCACTAACTCGATCACCAAATTTTTTCCCGATTGCGGAGTATTCCACGATCGCGCGACCGTAGCGACCGGCTCTATAACTGTCGTGAGCCGTGGCTAGAGCAGCTTGATAGGCCGCCTTCTCTTCTTTACTAGAAAAATCATCCTGCTGTTGCTCGTCATCCTCTGACTCCGCATCGCTATCAGCCTGGGTGACCTCTGCAGCAACCTTATTATCTGCGGTAGTTTTGGGCTTGGACTCGGGGTCGGCAACGGGATTTGTCGACTCTGCGACGCTTTCGCCGTGTTTATCAACCGCGTCCGACGACGGAGACACAGTTGGCGACACTTTACGCTTCAGTTCAACTTTCGAAGATTTCGCCCGCTCTGGATATTTCAACTCCTCAGGAACGAGCCCAAGAGTCATTCCCTTTTCTATGATCACTAACCGCTCTTTCTGACGATATTGTTCCTCCTCTAGCTCATCGACTCTCGCCCAAAGCTTGGCCAGTTTGAGGTCACGTTCATCACGCAACTTAGCTTGCTGGTCCACAGCAACTGCAGTCTTGGCCTCGGCAGTAGCGGGGGTAGCTTGTCGTGACTCAGCAACAGGCTCAGAATTTTGGCCCGCATGAATCCAATTACATGCCGTTACTGAAAAGATGACAGCAGAAGTCAAAAAAATTGTAATAATTGACTGCAGTTTCAAGACTTCCCTCGATTACTTAAAAATTCAATCCCGCTGAGAATCTTAGATTGCTTCTTTTAGTGCCAATTGTTGCATGAATTGCTTTAATCCCAATCGTAGTGGCTCACTTTGCTCCGTAAATAACAGGCCAAAGCGATAAGTCCGGGAATAAAGTGAAGCCTGACCAGCTGTTTGAGTTTGCTGAAGATGTTCTTTGATACGTTTAATCCAACGCACCTCAATACTTACTGTCAACGGCTCCTGCATTGGTAAAATTAGCTTTGCCGCTCCGTCCTTCACCCCTCTAGGAAGGACCGAGCACAAAGCAGGAAATCTGGTGATGGCACAAACTCCACCAGAGCTCACATCTGCGAGACTTATTAGGGGCGCTGACGCGGTATGATGCAGATAATATGGTGGAGCGGTTGAGTCATCGATCTGAGGTTCCCAAATACTTAGCCGAATAAATGCAGATAAATCCTCGCGACAATTAAGACGCTCATTCTGACGGCGCTCCATACTCACCAAGGCTGTGGGCATAGCTAGGTGGATATTATCCTGGCCTTTCTCAAGGACGGCTGCGACAAACATGACTTTTGTCGCCATAGTGACAAATTCAACCTGAACGCCTGTGCCAGTCCGAATCATTGACATCCCAGGAATCGAGATGCCTGTGAAATCAACAAAAGCCCGAGCGCTGCCGCCGAAATTGATGTCAGATGCTCGAGCCCTGATCGCTACGCCGCCATTACCGCCGACGCGCAAGACAACTGGAATCTTTGCTTCACAAATGCGTTGAAGAATTCGCTGAACGCGCTCCGGCGTCGAAATTTTTAGGCGATTCTCGCTCATTATTTGCTGATTCCTGCTGATTAGCAGTGATGATCGCGGATTGCACTAGGAGGATACTAAGGAAAAACCAGAGGGCATAAACGTAGGCTGAATCTCTCAAGTTATTTTGCATCAGGGCACAAAAAACTGTGGCAACGGCCAAATAGCTCACACCCTGCGAAAGTGCTGGTCGCAGTCGCCGCCAGGTCATGAATAACCCGACCAACCAACCCACCAAACCGAGGAACCCAATTATTCCGGTGTCCGCCAAATACTGAAGAAACAAGTTGTGAGCCTCATATATCGTATCATGATAGCCAGCAGCATTGTAGTAGGCCTTAAGCGCACCCTCAACGCCGCTTCGAGTGACCCCTGCAATTGGGTTGTCCAAAAACATTTTCCAATGTAACTGCCAAAACACAACTCTTGGAAAGCGCTGCGCAAATGTTTGATCGTTTTGAAAAAGTTCGTAAAATCGAGCCAGTACCGAACCCTCCCACAACAATAAAAGCGCCGCCACTGCCATGAGCGCAGCAACCTTCACCTTATGCCGCAGGATTCGTCGACCCTCACAAATTAGCAAAGTGCCGATTAGCACCAATATTACGTACCTAGATCCCGAGATCAGGAGAATTACTACGGCCAAAAAAGCAGTGCCGAACCACCATCTCCGCTCTGAGGTACCGAGCTCTGACGGGCCCCAACCGATAGCTAATGAAGCTAAAGTAATCAGCATCAAATTATAAGCAAAGGTCAACGGGTGACCCATGAATCCTGATACTCGGTAAACACCATATGCAAATCGATGAGAGCCGAGGGTTGCATGAAATCCATGTGTCCAATCAATTCCGCTCCAATGCTGCACTGCGCAATAAATTAGAAGTGCTAGCATCCATGCGCACATCCAGGGACCTACTCGCTGGGGCAAGCACCCACGACGGGCACAGGCGATGCAGCCGGACGACACGACAAGCCAAAGCAATCCATATTTAACAACAGTATGAACCCACTCAGAGAGTGCCTTAGCTAGCGACTTGGACCATGGTGATAAGTACACACCAAGTAAGGCGGCCAACAAGTGTGCCAAAACGAGACAAAAGCAGCCCCAATGAAAGGGCTTGATGCTGTGACTTATAGACTGAATAAACCTTGAGTCCCAAGAGTTAGGCATAGATAGCTGCTTTTTTCCCACTATGGCCAAACGCCAACTACCCGTAAAAAGAAGCCAGAGTAGCGTTGCAAAACTAACCGTGTAGCCAGCAAAAATGGGCAAGGTTGTTGCTACGGCTGCGAAACCAATAATGACCATAATGGTTCTGGGCGGATGACTCACAGGTACCTCACAGCATTGATACCAAGTCGTGTTCGAGTCTCTTCAATAAGAGCCTGGCGCCAAAAGCGGCAGGCTCTAGTTAATCAAAATTACTGTGTTCTTTCAAATGCATATGCTAGGTTTTAAGAACAAAACGCGAGGCACACGTGCGGCTCATCGGTATTTTTTTCACAGCTTTTTTCGGTCTTATTCCGGCAGTTACGGCTACTGCTAGGGAAAATGACCAGCTCGAATCGCTAAACCCATTCGCTAAATCTTATATTAAATTAGAGTTAGTTAGGAACTACCCAGAGGCTACCACCAAGCAAACGATGGCTCCAAGTGTCTTGCAACCTAATTTAAGCTATCTACACATAGTCAGCAGTGAATGGATGATGGCGCTTGGTGGCGGCTTAAAGACTCTCGAGCGCATGGACACTCCCGAGATGCGCGCACCGAGTCGCACTCTCGCAATTTATAGTTTAAATCACGAAACTCTCAGAGTGGTGCGACTCACGCATCCTTATTACTTATTACTTGGAGTAAAGGTTTCCTATTTATTGCCATCAAGAACTGGCAAGCCACCGCCTCTTAGGGATCCGATCTATCCTACGGAGATTGGCCTAGCACTGTCAGCTCAGGCAGTCCATCTACTTAGCCAGCGCATGATGCTGACACTGCGAGTCGATCGCTGGCGTGGGGTCAACAGCTCGAAACTCGCTGGGATGGAATTAGCTATCGGTATTGCGAGCTCTTTAGAGTGAAAATTTACCAGACTTGTTCGATTTCCGATGAACTACACCTTGCTAGTCTCACCTGAACCTTCCACCCGAAACGCTGACTCGGCCATAGACGGTTGATCCCAAAATCTCGCACGTAGTGATCACTCGTGTCAGAATCGTCAAGATAACGTGAACTCGAATATATATTTGAGTTCTGGTGGACAAAAATCTTGTCTACTCGACTGGGAGTTTCCTCGCCCACAGTCGCCATAAAAATATCGTTAATAGGCGTCGCGGTATAACAACGAGACGCAATCTGACAAAAACCCGCCGATGCGTCCTTGAGCTGAAGTGAACCGAGCAAATCAGCGAATCTACGCACATTCTCATCCCCCGGCATGTATCCACCGACAATCAGGCGCTTGGGACATATTTGTTCTTTCCGGAGCTTGGCCAATATCCTTTCCTGAACAAAGGTATACCAGACATAACCCCCTGAAACTGATGGCGGCATCTGCACGTTAAAAATAACTAGAGGCTGATTTTCATACTCGACAGTAGTAGCCATCAGATAGCCTCCGCTACCCATAGCCCAGGTTTCTCCGCGCGAATCCATTGTCGTGGGAAACTTCAGTGGAGCGCTTGCCGCCACCACCAATGATTCAGCCTCTTGGGTGTCGCCATACTCACCGATCTGCTGCTGACGCCAATCATATTCTGATAAAGAACCAGCACCGAGTATTTTGCGATCCGACTCAGCGCTGCTACCGATACGCTCCATGCTTTCTTGAAATAAAATGAGGTCGGGCTGCGAATTACGCAGATCTTTATCAATGATCTCGAGCCGATCACGCCGCAATACCCAATCACCTTTCCAGGGCCTTTTAACTAATCGACTGGGCGTCCTCTGATTGAATAGTGACGCGGTCAATACAGTGACCGGTCTACTGTCATAGCTGGCGGGCCGACTCAAAAGATCGGCAACACAACCAGCTATAGAGCAGACTGTCGCAAGCAACCAGAGCCAAACTGCGATGAATTTAATCTTCAACAATTCAGCAACCCAAGTAACGTGAAATTACTAGTCGCTGAATCTCACTTGTACCTTCACCGATCCGCAGTAAAGCCGCATCGCGATAGAACCGCTCTATCGGATACTCTTTCATTAGACCATACCCACCAAAAGTTTGCTGACCTTCACGAGCGCAATACTCTGCTACTTCAGAACAATAAAGCTTGGCCATGGCAGCTTGCTTCTGAAATGGTTTATGCTCTTGCTTTAACCAAGCTGCTTTATAAAGCAGTCCTTCGGCGGCCTCGACTCGAGTTGCCATCTCAGCCAATTTAAATGCAACGGCCTGATGCTGTGATATCGCCTTACCGAAAGTGCGGCGTTCCTGAGCGTACCGCAAAGTCATCTCGAGCGCTCCCTTAGCCAGCCCAAGACCCATAGCAGCAATCGAGAGACGCCCGTTATCAAGAGTCTCCATCATCATCTTGAAGCCTTGGCCGCGAGCGCCTAGCATGTTACGGGCTGGTACTCGCACATTATCAAAATAGAGCTCGCCAGTATTGGAGGCACGCCACATCATCTTACCGTGCATAACCTTGGCAGTTACACCAGGAGTTCCTGCAGGCACGATGAAACAAGATAATTCGGCGCGACCTTTTTCAGAGCGCCCCGTTACTGCTTGAACAGTGATGCCTTTAGTCAAGGCACTTGCACTGTTAGTGATCCAAATCTTACTGCCGTTAATCACCCACTCTTGCTTGACGCTGTCAAACACAGCTGAAGTCTTACTTGCTTGAGCATCGCTACCAGCTTCAGATTCAGTGAGACCAAAAGCCCACAGGCCCTCTCCCGTACATAGTGATGGCAAATACTGCCGCTTCTGCTCCTCGTTACCGTAGTAATAAAGAGGTGCCGCTCCGAGACTATTATGTGCTGCAATGGTTGCGGCCTGAGAGCCATCAACGCGCGCAAGCTCTTCAACGGCAACCACGTAGGATAGGTAGTCCATCCCCTGCCCACCATACTCAGTTGGAATCACTGCCCCAAAAAGACCTAGTACACCCATACGCTTGGTCAGTTCGACTGAGAACTCTTCCCGTTCATCCAAATCCCTGGCTAACGGTGCGATTTCCGTTTCGGCGAATTTACGCACAGTTTGGCGCATCATGGTCAATTCTTCATTATCTTCGAACTGGTAGCTCATCTTTACTTTCTCCGACATGCCATAGCTGCGCCTATTGGATGACCTCAAGCTATCGCTATGATTACAAAACTAATCAATCTTCAATGGGCAAATCTCTGATTCTGCCTTCGCGTCCCGTAGCACCAAGCAAAATACCAAGATAAGACTTATATCGCCAACGTGACAGTTGACCGGCCTCAACCGCTGCACGGATAACGCACTCGGGCTCGTCCATATGGCGACACTCGCGAAACTTACATTTGCCGAGCAAAGGGCGAAACTCGACAAAGCAATGACTTAGCTCGATCGGCCCTTTCTCCTCAAATGTAAAACTACGAATGCCGGGCGTATCAATAACATAGCCACCGGTTCCCAGTTTGATGAAGCTGGCGAAAGACGTGGTGTGACGTCCCTTGTAGAAGATGTTGTCGTCTTCTTCCACAGCCTGAACAATCTCGGGGATGAAGAGATTCACTAGGGAAGATTTACCAACACCGGAATGACCCGAGAGTAAGGTGATCTTGTCCTTAAGCATGGATTCGAGCCGTTTTATTTCCGGGTGCTCCTTAGCATCCTTCGCGTTTGCCTGCAAAGAAAACACCTGATATCCAAGCCCACGGTATAATTCCACCATAGCTTTTTCTAATTCAATCTCTTCCGGAGCACCCTCAGCAGCCAGCAAATCCTCTTTGTTGAGCACTATGATGGCCTCGACACCCTCGCTCTCAGCTAATACAAGATAACGGTCAATAAGACCCCACTTGACCTTCGGGCTTAGGTAACTAGCTACAATTAATAGCTGGTCCATATTCGTAGCCAAAACATGCGCTCGTCCGGGAGTGTGCGGATCTAAGCGGGCAATCTTAGAGCGGCGAAGATCCAAATGCTGAATCACACATTTTGGAAGATCGGCCTGAGACTTAACGGCATGCTCCCGATCGGGGGTACAAAGCACATGATCACCGACTGCAACGAAATTTCGTTCTGCCCGGTGTGCAACTAGATGTTTACGCGCGACCTCCGCCAGCCAAACATCACGTGTATCCACCTTCTTCAGATCATTTTCCGTCGAAATAAAAGCGTACCGCTTATGCACCTCGACCACTCGTGCAGGGAATGCCCCATCAGCTCCGCCGACTCGCCACTCCTTGGAATCAAGTTCAAAAGTTTCACCCGCATCCAATGCATGGGTCTTTTTCCTCGATTTTTTGCGGATCTTACCGACTTTCTCAAGTCGATCAGTATCCCTCATATCCCAGCGAGCCATGTTTACGCCCTAATGTTGCACTGCCTAGGTCAAACCAATACGATGAATACTCTCACGAATATCAGCACTTAAAATACTCAATGAATTCTCGGCAAGTTCCTCGACTCGCGGATCAATTCGCATGCTGTCCCCAGCAGCTCCCTCGATATAGCCTAATTCTTCCAGCTGCTCCAGGAAGCTAAACAAAGACTTTTTATCGTAGGTGTCAGCCTCGCTGGAGCCATTCAATATTGCGATACGCTGCGCCATCAAAGTTACTTGCTTGGCGTACTCCTCTGTATCAACAGATGCCCCAAGTTTTTGATGCTTAGCCAACAATGCAGCGGCAATTGCGCAGCGCTCCAGCGTATGCCCCAGCGTCCTAGCAAGTATGAGCAGTGTCGTTAAATCGCGACTGGTGACATCCGGCCTACGGAGGTATCCCTGATCGTCGCGCGACAATAGGTTCTCATTAATCATGGCATTCACAATACCAGAAATGTTTTTGCCACAATTCACCACATCCCAACGCAAGAAGAATTCCTTCTTGAGAATAGGATAGAGCTGCTGAGCCGATCGCAGCACCCTCTCTTCAGGCAAATGATCGTTGTATTGAAAAAAGCTAGCGACCAGAGCTGGAACGGCAAGTAGGTGGAGAATATTATTCCGATAATAATTGAGCAGGACGGCTTCGCGCTCTTCTACGAAAATGACATCGCCTCCTGGATGCTGGAAGCGCTCGATTTTAGCCACACTCATCGCTTCGTCAAGATGATCGCGAGCACGACCCTCAGGAAGTGAGACGTCACGGCTATAAGGCGCTGCCCGCATAGCCGCTATCAACTTATCCATCAAGTAAAGCAAGTCGTCTTCCGCCAATGCCTTCGTCGGAGTAGACAAAAGCACAAGCGCTAAAATGGATATCGGACTCACAATCGCGTTACTGTTAATGCTGGTCAAAACTTCATTGGCAAGATCAGACACAATCGGCGACATCCAGCTGGGCTTACTATCACTGTCCACAACCTCGTGCTGCCAGCCACTGCGGCGTTTGTCTAGATATTCAGTGAGATAAATTGGCTCGGCGATCCCAATATATGCCTGGCCGAAGTTTGACTTTAGAACACGGCGTGCCCTGATCAATTGACTAGCCGACTCAGTGCGCTTCTTCGCACCACGCAACTCAGTCTGATACGTGCGGACCTCAACTACTTTATCGTAACCCACATAAATAGGAACGATCGCAATTGGTCGTTCCGAATTGCGCAGGTAACTATGTAAAACCATAGCAAGCATGCCCGTTTTACCGGGAAGTAGACGCCCCGTCCGGCTCCGGCCGCCTTCCATATAGAACTTTAAGGAATGACCTTTAGTCAGCAAGTAATGCACATATTCGTTAAAAACCACCGTATAAAGGCGGTTACCGTTAAATGTGCGCCTAATATAAAACGCACCCGCCCGGCGCAGGAATCCGCCTACGGGCCAAAAGTTCAAATTGATTCCTGCAGCCGAATGCGGAGGATTTAAACCTTGGTAGTAAATTGAATACGCTAAAAGCAAATAATCCATGTGGCTGCGATGAGACGGTAGATAAACTATCTCGTGTGTCTGCTCGATCGCACGTAGGCGCTCAGCATGCTTAATAACGACACCATTAAATAGCCGATTCCACAACCACGTAAAGAATAGGTCCGAAAGTCTGACGATGGCATAGTTCTGCTCAGAGGCGATTTCCATTATGTAACGTCGAGCTGTCGCCTGAACTTTAACTGCCGGTACTTTACGTTTGCGGGCCTCGTCCTCAATGGCGCTCTTGATCGCACGACTCTGCAATAAACTCGCTGCTACACTCTCGCGGCTAGGGAGACTCGGACCCAAAACACCGGTCCGCTGCCTGCGAAAATGGACACGCAGTACACGCCTTAATTTCTTAGCGGTCTGCTCGATCCCCGCTCCCTCGCTCACTATCCTACGCAATGAAATTGGCGTGCCGAAGTTAACAAAGTTGTCACGACCCTGCGCCAAGACTATGAATATCTTTTGCAGGATCCCAGCATGCTCGGCGTCAAAAAACAGCAGGCGCAAAATCGAACGCTCCTCACGCCCTGGATTTCGCCCCCAAAAAACGCAAACCGGAACCAGCTGGACTTCCATGTTTGGATCAAGCGTCGCCATTTTCACCAGCTTACTCAATGGCGTAGGCGGTGCCTTATGGGCGTCACGCTCAACTTGAAGCAGGCCCATTTTATGCAAGTAAATAAACGAAGCAGTACCGGGCACATTCAAAGATGTATGGTCGGTATGCGGCAACGGCAAGCCGTTACGCTCGCAGACATCATAAAGCACTAAAATGTCGGAGACCGAACGCGAAGGTAATACGTAACAGACAGGGACTCCGGGCTTTAACCCAAGGTCAAGTGCCGGTGATGGTGGCGTGACTTTAGACTTAACCCACAGCGCCTGGATCTTGCGCAGCCACCAGAAAGGAATGATTGAGATGGACTTATGCTTTGGCACGGACCTAATCCATTTCCATGTTGTCAATAAGGCGAGTGGTCCCCAGACGGGCGGCAACTAACATGACGCTAGCTTCTTCTGCCACGCTGGTACCGCATGGCAATAAATCCCGCCGCTGACGCAACTCGATGTAGTCGACTACAAAATCTTGATGTTGCTCGATCACGTTTCTACAATTTGCAATCAGCACTTCAGGACTACGTTCACCCGCCGCAAAGCCTGCCTTTGCGGCTAATAGACCCTGATAAATAAAAGGGGCTAGCTGCCGCTCCCCCTCGGACAAATATCGATTACGACTACTCATGGCGAGACCGTCTGACTCTCTAAGCGTCTCGCCGCCCATAATTTTTATAGGCAGATTCAGATCGGCAACCATCTGCTCAATAAGCCGCCACTGTTGGTAGTCTTTTTTTCCGAATATTGCGACATGAGGCTGCACTAAATTAAACAGCTTCAGGACTACCGTAAGCACACCCTCAAAATGGTGCTTGCGCGAGCTACCCTCTAGTTGCAAAGCCATACCCTTACCATGCACGTAGGTCTGGAAACCATCCGGATACATCGTTGCATCACTGGGTAAGAACACCGCCTCAACATTTTCCCTAGCTAGTAATTCGAGGTCAGCACTGAGCGTCCGAGGGTATTTTGATAAATCTTCACCTGGAGCAAATTGTGCCGGATTAACGAAAATACTGACGATGACCCGATCCGCGAGATTACGTGCCTGCTTTACTAGACTGAGATGACCCTGATGCAAAGCGCCCATCGTCGGGACAAAAGCTACCTTTGCTCCGTCACTATCCCAGGCCTGGCGACGAGTCTGCACATCGGCGATTGAGATTAATGTAGACGGCATAGTCATCAGGTCTCGAGTCCTTGGTTTACGCCATGAAAAAGAGCATTAAAAGTAATTCTGTATGAGTACAGGAGTATTCCAGGGATGACAATGAGGTTGGGAGGCGGCAGGGCGCCGGTCAAGCGCTAGCGGGAGACAAAAAGGAGGAACCCACCGGTTCACGCTCGCCGTGAGCCGGTGGGGTTCGGCGGGGTAGCAAGTCAGGAGATCTTAAATCGCCCTCTTGGCAATTTGGCCCGTCGTGGGCCCGCACATTTCCTAGGATACTGAAACAGCACCCCTTCCATCTCCGTAAAGGCTCAGATCTCAAAGGATCTTCAAGCCCATCCCACTTATCCCATACCAGGTTGTTACCTTCATGAGATTTGTCGGACGGAATGGGGCGAACTTTAGCCGCGGGGCGAAAAATCTGACGCCGCCTCAAATCGGATCTCCGCGATATCCGATAAACAGCATAAACTACAGTGACTTAGAAGCCGGCGCTTGGCTTTGGAAGCTCAATCTACGAACTCGCCCCTTACTTCCCAAGGCGCCCAACGACCGGCCATTGAAACTGATCTTCACAGCAGCCGCATCGTAGATCAGCATGTCAGCCTTTTTATTAAAGGCAAAAGTATAGGTATCTGGCTGTAACTCGCGAGTTACAGGCGGCCCTTGATCAACATCGAGTCTAATACGAACGGTATCGGTCACGGTCAGCACCAAGGTCTGCTCATTTTCAGAGCTTGCCGGAATACTTAGATGAGCCGACTGGGGATTTTCCTGAGCACTCGACAGAACGATTGAGTCTGAATCATCCCCACTTGGGGAAGTTTGCTTAAGTGCCGCACTAGGCGCCACCTCAGCCGTGTCTTCAGGGGGCTTCGATGCTGACTCACCTGGTGTCGGGACTTTTACCGATAGTGTCTCTGTTGATTCGCCCGTATTTACAGCGAGTGATGGCTTGCCGGTCGACTCGACTGCAGCCAACCTAGGCTGTGCATTAGGGCGAAGATCGAGAGGCTTAGCTTTAACGTTGCTTATACTGTGCTTGCTGGATGAAAAATTCTTCAGTGCATGTTGGACCAACGAACGGCTAGCTACGAAATAACTGAAGAGACCAACTGCAGCGACCGGCAACGCCACCTTTACTATGACACCCCGCCGTATCAGACTTGAAGCAGCAGCCAACATTGGCAAAAAATGCTCAGTTCGCTGATTTGAAGGCTTATTTTTGATTTCCACTTTAAGCACGGAAGGCGCCAAAGACGCCTCCCAAAGCTCACAAAAGGAGGCAATCAGTGGAGCGGGATCGACGGAGAAATTTTTCGCAATATTTTGGACGAAACCTCGACCGAACACCCGACCAGGTAGCTTTTCAAACTGACCAGATTCAAGGGCCTCGATAAAAACGTTACTAATCCGAGTAATTTCAGATAGGGACTCAACAGAAACTCCCCGCTCTTCCCGAAGCAGCCGCAGGCATTGACCAAAAGTTAGTCGCCTCGATTCAAGATCGAGTGTGCTATCTTTGTTCATGTAATCCTGCTCTGGATGGTCGTCGTGGCCCATGGACTGTCCTCGCGATGAAAGCCCGCCATTGAGGCAGTGCGTAGGTGGTTACGTTGATGGAAGCGAATCTGATATAATCTGAGAACGCCTGCCACCCCTTGCTCCACACCAGGTAAGAAAACACGAGGTTTGCTTATGTTTGGCGATCGAAGTTGCGGTTACAGACCGAAATTCGGATTCCAAATCAGCATACTACCTGCATTACTCAGTTTAATGCCCGTTCTCGCTGCCTGTCAAACCGCTGGGCACATTGATGCGGGTGCGCCTGAGTCGGCCGTAATAGATTCTCAAAAGGCAATTGCCCGTAATGCTCTCGATACCGGTAAGCCCGAAGCCGCATTGAACAATCTGCGAATGCTACTGCAGCAGTATCCAGATGACGCCGGCCTACATAACTTAATGGGACTGACCCAGCTATCCCTAAAAAATCACCCGAGGGCCATCAAAGAATTTCAAGCCGCCTTCAAAAAAGATAAACAGGTAGCAACAGGCTTAAATCTGAGCTCAGCGTTAATTAGTGCAGGAGATTACCAGCGAGCAGTACGCCTATTGACGCAGCTTTTGACCGAGGCGGAATCTACAAGCTACGCTTACAAGGAACGCCTGTATCACAACCTTGGGTACACATACGCCAAAGAGCGCAACTCATCTAAAGCAGAGCTTTGGCTACAAAGGGCTGTGGAGGAAAATCCAACCTTTTTTCTCTCACATCTCGAACTCGCTCGGCTCTACGAAAGATCAAATCGCCCTGAGAAGGCTGTGGCCTCGTACCGGAAAGCTATGGATTACTGCTTAGTATGTTTTGAGCCAGTGCAAGCATTAAGCTCGATATATATTAAAACCGGCCGAACTGGGGAAGCACGACGCGTGCTGATGCAATTTGGTAAAAATGAAGGTGTGTCAGCAGACGATCTGGCAAAAGCCAAAAATTTATTTACACAAGTAACAGCAAACGACCTTCCTATTAAAAAAGTTGGCGGCTGAATAGGCTTAGCAAAATATCCCGCCCAAAGTGACCAGCCTTTGGGTCTTGGCAAGCTAGGGGCGCTTGCGTTAACGTCCGAGAACTGATCACCACCGACGCGGAATTGCAGCTGCGTCTACGAGGGATTTACCGGTGTTTAAGCCAATCTTCCGTGTCTCATCACTTACCCTAGTCATGAATATTCTACTCTCAAGTATGATTACGCCGAGAGCGAAGGCCGCTAATCCAGAGGCTCCGAATCCACCTCCGAAATTAGATAATCGCTACCAGCCGTTAGAGACTCTGGCGCGGGGCATGTTCTACCTCGAAACCATGTATGTCGACGAGGACAAGGTAAAGCTAAATGAAATGGCCTCAAATGCGTTACGAGGCATCATTGAGAAACTGGATCCACACACTGTCTTACTGCCAAAAAAAGCCTTTGAACAACTGACCAGCGACACTCAGGGCAAGTTTGGCGGCGTTGGTATCATAGTGTCGCAAGAAAACAGCAAACTGATTGTAGTATCACCGATTGAAGACACTCCGGCATTCACAGCTGGAGTTAAGGCTGGCGATGAAATCATCGCGGTAGATGGCAAGGAACTAAAAAAAATAAAAAACACTGATGCGGTCGATTTTATGCGCGGCGAACCTGGTTCCATTTTACGCCTGACAGTACACCGCGAGGGAGTTCCAGAACCAATTAAATTCGAGCTGACGCGAGAAATCATCAAAGTTAAATCTGTACGAGGCGAGTCGCTAGCTAATGGGATCCAATATGCACACATCTCAAGCTTTCAAGAGAACACCGGAGAGGAACTAGCGAATTTTCTAAACTCGCATAAAGGTTCCTTAAAAGGCATGGTCCTCGATTTAAGAGACAATCCAGGCGGGCTTCTCGATCAGGCTGTGCGAGTTTGTGACCTATTTATCGACAGCGGTGTCATAGTGTCGACTGTAGGACGCGATCGCTCAAGAGTCGAGCGTGAGTTTGCCTCTAAACGGGGTGCTTTTGTCGGCTTCCCCTTGGTGGTTTTGGTAAATGGGGGATCAGCTAGCGCTTCTGAAATCGTTGCCGGAGCCCTGCAGGACCATGAACGCGCCGTCATCATGGGAACAACCACCTTTGGTAAGGGTTCGGTGCAAACTCTGGTATCGCTACCTGACGGATCGGGACTCAAGTTTACGGTCGCTCGCTATTACACGCCGCGGGATCGCTCCATCCAAGCGAAGGGAATTACCCCCGACATCTTAGTCACCGCCAGATCGCGTCGCGAACGCGCACAACCCCCTCAGACTGCCGGAAACCGCCGTCGCGACAATGAAGAAGAAACGAGAAAAGAGTCGGATCTGGAAGGCCATATCACCAGCAATGACTTAAGTGACCTCGCCAAGGAAAGTGAGATCGCGGCGATCGTCAAGAAGTGGCCGGAGCCTCTCCGCATTGACAACCAGTTGGTGACGGCATTTACCTACTTGAAAAGCTGGTCTCGCTTCGAGCAGCAGCGCAACAACATGAACTCTGACGAAAAACTGCCACCTAAAGTCATTCTCGATAGCAACGATACCAACAGCCGGACAGGGTCGTCACCTGACGGCAAAGACGATTGAAAGTGGACACCCAAAACGCGCTAAGCCCAGGTCATCCGATTATCTTTTTTGACGGTTATTGTGGCCTCTGTAACTACTTCATTGATTGGGTAATCCGACACGATTCGGCCCACCGCATGCGTTATGCATCTCTGCAAGGTGCCACCGCGCAACAAATAGTGTGTGAGCTTGGGTCCTCGATCCCGGACTCAGTCATCTTGTGGCAAGAAGGGCAGCAACTGGTTCGCTCGGCGGCTGTTGCAGCAATACTAAAGTCTTTGGGCGGCCCATGGCGCAGCATTGGCGCAGTCCTAGAACTGATACCAACCGCTATAGCTGACCGCGGCTACGACGTTATCGCTCGCAACCGCTATAGCTGGTTTGGCAAGAAAGATAGGTGCCGCCTACCAAGCCCTGCTGAACGCCACCTATTCCTCGAGTGAAGTAGGTATCCGCAACGCCCCAACTAGCGACTATGAAAGGTGTCATAGGAGCGAAAGGCCACTGTGAAGTACTTGCTGATCTGGCCTGTCAGCACACTGCGGCGGCGGGACCTGCAGAATGTCAGGTAGTTCTGGAATGCCCGCTCATCATCGAAGCACTTAATAATATTCTTACAATGGCTACACACCATCATCGGGTTGAACCGGACGTGCTCTTTTATCGTCGCGATGCAACAATTTGGAATATCATTTACTACAGTACTAACAACTAGGAGAGCCTGGTCGTCGTCGGCTGAGTTTTTAGGAGGCGTAGCGATCGCCTCTTGGCTATCATCGACCATGCCATCTCCGCGGAATTTCCCTTGAAATCTATACTTTAAATTCTAAAGAGTCTTTGCTGCTATTGCAAGCAATCGGCTCATATAACCAAGGTATGGAGGGCAATAAAAGCCTACTTAGTTCCTCGGTCAGAACTGGTCTTACCATGGACGTCCCTATGGTTCGAGCAATCATTTCACTGATGGTGGTGACGCCCCGCCCAGTAATTCCACAAGGGACAATTTCCCCAAATAAATCCAATGAATTTGACACATTCAAGGCCAACCCATGCATGCTAGTACGATCCTTGATGCGCACCCCTAAGGCACAAATCTTGGCATTTTCCACCCAAACTCCTGGATAATCAGGGTCGCTACCTGCACTGATGCCAATTCGTGACAGCGTTTTAATGACCGCTTCTTCTAACAAAGCCACAAACCGCTTCGGTGTAATCTTAGAATCAGCCAGCTTTACGATCGGATAGGCGACTAGTTGCCCGGGCATGTGCGCCGTTACCTCACCTCCACGATCGGTTCTGAGCACGGCGACCTTTTTTGCCCTGAAATAATCTTCAGTAAACCGAAGATTGACCTGGTCCGCATGCTTTCCCATAGTAATTACGGAGGGATGCTCCACCAAAATCAATGTCGGACCCTGCTCGCCTCTGGCAACTTTTGCATGAATCGCCAACTGCAAAGTCAGGGCCTCTTGGTAATCCAGCATTCCAACATTAATAAACTGCGGATCTAAAACGCAGCCGACTGACACAAAAACTCCACAGCTTCAACACGGCTAAGGGCCTCCAAGGGACTGTCGCCCCAGGCATATACCCCATGACCCGCCAATATAATCAACGGAACGTCTTTAATTAAGCTTCCTACCAGCTCAGTAGCGAGTTGGGGCATGGCTTCCGGTGTGTAATTTTTGATAACCGGCAAACGCAGCTCCTGCAAGTGATTTATGCTCCCAAGCGGCTTCTGCATCTCATCGCCACGAATCACCAGGTCCAGACAATCTCGACTACGAGCAACAAGGCCTGGAGGGTGGGCGTGGACCACGCAACGCGCTTCAGCAACGGCTCGGTACACACCAAGATGAACAGGCATCTCTAAAGATGGCTGTCGGGCTGATGGCTCCACTGGGTGACCCGACTCGACATCAACTGCAACGAACGCATCCGAACTAAGTTCCGATTTGCTGATTCCACTAGGGCTCTGCCAGATCAACCCACGACTGCCCCTAAGCGAGAAATTACCCGCCGTGCCGGCACACCACCCCCGTGAATAGCAGACCCTCGCGACATCGATAAGCTCAGTTATCAACACTTTTTCAAGTAGCGATGGACTAGGAAAAGGGTTTGATATCCAGATCTTAGGCACTCATGATTCCAGGCTAAAAAGACTTGGGTCACCCGCACCGGGACGCACAATAGTGGGATGACCAGAGGTTAGGTCCACGATTGTGGACTCGAGTCCAGGTAGCTCACCACCTAAATCAAGCACTAGGTCAATCGCATGGCCGTAAGTCTCGAAAACCTCGTAGCCAAACTTCGGGGGCTGAGCCACAGCTCCCTGCGGCAGCTTCAAGTTGATAGAAGGTACTGACGTTGTCGCAATAGGCTGACCGAATCTCTCGACAATAGTCCGCAAAAGATTGCTCGTCGGAATACGGATGCCAACAACACGTCGTTTATCTTTCAGCTGACGTGGCAATTGCCGCGTCGCATTCAGCAGCACGGTGAATGGGCCCGGCCATGCTTTACGCAAAAGCCTATAGGACGCATTATCGATAACGGCATATTCGGCCGCCATAGATATCGAACTGCACAGTAGACTAAATGGCAGCTCGCGCGGGTGTGTGGGCTTTAACATGTAAATACGGTCTAAAGCCTTGGCACCTGCGGCATCACAACCAAACGCCCAGTTCAAATCGTTTGGGTAAGCCAGTACACCTGAGTCCGAAAGTATTCGAACGGCGCGACTTACATCGCGCTCTGCCGGTGGATCATCGTAAGTGTAAAGATGCATACCCATGGTAATTACGGCTTGTTGCTACGAATTAAACTGAAAAACTCATTCCGCGTTTCGAGATTTTGAAAGGACCCTCGCATCGAACTAGTTGTAGTGAACGAGTTCTGCTTTCCGACCCCTCTCATCATCATACACAAATGATAGGCCTCCACCACTACCCCTACGCCCAAAGGCTTGAGATAATGCTCGATCGCCTCAGATATCTGGTGTGTAAGCCTCTCTTGTACTTGCAAACGACGAGAGAAGATGTCCACTACCCTGGGCAGCTTTGACAGGCCAACAACTTTGTCTCTCGGAATATATCCCACATGACAACGACCATAAAACGGCAGCATGTGGTGCTCACACATACTGTAAATCTCGATATCTCTAACAACGACCATATCTTGATAATCAACGTCAAATAGTGCTCCGGTCAAAACACTTTCAACGTCTTGTTTATATCCCGAAGTAAGGAACTGCAAGGAGGTCAATACTCTATTAGGAGTCTTTAAAAGACCGTCACGTTCTGGATCCTCACCAAGTGCGGCGAGTAACTCTTTCAACTTCTCGCTATGGTACTGATAGCTCGCATTTTCCATGGGAGTTCCCTATAAAGTTTTCAGGAATCCCTTATAGGTGTCCGGGTGGCCCAAGGCAAGATTAATACCTGACAGAACTACTTGGATTTACTTATGAGAGCCGTACTGCAGCGAGTCTTGAAAGCGCACGTAGTTGTTGAGCAAAGTGAAATCGGTACTATTGGAGCCGGCTGGTTAGTGCTCCTAGGGGTGGGCACTGGTGACAGCCTGCGAGATGTTAACTACCTGGCCGACAAGATCCTCAATTTAAGGGCATTTGAGGATACCAACGGCAAAATGAACCATAGCGTGCTCGACAACGGTGGGGACATTCTGGTGGTTAGCCAGTTTACATTATATGCCGACTGCCGAAAGGGCAGGCGGCCAAGCTTTATCGGCGCGGCACCGCCACAGCTGGCAGAGCCGCTATATGACAAATTTGTCGAGCAACTGGGGCAATCGGGCCTAAAAGTTGCCACTGGGCGATTCCAGGCAAACATGATGGTGACGCTAGTCAACGATGGACCCGTAACGATCATCATCGACTCACCCCACGATGCCGTGTAGCGGCCTACGTCAGCCTTTTTGGCCGGCTAAGTCACTATCAATATTGGCATCTTCCTCGATACCGATCTTCTGATAAAAGAGTTCATCGATGGTCTTTTTGATAAGAATCCACAGCAACTCACGATCGTTGCAACGGGCAAACACCCCAAGAGGAATCTGGAATCCCCCTTTGTCTTTGCGACCACCGCCATAGTACTTACCTGCCTCGTCGGCACCAAAGACGTCTTTCAGCCACTTGTCAGGATCAAGTGTGTGCGACTTAGTCCGCAATGACCCATCAATGAATTGGTTACCAACGACACCATAGACCACAACGGTATCTATCCCCTCCCGATGCAAGAGGTAGTCCGCGCACTGACCAATGCCATCACGATCTTCGTCGCGAACAAAACCCACACCCGAGAACATAAATGTCCCGCGGATGTCCTTACGTTGCAGGGCGACTTGCGTCAGGTCCATCGTTTTTGCTGGAATAGACTGATGGGAGATCAAAGATAATAGATCTTTATCAACAAATTGAGCAAAGTACTCACTCGCCCGGTAGTCGATAGGCTGAGCATTCACAAAGTTGTCAGTATCGCTGCGGATTCCGTGCATGAGCGCAGTTGCGATCCGACTTTCCTCAGCAGAATTGCCGCGAAAGTTAATCGGGCCCTCAATCAGATACTCGCCGTAAATTCCCGACGTCGATCCCGAATTTTCTCTAATGTCGACAAAATCACCATCAACCGTGCCCAGTGGCTTGTGGTGGTCGATGAAACAAAGCAACCGGCAGTCTGGCGAAAGTTTAATCGGTAAATCAGGACTCTGAGAGTCATTGACGGCGTAGTAGTCAAAGCCAGATACGTCAAAGTTGTTTTCATACTCGACCATGTCGAGGTCGAGTTTCTTGACTAATGCCTTGTTCTCATGGTGCGATATAGCTTCAAAGTGAACGATGGTAGTGGCGACATCATAGTGTCTGGCCAGCCATTGCAGGCACAGCGATGTGCCGATATTGTCTGGATCAGGGTAACCTTTAATGCAAATCAGTAGGCGCTTACCGCGAGCTTTCGCTAAGGCAGCATGCAGCTTATACGAGGGCGTGTCATGAATATCTTGCTCTTCGAAATCGCCATCATCCTGATGCACCCGCTGTACTGGCCGATTGAGCATTGAACTGCGTGACACACCGCGAACGGTGTTAGGCGCAGGACTACTCGGTCGAGTTGGGGCTACAGGTACAGCCGCTTTGACAGAGGCTTTGACCACTGGATTCATTGATTTAGATTTGTCTTCACTTTTAGGCTTCAAGTGTTTCCACCCCGTAAAGCTGTCGACCTGCTCGTCCACTGTAACGTAGGTCGGCCGTTCCGCGATAATTCCTTAATTTTACCATAGATTTTTTGGTGCTGGGATTATGGTAAACCCACAAAATTAGAGCTAACAAATTAAAACTATTGAGTAATTTTGAGCATCGCACGAATGATCAAAGTGATCGCACCGACAAATACCGAAACCACCCCCAGAGCAAACCCAGTAAGAATCCAAGGACTGGATTGCGCCCCTAACAAAGCTCCGACCAACCAAAAATTACCCATTAGTGTCAATATGATAAAACCAACCGCGGCAATTCGAGCGGGCGACGATCGCAGCCAATCAGGCCTCTGCATCAAGCATTCAATTCCGGGCTCAGATATTTGTGGCGCCACTGAGCTACATGTGTCGCGCTGATTGTTAGCCATAGGCCATTACCTAACTCCGGAGTCTCGGCAAAAAAAGTTTCAGGCGGAAGGCCCTCGGCCATCATTTGCCAAAGGCGCACGCTGCCCTGATGGCCTACCACGCCGATGTCGGAGTCGTCATCCTGATAAGACAAGATGTCCAACGCTAAAGCCGAAACCCGATCACACATTTCCCGGAAAGACTCACCCTCCGGAAAACGCAGACGCATGGGCTCCCGCATGCAGGTTTCATACGACCTTTGGAAGTCGTAAGGTAACTCTTCCCAGGTCAAGTTCTCGTAGATACCAAAATTTATTTCCCTCAACTTTTCCGTAATTCTGACAACTGGTGCCTGAGTTCCAGCTGTCAAAATCTCAAAAGTTTCGACCGCGCGGCGACGATCAGAAACATACCAAATACGAGGTAAGCTTTGAGCAGATACGCTTATATCCTGATGGCAGGTCAAAATTTGCTGACGCCCCTCGGGAGAAAGAGGCGGGTCAGTCCAACCGCAAAAACGATCGGCAAGTCCGCGCGTGGACTTACCGCTCATGACGATGAAACAACGACGGTTGATTGCTGAGTTCATCCCTCGGATCCTCATCTTTGCTGAAAAACAATCGAGACGTGGTCAACTAAGCCCAACCACAATGCCCGATCGCGCATTTGACTTCATCCAATTTTTGCCACAAAATCTTAAAAAGATTAACTAAAATGGAGGCGCTTCACATGTTACCAGCTTTGCGCTCAGCATTGTTAGTATTTGCCAGTCTCTGCTCCGTCAATTCCGCAGCGGCGGCTCAACCCAAAATAGGTGACAAACTACCAAGAGTAGTATTGGGCGGTGATCTAGGGGCTAAAGTCGACGGGACACCATGGTCCAGCGAGACGATTAAAGATCGCACTTGGATTTTATTTTACATTTCACCAAGCCATCGGGATGAAAACGAGTCATTTAAGGCTGCTCTAAACGCGGCCAAATTCCCTCACGACAAGGTTGCCTCGGTGGCGGTGATCAATATGGCATCGTCCTGGGTACCTAACATAATCATAGAGAGCTCGCTGAAGAAGAATCAGCAAAAGTTCCCTTTTGTGACCTACGTAAAAGATCTACAAAAAACCTTAGTTAAAGAATGGAACCTCAATGATGACGCTTTTGACGTAGTCATCTTTGATAAAACAGGGAAAGTATTGGCGCATTATAGTGGTGAGATCACACCCAAAGAGACCGAGGACACGCTTAATTTAATTAAGCGCACCCTCCTATGATCACGTCAAAAAATTTCATAAGACTGTTAACGGGTCCCTAACAGTCGGCTAGCGACCTGTGATGAGCGACTTTGTGCCCCCGATCACCCGGCCGAGCAACTTAAACAGCAAGTTCGCCAGCTCGAGCGCGGCCACCATCACTACACCTAGTAGCGCCCAAAGCGCTACTATCGGGAGTACGGCAAAGCCGACTAGAGACAGCACATGGTCCTTACCGGTGATGTCGTTCCTACGCCACCGGGCGAAGTCATCCTCACATGAGATTTGTCGCTCCTGCTGACGGGACTTCTCCCGCTGAGACTTGAATTCATCGTTAGTCACGATTACTTGCGACAAAACTATCCCCCTCTCAATGGTCTCACAAACCATCCTAGATGGTACCTAGGACTCCAACCTTGACAAGCACATTAGTGCGCATCTCGCCCCCGGTAGCCGAGGGGTCTTTTAAGAATTTACCCGAAGTTGAGGTATAAGCAACGAAGGGATTCCAATTTTTACCGATGACATTAACATCTACCCCTAAGCCCCAGACCGTCCCGTTGTCATCCCAAGTGTAGCCCACACCGCCTGGAATTGATCCGACTTCTTTAGATAGATTAAAACTGTGGTCGCTCAGTGCAGCGACAGGGTCATTAGCTTGCTTGCGGTCGTAATGCGAGTAGAAGACCCACGGTGTCACCAAGTTTCTCAGCTCATAGGACAGGTTGACAGTGTATGAGATCTTAACGTCAGTTTCTTTTTGGTCGACTCGAGACGCTTCAGACCCGATTGGGATCCGATAGCTTACCCTATCATTATGGTAGTCCAAAGTGGCATTGAATCCATTCAGGCCGGTCCTTAGACCGACATCGACATACCGAGACCTATTGTTGTCGTATGAACCGAATATCAGCAACGGCTTCACCAAGCCAAAGTCACCTAACCAAGCAAGTATCCAGGCTGGGTGCTGATCTTTATTCCAGCGGTTAGCCACAGCTGTGTCTAGAACATCCTTGGGATCTTGAACCACATCGTTGACTAACTGCAGAGTCAATACGCCTTGAAATTTAAGATGTAGGCCCCATGCGGGGGAATAGTCGCTAAAAGCTAAATTTCTTGCGTACAAGCCATCCGCATGAGTCCGGTATCCCTGATTCAGATGGTGCCACCCACCTTGCAGAATGCGCTCCTTTCCTGCCGAAAAACCGAAACTCTTGGTGAACCAATGAGTGCCGTAGCCAAATTCCAACGGGCTATTACCAGCGGTCAGTAAATTGAAGCGAAAACCATATTCAGTGTCTGGACTTATGTAACCACTCAACAAAAGATAAGCATTAGTAACCTGGAACGCCGCCACTTGACCAGGCGAGTAGCCGCTATGCTTATAAAGTCCTTGGTTATCATTAACGAACTCGGCTCTGAATTCGCCGCCAAGACGCGCTGAATTAGCCCCGGTAAGTACGGCTACATCTTCGGCTTTGGCAACGTGAGCGAGTGCTATGCCCATAAATGCAGTTGCTATGCGCGAACGAAATCTTTTCAAGATAAAGTCCCCATTACATCAGTTCATTCGTTCGATACGAAGGAGTCCATTCTTGTCGATCACCAAGCGGAAATAATCCAAGGCTTGCTGAGATTTTTGGCCGTCCTGATCGAGCTTAGAATAACTCAAGATCATATCTAGGTAGTAAACTTTGGGAAATCGAACCGCCTCAACTTCGCCATCGACCGTGACTAAATCGATAGTTCGCTTAGGCTCCCCCAACTTCGGCAAGCATGCATCGATATTAAGTCTCAAAATATCGTGCACTGCGCGCAGGGGATAACGATTTAAGATCCTCAATTTTCCGCTGAGCTTTATGGATTTTGAATATTGCAGCACTCGAGTGATGCCGCCAGTACCGTAAACGTGTGCCTCAGGTGTATTTTCCCTAAGCTCTGCAATCCTAAACGGCAAATCCTTCGGATCAATAAATTTGGCTGTCTCTTTAATTTCACCAACTGCGGTGGGCTTGCCCGAACGATTCTTGTAGTAAATGCGCTCGCTATGATCGGGCATGCGACGAAATACGCCACCGCCAAAATATCCCCGACCGATTTCCTTAATTCTATCCTTAATAATGTAGGCTAAAATACCCGCAGACAGAAACACTAAGCCAGATATTCCCAACCCATCCGCCAGGGCCTCTGGCTGACTCAGCCTAACTATCAGTAGGAACTGCGCAATAAGAGCCCATGTCGCAGCGAGTCCAGCCGCTATCATCGCACCAATTTGACGCTGAACAGCAAACAGTGGCACGGCTCTAATCTCTAAGAACAGCACCTCCCAAATTCGACGCTTTAACTCACCTTTACGATGAATGAATTTTTCTTTGTCAGAAATTGAGCTGGTTGGCGTCAACATCATATAACCCGCAACCTGCGCGTGATCATCATGAACAGCCAAAACACTCAAAATCTTTGTTTTCAAGTTGTCGATTGCGGGATCCTGGCACTGATTACTCAACCTCTGATGAAACTGCAATAAATAGGCTGCGCCATCACGAAGCCTATAATAGCAGTACTCATCAGCTATGCGCATTTCTTCAGCCAAAGTATCTAGATGATGCTCTGACCGGCTTATTACGAGGCCTCTGATTTCCCTAAATTCTAACAGAGCCTTGTCAGCACGCTCCACCATGCGACAAATCCTACCGCATAATTTTGCTATCGTTTCCGATGTTGGGACAACTTGAGTGGCAAATAGCCGATGGATACGCTTGCGATTTCGATCGATACTCCTGAAGTAAGTGCCAATATAAGCACAAGCAAATAAGCGAACTTCATCTATTGCGTTTTGAATTGGCTCAACGGTACGACCTGAATCGAGACCTTCGAGATAATTACGCAAAAAAAGTAACGGCGAAATACCTCCGAACCTTGAGCCAACCATTGTCTTAAAACCCATTTTTGGCTCACGAAACCGCAACATGGGTCGCACATCTGCATAAAAACGCTCTTTTGGATACGTATGCTCATTAACCCCAAATTGCCTGGGGTAAAAAAGGTAAGTCTCTACTTCGTAGCCTATAGTCGCTGAATTCTCAGAAGTCTTAATCCTGGGCAATTTGCCTGCTGCTGTTCTTTCCAGACGAACCGTACGACCCGTTACGTCACTTGAGTTCGTTACTGGCGCTTTGCTTGCAGCAGGAAGAAAATAATCAAATACAGTTTCCAACTGAGTACGATCATGTAGAGCGACAGATGATTTAATGAACCTCTTAGGTGATTTGCGAGTGCCACGAGGTTCAGTTTTTAAATTTTCGCCCATACTTACCTAAGGCCAGGGAGCAGGCCAGCTGCTGCTTCAATATGAGCACGCCCTTTAGCAGTCAGCATCCGACCACGGGAGCCTCGCGCTAAAAACCCTCGATACACCAAATATGGCTCGTAAACTTCTTCGAGTGTGGCGCGATCTTCATTTAAGGTCGCCGCAAGCGCCTCAATGCCGACGGGGCCACCAGAATATTGTTCCGCAACAATGGAAAGAATCTGCCGATCTATTCTCTCAAGACCACACGAATCGATACCCTGCCTCCCCAAAACCGCATCTGCAAGCACCCGGTCTATCGATGTCTTGCCAAAGCCAACCGTAAAATCCCAAACCCTTTTCAATAATCGATTCGCGATACGCGGTGTCCCACGCGCTCTTTCAGCAATCTCTCGTGCCCCTTCCTCGTTAACTTGAATACCGAGAATTCGGGCACTCCGCTGCAGGATGTTACAAAGCGCATCAGAGTCATAAAATTCGAGGCGTTCCTGAATCCCAAATCGATCTAGCAAAGGCTTCGAGAGCAAGGCGAGTCTTGTAGTTGCCCCGACAAGAGTAAATTGAGGCAGAGGCATACGCATTGCCCGCGCCGCTGGTCCTTGACCCACGATGATGTCGAGCTGAAAATCTTCCATCGCTGAGTAGAGGACTTCTTCCACCTTTATCGACAGCCGATGAATCTCATCTACAAACAACACACTGCCCGGCTGCAGGCCAGTTAAAATACCAGCTAGGTCGCCAGGCCTTTCGATCGCCGGTCCACGGGTCTCATAGAATGGAGCATTAAGCGCGTTGGCAAGGATCCTCGCCAATGTTGTTTTACCTAAACCAGGAGGCCCGTGTAAAATCACGTGATCGAGTACCGCCTCTCGTTGAAGGGCGGATTTGACATAAATTTTCAAATTTTCTTTTACGTGAACTTGACCAAGGTAATCGTCAAAGTTTAGCGGTCTAAGTTCGGGCTTCGCTGCTTCAAGCAGCTCATCCTCTAGCCCTACTTCACTGCCGACAATTCTTTCAATCTTCATTCCGGCCTGGGTAATAGTCGACGTAGATGACGGTAAAAAAGCTTCGCTCATCTAGAATAATTCCTCCGCCCTACCGGTTGCGACACTGCCAGCATTTCCAGTCAATTCAGCGAGCGCTAGGCGAATTAACGCCGCCAACTCCTTGGCCGGTGGTTCTCTTTCAAACCGTCGCAGTAGTGGCTGCAACTCTTTCTCCTTGTAACCAAAATTCTCTAGAGCGGACCGCAGGTCGGCTAACATACTAGGTGTCAATGATCGGCGATTATCATCGAACAGAGAAACAGAACCGGCGGTTTTACCAGAGGCTTTCGGTCTGGACAACATCCCCAGAGCTGTCAGCTTGCCCAATTTCGGCTTAAGCTCGAGCAGGATTTTCTTCGACTGACGGGGCCCAATACCCGGCACTTCCTCAAGAATTGCCGAATCATCTAGCTCGATCGCCTGGATGAGTTGAGCCAAAGGAACGGCTCCTAAAATCCCCAACGCAACTTTAGGTCCCACTCCACTAATAGCTAGAAGTTGAGCGAAAAGCATCCTTTCGGCATGTTCCAAGAAACCAAACAAACGGATGCAATCCTCACGCACATGGGTGTGCACCCAAATCGTAACAACCGGCTCACCATCTTCGATGCGTGCAATGGCTGACTCATGCATTTCTACACCGTAGCCAACTCCACCAACCTCAACAATAACTGAGCCCATTTGCTTGAGAACACAGCGCCCCTTCAGCTGCTCGATCATAGACGCCTCATAAGCTTTTCCTGCAGACCCAACACAAGGGCAAGTGCTGCTGGCGAGTTTGTCGATTGTCCCTGAAGCAGGCTTATTACTTCTTGCAGAGTTTGCACATCCACTTCAGTACACTGCCTCAATTGACTAATCATAGAATTATAACTACGCATCAAGTGCTGCAAGTCATCAGACTCTCGAATCCGCACTGGCGTGAATTGCTGAGTCAATTCCAGCTGCCGCATCTGCCGCGTCATACTGAACATCGGACCAGCAATCTTATGCGTAACGTGGACGCCAAGCAATGTAACTAACAGCGTATTCATCACCGCTGACGCCAAGATTGCGATCAGAAATGGTGGGGGCAAAAACACCGGGAAACGAATGATTCTAAATTGCGCTAGGGGAAATACGATTAACAGTGTTGTCGTGATTGTGGAGCAAATGCCAACCAATACAGCCAATCGCACGTAGCGTAATTGGAAGTCTCTGTTAACTAAAAAAATGCGCTTTTTTAGCTTCGGCTTTTCTGTATTCATAGCGGTGAGTATAGAGCCTATCTGCAGTGGGTGCCAGCTCACGAAGCAAAATATACAAAAGCCACCGTAGGCTCTATTTCGACCACGGTGGCTCTTAATTTTGCGCGGACTATGCCTTCAAAGCAGCCACTTTATCGAGGCGTTCCCATGGAAACTCATCCCGACCAAAATGGCCATATGATGCCGTTTGCCGGTATATAGGCCGCAGCAAATCAAATTGCTCGACGATCTCATGTGGTTTTAAACGGAATGTAGACCGCACCTTGTTCTCAAGGTCTTTAAAAGAGTGCTTGGAAGTTCCGTAGGTCTCAACAAAGACACTAACAGGCTCAGCCACACCGATAGCATATGCAAGTTGAACCAGTGCCTTCTTCGCCAAGCCAGCTGCAACTAGGTTCTTTGCAATATACCGACCCATATAAGCCGCAGAGCGGTCTACTTTCGACGGATCTTTACCCGAAAAAGCACCGCCACCATGCGCACCGTGGCCACCGTAGGTATCCACGATAATCTTACGCCCAGTCAGACCGCAGTCACCTTGCGGGCCGCCAATAACAAATCGACCGGTTGGATTGATTAGGTAGCGGGTACCCTTCAGCAACTCAACAGGAATAGTGCGCTTGATCACTTCCTCGATAACATAGGACTCAAGCTCTTTCGGAGCCACGTCTGGAGAATGCTGCGTAGAAATCACTACTGTGTCTACTCGGTGCAGCTCACCGCCCCGATACTCGACAGTAACTTGGCTTTTTGCATCGGGACGGAGGAAATCGACGTGCTTCTGACGACGCAGATTCGATAAACGACGTAGCAATTTATGAGCATAGCTAATGGTTGCTGGCATGAGCTCAGCTGTCTCATCGCAAGCATATCCGAACATCATCCCCTGATCCCCGGCACCCTGCTCTTTGTCGCCCGTAGCGGTAACGCCTTGCGAGATATCAGGGGACTGCTGCTCAATAGCTATCAAAACACCACAGCTGTTGGCATCGAAGCCTAGCTTGCCGTCATTATACCCAATCGAATCGATTACTTCTCGAGCTACCTTGGCATAGTCAACAACCGCTTTAGTTGTAACTTCGCCAGCAATCACTACAAGACCGGTTTTACAAAGGGTCTCGACAGCTACTCGAGAATACTTGTCCTGAGTCAGGAGCGCATCAAGGATAGCATCGCTTATTTGATCGCTAACCTTGTCAGGATGACCTTCACTCACAGATTCAGACGTAAATAGGTAGTCAGAATTCGCCTGGCTCATCTCACAGCCCCCTCTTCAATGCAATTACAACACGTCCAGATTCGTTGCGCAGAACAGTTCCAACACCGAAAGCCGCACCCTTGTCACTAATTAATAATACAGACTTACTTAAAGCGCTAGGTAGGGCCCGGTCGCTGTCGCATGTTAGGCCTGCAAGATAAGTCTCGACTGCGACATTGATATTCTGCCCACCGCGTAACTTTGCCGTTGCCAGGGGGTCAGGGCAAGACCAATGCGCTAGACCAGTTTTAATTTGCGCCATCGGTACAATTAAAGATTCAAAGCCATCGAGCTGACTTTCGATGCCTTCTAGCCCGTATGATTGAGCCAAATCTATGCCGGCGGCGCTTGTTCGAACTAGTCGCGTCAATGTGCCACATGTACCCAGGGTTTCAGAGACATCTCGCACCAGGGATCGGACGTATGTTCCCTTAGAACAGGTTATCCTAAAACTGCTTGATCCAGACCTGAAATTAAGCAGCTCAAACTTACTTACGGAGACCCGTCGTTTCAACTCAGCCAAGGGTACAGCTGCTGCGGCCTCTTGGTCACCACCTCTAGCGTAGTCGTAAAGCGGCCTGCCTTTATACTTCACTGCGGAATAGATCGGAGGAACTTGCTCAATATCGCCAATGAACCGCTCAAGTGATGCGCGCAGATCACCTTCGGTCACATGGTCCCACGGTGCCTCTCGCACCACCTTCCCATCCTGATCCAAAGTATCCGTCTCGCTACCAAAAGTAATATCGAACTCGTATGTCTTGGGAAGTTCGAGCAAAAAATCTTGTAAACGTGTCGCCCGGCCAAGCAGCAGAGGGAGCACCCCTGAGGCTGCCGGATCTAGTGTTCCGACATGCCCAAGCTTTACTTTACCAATACGCTTAACCAGCCAACGCGATACATCCTTCGATATCACACCGGCTGGCTTATTGACCGCGAGCAGCCCATCAATATGTTGATAGCTCACCAAACTAACTCCTGCCCTGCGTTTATACTAAATTTGAGCCAATAAACCTTCGATGCGGGAGCCGCGTTCGATGCTCTCATCATAGAAAAAACGCAGATTGGGGACCCGCCGGATGTCGATAGCATCCGCGATTAGTCGGCGCAAATAAGGCGTAGCACTGGTTAGGCCAGTCTTTGCAGCATCCGCTGCCTTCTCTGGCTGCCCACCAAAGACGCGAAAGTACACCGAGGCAAGCTGAAGATCGCCAGACAACTTAACTGCGGTGATCGTGATGTCGTGGAGCCGTGGATCGCGAAGCTGGCCGCCCGTAAAGGCGGCCGCGATCACATCGCGCATTTCATCGGCTAATCTGGTTTGACGGAGACCCATAAGTTTGACCCTTAATTATAACGTCGCTGACGTTTCCTCGAGCACATATGCCTCGATGATGTCGCCTTCTTTTAGGTCGTTATAGCCGTCAATACCAATACCGCATTCGTAACCCTGCACCACTTCTTTGACGTCATCCTTAAACCGGCGCAACGAACCCAATTTGCCGGAATAAATCACTATATCATTACGGATCAAGCGGCAGAACGAGGTCCGTGTGATCTTGCCTTCTAGCACCGCCGAGCCACCAATCATGCCAATTTTTGGCACGCTGATAGGTTTGCGTACTTCAGCCCGACCGAGAACCAATTCGCTGACGATCGGTGGTAATTTACCAACCATCAGTGCCTTAATCGAATCCACAATTTCGTAAATGATACTGAAATATTGGATTGGGACACCAGCTTGTTCAGCCATTTCATCTAAGCCACGTCCAGCTCTTACATTAAAGCCAATAACGACTGAACCAGATGCCTGCGCTAAGGAAATATCCGACTCATTCACCCCACCAACGGCGCTGTGAACTATGCGATTCCGAACTTTGTCGGTATTCAGCTTGAGAATCGAATCAACAATAGCCTCGACCGAACCCTGGGTATCGGCCTTAACGATAATTGGCACCTCTGGCACTTCTTCGTTCTTAACCTTGGCTAATAGATCAGCCAAGCTTGCAGCACTAGATTTAGTCGACTGCGCTCTACGCGCTTGCTCCAGGCGCCAAGAAGAGACCTCGCGTGCAGTTCTCTCGTCCTCAACGATGTTGAACCGATCACCAGCCCTTGGCACACCTGACAAGCCTATGATTTCAACAGGCTCAGATGGGCCGGCAGAGCTCACATCACGCACTTTATGGTCGTGCATAGCGCGTACACGTCCGTACTCAGAACCAGCAACAATGTAGTCGCCTGGACGCAGAGTACCACTTTGTACCATCACGGTAGCCACGGGACCGCGCCCTTTATCCAAGTGCGCTTCAATAACCACACCCTCGGCGTGTCCGACTCGCGTCGCCTTCAAATCCAAGACTTCAGACTGAAGTAATATCGCTTCGAGAAGTTCATCAATTCCCTGCCGCTGTAAAGCAGAGGTTTTAATGAACTGAGTCTCGCCGCCCCACTCTTCCGCTTGAATACCATGCTCAGTTAGCTCGGTATAAACTCGGTCGAGATTGATATTGGGCTTATCAATTTTATTCACAGCAACGATCAGAGGGACATTTGCTGCTTTCGCATGGTTGATAGCTTCGATGGTTTGCGGCATTACACCGTCATCGGCAGCGACGACCAAAACCACAATATCAGTAACTTTTGCACCACGAGCACGCATCGCTGAAAAGGCTTCGTGACCAGGCGTATCCAGGAAAGCAATCCGCTTACCGTCATGCTCGACGGAATATGCTCCGATGTGCTGAGTGATGCCACCAGCCTCACCGCTAGCAACGTCTGCAGATCGTATGGCGTCTAGAATCGACGTTTTACCATGGTCAACGTGGCCCATAACAGTGACGATTGGAGGGCGCGACTCAAGGTCTACTGCGCCTGCACCTTGTTCCTTCTGAATGATGTCATCGACAGTCTGAATGTTACTCTTCACTTCAAACTGGTATTCACCAGCCAGTAGCGTCGCTGTATCAAAATCGATGGCCTGATTGATTGTAGCCATGACACCCTGAGCCATCAGCTTCTTAATCAGATCGGAACTCTTAATCGCTAGCTGTTTGGCTAGTTCGGCGACGGTGATGGATTCACCCATCATCACGACCCGATAAGAAGCCCGCGGCACCGTAATCATAGTCTTTTTAAGATCTTTCCGGCGCTTGACATCGCGTCTGGTGCGCGGTGCCATAGGGGTGTAAACGGTTCGTCCCGAAAATTCCGCCTGCTGGACCTCCTCATCCGAAGTAAGAATTTCAGCTTGTTGCAATAAAAGACGCGTGTTAATCGCGCCCTGGTTGCGGCGAGCTTTGGCTGCTGCTTTCTTGCGAGCCAACTCTTCTTCATCGAGAGTCTTTTTATCTTTAGCCACTGCTCCGACAGCAGGGCGACGACTACCCCAGTCCTCAGATTCTGGACTTGGCTGTACTCCACCTGCTGCAGGCGGGGCGTTACCCGATGGGCCTGGTGCCGCACCGGCAGCACTGACACGATTGGACAACAGACCTAGCCCGGTCACTCGCGTACCACGATGATCTTCTTTCCGGCCAGTCTGGCGACTGCGATTAGCACTCTCCAGCTTCTCAACTTCTTCAGGAGTAGCGCGACGTACAATAGTCGCGCCTCCAACTTCACGACGCCGACGCGCACCATCGCCCGCAGCTTCTCCTGCACTCGCCGCTGCTGGCGGAGCCGCTGGAGCCGAGGGGGTTACGGGAGCTGGCGGCGTAACAGCCGGGGCCGGGGCCGGGGCCGACGCCACAGCTGTTGGCTCAGCTTGCAATGGCACTTCTTCGGCCACAATATTATCTTCGATCTCTGGCTGCTCTTCTACGAGCTTTGTTTCAGGCTCGACACTAGTGTGTGGTGAAGGAGCCGCAACCGGCGGCCGTGGAGCAAACCCCGATGGGTGCTGTATCCGAGCAGGCTTAGTTACTGAGAGACCAGTCGCACTGGGGGCAGCCGACCGCACTATGGTAGCGCTGGTGGCTCGGCCAACAACGGGGCCGGTCGTAGTAGTGACAGCGGGCGCCTCAGGTGTAAGAGATACCTTAGCTTGGGGTAATTCAACCGCCGGTGCCGCGGGTAACTCCACCGGAGCCTCGGGACCTGACTCACGCTGGGGAACTGCAGCCTCTGGCGCGCTAGCAGCAAACTCTGCCTCAGCAGCTGCCGAGGTGACGTCACCACCTTCGCCCTCATCTTTAGTTGCCACACGCCTACGAATCACAACTCTAGGCTTGCCGCCACCCTCTGAGCTAGCAGCAGCGGAAGCCGCAGCTGCTGCTGCAGGCACAGCACCAGTGCTGCCGGTAGCGACAAGAGCGCCCCTTAGCTCGTTCACTTGCTGATCTGTCAACGTGCTCTGGTGGCTCAGCACTTTTGCACCCATCGCTTTGAGCTTAGCCATCAAGATCTTAGACTCGATGTTCAGCTCTTTCGCCAGCTCATGTACCCGCAGTTTTGACATCTAATAATACCCTTCATGCCCGGCTAAATAGGTAGCCGAACCCTTAAACTCAATCACTCGTCTTCAGCAGAAGCATCATCCAGCTCCGACTGAAGATATTTATCTGCTGCTATTTGGACCGTGCGCGCAATACCTGTTGATAATCCAGTTTTTTGCGCCACCTCTTCAGCCGAATCCGCTACAATATCACCAATAGTGCCGTATCCCGCGTCTGCCAAGGCATGCGCCGTGGCTTCACCGACACCACTGAGGCGTTGGAACAAGCGAATTCTGTCATTACGCCCGGAATCCACCTCCGCTTCCTTCTCACTAGCCACGGCCTTATTGGGTTCAGCTGCCGCATGAGCAAAAAGCTCCCCATGCTCACCACCAGCGCCTTTAGCCGGAGCAACATTTCGCCCAGCCTCACGCGCCAACCTTGCGGCTTCCTCCAAGACTTTTTCAGCTTCCGGCTCTTCCATATTTAGCAGACGCTGCAAGGTTCTGGCACTTAATGCAGCAACCTCAGCTGGCGACTTCACACCCTCGTTGACAAGGATTTCTGCCCGCATCGGACCGATGCCAGCAATACTCGCCACGGAGATTTTAGCTCCGACCAATTCCTGCTCAAGCTTGCCTTCGCTCTTAATATCCAAGCGCCAGCCAGTCAACTGAGCCGCTAAGCGCACATTCTGACCCCGCTTGCCGATCGCTAGCGATAGCTGATCGTCAGCCACGATGACTTCCATGCTGTGGTTTGCGTCATCGACGATCACTTTACTAACCACAGCTGGCGCAAGAGCATTACAAACCAATCGAGCCGGATCTTTATCCCACGGAACGATATCGATCTTTTCGCCATTGAGCTCCTGGACCACGGCTTGTACCCGCGCACCCTTCATCCCAACGCAAGCACCAACCGGATCTACCGATTGATCCCGAGAATAAACGGCAATTTTGGAACGGTGCCCAGGATCCCGAGCAGCACTTTCAATCGTCACGATGCCATCATAAATCTCAGTGACGTGCTGTTCGAATAAACGCACCAGGAAGCCCGGATGCGCTCTCGACATAACAATTTGCGGCCCACGTGAAGAGCGCTTAACCTCGAGCACGTAGCCGGTAATGCGGTCCTTAATCCGGTAGCGCTCTGTCGGCATTTGCTCGCGATAAGGGATCACTGCCTCTGTTCGGCCTAAATCCACGATAATGTCGTGGCGCTCAAACCGCCTTACGTGACCACTAAGAATCTCGCCAGTCCGGTCTTTGAACTCATCGTAAATTTGTGCCCGCTCAGCATCGCGCACCTTTTGCACAATAATCTGCTTTGCAGATTGCGCAGCAATACGCCCAAAGCTCCCAGTGTCGATCTTGATACCCAAAGCATCGCCGACACCAGCCTCGGGGTCTAAGCGATGCGCTTCTGGCACGGCAATCTCCCGCACCTTATCTTCGACATCTTGCACGACCGTACGAAACTGAAATAGCTCAATCTCGTTACTATCTTCGTTGTAATGCGCCTCTAAATCGGCAGTTGCGCCGAAGTCCCGTCGAGCGGCATGCAATACAGCCTGCTCAAGCGCATCGATGATGATAGCTTTGTCCAGGTTCTTATCACGACTCACCAAATTGATGACACGTGTAAGGTCACCATCAAACTCGGTTGTTTCTGATACTGCCACCATGCTCTTCTATCCTTCCTAGCATTTCTTTAGGAAACGAGTTCGATCTTTAATTATTGCCCCAGTCGTAAACCAAACTGGCTCGCTGCAAGCTCAGGAGCGGGAACGACCACTGACCCTGTTCCGTCTCAAGCGTGATCAGAACACCATCATCGCCATCACCCACCGCCAACAAGGTACCCCTACCATTCCGGCGCTCGCCCACCTTCTCCAGCAGCTTAACCTCTACGCACCGACCCACCTGACTGGCAAAATGCTCCCGTCGACGCAGAGGACGCTCAACCCCAGGCGAACTTACCTCTAATACGTAATTCCCGGGAATCATGTCGTCCAATTGCGGATACTCAGCCAACAGGCGACTAGCCTTGACACACCCGTCTAAGGTAATGCCCTCATCCTGGCCTTGATAATCCACAAATAACCGTAATATCCGGTCGTTCCCCGACCACTCAGCCTCAATACAATCGTAGCCAGCGGGCTGCAACTGCCCATTGACTACATTCATAACGCTGTCTAACTTTACTCTATCCAATGACCTTACCTTGATTAGACTTTTAGCCAGTGGCTACAAGGACACATCACTCTTGGGCACCTTTGATGGCCCGCCAGGTTATAAGCGCGGACCCACACAACACCCATACAAAAAAGGCCAGCTGCAGTCCACCCGCGGTAAAGCGGCTGGATGCCTGGGCCTGCAGAAAAGTGAATTTAATGGATAAATCACTTGGTTTACAAGCACACTTAGGAACGACAAGTTGGTATCATAATAGGATCCATAGTTCAACTAAAGATCGGAGTAAAGACTGCCGAAACTCCTTTTGGTTAAATTTAAAGGAGAACGAGCATGGGTATTTTCGCTAAGCTCGGCTTATTAAAAAACAAAGACAAGACCACTCCTCAGGATGTCCAAGCGGAGCTCTCCAGCCTGAAGGCGGACGGACGCCTACATAAACGAATAAAAATTACGGACCCAACACTTGCCAGCCTAACCCTCGCTGATAAACCCACTCTACCCTTAGTGGATCTAAGCTATGGCGGCATCGCGATCTTATTACCAGCAAATGCGATGAGCCCCACTGGTGCTCCATTAAACGGGCGCCTCCACACACTGAACCGATTCGTCGATGTGAAGCTAACCCCAGTCCGCTCCTCGCCAAGCAGAGAAATCGAAGAAAACCATGTTCTTGCAGCTTTCCGGTTCGTACATGAGGACTCCGCCCCACTGCTTTTTTTGCGCCAATTCATTGAGCCTTCTCGGTCAGGTGAATCCTTAGCCTATATTGCACCCACGATGCGCCAGGTACGATATAACCATCAGGACTGGCACTGTTTTCGCGGCGAAGGACCAGTCGATCTCCTGCTTCGCTGTCAGCCCAATTCTGTGATACCCGTAGAATTCCTACTAACCTTTCGCACTCAAGAAACCTATTGGGACCTGAGTTACCGCAATGGACAGCTGAGCACTGGGCACACAGCTAACTCCAACTCATCAGCGCTCGATCGTGGAGTTGATAGTGTAATAAACTCAGCAGAACTGAATCCTTATGTTCTGCGAACTGCCATTTTTATTCTCTCGTCCTGCCCCTCCACATATGAAGAACTCGTGCACCCAATCATAGAACTCGCCAAATGGGCACTTAACTCATCCACTAAGCGCAACTAGCTGCATCTCGGGTCGATGGCGAGCGTTGCCACATGTGGCCACATTATGATTAAACAAACTGAGGCTGGTGTGATTTCTTTTTGGTTTCAGACCTGAAGTCTGGTACACCTGGCGCAAAAGGTCGCCTGCCAGCCAAGGATTCGCGATGAATTGGGATATCCTGATGAAACAGGCCCGCGATTGCCATACTAAGCAAGCGTGGGAGCAGTTCTTCGATGAGACCGGCGAAATCCTGGCGACAAGTAGCCATGCCAAGCCGATCGAGGATATCTTTAAAATTCTGCGCCAGGACCCACAGAGCCTCCTCTATGACCCGCGGATTTGGGGGCGGCTGATTCAGGGATGCTTATCTAGCTGGAGTCTTGAGCTCGGCCATGAAATCACCGAGTTCACTAAGAAAATAAACTCCCCTAAACTAAGCATACCCACAGCTCAGCTTTTTCTCGAAAGTGGCTCACCCACCATAGCCCGCGAAACTGCAAATCGAACACTCCGGCTGTCCAACCTGCCACCAGCGGAACGTTTGCAGTTAGCGATGATAGTCGTCTCTTGCTATGCGGAGGAAGGCAAAAGAGAGAAGTCGATTCGATTGCTAAGCGAGATTCAGGAGTCATTGCAGAGCCCCTCTCTGGATGCGCGCGAACGCGCCGACTTGCTGACAAATATGGGCCGTATGGAGTTTTTCCTGGGGCGCTACTCGCAAGCCGGCGAGCAATTCTACCAAGCATCAATCCTGTACAGAAATTTGTCTGACTGGGAGGCTGCGGCTAAAACTATATTCAACACCGCGGTTTGTTATCTAAATGGCGGAACAGATCGGCGGGCAGATGCATTTGCCATGATAGAGGAATGTCGCCGCCTAGCTGAGGCAGAAAAACTGCCAGGCCCGCTAGCCCATTGCGAAGCATCATACGGTACCGATGCATTTCAACACGGAAATTTTAGAGGCGCCCTAGAGCACCTCCGTCGAGCCCTAAATTACTTGCCAAACTCGGACAAGAGCTACCGCAAACTTCGCATTGTTTCCATGCTTGCTGGTACTTATTTAGCGATGGCCCGATATCATTTGGCGAAAAAACTTGGGCACCAGGCAGCGGAATTAATCGCACATGATGACGCAGCACGGCGCACCCCCCGCCACGACGCGCTAACCGCAGAGCTACTCTGGGAAGACGGACTTATAGAAGAAAGCCAGGGCATACTGCGCCAATCCACCTTGCCGCTCGAAATGCACGGTGTGCACACACTGGATGAGCTCTCAACAGTCGCTCGTTTCACCCTCCAAAATGCACGACTAAACGTTCGCAACCTGCCGACCAAATTGGCGGCCGATCAATCTTTGCAGCGAAATCCACATGCGTGTCTTGATTATAAATATGCTTTAGGAGAAATGGCACTTACGACAGGGGACACAAAACAAGCTGAGCTATATTTCGGTGAATGCGTAAAAAAAGGCCAAAGTTACGGTTATCGCCTCCATGAAACCTTAGGGACTCTCGGCCTTATACAGACCCTTCTCTACCAAAAGCGCGCCAAAGAGGCATCAGGACTTATTAGCGAATTTGAGACTTTAGTCGCACGAATGGGTGAGACACCACTCAAAACCCAAGTCATGTTTGTGCAAGCTGCACAAGCGTATCAATTGGGCGATTTTACAGAATTCCAGCGCATACTACGACTGGCATCCAAATCTAAGCGCCAGAGCTTTGCCGATAGATTTGTGCTTGGTGGCTGGATCGCAACCATTGAAGGGCGCGCTTCGCGCCTAACTGGGGGATGGCAATCCCATCTCCTAGCACGCTATACGAGAATCTACTTCGCTCCGTCTTTAAAGGCGATAGATCAGCGCCATTATCGTATCAGTGATCATTACATCGTAAGCTTAGAACGGCACCCGTCTCTAGCCGATTTGCTGAATTATTTACTTTTAAAAAGTAGTTTTAGCGCCACCACTGCTGAAATTCAAAGCAGCGTTTGGAAACAAAGCCTGCACACGCAAGGTTGGCAGCAAAAGATACGCAACACGATTATGCGACTGCGCGACTTCTTCCCATACACGATCGCACCGATCATCATGCACACAGATACAATCGCGCTGTTTAGCGAAGCGATAACAATTCACCCCAGAAGAATTCAAGGGGCCACAGCAGACACAGAGATCGTCCGCCTGCTGGACGACATTCCCATGTCCAGCTTTGAACTAGCAAGTCGCCTTCAAATCTCACCGGCCACAACCAAGCGGTTACTAAAGAAATTGACGGATGAACACGCAGTCGCCGCCTTCAAAGATGGCAGGAATGTTTATTACCGATCAAATAAGTCTCACTTAACCATACCGCCCTGAACCCAAGCCTCGAAGTTTTTCACTTCAGCCGGCGTGTTACTCCCAAATTTCGGCATCGTTTTAGCCAATATCGTGGCCAAAGAATCACTGGCGCTCGCCTTCGCTGTTTCGTAGTCGGAAATTTGTGGTGAAGTTCCCGACGGCCCGTGACAACTAAAGCATTTTGCCCGAAGGTAAGTCTCAATGTTGGGAGTGTAGGTTATCAGTCCTACAGCGCCTACCGGGGGCGTCGTCGCTGCGGTGCCAGGCTGCGCACTATTAGATTGCGGCGTGGGAGGCGCTACAGGTTTAGCGCAGTTCGAAGCAGTTTTCTTGGGCGTCTTCTTCGGCGCTACGACTGTATCCGGAGCGGAATTACCGCTACCTGAGCCTGTCACGGTGCTGTCTATGCCGTTGTTAGTGGCGGTGGTTGCCGCAGCATCAGACTGGGGCATTCCAGCCGCAACCCACTTGGCAAAGAGATTTTTCTCTTCCGCTGTCATCGATCTGCGACGCGGCATACGCCCCGCGGTAATGCTGTCTAGGGATACGTTTGCGGCAGCCTTTGCTTCTGCATAGGTTGATAACGGAGGCGTCTGAAGACCGGCGTCGTGACAACCGCCCAGACATTGTTTTTCGATGATTTTTTTTATCGTCACATCGTAGCCGATGACTGCCTCGGTTAAGGACAAACACTCGCCCTCTTTTTTCGCGTCGCCATCACCCGCAGAGTCTGAAGCTCCGTATCGCTGATCGGACACGGCGACGGGAGGCTGACTGCAAGCGGACAAGCACGTCACGCTTAATAGAAGGCAGGCCCTGAAAAATAAATTCCCTACAAAGGAACTTGTAGCGCAGGCATTGCTCACAATACTTTTCCTCGCGAGCCCCTAGTACAACGGGGCAAAAAAAACACTAGTTTTAAACGATACGATCCGATTCATTTTGAGACATCTGCTTATCGGCAGAAGATCGGCAGAACTTGACGATAAATTTCGATTTACCAGTATATTTTTGGCCTTACCGGCTACTGGAGAACCTAACCCAATGATTTGCGTCAGTTTCCTAAGATTTATGCGACCTAGAGGCGAGTTAGACTAGTTTTTTACGATGTAATTCCTGATCAAATCCGGACTAGGTTTCTGTTCAAAAAATCTATGTACAGGATTCATTATTCGATGCTACGGTTTGCCCATAAAGATTGCGTGTCCTCATAATTTATCGCTTTTTCTGCGGCCAAAAACTTTGGCTCAGCAAGAAAGGTCTGTAATGCTTTGCTTAATTCGCCGTGGCTTTTTGCTGGCGCTATTGGGATTGGCCGCTGAAGCCTATGCCGTTCCGAAACAAAACATGCAGGATAGCACCAGCGATTTCGTTAAGGTGTCTGGAACTGAGTTCACATTAAACGGAAAACCCTTTTATTTTCAGGGTACGAATTTTTATCGCCTAAGTCTCATTGAGCGGCAATCAGATGCACAGGTTTATGAGATCATGCAGCAGCTCTCCGAGAAGGGCATGAAAACCGTACGAATCTGGGGCTTTTCTTGTGGCGAGAGCAACGCCCAAGCGATGTTGAAGAGCGTAAGCAAAAATTCAGCAGAATACGACGAGATCGCGCTACGCAGACTAGACCTGGCTATTGACGCAGCACGGCGCGCTAACATTAAAGTGATATTGCCACTGGTAAATTATCAAGCTGAGTACTGCTCAATGTCATGGTGGGTTAAGCAGGTTGTTGATAAAAATGATCCAAATCTTTTCTATAGCGACCCAGATGTTCGTGAAGCGTTTAAGCGTCATGTAGGTCGGCTGCTATCCCGGGCCAATACCGCTTATATGGACAAACGGCACGAAAACATAACCTACGCAAATGACCCGACGATTATGGCAATCGAGCTAGCTAATGAGCCCCACACTGAAGATTGGTATGAGACCGAAAGAGGAATACGCTCCGGCGAGATCCTATACAATTGGCTCAAGTTCATGTCCGACTTTATTAGGTCTGTTGACAAAAATCATCTGATAGCCTCGGGCGAGGAAGGATACTCCGCTGCACCCACGTCGCAGGACGCAGTGGATAAGCATTGGTGGCTATCCGATGGGTCGAAAGGCGCAGACTATGAGCGCAATCTAACCCTTGCCAATATCGACTTCGCAACTGTTCATGCGTACCCAACTCACTGGATGGTCCCTGCCGAAGACTTAGAATGGTTTGGGACTCATTATTTAAAGGATCGCGCCTCGATCGCACACAAGGTCGGCAAACCAGTAGTCCTTGAGGAAATTGGCATCAGCAATATTGAAAATCCATATCTTGGTTATACCAAGGAGCCAGAACTCTGGCTGGAGCAATTACTTCACGCGGCTAACGCAGCGAATTATGCTGGGACCATGATCTGGCAGCTGGTGCCCACCGGCTCCGAGGAAGGTGAATTCATCTATGACTTCACATCCCCGGTAGCCGCCGTAGTTTTTAAACAAGCCGATTACATGAATAAGCACTAAACGCTAAAGCCCCACCGGCGTCTCTTACTCGATCGTGTAAGAGACCGGAGTGTAGGGTGAGGAACACGTGGTTCCACATTCAGTGGAAAAGTTGAAACTATAGATCCTTCCATTGTTGATCAACTGATCAGCACTGTCATAGACACGGATCTTATAGGGCGCTTTAACTCCGGACGGTAGTTCATATACCTGTCCATTATCTCCAACCATTTTAGCAGCGCGCCATTGACCGTCAACCAAGGCCTCGACACCGTGAATTCCATTTTCGAGGCGCGAGACAATAATAGGCAGCCAAAGGGCTTGTGCATTCCGCGCCAAGGCGATTTCAATATCCCCGGTATAATTAGGCGCCGGAATATAAGTCCAAGTCACTTGCCGATTACCCCAATGCTGCGGCAACTCTATGGCTTCCTCGCTACCTTTTTTGAACTGAGTTAATGCCGCTATCGAAAGATCCAAGTGAAATGGATCATCGCGGCACCACGCATTGCCATCTTGGCAGCTATCCGCCACCAACATAGCCAAGGTGGCTCCGTTAAATCGGTCGCTCACCCAAGGCTCGCCCTTCGCATCATGACAAAATCCACTATTCGATGCGCCATCATTGTTACCAGTACAATAGTCACCGATTGTAACCTGTAACCAACGACCACAGTTGCGTCCATTGTCAAACGCACCCACTACTGAAGACTGCTCAACACCAATCGGTCGTGGAAAATTCACTGAATAATTGCCAGGTGTATTCTGCACATTCAGCGCGACAAAGTTCTGGGTCTCTAGTTTATCTTGCGGTACGCCACAGCCGCCAGCAGGCACACCTAAACCGTCAAAGTGGGTGGCATTACCAGTAAACGGACCGGCGTCAAATAACAATGGCGTGGGATCGCGGAACGGCACTTGCTCGCCTGAAGTTTTAGGGCGGCGCTCAGCTCCGTCGTTAACAGAGTGCTGACAATCGACCGTCAAAGCAAAGAGACAATAAACGGCCAGTGTTTTCACATTACTCATAATTTTCTCGACCTCTCTGTCCTAAAAATGAATGTCGAAACTTTCGACAAATCTTAATGTGTGACGCTCAGAGATTTTACATCGGCTCCTTTTAGGAGCGGAGCGCCGGCAGCCAGGGATTGGGGCACCCTGTAACTATTAAGTAATTTGGCAATTACTATTGCTGATAAACGAAAGAAAATCTGGCATGGATTCTGCAATAACTAAACGTGCGTGAGTTCCTCCTTACCTCCTGTATAGTGAGCCGATTCGCCTTAGCGGCATGAATCGGCTCACATTTTTTCACCTTAAAAATAGCTATCTTTGATCTAATAGTACCGCCATGCGAGCGGACTTCATAGCGATTGCTTCATTGAAATTGGAGTTGAGAGAGTGTGCGTGAAAGTCAGAGTAGCTTGGTAGGAACTTTCTGGTTCTGATTTTATTCGAGCATCGCTTTGGGCAACTCTGCACCCAGTGCCGCGGGGCGGCGCGCAGGATCCGGATGGGTGCTAAGGAACTCCGGCGGAGTTACGCCCAGCTGCGCCATCCGCTGCCAAAGTGCAATCGCCTCGCTTGGGTCATAACCGGCACGAGCCATATAAACAATTGCTGGCTTAGTCGTGACGAGCGACTGCATGCCCTATCTCATGCCCCAACACGATAGCCAACCCAGCATTCGTTTTGGCGATTGGCAAAATACAAGAAGCAGGCAAAGGAGCAAGGCGCCGCCTCTGTGTCTCTTCGATGGTAACGCAAGCAACCAGGGCCAAAGTGGCGCAGGTGGTGATACTGATGAGCCAAGTCTTCAGTATTCAGCCCACAAAGAGTGCCCGCTCCAAAAACTCACTGCATCATCTGCCAGGGATTGTCTGGGGTCGTAATCAAGCTGTAGTAGGCTAGGTAACAAAACAGTGCCGCGAAAACAGCTCCGATCAACAAGATGCCGTACATCGCAGGCGACGACCAGGGCTGGGGCTGGTCGCTGGTGTTATCTTTGTGGTTGTGATGCTCACCCATGGTGAAGTCCTTTCCGAGACAAAGCGTACCCGTATTTATACTACGGTAGGCTGACCATGCACCATGAATTTTTGCGGAAAATCAACCAGGTTGACCAAGTGTTGCATTGTTGCCGTCAGGGCGGTAAGACGAACTTGAATGACCCAAAAGGTTGGCAGCGCTGAAAGCGCACGGTCTAAACCACTGTCAAAACCAATGAGGTATCAATCCAGTCATGCAAATCTTCGAATCATTTTCCACGACCAGCCAACCCATTCCAGTCGATTCACCCCGTTTCAACAGGAAGAACCATGAAATTTTTCAACTTAATTAGTATTTTTGTATTATCAATCCTCCAGGCTTGTGGATCAGCCAAAACCAACAGCAGCCAACTCAAAGAGGGTTGGAACGCATATAACGACCCCCTACTACTAAGCGGAAATTTCGATCGCAACTTTTCGACACTGCCTCTGACAGGCGCACTACCGACGGTGCCATGGACTGATAGCTATTGGCCAAATTATTTGGGTGGTGTATCGCAACGTTGGCGGAACCCTCCTGCGCCGGCCGACCAATTTGGCTACAAGTCGCCCACCAAGCGCCAGCTATCTCGGATGACGCTTGCTCAACGCTCAGAACTCTCTCCGGCAGAGAAATTTGATGCTCTTGTGGGCCGCTATGACTATCCCTCAGTGGCACGCGAGCGCGCAAGGGTAAGCCCAGACAATGCAACTTGGGAGGGGATGTGCCACGGTTGGGCTGCGGCCTCTTTAAATTTTAAAGAACCGCGACCAACCGCAGTGACCAATGCCGATGGAATCAGCATCCCCTTTGGGTCCTCAGACATCAAAGCTTTGCTCAGCTATTACCAAGGGGATATTTCGTACACTCCTGCACGCATGCTTGGCACTAGATGCAATATAGACCTAGTACGCTATCCAAATGCAGCAAAGGATCACCCTGAATGCAAGGGAATCAATGCCGGAGCCTTCCACGTCGCCTTGACTAATCTAGTTGGCAAAGAGCACGTTGGTGTAATTGCGGACGTGTCCCACGGGAACGAAATTTGGAATCAACCAATTTACGCATATTCATCTAAAATCACACAAAAACAAGAGCCCACGGAAGGCGCTGCCGCGGATGCTACATCAGAGTTAGTGGTCCACACTGACTTGAGCTACACCCTCGAGGTCGACCCCAATTGGAATGCTCTTAATGGAACTGAGGACTGGACCGGGGTAACCGTGGCTTATGATTACCGCGTAGAACTCAATGCTGATGGTGACGTTGTCGGAGGCTCCTGGATTAACCCCAATATTCCAGATTTCTTCTGGCTGCAAGGGGCGCCCCGCTTTGAAGGCTATTACGGCGCTATTAAGGCTGTCTACGAGCGCTCACTTGTTGGTAGAGAACTACCTGATCCAAGCATACCTTTGTGAAGTTATTGCCCGGCAGCCGTCATGAAATTGCAATCGGGCCGCTTCTCACATCTCTGCTTTACCCTGCGACTGGGTTGCCTGCCGCAGGGCATAACTCAACTTTGGATCAAGCGGAGCGCTGTGTAAGCCCGCCTGAAACTGTGTGATTGCCTGCTGCAGCTGATTTTTTTTCAAATAAAGGTTCCCCAAGCGATAGTGGGCGTCAGAAAAATTAGTGTCAATTTTAATTGCCATTTGATAGTTGCGAATAGCTTCTGCTTCCTTGCCCTGCCATCTCGCGAGATCTCCCAGGAAAAAATATGGCTCGGCTAAATCTGGATCTGCCGCAAGCGCCTTATTGAAGCAAGAGATTGCATCTTTGTACTGCCGCTGGTGAAAGTGCGAGACGCCTAGGTTCTTCAATGTTTCAGCATCTGAACTTTTGCTTGCAAGCGCGCTATTAAAATAGTGAGCTGCCTTTGAATATTCCTTTCGGCCCGAATGTATGCGCCCAAGATGTTCAAAGACTTCAAAAGTCCCTTTTCCATGCGCTAGCACACGCTCATAGTTTGATTTAGCCTCTGCAAACAGACCCTGATCGAAGTAAATATCTCCGAGTTGACGATTTGCTTCCTCATTGTTTGGAAACTGTTCCAACGCGATACGCAGATGCTCCTGCGCCAGCGCTTGCTGATTGGTCTTGAACAAGGCAGCGCCAAGCAGCGCCTGCACTTCTGCCGTTACTTTTGATTTATCAGCAAGTTGTAATACTTTGTTTAAATACGGTATGGCCCGGGCATATTGTTCTTTACGCACGTAAAGCATCCCAAGTAACCGTAACGAATCTGAATCGGAAGGTTGCTCAGCGACTGCGGCATCGAACTGCGCCAGAGCTTGGTCTGTGTCATCCATTGCCAAATACACCTCACCGAGATGCCGGTGAATACTGGCCAGCTTAGGATTCAACTGTAAGGCCCGGTTATAATATGCCGCTGCCTCTTTCGGAGAGCCATGCTGCCGCTCAATCTCCGCTAAATTATAATAAACCGCAGAGTCCAAAACGTTCGCTGAAATCACTGCTTTATAGTGCTCGCGCGCTTTTTTCCAGTCCCCCGCGCGATAAGAGTTATTACCCAACATTTCGTGGGCAATTGGACTACCCGGGTTGACTATTAGCGCATGGGGCCAAAGGACATCATCGTTTTTCCAGAAGCTTAGGTCACGAGAACTTAACCATGCACAGCCAACCACCGCCAAAGACATAGCAAGTGGTAACGCTGCTCTTCTTGCGCGCGAGACTAGGTAACTTAGACCGACCACTGGAGCCAACAATGACAAATACGCATATCGACTTGCCACAGTTGAATTAGCCTGGGCGCTAAAATACAAAATCCCTGAAACGGGCAACAAAAGCGTAACAAATAAAAGGACCGCTTCTCTGTACCAAGCAGGACCCTTCGACCTATGCCGAGCCGCCGCGATATAAATTACCACGGGCACTACCCACATTAGGTAGCCCCACCAATGACTCATTACAAAGAAAGGTGAATGCCCATAATCCGGCCCAATGCCCCTCGGAACGAGGAACTTATTCAGATAAAAACTGATGCTGTCACCAGCAATAAGCGGGCGACTCCAAAACGGCAAATTCTGGCTCAATCCACTGGTATTCTGTCCAATAAATTCCCAAATCATAACGGGCAGCACTAAAAGCCACCAAAGACCTAATCGCCACGGGCCAGGCTTAGCTGAATAAAGTGCTGTTTGCTTTGGCAGGAGCTTGACTAAGAGCGCCGCGACAATCGGGATCGTTACGAAAATAGGCTGAGATAACATCGCTAAAATTAAGGCCGCAGTAGCGAGCCAATACGGTCTTTGCAAATTGGCATGCTTGCGCCCAGCTCGCATAGCTAAAACGTGATTCAAATACTGCTGTATAGCGATGATGGCGAAAAAACTACCGACAAGAAATCTAAAGGCTGACAGATAGGCTACAGCTTCCACTTGTAGGGGATGAACTCCAAAAAGTGCTGCGCCAAGGAAGGCTGCCCACTCACTCTGTAGTAACAGACTAAGCAGCAAGAAAACCAAGATGACGTTGGCCGCATGTACGGTCAAACTTAAAACATGCAAAGCCTGCGTCAGCTGTTCCGCGCTTAGACCCACGGACCGAACGTAAATCCGCCAAATTGTGGGTGCAACTGGCGAAAATCGTTCGCCTCGGACAGGTTGCCACAACTTCCGAATTTGCTTCATGGGCGACTGTTCGGCTAGCGCTTGCGAGCTTAAACCCGCCTCTTTAAGTGAGAGGGGGTCTCGCCAGACCGAGCCTGCACTCCTAACAGATTGAAATACTCCACCTACTAGCACCAGCAAGATTGCGGCAAATATAAGCTTGCGCAAGAGCACCACCCCCGTCGCTGTGTATCTGGACTGTCTGTTGGGTTTACCACATTTTTTAGGTATCTGCCCAGACGCGGTTCGAGGCTAACCCTAACCAAGCGTGCATTACGATATATAGTACATCACTTTTCTAATAATCAGCCCTGAGTTTGACTGTGAAGCGGCTGCCAATTCCTACGGTACTTTCGACGTGGACCTCGCCCCCCATGGCTGAAACTAGGTGCTTAACTATCGAAAGACCGAGTCCAGTGCCGCCGAGCTCACGCGAGCGAGCCTTGTCAACCCTATAAAATCGTTCGAAAATTCTGTGAAGGTGTTCAGCCGGGATGCCAATGCCCGTGTCCGCCACCTCAAGCTTGGTCCACATGCCTCGGCTAGCTACCGCGACGGTAATGAGGCCGCCATCTGCCGTATACTTAGCGGCGTTGGTTAATAGATTGTCCAGCACCTGAGTCATGGCCTCACGATCACCAAGCACCCTGGCAGCCATAGAGGGCACGTCCACTTTAACCCGTAAGTTCTTTTGATGCAGGACATCCTCATTACGGGCTATCACAGATGTCACCACGTCGGTCCAGTCGATCGCCGTTAATTTCAGGTTATCCTCAGTAGCCTCAATCTTAGCCAAATTCAAAAGGTCTTGAACCAGATTGGTCAGACGCTCGGAATTTCGCTCGATCTTCTCGAGAAAACGGAGACGATTATCTGGGTCGTTGATAGCGCCACCTAAGAGAGTTTCGACGTAACCCTTGATCGATGTTAGAGGCGTCTTTATCTCGTGCGAGACATTAGCGACAAAATCCCGACGAACCGTTTCGAGCCGCTGCAACTCCGAAATTTTACCAGTTAATTCAGACCCTAGTCGGTTTAGAGTATCACCTAATCTACCCACTTCGTCATCCGTGATAGTGCGCACTCTCTGAGTGTACTTACCATCTCGCATTGCCTCTGCGACTTGAACCATCTCCCAAATCGGAATGGAAACCCGCTGCGCTAACGCCCATCCCAGGGCCAGAGCAATGAGCACGCCCAAAAAGGTAATCGTCGCGAGGACCGCAGCCAAACCCATGATATTACTGTGTATCTTTTCCACCGAGAGTGAGACGCGCACTACTCCAAGTCGCTGCCCCGTCGAGTCACTGACGGTGCGAGCCAGGTAAATTAGAGGCGTTTGCGAGGTCACGCTGAAGCGCTCGGAAAGACCGAGCGTTTGCGATAATGCCTCCTGCACCTCTGGACGAGACCAATGATTTTCCATGCCGGCGACTGGAAAATCCGAGTCCGCTATAACCTGCCCACCCTCCTTGATCAGGGTGATTCGAGTCTGAGTAGATTTACCAAGCTCAGCCAAAAGCCCTTGGGCCTCGCTACCACCAGCTTGCAAAGTACTGCGAGCCATTGGGACTAGAAACTCTGCCTTGGACCGGAGATTTTCAAGAGTGAAACCATTGATAGTGGCATCCACCTTGATGAAGACTATCCAACTAATCAGCACAGCCGTGATCAGAAATAGCAGCGCAAAAGCCGAATAGTTCTTCCAAAAAAACCGCGAACGGAACGCGTTCAATCGCGGCATTTATAACCGACCCCCCGCACGGTGACGATAAACTCAGCATCGTCACCCATCTTCTTGCGAATTGCTCTCACATGAACGTCAACATTACGATCAATCACGTAAGTCTCACCGCCGGTGATCTTTTCCAAAAGTTGCTCTCTGGTAAACACCCGACCTGGACGCGAGATTAAAGTCGCGAGTAGCCTATATTCAGCCAAAGTTAATACTAACGGCTGTTCCTTGATAAAAACCTCATGCCGTTCTGAATCAATAGTGATCGGCCCTACCGTAAGGCGACTATCACTAGCTGAGGATGTAACGGACACGGCCCTGGGGCGTCGCAATACCGCACGAATCCGTGCAACCAACTCTCGTGGACTAAATGGTTTGGGGACATAATCGTCCGCACCCATTTCAAGACCAACGACAACATCACTCTCTTCCCCTTTGGCCGTCAACATGACGATTGGAATCTCATTCGTGTCGGCATGGGCACGCAGCTTACGACACAGACTTAGCCCGTCTAAACTAGGCAGCATTAAATCTAAAAGGATTAACTCAGGGCGAATTTGAAGAGCTAGATTGTAACCCTCTTCACCGTCGGCACTGGTGAAAACCTTGAACCCCTCGCGCTCGAGATTATATTGCACCAATTCAGAGATGTCGGAGTCGTCTTCAATGAGGAGGATTTTCTCGCTGTTCATCGCCGTCTGGATCTCCGCTTTGTAGTTTTGACCTATTGACATCGTCAAACTCATGACTTTCTCCTCATACTTGTGACTCACATATGATCTTGGGTCAAAGAACGTCAACCAAACCTTCCGGAGACATAATCTCTAGTCAGTTCCTGCTGAGGTGTCTCAAATACCCCGTCTGTCGGACCGAACTCCACCAACTCACCCTGATACATAAACGCCGTATAGTCAGAAACACGACGCGCTTGCTGCATATTATGGGTAACGATCACAATCGTAAAACGCTCTTTAAGTTCGAGTAGTAGGTTCTCAATCTTTAGAGTCGACGATGGATCGAGCGCCGAGCATGGTTCGTCCATGAGAATCACATCCGGATCCATGGCGATGGCCCGCGCAATGCACAAACGTTGCTGCTGCCCCCCCGACAGAGCCAGTCCACTTTCACCTAACTTACCAGACACTTCGTCCCAAAGAGCGGCACGCCGCAGAGATGTCTCGACTAGAGCCGCATAATCGCCCTGATACCCATTGATCTTCGGACCCCAAGTGATGTTTTTACGGATCGATGTTGGGAATGGGTTGGGCTTCTGAAACACCATCCCAATTTGGCGTCGCAACAAAACTGGGTCGGCAGCTTTATCGTAAATATTTGAGTCCTTAAAAAGAATCTCGCCGGTAACCTTCGCACCACGGACAAAATCGTTCATCCGGTTAAAACTTCTCAACAATGTACTCTTGCCACAACCGGACGGGCCGATGAGCGCCACTATAGTATGCTCAGGGATCTTAAGATTAACATCTAAGACAGCGCGACTGGTTCCATAAGAAACATTCACGTCACGCGCCTCTAAAGCATAGGGCGGACTTGGGTCGAAGGATCTTTGACCGTTGCCTGAGGTATTAGTGTTGCCTGTCACCATTGCATTTTCCTTTGGAAACGCATGCGCGCAAAAATCGCGCAGGCGTTGACTGTTAACAACACGCCCAAAAGCACAAGAATACCTGCAGCGGCTGCCACACGAAACTCGTCTTGCGGACGAGCTGACCAGTTAAAAATTTGAATCGGCAACACAGTAAAATCATCCATCGGCGATTCAGGCACGAAAGCCATGTAACTGAGCGCACCAATCATCAGCAAAGGAGCCGTTTCCCCAACAGCACGTGACAACGACAGGATGACTCCCGTTAATATCCCTGGCATCGCCGTAGGCAATACGTGTGCTCGCACGGCTTGCCACCTAGTGGCACCAAGTCCAAGAGCTGCCAAGCGCACACCCATCGGCACTGTCTTTAAAGCCTCTCTAGCGGTCACAATGATCACCGGTAAAATTAGGAGACTCATCGTGCATGCACCTGCAAGTAAACTATGGCCAAAGGCACAAATTCGCACAAACACCATGAGACCTAGCATCCCGTAAACTATCGACGGCACTCCAGCCAGGTTGGCAATATTGACATCAATAATCCGACGAAGTCTTGTTTCAGCGGCAAACTCCTCGAGATAGACCGCCGCACCAACACCCAACGGTATTGCAAGCAGGGCCACTAAACCCGTGAGATACAAGGAGCCAACTAATGCAGCTTTGATACCTGCCCTACTCGCAACCCGAGAAGGGAAACTGGAAATAAATTCCCAACTAACTCGTTCCCACCCTTGTCCAAGGATGGAGTCTAAAAGAAAAATCAAAGAGATCAGGCCAATCAAGGTCGAGAGCAAAGTAAGTAGAAAGAAGATTCGCCCAGCCAGCCAACGGCGCTTAGGTCGCGGCCGCCACATGGCCCGCGTCATCGCTTTATGTTCTAACTGGCTGTCGCCCAAGTTAGCCGTTCCCGTCGTAAGCGTTACTGATTTACTCATTGATTTAAGCATGTCGTCCATTAAGGCCATCACTCAGTAACGGTTCGGAAACGTTTCACGAGATAGTACGCCAACATGTTGAAGAACAACGTGACCACTAGCAACAGCATGCCGACAGCAAAAATTGACTTGTATTCTAAACTGCCCTGCGGCGTATCGCCCGTGCTCACCTGCGCAATATAGGCAGTCAAAGTTTGCACACTTTCAAATGGATTAAGAGTCAACTTAGGGGTGGATCCTGCGGCCAAAGTGACGGCCATAGTCTCCCCAAAGGCTCTGGAAATAGCCAATATAAACGATGCGACAATGCCGGACAAAGCACTCGGGACAGTCACCTGCAGCGCTACCTCACACTTGGTGGCACCGAGCGCATAACCCGCCTCTTTGATCGACCGCGGTACCGCACGGATCGCATCATCACAAAGAGACGCCACCATTGGTAGCACCATTACCCCGACCACTATGGCAGCGCTGGCAGCATTGAACACTTCAACTGAAGGACTCATTCTTTGCATCAGCGGAGTAACCACAGTTAAAGCGAAGTACCCGTAAACCACAGTGGGAATACCCGCCAATATCTCGAGTACGGGCTTAATGATGCTACGCAGCCAGTTAGGTGCAAAGTCATTGAGAAAAAGGCCAACACCAAGACCACTTGGCAATCCGATCACTGCCGCGCCGCAGGTAATCAAAAAAGTGCCACACACTAAGGGCAGCACACCAAAGCTCTTGGGCTCAAACATGGGGGCCCAAATTGTACCCGTAATAAAATCGACTAGCGGCACCTCTTCAAAAAAGAGGACCGCTTCGCTTAGTAGAACCAGGACTATTCCAAGAGTTATCAATATACAAAATAACGCACAGGCGAAAAGCAGCTTCTTTACGAAGGCCTCTTCCAGATGCGCTAGTTTTACTCGACTCTGGCTCAGACTGGCTCCTTTAGTGCATGCTGAATCGGGCTCGGTTCAATGCGCCGATTCTTGCCAAGCACCAACTTTGCGCCTGCCATAATTTGTTAAAGATTGCTCTAATTTCGCCTTAGGCAGCGCACTGTAGCCGACACTTTTTGCAATGCCGCCAACACTCTGCAGATAAAACTTAACGAAGCTGTCTACTTCCGGACGTTCAGCGGATTTTTTATTGACGCTGATGAATAGTAATCTGGAAAGCGGATATGCTCCGCTCTCAATTGTTTTACTATCAGGACTTATTGGCGCGGACTTGCCGTCTTTGCTGATTCCAAGTACCCGCAATTTCGATTTACTTTGTTCGTAATACCCGTAACCAAAGTATCCCAGACTGTTGACATCGCCTGATACACCGCTGACTAAAGTATTAGTATCAGAGGCCGCGCTGTAGTCACTTCTGGAGGACTTCGCCTTACCCACAATGATTTCGGTGAAGTAGTCAAAGGTGCCATGCTCAGAGCTAGGGCCAAATAGCTTTATGGGCTGGTCTGGCCAGCTCGAATCTAGGTCCTTCCAAGTCTTAATCTTGGAACCTGGCTCCCAGATTTTCTTCAGCTGCTCGAATGACATTGATTTCACGAAGGTATTCTTCGGATTAACAACCACTGTTAACCCGTCAACTGCAATCGGAAGTTCAATAAGGTCGACGCCACTGGACTTGCACTTTTGAACTTCATCAGACTTTACCGGACGCGACCCACCAGCAACGTCGAGCTCATTAGAGCAAAACTTCTTATAGCCCGCACCGGTCCCCGCTGCTCCGATGGTGACTTTCACATCCTTCTCAACATTACGATACTCTTCGGCCACAGCTTCAGAGATAGAATAGACAGTCGAAGACCCGTCTATCTTAACCGCACCTTTGAGTCCCGCGCCGTAAGCTGAAAGACTCATCATGCATAGAGCTAATAAGCTTAGATTGGTCCAGCTGACACTTTTCATCGCGAGAACTCCTGAGTGTTAGTTGATGCCAGAAAGCCTTTTGGCGCTCGATCGATACTGCGAGCTCGTGCCGAGCTGTCGTACAGGCTAAGTGATCAGTATTTATAAAAAAAATTTAAATATTACGTTAATTCTCAACCTGCGCGGATTCAGAGGCTTCGAGCGCGACATGACTAAGGATCCTAAGCACCGTATACTTAATACATCTAGACCTATGAAATCAAAGACAAAATAAAGTCCTGGGAGGATTACTAAAATGGCCGGTTTAGCCAATCTTGGCCGGATGTTGCCGGTCGTCTTAGCTGCCCTATGTACCGCTTGCGGGGTGGGCAGCCATCGCCGCGGATCCGCTGGGCCGTCCGGGGGGAGCGTTGAGGCGGCATTCTACAAAGCCGCGGCAGACACTGGGATGTCCGCCAGAATGATGATGGCTGTAGGTTACCTGGAGTCCAGGCTAACCCCGACCAATGCCACCGCCGATTACGCAGCGTTGACAGATTCTCAAGAAACCCGCGCAGCTCTCGGCACTATTATGACCCAGACTGCATTCGGACTCCCACTTAACACCTTGGGGCTGGACCAAGCGCAAGAGGACTCGGCTACTCTTGAGTCTCAAGTCGCTGCTTATGCACAATGGCTGCAAAAACAATTTAAGGAAGCAGGCGTCAGTCTGAGCTCGACACCAAATTCGCCGGAAGAAAAATTCTATTGGATATCAAACTTAGCCAAAGTCCATCGACGCGGCATGGATCAGCGCCGAAACGTACAGATTCTATTTGCCAGAGAGTTAGTTCAGATACTCAATCGCGGATTCATATGGCAGGACAGCCGCAACGGGGCGAAGCTAGAGTTTGGAAAAGAGGGCGAACCTCTAACGATTGAGAAATTTCCAATAAATGGTCAGCAGTGGCTAAGACTGATAACCCCGACTAACTCCACAGACCTCGGTGTAACGCTTTTGCCACTTGCCACTGTCTCAGCGGGTAGCTCGATAAATAGACCCAAACGCGTTACGGTCATCCATTGTCCACTATCACTTTCGGCCTGCCTGGAAATGCAGACGCGGAGTAAAGATAGCGAAGCCAAGTTAGCGGCACACTATGTGATCCCAGCAATCTATCCGAATGATGCGCTACCTGACCCAGTACTTAATGGAATTTTTCAGGTTGCCGATCTGAGTCAATCACTAACTATCACTAACGCAAGTGGTCAAAACCAATTAATAACAGACGCCGTTGTGATCATGTTAGTCGGCAACTCAGGGAGAATGATCAGCGGATCACGCCAGCCGGCAATACCGACATGGTTCACTGACGGCCAACTTCGCGGCATGGCCCAAATCGTCAACAACGTCTGCACTTCTCTTGCTCAAAATGATGGCTCTGTAAAACGCGATGAATGCATTTCAAACAGCGCCGCGAATGGTGTTCAGTTTCGCCACCAAAACAGCCATCAGCAGTACTCATGGGGTGACATCGCCGATTACGACGAAACCATTTTTCACGCCTATCTAACTAATCCGGGTGGACTTAGCACCGATGTTCAATTCGACCTCGCATCCTCCGGACGAGTTTTCTCCGCCGGCGACTCGATGGCATTGACTGTATTGTTCGATTCGTCGGCGCGCACCCTAGAACTTGAGCGCCTAAACCGCTGCCCGAATGGCGGCGTCGTTTGGGAGCCGGTGCGAATTTCGCAGGTGCGAAACCAAACCAGAGCCACGCTCACCGAGGCCCTTCACGATAGCGGTCCGAACCGCAACGGAGAGCAGTATTTCCGTCTACGGCTGTATGGGGGCGATGGGCACCTAGTTGGATGGACGGTCGGCAATGTGCTCTTACGTAACTATGAAACTGAGCCTGCGTTCGCCTCCGATAAATACTGCAAGGCTTCTTAATAATGTTGGCTTAGGGCCACATGAGATATCGGTTACCAGTCTGCACACTCGGCTGATCCATAGGATCACGGCCCTCGCGGGGAGCTACCTCGTTAAGTAAATTAACGTCGTAGTAATCTACAAAAGTGGTATCCCCGCGGCCATTTTTCAGCTGTAACGTGTTGGCATGCTTGGGACTGATGTTTTCGACTACAGCAGACTCGCCGGCCTGAAAGTCGTCACTCTTCGTAGCCGTTAGCTCCACGACATCTTTTGGTAACATGTCATGCAATTTGGGCGGTGGAGTCCGCTTAAGGGTTTGCTGTTTACCCTGTAGATCCTGGTAAGTGACCGTATACGGTGTCCTACTGAAGCTTATAGGACTTGAGTCATCCGCCATCGGGGTCACCCTCATTAAGGGCCAGGATCGGTTTCGAAACCAGGCGCTTAATCAGTTATCGGCAGCATATCGATCAACTTGAGAAAAAAGCTGAAGTGTCTTTGTTTTTGAACTGTTGGGACGGAGAAAGTCGGCCCCAAATACACAAATCAATGAGGGGGGGTACAGGCTAAGTAACCTGGTTAGATAATCTCACGACCTGCAATATATCCAGTGCTACGTGTATTGCATCCGCAGGTCCTATTTCCGGCCGACTCAAAAAGAGTCCCACAGGAGATACAAGTCCTCACTTTGATTCGGATTGGTGATAGATTAGCGAGTCGACGAGCGTGATTCTTGAGCTCAATATCCTTCACAACCGACGGAGGTAGCCGCTTAACTTTGTTCGACTGGTAGTCCTTGGGGAGGTCAAGGTTCATGGGTCAGCCCTTCAATTTAATGCTTATCATATTCTATCAACGTCACGTATAATCGTAGGGACGTTAAATTTGCATAAATGTCTTCAAATGTCAATAATAAAGTTATTAATAGCATTATGCAGTTATGCATCCGCTTACGGTGCAACAAGCCAACCAGAGTTGGCTGCGGCGGCAACTCAGGGGATTGCTGAGCCAATATCTCCGGCAACACTCAAACGCTTTCCTCACTTGGCTCCCTATGTAGGCCATGTGCTGCTGGGTACTCCGGAGGTACAAGCGGTACTAGCAGGCATAACAGCAGTGCCGGGCAAGTCAGATTGGCAGCCCGCAGGCTTAGCCTTTTTCACGGCAAGCGGAACGCCACAAAATCCCGTGTGGCACCAGCAACAAGCCGTGACTGGCATCGATCTAAAAAGTAGAGGTCCAAAGAACGCTCCCCCTCCCCACCAGCTTGCTGTCGATTTAGGAGTCGATCAGGTAAGCGGCGCCCCATTTGCTCGCTTCATCTACGGCAACAGTGGCTCGGCCGCCTCGAAGCTCACGGTGACCTGGAGCCTGGACAACAAATCAGCGCGCCTCTCTCTCACCTTTGAGGCCATTGGCGGAAATGGCGCCGCCTTGGCAAACTGGCTCTTACGCCTGAATGGTCATGCCGAAAACATCCTCGGGCCCGTGACGACCTCAGAAAAAGGGACAAGGAGCAACGGCGGCTCCCAATATATGCTCCGGTATCAAGATACGGAGGTTGTCGGGATTTTAGGTTACCAGCGCTTTGCTTTCGACAACAATACACTGTCATGGCAACCCCCTTCGCAAGGGAGCAATCGCCCAGCTCCAGTCTACGGTATCGAGCTGGCGCTGAGTTCTGCAACAGCCGGTAGCATTTTGACCCAAGCGGAAGCTCTCAAAATTTGCCTCAATTCTAATCAGAGCATTTTTAAAAATCGCCATGATCCAGCGAAGAGCCGCTGGCGGACAACCTGCGAATCCCCACCTAATTTGGGGTTACTCCGGTTGAAGCTGAATCCCAAAGACGCAGCAGTAAAAGTTCCTCAACCCGTTTTTATTTTTGATCGCGATGGTCACTTGCTGCAAGTCACCATACTGACTGACGAGAGACCTCAATCCATCGAACTCCCGCCTGGGACTAGTTATCAACTAGCCGACACTGCAGCAGGCCGAACTTTTAATGATCTTAGCCCCTTTTCTATCACGGCAGGTCAGGCACTTGATGTGACTCTGCCACCCAGAGAACTAGGGTCGCTGCAGATTATAACCACCACCGACAGTTCAGATGCAGCCTTACTGTCGATTGAGCCTACAATAGCGGGCTATCCCAATGCCGCTCCCCTCGTAGCAGATGGGTCGTTCGCAGTGCTTCCTTTGCGCTTAAGTCACCTTACATGGCTGACATCTAACGATCACATCTCCATAAAGTTATTAGCCGGCAGCTACTTGGTTACATTAGCCAACGGGCGCGTCGGCAGTTATTGCAGCAAGAAGGTCGTCATTTCTCCCGGCCAACTGAGCAGTTTGAGCTGCAGCAAAATTGAATCAAACTTAGGCAACCAGCGAACGCAGGACTTTATTTACGGCAACCTGAGCCCGTCTCCTCTTTTTCTTCAAGACGAAAACAAACTAACCACTTCTGCCGATAACATCCCCAAGCTTTCACCTGAGTTAGCAGAGGCTTTAGGCCTTGATTTCATGTCATCGTCTCCAAATGTAAAAGTGGAAAACCAAAAGCACTTAGTACCGATCATCGAAATTGCAAGTGAATCGTCCGACCTTGTGCTTCGCTATTGGCCAGCAAACAAAGATCTCATGGAGCGTTGGACGCAAGCTCTGCAGACCGGAGGCTCTGAGGTATTCGGCCATTTTAAACGCTTCCTGAAAGACGAAGGTGCGACCGGCTGGCTCGAAATCGGATGCCCGGCACCCACGATAAGCATCACAGATCTGGAACAACTAATCCTCACCCTACAACCGAATGCGCTACAACTTTTCGGCTGCAGTAGCCATCACCGTCAAGACGAGTTGATGGACCTTTGGGAACGCCTTGCGCACAGCTCTGAAGTACCCCTTTTGCTGACGGCAGCTCCTATCGACTTCACCAGTGATCAGGAGTCTTTCCTCCCTCGACTAGTTATAGACAAACAATCCGCAACACAGCCCCTGCAGCTTGATGCATGGTCCCTGCTACAAAGACGAAATTTCGGCCTAAGTGCCGGAGCCGTTACTTTCATCCGAGAACTTCGCCCGACTGCGCACGCTTCTTCTAACCACAAGTTAAAAAACACGAACGTCGATAATTATGACTTGACCATTGACCTGAACCTACTCGCGGGTGCTAATCCTAAAGAAATTCTGGTATTTACAGAGTCAGGACGCGCCAGGAAAATGTACCCCCCGACTAATTTCGATCGCATCGGACTGATCACGCTCCATGATTTGACCCTAGGCAAGGCGCAATGGCTCCGTGTCGAAATCCGTGGTACACCGAACGAACCAGTGCTTACCGCTAGCGATCCCGACGACTCTTCCCAGAGTTATCCAATACTCGCTACTACGAACTTTCTAAAGATTAGCGACCTTGTGTCAAAAGACACTAAAGCTAAGGAGCCCCCTTGAACGTGCTGCCCCAAGAAATTATCCGTCGAAAGCGAGACGGTTTAGCTCTCAGCGAGCCTGAGCTGGCTGAGTTTTTTCACGGATTTTTATCTGGGAGAGTAGCCGATTACCAGGTGGGCGCCATGCTCATGGCAATCACGCTTAAGGGCATGTCAAGGGACGAAATTAGCATATTGACTCGCATTATGCGCGACTCTGGAACCAAACTAGAGTGGAAATTTCCCCGCCACTTAATCGTCGATAAGCACAGCACAGGGGGTATTGGTGACAAGACCTCGCTTATTATTCTTCCTTTAGTTCTCTGCGAAGGCATCAAAGTACCAATGATGGCCGGTCGCGGCCTAGGTCACACTGGGGGCACTTTAGATAAACTAGAGGCTGTTGGTTGGAAAGTTTATTTGAGCGCCGCGCAGATTGAATCCCAGATGGCTACCTTAGGCGGGGTCATTATGGGACAAACTGAACAAATGGTGCCTTTAGACCGCCGCCTTTATGCCATGCGCGATGTAACGGCAACGGTAGAGTCCGTACCCCTTATTGTCGGCTCAATTTTGTCAAAAAAACTTGCTGAAGGTATTGGCGGTCTTGTCTTAGACATCAAACACGGTTCAGGCGCCTTTATGCAACATCGTCAGGATGCTCTGGAACTAGCGCGCCAGCTCAGCCGCGTGGGCAGAGATTGCGGCCTAGCTGTCCAGTGTGTCTTATCTGACATGAACTCCCCTTTGGGCACTCATGCAGGAAACGCACTAGAAATCGCTGAATGCTGCGAGATACTGCAGGGGCAAGGTCCCGACGATACTCGCGAACTATCCGTACATCTGGCCACAGAAATGGTTAAACTTGCTCATCCAGAGATGGCTCGTGAAAGCATTCGAACTAGACTTTTCCAACGTCTAAAAGATGGCTCAGCGTGGCAGAAATTCCTACAAATCGCTGAAGCTCAGGGTGGTGATTTAGAATTGCTGACAAATCATAAGCGACTGTACCGGGCTCCGGTCCAGCGACCGGTCTTCCTTAGCGGCGGGCCAGTTGTTGCTGACATTGACACGAGGCAACTAGGCTTGGCTATTTTGGCCCTCGGCGGAGGACGCAAACTGTCGACCGATAAGATTAACCCATGGGTTGGACTTAGCGGACTTAAGCGCATCGGCTCAATCATCAATAGCGGCGAACCGATAGCCATCGTCCACGCAGCAGATGACGCAGCTGCTGATCTTGCGCAGACCCTTATCTCACAGTCCTACAAGTTGGGCGAATCAGCTAAGCCATCGGCATTATTTGAGGAGATCCCGTGAGTGTTGCCAATAGCATGTTAGAGAATCTCAATGAAACTGGAGCGGCTATTTGCCGCACCCTCGGTGTAAGTTCGCTCCCGAAGACGCTTGTCGTTCTTGGTTCAGGATTCAAAGGATTCGAGCAAACTCTCGCAAATGCAAAGAGTATCAACCTATCGTCTTTGCCCCATGTCGCAGCACCAACCGTCGAAGGCCACGGAAGCTCTCTAGTCGTGGGCGAAAGCAAAGGTCAGCAAGTGGCGGTGATGACCGGTCGTTTGCACATGTACGAGGGCTTGAGTGCTCATGACATCGTGTACCCATTGCGCGCAATGGCGCGGATCGGTATTAAGCGGGTCCTATTAACTAATGCTGCGGGCTCCTTGCGATCTAATCTTCCTCCGGGAAAAATTATCGCGGTGCGAGATCAAATCAATCTGACCGGAACAAGCTGCCTCATGGGAGCAGCGGGACGCTTGTTAGGACCACAGTTCGTTGACATGGGAGCTGCTTTTGACTCCGCTTGGACCGAGCGCATCCGCGCTTTTAGCGCAGACATTGCAAATGGGGTTTATGTTGGAGTTCTAGGACCAGCTTACGAGACTCCGGCGGAGGCGCGCATGTTGGCTCATCTTGGGGCCGACGTTGTGGGCATGAGCACAGTCCAGGAAGTTATCGCAGCTCGGCAGCTAGGCCTCGAAGTGGCCTGTCTTTCTTTTGTCACGAATATGTCAGGCGGGCTGGGAATTTCACTTAAACACGAAGATGTATTGCAGCTAGTTGCAGATCATCAGCAAAAACTACAAGCTTTGCTTAATCACGCGATTGGAAATTAACCATGCAAAAAACAGTAAATTATAAACCACTTTTCGACTCAGAAACAATTAGAGCACGCATCGCAGAGCTCGGCGCAACTATAACGAAGGACTATAAAGGCGAGCCTTTGGTCTGCATAGGTGTCCTGAAAGGTGCCTTCATTTTTATGGCGGACCTTGTACGAGCCATCGATCTTCCGTTATCCATGGAGTTCATAGGCGTTTCTAGCTATGCTGGCACGGAGTCGACAGGTCATGTCCGACTAACGCACGACCTTGCTCGCGACATCACCGACAAGCACGTGCTGCTCATCGAAGATGTCATCGATAGTGGAGTCACAATTGACTACCTCTTGGGGCTTTTAAAGCTACGAGGCCCTAAAAGCCTTAGGGTGGCTACGTTTCTTTCAAAACCTGAAGCTCACAAGATGCATCATCATATCGATTATGTCGGATTTGAAATTAGTCGGGAATTTGTGATCGGCTACGGCCTAGACTTGGATCAATACTATCGCAACCTGCCTTATTTGGCTCAGGTCACCTAAATAGGCATTCCGGCGAGAAATAATTTTTAGATCTTATTGCGGCCCGATGATGATATCGGGGTAGATATAGCCTGCGGCTCGGAAGACATCTTCTTTAGCTCGGACATCAATCTATTGATCTTTTCCAAACTCGACCGAATCCGTTGCAAACGATCACCGAAATCAGCTTGTCCCTCAGCCTGACCGGGGGAAGCTTGCTGACTTCCCGTCACCTTGCCGGTTAAGTGGCTAACATAGAGTGGCTTACGACCACCTCTAGTCAGCTCTTCGCCGACTTCCTTCTTTTTACGAAAGGAAGCTAGGTCAACTATCTGAGAGGAAATCGCCTCTGGGCCTTTGGTGTCCACACTCATTACAATACCCACCTTCAACAGCTCAGCTACAGTTATCAACCAACAACCACTTCTGCTACAACATCAAAAAACAAAATCAGAAATATAAGAAAAATCAGTGCTTAATACGGTAAGACTTAAGCACAGACTTGTTGGCGTTAGCGCGATCTTTAGCAAGGCGCTCTTTATTACGTGCATTCTTCGTCATGACATCTTCGAATTCAGCCTCTTTGGCTACAACCTCATCTACTTTCACAACAGCAGTCTCTTCGCTTGCTGATTTATCACGAGCATTGAAAAGAGAAACAACATTACTTTGTTTGTGTGTATCATGACCCTGCATAATTTCTACATCCTCCGAAACAACGTCAGCTACTGCGGGAACCACATCCAAGAGCACCACGGCCCTCTGACTTAACTATCAGCAAGACCCGTGCCACCCGAAAGGCTGGCCGACAAGTTGCTGGCATCTAAGTTTTCCCTTGTCGTTATTGACTCATAAGCACGATAAAGGGACCCGAACATAGCTGCACGGTAGCACCTATCTTCGAGAAGTTTTAGGACAACCGCCTATAACTTAGACAGTTCGTCTCGCGAATTTTCACCCAGATTGCGAATTCGGGCAAGAATGGACTATCAAGACCGTTACTTGCCGTTCTGAGCATCGATTAGCTTCTGCATCCCACTCATAAGAGCCGGAAGATTAGCTCTGGTTACTTGGTCGACTATCTTTTGCGGAACTAGACCAGAAAAACCTACATCAAGGGTGTAAATTGCTTTGGTTGTACCGTCACCTAAGTCCTCAAATTGCCAAGAACCTTCGCTTTTCTTCATAAGATTCGACTCAGAGAGATTCCACCAGATTTTAGCTGGGGGTTTTTCAAAAGTATTTAGTGTGTAGTAGAACGTCTTGATGAGCTTAATATCATAACGCACCCGACAACTGGAGCCTGGGACCTGAGCCGGCTGAACCTCTATTGCGGAGACCCCTGGCAGGTATTTGGGATACTCACCATATTGGCGGCAGCCTGCGAATACTTGTTCTATGTTACCTCTGAAGATATGTTCGACGGTCAGGGCTGCCAATGATTGTCTCCTTTTCTTGTCAGCCGATATCTTATAAACTAACTGAAGGTAAGTACAGGCCTGCTGAGACTAGCTGACAGCGGTTGCGAGTTGGATTCCTTTTGAACACGGAAGTGAGCTATGGGTGATTCTGACGTTACCATGAAGGATCTGGTAGAATTCATTGCAAAGGCACTAGTTGATGAGGTTGGGCGGATTGAGATCAGCGAAATCGCAGGCAATCAGACCAACATCATCGAACTGAAAGTGGCCAAAGAGGACATCGGCAAGGTGATTGGTCGACAAGGCCGCACTGCTGATGCCATCCGCACGATACTGAACTGCGCTGCAGCCAAGTTATCGAAGCGGTATATCCTTCAAATCATTGACGAATAAGACCATGGCACGCACCGCTGCCGGAACTATTTTGGTATGTGCCGTCGAGGGATCCTCGCTAACGAACGAAGAACTAGGGTTTTTTCGTGAGATAGCGCCCTCCGGCGTCACTATATTTGGGCGAAATTGTGCCTCGCAGCCTGCCCTCAAAGAGCTGGTCAACACGCTGCAAACGACACGTGCCCCCGGGACCCCCCCCCTTGTGATCGGCATCGATCAAGAAGGAGGGCGAGTCGCCCGTTTAAAAGCCCCGTTTCCCAATGCCGGCCCAGCCATGCTGTTAGCGGGCGGGCGCGTAGATCCAGAAGCTTGTGCCGAAATCGCCTCTACAGCTAGGAACATGGGCCTTGGTCTGCTTGAACTAGGGATCAACGTCAACTTTGCGCCCGTTTGCGATGTGCTTACGGAGCCGACAAACACGTCAATTGGCGATAGGGCCTTCGCCGTCACTGCTGAAGGTGTAGCCGCTCGAGCCGGAAGCTTTTTGGATGGCCTGCAAGGAGCGGGAGTCTTGGGCTGCCTTAAACACTTCCCGGGGCAGGGCGCAGCTACCGTGGATACGCACCTGGGCGGTGCCGTTGTTGCACTCAGCCGGGAAGAGCTTGAACTTCATTTGCGACCTTTCCGCGCAATACTGCCTCGCGCTCCGATGGTCATGATCTCACATTGCATCTATCCAGTATTAGCCGAAGGCGAGGCTAGCTCGTCGCCCGAAGTTATTACTGACCTACTTAAACGAGATTTGGGTTACGGCGGTGTCGTCGTGAGTGACGACATGAACATGGGTGCCGTCCCCCAGGAGCAAGAGGCTTGGCAGGAGACCATCATTCGCGCCGTAAATGCCGGGGTAGATATGCTTCTGGTATGCCGGCACTTAGATCGGTATCAGCTTGCTTACGAGGCTCTATGCCGAGAGGCCGAGCGAAACTCAAAGTTTCGCCATAGACTCGAAGATGCCGCCGCCAGGGTCACACAGCTACGCTGTAAATTAGCTCTTAAAAATTAAACGATACTTAATTTCTCAACACTGGCCATAATGAGCGAAACACGGACCCTACGAATCCGTTGGCGCTCCACGTCCGTGACTTCAACATTGAGTGGACCAATTCTTAAGGTCTTACCGATCTCGGGCAGCTCGCCTAGCAATGCGACTATCCAACCGGCCAATGTGTCAATGCCATCATCCGGCTTATCGGCAATTGTATTTTCATCAATGTCGAAGTACTCGAGAAATTCATCAATATTGCAAGAGCCCGCCACATCATGAATGCCCGGCTCTAACTCAAGAATTTCTGCTTCCTCGGTATCGTACTCGTCTTGAATTTCTCCGACGATCTCCTCGAGGATATCCTCCATGGTAACCACACCGGCAGTCCCGCCGTGTTCATCGATCACTACAGCAATGTGATTTTTACTACTCTTAAGCTCTTTGAATACATCCATGACCGGCTTGGATTCCGGAACAAAAAACGGAGCTCGCATAATCATCTTCAGATTAAAATCACCACCACCCTGAGGCTGATCACGGGCCACTTTTAATAGGTCTTTAACTAGTAGAATTCCCACCACGTTATCAATAGACGCATTCTCGCAAACCGGAATCCGCGACATGCCCGACTCAACAGCTAGAACGAGGGCCTCACTTAAGTTGCTGCCCTCATTAAGCCACTTCACATCAGGACGTGGAGTCATAATCTCTCGCACCTTGGTCTCGTCGAATTCAAACACGCCAACAATCATTTCTTTCTTGGTTTCTTCTAAGACCCCGGCACGCTCCCCAACATTAACCAAGTACTCCAGTTCTTCCTCGGTAATTGGCGGATTCTCCTGGCGCACACCGCCTAATTTACTCACTACCCTAGCCGCGAATTCTGAAACCAACCAAACAATAGGGATCATTAAAACGTAAATAACGTAAATCACCCGAAGAGTTGGTACAGCGATCCGCTCCGCATGAGTTCTAGCAAATGATTTGGGAATGATTTCTACGAAAAAAAGAATCAGCAGCGTCATGACTCCAGTTGCAATTCCAATGGCCTGACTTTGTAAATGACGCGATGCAAAATCAGTCGCAACTGCTGAGGCGAGGATGTGAAAAAAATTGTTAAATATCAAAATGGTGGTGAGAACACGGGCAGGATGATTCAACCATAAGTTTAGCTGCCGCTTAGCAGCACCATTCTGGTCTACTAGATGCTTGGCTTTCAGAGAGCCCAAACTCGTAATGGCCGTCTCGGTCCCTGAGAAAAAAGCTGAGGCCAATAGCGATACCAATATGATCGCCAATTGCGTGGTGTCGTAGCTTGTCAGCGAATCCATTCTTAACTTGCCCGCTTTCTCGATGAGTGCTTGGGCTTAATGCAATTGGCCCAAAGGGGGGGTTTTCTTCCTTCTCCGAGTGCCTGCATCAGCAACCTTTGGGCATTCCTCATACGCTTTTCATCAGCTGGAATTTCATGATCGTAACCAGAAAGGTGCAACATTCCATGCACTAGGAGAAAACATATCTCACGCGGAAGCGATTGGCCGATACGCTGCGCATTTGCGGCCGCTTCCGGAATAGAGATGACAACATCACCCAGCAATGATGGGGCTGACAGTGGCTGTGTCGTTGGTCTTGGGCGAGCGATACTCGGCAGCTTCCGCTTTACAGGTCGAGGTTTAGACCATTCTATTTGCGGAAAAGAAAGCACGTCCGTTGGCTTATCCTTACCACGAAAATTATAATTCAATTGCCTGATCGCACGACTACCCACAAAGCTAACGCTAAGCTGATAGGTCTCCACACCTAAATGCATACTTATCAATTCGACCATCTGCAAAATCCGCGGAACTTTTACATCGTAAGTACGCGATTGACAGACTACGGTCGCGCTAAAGTTTAAAGCCATAGATCCGGTAGCTTTCACCTTTTATGTTTCTTCTGCGCATCGGCAGAAATCGCCTGCGACTGGTTAGGAGTCTGCGACAGATTGGTGACAATCGCGACCTCAGGTGCACTGGCTCGCCTAACGCTTAAAGGCGATTTTCTCGTTGCAAGCGCAAGTGTATTTATCGAGGAAATCTCGGCTGCCCTAGCCTGTACCGCCACACTCCCAGCATCGAAGAGGGCTAGTTCAACAGCCAGTCGCATCATATCTGCGGGCTCAGGACAAGCACTCAACTCAGAGTTCGACTGCCTGTCACGGCCGGTAAACTTGAGGAGCTTTGTCTCAGAATTAGGCTTGTTGTCGGACTTCTGCTGCACCATCTTCTGATTATATCACAAGAGATAAATTCGACGACGCCCGAAAAACATCGCTAGAGCAGATGTCCTTGAGCACCGGCCATTCGAACCCACTGCCCAGCGTAAGTCTCCAACCCCTTCTGATGAAAGCGCTGCTCAAACGTGCTCGTGAAGTTCTTGCCAAGCAAAGGGGGAGTCGGCGTATCTACGCGCACCAGTCCAACCCCATCTAATTGCTCCACCGAATTCTCAAAATACTCCAAATGATCCGTCTTAAGCCAACAAAAGCCGCCAGTTACCAGAACTCCGGAGAGCTGGCGGGCGAAGGTTTCGTCGACTAGTCGGTTCTTTGCCTGGCGGGCCTTTTTAATCCAAGGATCTGGGAAAAAGATGACACAACCATCGAGTTCCCCAGCGGCAAACAGTTGGCCGAGAGCAACCGCATTGGCTAAGACAACAAAAACATTGTTCAATCCCTTCGCCTTTGCCCTTTGCGCAGTCGTCACCACTCGCTTAAATGTGATGTCCATTCCAATGAACAAAATGTCTGGATGTGCCACTGCCATCTCCAGCAGAGTACGCCCTTGATGACACCCAATCTCTAAGACCAGCTTTTTATAGGGTTCCCGTCTCTGATGGTACGCCGCAGCAAGCTCACGCCATTGCCCCGGATAGGGTACCAGCGCTTGGCCAAAAACCAATGGCAACCCGCCATCCGTATTTGCCTCGCGAAGCGCCGCAAGATATGGATTTACTTGGTCAGATAGACCGTCTGTACTATATGAAAAAGGATCGGGATATTTAATCGGCATCTAACGAGTACTCATTGACGAATGATGGGGATTCCCGAGGATGGACTTCTCACTGCAAGTTGGGTGCCGCTTTAAGCCGGATTCTGTAACCTCTGCCGCACTAGGCCAGCAGACGCGACTGCCATTTATCTGGGACGATTGTTACCAACCGCCTCTAGCGACCTACCCGGAAACACAACCGAGCCGGTGTCGCCGCAGCTGCTGTTGAGCAG
>Ga0315274_10000269_pt1 | contig 80281 bp, 81 predicted proteins | sample YL17G02_20_MG_FD_203700 | JGI IMG/M metagenome (GOLD analysis project Ga0315274, IMG submission 203700) | Sediment microbial communities from Yellowstone Lake, YNP, Wyoming, USA - YL17G02_20 | ecosystem: Environmental > Aquatic > Freshwater > Lake > Sediment | place: USA: Wyoming | collected... | reverse complement strand
GTTTAAACATATTGACATGAAAGCACTTCTTCTTTAACGCCCTAGTCTGTTCAGTGGACTAGGGCAAGGGCAGCCCGTAAAAGCTATGGTCCCGGAGACCTTTAACATACTTGGGCGCCCTCTTAACGACAAGTCAGCTTGGGCCTTGAGCCCGGATAGATACCTGTCATCAATTGCCCTATGCACGATAAGGAGGTCATCCGTATGTGCACGATGTACATTGGGATGGACATACATAAAAGCCATATACAGGCGACGGTCATAAACGGCAAAGGCAAGACGATAGCGGAAGAGAGATTCGGCGCGTCCAAGGAGGAGATACAAAGGTTCGTGAAGTCGTTCAAAAACCCTTCGGTGGCAATCGAGTCAAGCTATGCCTGGATGTACGTATACGAAGCGCTGAACGAGCTTGGCGTGGACGTCACGCTCGTAAACGTAAGGGCGACCAAGGTCATAGCAGAGGCCAGGATAAAGACAGACAGGCTCGATTCGGCAGCCATCGCGCAGTGCCTGAGAACGGGGTTCATCGCGAAGTCGTACATAGCCCCGAAGAATGTGAGGGATCTCAGAGACCTGACAAGGCACAGGCTGTACCTGACCAGGGATTTGACGCGCATGAAGAACAGGGTGCAGTCGATGCTTCAGATGAACGGCATGAAGCATCCGTTCACGGACCTGTTCGGCAAAAGCGGCAGGGAATGGCTTAAGCGTCTGGAGCTGCCGGCTGCCGAAAGGCGGAAGCTTGACAGCTGGCTGAGGGTCGTGGACGCGCTGGCGGAGGAGAAGCGTGCAGCGACAGAACGCATAGAAAGCGTATGCAAAATCAGCAGCAACGCGATGCTGCTCACGACGATAAAAGGGATAGGCTACTACAGCGCGCTGGCGATAACGGCCGAGATAGGCGACATAGGCAGGTTCAACTCGCCGAAGAAGCTGTGCAGCTATGCCGGCCTTGTGCCGAGCACGAGGCAGTCGGGCATGCATACCTACCACGGGCCGACAATGAAGCAGTGCAACACGAACCTCAAATGGATACTGATACAATGCGCCCATTCGCACGTAAGACACTGCAGGAGCAGGATAACCAAGCTGTTCAGCAGAGTCGCAAAGAAGAAGGGCGTGAACAAGGCGACTGTGGCGGCAGCGAGGGAAATGCTGCACGTGATATGGTTCATGCTGTCCAGAAACGAGCCGTTCAGGGAATAGGGATTTAAGGCACGGAGTGAATAGAAGATAGAAGACAAAGAAGTGCTTTCATAGATATCTTTTTATAAAACTTTTGACAACCTTTTAATATAGAATCTTAATATAGGATCTTTAAGGTCTCCACATGAAAGGGTGCTTCGAATTCAAAATAAAGGATAAGGAAAAAATACACGATATTGGTTTTAGACTTAAAATTGCGGAGCGAATACCTGATGACTTGGAGGGCCGTGTAGAGAACGAAAATGGTTTTGTCAAAGTGACCTTACAGGGTGAGGAAAAAAGGGTAGAGGAATTCTACAATAAGCTCAAAGAGGAGTTATCAGGAAACCCTACTGTTTTTTTGGAATTGAAACCAATACCGGATACTCTGATCAGAACAGATAGATTTTTCCATAAATTAGAATGTGAACAACTGGGTAAATTTGTTGATGTTGGCCTTGAAATGAGAGATGCAATAAAAGAATTGCCCGAGAAACTCGCCAAGGCAATAAAAGAAAAATAATCTCGTCCCCTACTTGACTATCTAAATGTTTAAACACAAGCATATAAGCCCGAGTTCTAAATTTAGAATATGAAGATAAAGGGCAGATTCAAACCATGACAAATCGTCATTTTTTAGCTCTAATAATTATTGTGGGGGCTGTGCTACTGGCCTTGAGATTACAATCAGGGGCATTACTTTAAACCGGCAAGCCGTTTCCCGGGGCGATTCACGCTGGGAAAAAAACATATCTTATTATCAATCCCAGATCCTTGATGGATATTAAAAAACACATACCTACATACCAAATCGTTTTTAGACTTTCAACGTCTTTTTTATTAAACAATTCCTCGGGGAACCATACGAATTTCCTGAAGTAAATCGCAGAGACGAGAGAAACTATTAGGCCCGCCAATGCGACTGGATAGAAAATTTGAGGCGGTTGAACGAATATATCAGAATTCCATGTTGTAGAAAATCCTATATCTGCAAAATTAAATCCGATAGTTATTGGAAAACCAACCACGATTTGCGCAACAACATGTCCAATCTCATGAAAAAAATTAATAACCAGCAAACTGATAACACAATAACTTATCAAAATAAATTTTCCAATTCTCTCAAAAATAAATTTTATCTTATCATTCCTTTTATATTGCGCTTTCATGCTATCCATTTCGGTGCTTCCTCTTCATCTCTTCCCTGATCGCTTCCAGCAGCAGCGGGAACTTCGTGTAACCTGCGCGCTCGTTGAAGTGGCCTGCGCCTTTGACGAGCGTCAGCCTGACGCCAAGCTTTACCGCCAACTCCTCGCCTTTCTCAAGCGCGATGTAAGGGTCGTTGTCGGAGTGGAAAACCTCGAAGTGTTTACAGTTTTCCCCTATCTTCGTCCAGTCGAATTTTCTCTGCGCAAAGGTTTTCATGGCCGGGTCGAAATCGTTTCCGGCTTTCCCGAAGAAGCCCGCCACGAAAAACGCGGCCTTCGCGGGCGTTTTCTCAAGGACGTTCAGGAGAAACGGGACGCCTAGGCTATGACCTATGACTACCGGATTTTTACCCATCTGGTTCTCGTACCTGTCCAGAACCTTGAGCCAGCTGTTTAACTTCTGGTTCTCTGGTGTTGGGAACTGCGGCACGAGCACATTATATCCAAGCATCTCCAGCCTTTTCTTAAGCCACGGGAACCAGTTCTCTTCTGGGTAACCTCCTACGCCGTGAACGATGAGGACATTGGTCATAATCTGCAGCTCTCTTTATCCTTCCATGCGACTATCTTTTCACAAGCCTTATGTCCTCGCTGGTCACGGTCTTCCTTCCCGCGTGCTTGGCGAACTTCACCGAGTCCAGCGCGATTTCGTCCGCGAGCCTTTCGATGACTATCGCGAACTCCTTCATCGCGGACTTCGAAACGCGTTTCGCTCCCGCGTCCTTGAGTATGCGCTCGAACGGAGCGAGCGGCAACCTATGCTTCTTTTCAGGCATTTTCATCCCTCCTTGAATATTTAACTAAAGAGAATTTTTGTCTTTAAAATTTGTCAATAAGTACTTATAAACCTTTTCCGTGCTTTAAAAAGCCGAATTAAGCTTTATTCGTCGATTTGGATATGTTCATACGCACAAACAAAGTTAAAAGGAGAAAAGAGAGACTTTATTTTTCCCTAAACTTTATAAGGAGGTTAAACATATTTTATAATTAAAAGTTGGAGGTAAAACATGTCAAAGGCATATTGCGTCAAGTGCAGGAAAAAAGTCGACATAAAGAACGAGCAGAGCGTGAAACTCAAGAACGGCAAGCCCGCGAAGAAGGGTATCTGCTCAAGCTGCGGGACGAAAGTTTTCAGGATCGGAGGCTAGGCCTTCCGTTCTTTTCAATTTTAGGCAAAAAATAGAAACTGTTTAATTTCTTTTTCTTTTCCATTTTGTTTTATTGTTTTTGTTTTATTATTTTTCTTAAATGGTTTTTTAGTAAAGCCGAACAAATACGTATTATGAGAACCCTTTCTTTGTCCAATGTAACCGTCGATTTAGGAAAAACGAGGGCCCTGGAAAACCTTTCCTTGAACGTGAATGCCGGTGAAATATTCGGCCTTATAGGAAGGAACGGGTCCGGAAAAACGACCGCGCTCAAAGTGCTGTGCGGCCTGCTTAAACCGAAAAATGGGAACGTATTTCTGGACGGGCAGCAAGTAAACACGGGAAAAAACGAGTTCAAAAAAATGATAGGCTACTGCCCCCAGGAGAACAGCTTCTTCGAAAAGCTTACCGTAAGGGAAAACATGAAGTATTTCGCAAAACTCTATGATGTTGAACAGGATACAGGAAAGCTTATCGAAAGCATATCAAAATCCCTGTGCCTGGAAGACCAGGTTGGCGTTCTGGCCGCGAACCTTTCGGGCGGCATGAAAAGGAGGCTGAACATTGCGTGCACACTGATGCACGAGCCCCAGATCATTCTGATGGACGAGCCGAGCATAGAACTTGATCCCGTTTCAAAAGGCGAGCTGTGGAAGCTGATAAAATTGATCAACAGGACGGGAACCACGATCATCATATCAAGCAACAACATGGAAGAAATACATTATCTGTGCGATATGGTTACCTTTCTGGAGAACGGGAGAAAGGTTTACGAAGGCGCCCCGAATGACGTGTTATCAGTCGTTTATTCGAGGGAATTCTGGTTGTGACGGGCGGTAGTATGAATATTCAAAAATTCATGTACATGCTGGCAAAGGACACGGAAATTTTTTTGAGGGATATAAGAAGTTTCATGCTTCTTTTCCTGACACCCATACTAATTGTCATACTTGTAGGCATAGCATTCCTTAGCACGCAGCCAAGCCACGTGCCCGTGATAATATGCGGGGAGAGCAAGGAAAACGGCCTGTATAAAGACACGTATGCCCTTTTGAAAAACTCGGGAACGTTCGATCTTTCCGAGCAGGAAGGCTATTGCAGGGAAATAATATCCCAGAAAATAAAAAATTCCAATGTCAGGGCAGGCATCATCATACCCGAGCAGTCGGCAAACGCAACGATCGAAATCCTGATCGACAACACGAAGCCTGTGAGCACGTACATAGAATCTTATTTCAACCTCATAACAAAGGACATGTCGCAAAAACTGATGAATGCGATGATATCTGACATGTGGTCAAACATAGATAACATTTCAGAACAGATAGATGCAGCAGAGGACGAACTGAATTCATTCTCGCAAACGCTAGGCAAAGCATCAAATGACCTTAGCTCAATCAGCGGGGATGCCAGTGTCATTAAAAATGGGATTTCTGCAATCAAAAATGCAAAAACAGGAATTGACTATTCTATTAGCACGCTCCAAGGTCTGAGGAACAACGTTGCGTCGATATCGTCAGGGCTTGATACTGTGGATGAAAAGAGCAGAAACATACAAAATACCATTAATTCGCTTAACGTGAGCATTTTCGCGCAGTCGATGCTTGCAGACGACATAACATCGATACAAAATTCAATTACGGCCATGAGGATAGCCGCGAACAGTGCCGAAAACGGCATAAACTCGCTTGAATTGTCCCTGAAGAATGCACAGAATGTTCTGGAAAACGCGAATCTTGACGATATGGAAAGGAGGCTGAATAACATCGTGAATTCCCTATCAGAAACCTCATCCTCCATTGCCAGAGTCAAAAACAGAATAGATTCCCTGGCCAACAGGCTCAGGGCCGCAAAGAACAATATACTCACGGCATCCGACAAGTACAAACCAGTTTATTCAGAACCGGTCAATTCCAAGATATCGAGATATTTCGGCAACAAGCGCTACATAGATTTCGTGTTCCCGACTATCCTGGTCATGATACTGATGCTGATGTCGACGTTCCTGTCTTCAACCAGTTTTATCAGGCAGAGGAGCACGGGCCTGCTCAAGAGGATTTCTATCTCGACAACAAGCTTTAACTTTTTGCTCGTCGAGAAGACTATATTCAACGCGTTTATCTCCCTTATACCCCTGCCATTCATTTTAACCGCAGGAGTTCTGGTGTTGGGAATAGAGATAAATATCTATAACGCCATCCCGATAATCCTTGTTTGCGCCATACTGAGCATCGTTTTCGTGCTCGTAGGGCTGATAATAGCCTCTTTCTCGAGAACCGAAAGCACCGCGATCCTCGCCTCGCTGATATTCGTGGTCCCGATGATGTTCCTTTCGGGAGCATTTACCCCTTTCGAGGCATTCCCGCCTGCCTTTCAGGTAATGGCGGCTTCGATGCCGATAACAATTTCAGCCAGGCTGATAGAAGGCCTGACCTTTTACGTGCTGCCCCTCGACACAATGGGCATACTTCTCGCCTTCCTGCTCGCCTACATTGCAATAACCGCTCTAATAGCACGGATGCTGATAAAAAGAGGGATTTGAGGACAGGCGGAGGCTACCTGCTGTTTTTGTACCACTCCACCATCTTCCCCAGCTCGGCGTAGAAATCTATTTCCGGGTCATATCCCAGTTCCTTCGCTTTCGCGATGCCATAATTCCTGTTCATGGTGAGGACGTCGAAATATGCTTTCATCCCCTTCATTCGCGCGATAAAGTTCACGAACCAGTATGGAAGCGTTTTCGGCTCTTTTCCAAGCAGCGTGACGAGCTCGGAAGCGAAGCCGACAAAAGCGACCGGCTTCTCATCCGCTATGTTGTATATGCCCTTTGCTTTCGGCTTCAGCGCGAGCCTGAACGCCTGGACGGCGTTGGAGACGTGAGCGACATGAGTGAGGTTCCCGGTCTGCGGTATGGGGAATCCCTTGTCGAGCAGCGAGAGGTTCTTCATCCACTGCGGGCTTCCCGCCCCGTAAACAGGCGCTATCCTCAGGATGACGCTTTTCATGCCGGAATCGAGGATTATTTTTTCGGCATCCAGCTTCGATTGCCCATAGGCGTTTTTGGGGGCGGTTTTATAGTTTTCATCCGCCCTGTCGCGGATCTCGCCGTACACCGCGACGCTGGAAGAGAAGATGAACCTGTCCGCCTTTCTGCAGGCTTCCAGAACGTTGCGCGTGCCTTCGGTGTTTAGCCTGAAAAGGACGCCCTTCGGTTTCGTGTAGGAAACCATGCCCGCGAGATGAATGACCGCGTCGACATCCTTTCCTGCGTCTTTCAGGGTTCCGGGCTCTGTTATGTCCCCCCTGACTATCTCGTATTTCGGGTACATTTTCCTCGCGTTTGCGGGGTCGTTCGCGAGGATGCGTATGTCACTCCTTCGAACGGCTATCTCCTTCAGGGTGTTCAAACCCAGAAAACCTGTCGCGCCCGTGACCAAAAGCATATTTATATCTGATTTTCCCAATTTAAAGCTATGAAACCCGGAAAAGTCGAAACGCACATACACGAAACCATCGAAAGGGATGGAGCCGTGTTTTTCGGGCTCATCGACCCGCTGCCCCAGAACGGGAAAAGCCCGGTCAGGCTTGCAAAGGTCTTCGACGAGGCAGGCGCGGACATAATACTCATAGGCGGCTCCATGGGGGCGGAGGGCGACGTGCTGAACAACACGGTGAAAAGCATAAAGGAATCCGTGAGCAAGCCCGTCGTCCTGTTCCCGGGAAATATTGGAGGGGTCTCGAAATATGCGGACGCGCTCTATTTCATGAGCCTTCTGAATTCCAGCAATCCCTACTGGATAACCGGGGCGCAGGCTCTTGCCGCTCCCATGATCGCAAGTTCGAAGCTCGAAGCCATACCAACGTCGCTTCTGATCATCGAGCCCGGCGAAACGGTCGGCTGGGTGGGCGAAGCCAAGCCTATCCCTTATCACAAGCCCGACATAGCCGTCGCGTACGCGCTTGCAGGCAAGCTGCTTGGACAGCGGCTTACGATTCTCGAAAGAGGCTCTGGCGCTCCCGGGCCGTCGTCGCCCGAAATGTTCCGGGCGGTCAAGGAGGCGGTCGGCCACCCGGTCGTTTGCGCAGGCTCCAGCAAATCGCTCGACGACATAAAGAACACGTTAATGGCAGGCGCGGACGGGATTCACATCGCCTCGCTCGTGCAGAATTCCGAAGACCCGCTGCACATGGCGAAAAAGCTGGTCGAGTTCACGAAGAAAATCGGCAAAGAGAAGCTGAAAGCCCCTCATTCTGTTTAAATTTTTTATCGCCAAGTAAAGTAATGGAACTTTTCTACAAAAAATGTGCACTAGGTAAAAACGGCAAACCAATTGATGTCTACAAGATAAGGACAATGGTGCCTAATGCTATGAACTATTTCAAGAGTTACTCGGAACGCATGGAGTTGACGGTTGTGGAAAAATAAGGGACGATCCAAGGATAACTACATGGGGAAGGTTCCTAAGGACTTATTGGCTTGACGAAGTGCCGCAGATTTTTACCAACCTTCTTGCCGGAAACATGGCATTGGTTGGGATAAGGGCACGCAATGAAAATGAATGGAAACCTTTTCCTCATGAACACATGAAAAGGTCGTTGAGATATAAACCTGGGTTAATGAGCGTTGGATATTTATCCGAAGGCGAATCGTTTTCTGATATGCTGAAATGTGAAGAGAGATATCTTGACGAGAAGGAAAAAAATCCATTTCTGTCGGATGTGAAGTATTTTTTCAAATTGAGCTACGGAATCGTTTTCAGGGACATCAGAAGTCATTAAGACTTACAACTTCTCAAGAATGTCCTGCGGGCTGCTCACTATCGCATCGGGCCCGAACTTCTCCAGGCGCGCTTTCGGATGGTAGCCGTACGTGACCGCGATGACCTTCGCGACCTTCGCCGCGCGGCCGGCGAGCATGTCGACCTCCATGTCGCCCACGAACGCTGTCTCGCCCGGTTTGGCGCCCAGCTTTTTCATCGCAAGAATTATCTGCTCAGGGTCGGGCTTGAGCTTGTTTATATCTTTGCCGCCGACCACCACTTCGACGTATTTCTCGAAGCCGAAGCGCTTCAGCAGCCGCCTTATTATGAACTCGTGCGTGTTCGAAGCGATGCCGATCCTGATGCCGCGCCTCTTCAGCGAAGCGAGTACGCCAGCGATTTCGCCGAAAGGCCGCATCTCCTTCTCGAACCTGAGGAAATGTTTCCTGTAAATCTCGTTCGCCTTTTCGATCTCGTCTTCCCTTATGCCGAGCTTAACGTAGAAATCCCTGTAGTTGCCGTTGAGGTTCCGGGCGAATTCCGGGAACGAGCCGTAGAACTTCTTGCCCATCTCCCTGCAGACTTCCCTGTATATCCCGAATATCGCCTTCCGCGTGTCGCCTATCACGCCGTCGAAATCGAAAATGACCGCCTTTACCGCCATACTTATTGAATGCCATCGCGTTCATAAATAGGCATAATCGGGGCTCTTAGTTCATTTTATTATAAAGGGTGATCATCCAGTCAACCAGGCGACAAGGGCAGAGCAGGGCAAAGCTTTATAAAAACATTTTACTATACTTAAGTAATAACAAGTTAAAAAGAAATAAGCAAACCTATAAAAAGATCGTAATACAACGGTACCAAACGATGCATTGAGCTGTTTACGTTTCAAATATATCTCTATGAAGTGCTGCAATATGGGCTATTCCAGTTCGACGTCGAGAAGGGAATTTTTTGGCATTTTTAGGAAGTATACTCAACCCGGAGAAGAGGCCGGTGCTTCTGCAGTCGCAGGCGCTCCTTCTTCTGAATACGTATCTGGTGTGGATAGGAGAGACGCCCTGAAAATACTTGGCGCAGGCGGTGCCGGATTCGCCGGATTGATGGCTGTTGGATGCGGCACGCGGGAAGGCCCCGATATTATCACGCCCAGGAGAGTAGGCGTGCTAAAATATACCGGAGAAATCCCTGGTGTCGGAGAAATCCCTATCCTTAACCTGTCCAGACTTCTTGATGATGAATTGAGGGGAGCAAGAGGCTTCCGAAGATATGAAGATATGGTAGACGGGCATGGAGATAGTCTGAGCTTCTTCATGGAAACCGGGGAACGTGGCATCGAATTCAGATTCCCTTTCCATAACGTAGTGAAAGGCATGAACCCAAATGCGCAATTCGATAAATTCGAAGGCAGAATGTTGGTTTTGAAAGGAACGAATGGATTATATATTCCAGACCTCAATGGAGACGGCATTGTAGGAAACCCGAAGATAGGGCTGCTGTCGGTAAAAGGCGGAAACCTGAATTTAGTAGGCATGCGTAACGCCAGAGGCCAGCTGCTTGAAAAATACGCTGTCCATACGGACGAGGCTGGCCAAGCAAGAATGGTATTCCGCGTTGTGCAAGATTACCCCGGCAGGCCTCCGTCAGACCCGAAAGGCAGGCGCGCAATTGAAATCATGCGCTGATTTCGTAATTTATTCATGGAGATGTTGAGGCAATACGGAAAGAGGCGCTAGGTTTTCACAAACGTCATCCAGCTTGCATATTTCCTGTTCTTCCCGCGGACCAGCCTGAAGAACTCTTCCTGCAGGGTTTTGGTGACTTTTCCGAAGGCGTTTTTTATCCTCGTCTCATCCACCTGCGCTATCGGGGTTATCTCGGCCGCGGTCCCCGTGAAAAACGCCTCGTCCGCTTCTTTCAGGTCCCTGACCTTGAGGTTGACCTCCTCGACCTCGTATCCCAGGTCCTTCGCCAGCTTTATGACGCTGTCCCTCGTTATGCCGGGCAGTATGTTGCCGAGCGGCGGGGTCTTTATCACGCCATTTTTTACGATGAATATGTTCTCTCCAACTCCTTCCGCGACGTTGCCGTTGCAGTCCAAGAGGAGCGCTTCCGTGTAGCCTGCGTTCTTCGCCTCGAAAGAAGCGAATATGCCGTTCACGTAATGCCCGCATATCTTGCAGTCGCAGTGCGTTGATTTCGGGTGAATTCTTATGAAAGACGAGACTTTTATTTTGACCTCATCCTCGCCGAGGTATTTGCCCCACGGCCAGACCGCTATGCAGCAGTTCACCGGCGCCCCTTCGGGATGGACGCCCATCTTGCCGTAGCCGTAAAAGATTATCGGCCTTATGTAGCCTTCCTGCAGGCCGTTCGTCCTGACGGTCTCCAGAGCGGCTTTCTTGAACTCTTCTTTTGAATACGGGACTTTCATGAAGGCCGTTTCCGCCCCCCTGAACAGCCTGTCGAGGTGCGCGTCCAGCCTGAAGACAACCGTGCCGGAATCCGTCTTGTAGAAGCGTATGCCTTCAAAAACGCCCATGCCGTAATGAAGCGTGTGCGTGAGGACGTGGATTTTGGCGTCTTTCCAGTTTACCAGCTTCCCGTCCATCCATATCTTTTCGGTCTCTTCCATCTATTTCCCCTCCCGTATCTTCGCCAGCAGCGGGCTCATGTCCCGCTCAGGCGGCCTCGCGCTTTTCATTCGCTTTTTAATCTCAGCGCCGCTGAGCTTCACGTTGAGCTTCCTTGCGGGTATGTCTATTTCTATGACGTCGCCGTCCCTTACCGCGGATATCGCTCCCCCTTCGAAGGCTTCGGGCTCGACGTGGCCTATGCACGGGCCGCGCGTCCCGCCCGAGAACCTGCCGTCCGTGATGAGCGCGACCCTTTTGTAACCCGCGCCCATTATCGCCGACGTCGGCGTCAGCATCTCGGGCATGCCCGGCGCTCCCTTCAGGCCCATGAAGTTTAACACTATCACGTCGCCTTCCTTTATTTTCTTGTTTTCGAGCGCCTTTAAAAGGGAATCCTCTGAGCTGAAAACCTTTGCGGGTCCCGTATGCCTCATCATGCTCTCCTGCACGGCAGCCTGCTTGACGACCGCGCTCCTGGCCAGGTTTCCCCTGAGAATCGCGATCCCGCCTTCCCTGCGGAACGGCCTGTCGAGCGGCCTTATGACCTCGCCATCCAGGACTTTTGCGGCTTCAGCGATTTGTTCTATTGGCCTGCCGCTGACCGTTCCGGCATGCTTCAATAGTTTCTTTAAACGGCTGAGAACCGCAGGCATCCCTCCCGCGGCGTCCAGATCCTCCATATAATACGGCCCGTTCGGCCGGAGATTGCAGATGTTCGGCGTCTTCCTGGAGACTTCGTCGAAAAGCTCGATCGGAAGGCGGATGCCATATTCCCTCGCAATGGCGGGCAGGTGCAAGACAGTGTTCGTCGAGCCTCCTATCGCCATGTCCGCCACCACGGCATTATAAAAAGAATTCCTGGTAACGATGTCCCGGGGCTTGATGTCATTTTTCACCAGCTCCACTATCCTCCTGCCGGTCTCGTAAGCCTGCTTCATCTTCTGCGGCGAGACCGCGAGAGTCGCAGCGCAACCGGGCAGGCTGAGGCCCAGCGTTTCGGTCAGGCAGGCCATGGTGTTGGCGGTGAACAGGCCGGCGCAGCTCCCCGGTCCCGGGCAGCTCATGCATTCGATTTCACGCAGCTCCTTGCCCGTTAATTTCTTGCCGGACATCGCAGCGCCGACGGCCTCGAAACCGCTTATCAGGTCGCATTTCCCCTTGCTTGTTTTCCCTGCCTTCATCGGGCCTCCGGTAAGCATGATGGCCGGGACGTTCAGCCTTCCTGCCGCCATCAGCATACCCGGCGTGATCTTGTCGCAATTTGTGACGCCCACCCAGCCATCGAGCGAGTGGGAAAGCATCATTATCTCTATGTTTTCCGCTATGTGCTCGCGAGACGGAAGCGAAAGCCTCATCTCAACGTGCATGGCGATGCCGTCGCAAACGCCCGGCACGCCCCATTCAAACGCTACGCCGTCAGCGTCGCGAATTCCCCTCTTGACCTCTCCGGCCAGTTTCCTGAGATGTACATGACCGGGCACGATGTCGCTGTAGCTGTCCGCTACTCCGATGAACGGCTTGGAGAAATCTTCGTCTTTCAATCCCGCCGCCCGCAGCAGGGCCCTGTGAGGCAGCGTTTCTATCCCGCGCTTTAGCCTTTCCGAACGCATGTCAATCCTTCCAGCCCTTCTCCCTCTTTTTACCGAAGCCTGCGTTGCCTATTTCGAGCAGCTCCATGCCGCTCCTGGCGTCTTTGGAGCGCCGCGCATCCGCGCCTTTGATCTCCATGACGACGGCCTCGACGACGAGGTAAACCTTCGCCTTCTTTCTTATGCAGCCGACGTTGACCTTGTCGCCCCTGCCGATGGCGCTGTGTATGTGAATGCCGGGCTCGTCGCCTTTCCAGAATACCGTCCCCGTTCCGACCATCTCGCGGCCGTCAGCGAACTTCTTCCAAACGGCGTCAGGAGGCAGGACGTTCTTCTTCGGCCCCACCACGATTTCCGCGTTGTTCAGCGCGCCTATGAAGTGAACGATTCCGGCCCTGATATTCTTCTCGACTACGAACCGCTTGAGCTCGTAAAGAAGGTCGTCGCCGTGCTCGAATTTCAGTACGAACGTCCTTCCTATTTTCCCTTCTGAATACTTCATGTCAACACTGATCTTCCTTATTCATTGAAGATAAAGGATTTTATTTTCGCTTGAACATTTTACGTATGTTGGTGCCAACTGTTTCTATTTCATGCTTGGAAATCCTCTCACGCGCTTCCTTTAGACGTGGCATTCCGTTTTCATATTCCTTTATCCACTCTGCAGCAAATTCACCGCTTTCAACTCTTTTTAACGTTTCTTTCATTTTTTTCTTAACTTCCCCTGTAATAATTTTATGACCTTCACTCCACATACCGTATTCTGCCGTGTTGGAAACGACATCGGCCATGTGTTTTATCCCCCCCTCGTATACCAAATCTATGATGAGTTTCATTTCATGCACGCATTCGAAATATGCCATTTCCGGCGGGTATCCCGCTTCGACAAGCGTCTCGAAACCGGCTTTAATGAGTTCCACTAGTCCTCCACACAGTACCGCCTGCTCACCGAAAAGGTCTTCGTAAGTTTCTTGTTCGAACGTGCATTCAAGCACGCCTGCTCGCGTGAAGCGCATGGCCTTCGCCATAGCGAGGGCGACCTCCCTCGCCTTCCCGCTCGCGTTGCTCTTCACGGCTATCAGCGCGGGCACGCCGAAGCCTTCAAGATATCTCTTCCTCTCCTCTGTGCCCGGCGATTTCGGCGCTATCATTATGACATCGATGCCTTCCGGCGGGACTATCTGCCCGAAGACGATGTTGAAGCCGTGGCTGAACGAAAGGGTCTTTCCAGGCTTCACGTGCTGCTTTATGTGCTGGTCATAGACGTCCTTCTGGCACTCGTCCGGGATAAGAATGTGTATGATATCCCCTTTCGCGGCCGCGTCGGCTATGCTCATGACCTGCACGCCGTCCTGTCGCGCGAGCTTCCATGAATCCCCGCCTTCCCTCAGACCCGCTATGACCTTCAAACCCGACTCCTTCATGCACAGGGCCTGCGCCCTTCCCTGCGAGCCGTATCCTATGACCGCTATCGTCTTCCCCTTGAGCGCGTCCATCCTCACCCTCTCGTCCGTTATGACATTGACCATCTTCATCCCCTCCTTTCCGCTAAGCCGTCTCCGGCCAGCTCCCTGACTTTGCGGGCGACCGCGTCTCCCATGTCGCTGGTCGTCGCGGTCCCTCCCATGTCCTTCGTCCTGACCTTCCCTTCCTTTATGACCTGCTCCATCGCCCTGACTATCAGGCTGCCGGACTTCTCTCTACCAATCTCGTTTAGCATGAGCGCCCCCGCCCAGATGGCCGCAAGAGGGTTGGCGGTATTCGTGCCCTTGTATTTCGGCGCGCTGCCGTGGATCGGCTCGAACATCGAGACCCCTTCCGGGTTTATGTTCGCGCCCGGAGCGAATCCCAGGCCTCCCTGTATCATCGCGCCCAGGTCGGTGATTATGTCGCCGAACATGTTCGGCGTGGCAACGACCCTGAACCACTCGGGATTCTTCACGAACCACATGGTTATCGCGTCCACGAACATGAATTCGTATTTTATGCCGGGATAGGCGGAAGCAACGCTCTCCACCGCTTCCCTCCAGAGGCCGTATATGTCGCTCAGCACATTGGCCTTGTCGACGACATGGAGCGTCCCGGCCTTCTGTTTTTTCGCAAGCTCGAAGGCGTACTTTATCACCCTCTCCGCGCCCTTCCTGCTTATGACCCCTATCTGGTATGCGATTTCCGAGCCTTCGGTCTCAATATCGAGGCCGAATTTCACGTTATAAAGGGACCTTATGATCTCCATCTCCTGCCGGGTCTTTCCCACGTTCGCCCTGTTGCCCGTCCCCACGTAGAAGTCCTCGGTGTTCTCCCTGACCACCGTGAAATCGATGTCCTTCGTCGTCTTGTCTCTCAGCGGGCACCACACGCCCTCGAGAAGCCTGACGGGCCTGAGGTTGACGTATTGGTCGAAGTAAAAACGGAGGGCAAGCAGAATCCCCTTCTCCAGTATGCCCGGCTTCACCCTCGGGTCCCCGAGCGCGCCGAGATAAATCGCATCGCATTTCTTTTTGATCTCTTTCAGCGTGTCCTCGGTTATCAGTTCCCCTGTCTTGAGATACTTGTCCGCGCCGTTGTCATACGCAACGTAATCGGCCTTGAAGCCCTGGACTTCCGCAGCCGCATCGATTACCTTCACGCCTTCCCTTATTATTTCGGGTCCTATGCCATCTCCTGAAATGAGCGCTATCTTGCATTTCATTTCCTTCGGGCCTCCTTCCGGCCGTCTGCCGCGCCTGCCGCATCCAGCGTCTTTTTCACGTACCGCAGCAGCCCGCCGGCGTTGAGTATATCCACCGCGAAACCGGGCAGCGGCCTGGCGGCGTACTCTTCTTTTCTGGTCAGGTTTCTTATCTTGCCGCTGCTGGCGTCTATTTCTATTTCATCTCCTGTCCTTATCTTCCTGCCGGCTCCCTGGCACGCAACAGGAAGCAGGCCGTAGTTCACGCAGTTCCTGAAGAATATCCTCGCGAAAGAATCGGCTATGACCGCCCTTATTCCGTTCCCGGCAAGGCACCAGACGGCATGCTCGCGGCTTGAGCCGCAGCCGAAGTTCTTGCCGCCCACCACTATCCTTATCCCCATTTTCTTTGCTTTTTCGGGGAAGCGCGGGTCGATGAATTCCATCGCATGCTGCGCAAGCTCCTTCGGGTCGTGGGTATTGAGATACTTTGCCGGGATGATCATGTCGGTATCGACGTCGTCCCTGCCGCACACGTAAGCCTTTCCCTTGATCTTTTTTTCCATCATGATCACTTCGCTTGCATTCACAAGTACTTTCTAGGATCGACTATCTCGCCAGCGACGGCCGAAGCCGCGACGGTCGCAGGGCTCGCTATGTAGACCTTCGACTTCGGCGAGCCCATCCTGCCCGTGAAGTTGCGGTTCGTGGAGGCTATCGCCACTTCCCCCGCCGCGAGAACGCCCATGTGCCCGCCCAGGCATGGCCCGCAGGTCGGAGCGGAAACGGCCGCTCCCGCTTCCGTGAATATGTCAAGCAGTCCTTCCCTGTTCGCCTGCTTCCATATCTCCGTGGTCGCTGGTATGACTATCATCCGCACGTATTCCGCCACTTTCCGGCCTTTCATTATCCTCGCCGCCTCCCTGAGGTCGCGAAGCCTGCCATTCGTACATGAACCGATTACCGCCTGGTCTATCTTTATTCCTTTCAATGTTCTGGCCTGCCTGCCGTTCGAAGGAAGAGGGGGAACGCCGACCATCGGCTCGAGACGGCTTACATCGAAATTGAAAGTTTCCGAATATTTCGCGTCCGGGTCGGACCTGAGCACGTCGAATTTCCTGTCCGTTCTCTTGCTTAGATAGTCCAGGAGTTTCCTGTCCGGATTGATTATGCCGAGAGTCGCGCCGGCCTCGACGGCCATGTTGGTGAGAGTGACACGATCCTCGACTTCCATCGCGTCTATGACAGGGCCATGAAATTCAATCACCTTGTCATTTGCTCCCGAAACGCCGAGCCTGGACAAAACATGAAGTATCACGTCCTTCGAATAAACGCCTTTCTGCAGTTTCCCGTTTATCACGACCTTGATTGTTTCCGGAACCTCCAGCCACACCTTGCCCGTCGCGATCGCCGCGGCGAGCTCGGTGCTCCCGACTCCCCAGCCGAACGCTCCAGCCACGCCATGGGTGCAGGTGTGCGAATCGCCGCAGACCACCACCATTCCGGGCCCCACATGCCCCTGCTCCAGGAGCATGGTATGGCAGATGCCGTGCCTGCCTATCTCGTAATAATTCTTTATCCCGTGCCTCTTCACCCAGTCGCGAAGGCGCTTGGCGAGTTCCGCGCTTTTCTCGTCCTTGTTCGGGACGAAATGGTCCGGCGTCACGACTATCCTGTCCGGGTCGAACACCCTGTCCGCGCCGAGCCTTTCCAGCTCGCTTATGGCGGGCGGGGTCGTGACCTCGTGCGCAAGTATCACGTCCACCTTCACGCTGACAAGCTCGCCCGGGACGACCTTTTCTTTCCCGCAGTGCCTGGCGAGTATTTTCTCGGCGATAGTCATTCCTGTCATACCAATTCATTCACTCCTTCTTGTTTTGCCGTTTTGCCGTTTTTGTCCTCCAGCGATCTCGAGCCTCTGGATATCGCAGTAACGCCGCTCCTGCTTACTTCCTTTATCCCGAATTTGCCGACCAGCCCGATGAACGAGTCAATTTTCGCTGGTTCGCCCACTATCTGGAATATGACCGAAGCCGGGGTTATGTCGGCTATCTTCACCTTGTATATCTCGGCGTATTTCAGCAGTTCGGCCTTTTCATTCTCGTTCTTCGTGCACACCTTTAGCAGGCAGAGCTCGGAAACGACGGCCTCCTCCTGCCTGAGCTCCGAGACCTTCAGGACGTCGACCAGCTTGTTGACCTGCTTCTCGGCCTGCTCCATCACCCTGTCGTCCCCGTTTATCGTGAGCACGATCCTCGAAACTCCCGGCCTCATGGTCTTCCCGACCGTTATGGTATCGATGTTGAACCCGCGCCTCGCGAACATCCCGGCTATCCTTGTCAATACGCGAGGCTGATCCTCAACCAGCATCCCTATTATATGTTTTTTCGCCATCAGGACACCTGAATCATAAAGGCTAAAAGAACCTGCCCGGCGCCTTCATGCAGCCGCCGAACGCGTCTTTTATGTTGCCCGCCGGCGGCAGCATGGGAAGTATGTTCGACTCCGGGTCCAGCTCTATGTTTACTACGAATGTTTCCCTGCTTTTTATCTGCTCTTTCAGCGCGCCGGCTATCTCGCCGGGCCTTGTCACATTCGCTCCCCTCAGGCCATACGCTTCCGCTATCTTGACGAAATCCGGGTTCTTGCCGAGACTGACCTGCGAATACCTTTTGTTGAAGTATATTTCCAGCCACTGCCTGACCATGCCGAGATAATGGTTGGACATTATTACGGGGTTTATTTTTATCCCTTCCGCCGCGCACGTCCCGAGCTCCTGGATGGTCATCTGGAAGCTTCCGTCGCCATCGACGTCGAAAACTTCTGCGTCCGGCCTGGCGACCTTCGCCCCCATCGCTGCAGGAAGGCCGAAGCCCATCGTCCCTGCGCCTCCGCTGGATATGAAGGTCCGCGGATGGCGGACTCTCATGAAATGGGCGCAGAACATCTGGTGCTGGCCCACGCCCGTGCAGACTATGTCACTCTCTTTCAGCGCTTTCATGAGCTCTCCCACTACGCGTATCGGGCTTACCGGCACGCAGTCCCTGTCGAGATTGCAGAAGCACAATTCCCTGAGCTCGCTTATGCGCTTCTCCCATTCCGTGTTCTTTCCCTTTTTTGCCATGCCCCTTATCGCTTTTGTCAGGTCCGAAATGGCGAGCTTCGCGTCCCCGACTATCGGCAGGTCGGGCTTCACGTTCTTACCTATCTCCGCCGGGTCTATGTCTATCTGTATCACCCTGCAGTTCTCGGCGAAGGTGCGCAGGCTGCCCGTGACCCTGTCTATGAGCCTGCATCCTATCACTATCATCAGGTCGCAGTTTATGACCGCGTAATTCGCGATTTTCCTGCCGTGCATTCCTGCAACCCCGATCGAGAGCGGGTCGTACTCATCGAAAGCGCCTTTCCCCATGAGCGTAGTCGCCACAGGCGCCTGCACCAGGTGGACAAGCTCTTTCAGCTCCCTGGAGGCGTTCGCGCTTATGACGCCGCCGCCTATCAGGAAAAGCGGCCTCTCCGCGTTGATTATCAATTCCGCGGCTCTTTTTATCTGGTTCGGATGAGGGCGTACGTTCGGCCTGAAGGATTCGATGCGCACCTCCTTCGGAATCGCCTTCGTCACGTTCCCCGACTGCACGTCGCTGGGCAGGTCTATGTAAACCGGGCCAGGCCTCCCCTCGCTCGCTAACTTGTACGCCTTCATGAGAACCGGCGCGATCTCATCAGGGCTCCTCGGCTGGAAGCTGTGCTTGGTTATGGGCAGCGTTATCCCCATCATGTCCGTTTCCTGGAACGCGTCATTCCCTATCAGGGAAACCTTTACCTGTCCGCCCATTGCGATGAGCGGCGAGGAGTCCATGTACGCAGTCATTATCCCGGTGACCAGGTTGCTCGCGCCGGGGCCGGAGGTCGCTATGCAGACGCCCGGCCTTCCGAGCACCCTCCCGAAAGCGTCGGCCGCGTGCGCGGCGCCCTGCTCGTGCCTGACGAGCAGGTTCTTTATCCTCCCCTCGTACTCAAGGAACGCGTCGAACAGCGGTATCACGCTGCCCCCGGGGTAGCCGAACGTGACTTTCGTCCCGTGCTTCAGCATCGTCTCTATCAGCGCGTCAGTCCCTTTCATGTTTTCCGCTCCCGTTTTTTCCCGCTCTGTTTTTGTGTTTTCTGTCCCTGAAATTGAGGGCCTTGTTCGCGCCCTTGATTATCGCTATCGCGCTTGCCCTCACTATGTCCTCGTTGACCGCCTCCGCGGAGAACATGTTATGCTTGTCGTCCTCGAGCTTTATGGAAACGTCCGCCAGCGCGTTCGTCCCGCCCGTGATCGCCCTGAGGTTGAACTCGACCAGGCGCAGCGAAGGGTCTATGACGCTCTGGATGGCGTGGCTCAGGGCGTCGACCGAGCCAACGCCGGTCCCGGTTCCCGTCTTGAGCTTCCCGTCGATGAAAAGCCTGACGGAAGCGGTCGGCGTGATCCTGTTGCCCGTCGTGACCATGAACTCCTTCATCTTTATGACCTGCTCCTTTTCCGAGAGCTGGTGGATGACATCGTTCGCGATTGCTATCACGTCGTCCTTCTCGACCTGCTTCTGCTTGTCCGCCAGCTGCTTTATTTTGGCGGTTATCCTGCCCATCTGCTCCTTTGTCGGCTCATAGCCTTGACCCTTCAGCAGGGCGCTTACGGCGTGCCTGCCCGAATGCTTGCCTATCACCAGCTTATCGCCGGTCCATCCGACCATGGAAGGGGTCATTATTTCGTATGTCTTCCTGCTGCAGAGCATGCCGTGCTGGTGGACTCCGGCCTCGTGGGCGAACGCGTTCCGGCCGACGACTGCCTTGTTCTTCTGGATTTCCATGCCGGTCAGCTTGGAGACGAGCCTGCTCGTCCTGCATATCTCGCCGGTTTTCACCCCGACGCCAACGTTAAAAAAATCCTTCCTCGTGACGAGGTTCATCACCACTTCCTCGGTCGAGGCGTTCCCCGCTCTCTCGCCTATGCCGTTCATGCAGCATTCGACCTGGGTCGCGCCGTTCTTCACCGCGGCCAGCGAATTGGCGACCGCGTTCCCCAGATCGTTGTGGCAGTGGACGCTTATGGTCACGCTCCTCGCTTCAGGCACACGCTCCAGAAGCCTGCGTATCCTTTCGCCGAATTCCCCGGGCTCGGCGTAGCCGACTGTGTCCGGTATGTTGATCACCGTCGCTCCAGCCCTTATCGCAGCCCTCACGACATCGCAGAGATAATCGAAACCCGTCCTGGTCGCGTCCTCGGGCGAGAACTCGACGTCATCGCAATATTTCCTCGCCCTCTTCACCGCCCTCACGGCCATCGCGATGACCTCCTCCCCGCTTTTCTTCAGCTTTTTCTCGAGGTGGACGGGCGATGTCGCGATAAATGTATGGATTCTCGGCTTCCCCGCGTATTTCACGGCCTGCCAGCACCTGTCTATGTCGGTGTCGGTCGTCCTCGCCAGGCCGCATATGACAGGGCCTTTCACGGCTTTCGCGATCATCCTGACGGCCTCGAAATCCCCGTCCGAAGCCGCCGGGAAGCCCGCTTCTATGACGTCGACGCCCAGCCTCGCCAGCTGCTTCGCTATGATCAGCTTCTCCCTAGCCGTGAGCGACGCGCCCGGACTCTGCTCTCCGTCCCTGAGGGTCGTGTCGAATATCATTATCCTTTTTCTTTTTCTGCCGGTTTCCTTTCCTGCCGTCTTTCTTGCCATGTATCCGTCTCCAGATTCTTTTTGCCCCTCTCGTTTCCCCGGGGCTAGAACTCGAACAAAAGCGGAATTCTAGCCCGGAAAACCAAGGCTAGACTCACAGGATGAGCAGTACGACAAGGAGCAAAAGACTTGCGGCTGGGAAAGCCGAATTCGTCAAAACTGACACGTCTTTCCGGGCCATGTTATCAATTTGTGTAAATTGGATATATAAATCTATTATAAAATCGGAGCCGCAAAGCGGATCTAAATGGGAACAGCACGTATTTAAAAAAATTGATGACTTAGTTAGCATATGAGCAAACCAATATTAAGCTACGTTCAATACTCGTTTGGAGGACTATGCGCATCGGGTTCAGTCATGGAATTCGTCACGAGACCGCTGGCACGGAGCGGGTTTAAATTTCAGCCGGATTCTGAAACTTTGGAGCTTTACAGGAGCACTTACAACTATCCGCATATAATAGGATGTGTCTCACCGATAAATCAAAGAGGTGTAATCAGGCCGACTTCTGCTTATTTTTCAAATAGAACAGAAGAAATACGCCCAAGAACAAAACAACGGTGGTTAAATTTTTTATCTACTGGGGGAACCTTACGGCCGGAATCGCCGTTCCCTCTTCCGGACGACTGGAAAGAGCATGGAGGAAAATCATTCGCAAGATTGATGGAAACATACTTGGGAGCAAATCCCGACCCTTGTCCGAGGCTGGCCGTGCTGAGCGCGGATCAGAAGCATATGGATCCTGTCCTGAAAGCCTTCCTGTCGATCGCAACGGATCTGTCAGAACCGGTCGAGATAAAGCCGAAAAGGGCGGGTCAGGGTGAAACTGGAGTTTTTCTGGAATTTTGACATCAGCCATTGCGGCCTTTCGTATCCGCACTCATTGGCACAGTGCTCTTCAGCAGGTAATAATTGTACCCTTTCACGAGCGCGCTCCTGCTTGCTTTCGCTTTTATTATGTCGTCAGGGCGCCGGAGTCATCGTCCTATTTATCTTTGGTAATTCCCCTCCTCCACATTTGCCAAATGACGTAAAAAGGTGAAAAGATGAAAAAAGGCTTTATGAAACTTTATAAATCCTGTATTGCCAAATTATATCAAAAGGTGAAAAAGGTGGGGGAATGGACAGATACCTGAAGGAATTCATGGGAAGGAAACTGGGAAAATGGAGGGGCAGCCTGGTGAAGGTAAATTTCATCGGGCACCGGAACGCGAAGGAATACATGAACAGGCTGGCGGGTGAAGGGAAAATAGAGAGGGCTGCGTGGGGATGGTATTACGTTCCTGGCAAAGCCGCGGATGTCCTGGATTTCCTGAGAAATGACAGGAATTTCAAGGTTCTGGTGGCGCAGACCGCGGCCTCGTTCTGGAACGGCGATTTCGTCCACAGGAACGTATATTCAATTGCGGTCGAGGACGGTTCTTACAAGAAGGCCATGGAGGCGTTCGCAGCGAAAAGGGGATGGAATTTCATGATACAGGTAAACAGAAACGCCAGAAGGGATATAGGCTTCACCAGAAAGAACGGTCTGAACGTGGAGAAGCCGGCGGAATCAGCCGCAGAATGCATGCGGAACTGGGCGTTCACGGACGCGTTTTCCGTGATATTGTCAAGCAGGGCCGCAAGGGCCGGGATTAAGGAATTCTACTGGAAAAGGGTGTCCGGAACGAACGTCAGGGTCGGCCAGGCGGTGAATTACGGCCTGAAGCATGGCGGAAACGCGAAAATGCCGGAAATAATGAAGGAAGAGATAGAAGAGTCTATGGAAAGGGTGATGGAGCTTGCCTAGGCGCGCGAAACATATGGACGTCATGTCGGAAAGGGAGCTGGAAATAGGGAAAATCATCAGATATCTTTCATCCAAAACCGGCGGCTTCGAAGACCCGAAGCTCGTCCTTATAGGCGGCTATGCCCTGCGGCATTACGTTCCGTTCAGCAGATACAGCAGGGACTGCGATTTTGCCCTGAAGCAGGGCATTGAAAGAATAAAAGGCATGAAGCCGGCGAACATGACCCAGGAGATATTCGAAAGAAAGGATTCCTCGGCCTTCATGCGATGGGTGAAGATAACGGAAATAGGGGGAAAGAAGGTCAAAACGGGCGTGGACTTCATGGAAGCCGGCATAACGGGGAGGGAAAACGAATTCTTTGGAATAGACGGAAAATTCCTCGAAAGCGCAAAAAAGGTGACCCTTCATATAGGGACGGACTGCGAGGTCTTCGTTCCGGCCTATGCAGATATGTTCCTGCTCAAGGTCATGTCAGCCCGGCGAAGCGACATAAGGGACATAGCAGCCATGGTGTGGAAGAACGGCATTCCCGGAAACATCATGGAAAGGGCGAAAGAAGCAACCCGCGAAGGGATTGTCAGAAGCAAGCTGGAAAACCAGATAATACCGGAGATATCGGACAGGCTTTTCATGCATTCTTTCAGAGGCACTTTCGTCATAGAGAGCTTCGGGGAAAAGGAGCTGAGAGACGTCATCCGCAAACTCAAGGCCGTAATCTGAAATGGAATACGTGCCTTCAGGAAAACACAGTTTTTGTTGAGAATTCGTCAGTCAGCCCTGTACGCATTAGAATTCTTCAGCAAATAATACTTATACCCTTTCACGAGCGCGCTCTCGCTCGCCTTTATTATGTCGTCCGAGATGTCGGACGTCGACCACGACTCTCCGTCCGCCCTGAACTCTATGAACACCTCGACTTTCGCCGCGGTCGCCTTCTCCTGGTTGATTATCCTTACCCTGTAATTGGAAAGATGGACTTTCTTCATTTCGTAAAACTTTTCCAGCGCCTTCCTCAGCGCCATGTCGAGCGAGTGGACCGGCCCCACGCCTTCGGCAATCTCGTGCAGGGTCTCGCCGCCTACCTTCACTTTTATCTCGGTCTTCGAGTTCCCCGCGGACCTGACCTCTGTTTCGTACTCGATCAGCTCGAACGGAGGCTTCTTGTTTCCCAGTTTTTTTGCCAGAAGCAGGAAGAGCTCGGCGTCGGTGAATTTCTGCTTCGCCTTCATGTTTTCCATGAGCTCCAATACGGCCGGGTCGTCCTTCCCGAGCCTGTAGCCATGCCGTTTCGCCGATTCGACTATCGCAGACCTTCCGGCCTGCTCGGAAAGAACGAAGAACCGCTTGTTCCCGACGGTTTCAGGGTCAACGTGCTCGTACGATTTCGGGTTCTTTATCATGGCGTCTATGTGAATCCCTCCTTTATGGCTGAACGCGCTTTCGCCCACGAACGGCTTGTTCTTCGGCAGACCGATTCCCGTCAGCCTCTGCACGTAAGTCGAGAATTCCGACAATATGCCAAGATCGACGCCGACGTCCATGCCCATTTTGACGGAAACGACCGGCAGGAACTCGCACCAGTCGAGATTCCCGCACCTTTCCCCGAGGCCGTTCATGGTCCCCTGTATATGGGCCGCGCCGTTCTTCAGCGCTATCAGGCTGTTTATCAGGGCGAAGCCGCTGTCGTTGTGCGCGTGCATGCCTAAAGGCTTCTTTATTTTCCCGGCAACCTCCCTGGTTATGGCGTCGACCTCCCACGGCATGGTCCCGCCGTTCGTGTCGCAGAGGACGATGGCGTCCGCCTTCGAGGCAGCGGTCAATGTCGCGAATGCGTAATCCGGCGCGGACTTGTAGCCGTCGAAGAAATGCTCTGCGTCGTAAAAAACCGTGAAGCCTTTCGCCTTCAGGTAATCCACGGTCCCGGAAATCATCCTCAGGTTTTCCTCCAGCGAAACTTTAAGGACTTCCCTTGCGTGGAGGTCCCAGGACTTGCCGAAGACCGTCAGCACCCCGGCTTTCGTGCCGGCGAGCTCTTTTATCTTCCTGTCCTTCGCCGGCGACGCGGATGTCATCCCGAAAGCAGCTATCTTCGGCCCGAAGCCCATCTTCCTGGCTTCCGAGAACAGCTTCATGTCCCTCGGATTCGAAGAAGGGAATCCGGCCTCTATGACGTCGAAACCGCAGCCGGAAAGCCTCTTTATCATTTCCAGCTTGTCTTCCAGGCTGAAAGTCACGCCGTCCGTCTGGGCGCCGTCCCTGAGAGTCGTGTCGTAAAGAACAAGATTCTTCATTTTCATGTTTCTCATGTTTCCGAGGCCCTTGAAATCTGAAAGAAGTTCACTCCATGATCCGAAATTCACCCTTCATATAGAGCCCTCCGATACGATATGACTTTATTTATGGGATATGGGTATTTAAGCATTCCCTTTTGGCGGACTTGCCGTCTACGCGGACTGCCGACTGCTTGACTCCTATTCTTTGGGAGTTTGGTGATATTTTTAACCCTTGGGGTCTGTCGTTGCTTTTCTGTTTGGTGAGATATTTATACTCATTCTATAATTACATGGTTGGTTGACTCGGGTGTTGTCCATATGTGGAATACAAAAGGAGATGCGGATCTTTATCACCTCTTTTATAAACTAGAGGGCCATCATATGTATGGAATACCCATATTACAAAATCGTCTGTATCCATTCCATGTAATTCTACTCTACTAAATCTTGTTACCTTGTCCACAGTTCTACTTCCAAGATGAAACCTTAGATCTATATCAGAATAAGGAGTCAAGATAAGGCCCTCTGGATATGCTGAACTATTATCAATTCGTACAAAATGATATTTTTGGTCGGTGCCCTTTGGTATCCATACACCTTCTTTTCCTAAAACAAATCGTTTTCCAATTTTTCCCAAAACGCCAGAATTATTTAAAACTCCAGTTAAAATCTGGTCTCTATAAGGATTTAAACTTGTTCCAGAAAGTTCTTCGAATAAGCGTTTATCTTGCTCTTTCAACCACAAATTTATCATGTTACTCCTTATCAATATTAAATTTATAAATCTTCGATGCATGCTTGTCCCTAATTTTCATACCGACTCGTTAAAGTTTCATTTCATTCTAGCAAAAGTTATCTGATCTCGCGCATACTCAGCAAGATAAAAACCAAGCCTTTCCTTTCTTCCCGCACAGAGAACCGTGCGAAATCTTTTATATTTTCCGGCGCATTCTAAATTGAATGGCAAAGGAAGGGAGCGCACAGAAGTGTCATGTCTCAAAAGGCGCACGGCCAATTCTTATCGGAGGGCTCGATGCCGGCCATCACACGTCCGTCGCGCTTCTCGACCTCGGCGGGAATATCGTTTATCTCGATACGTTCATACACCCGCAGAATTCACAGATTCTCGAAAACATAACGGAAGCTGGAAACGTAGCCGTGCTTTCGACTGACCGAGCGAGGCCGCCATCCCAGGCAAGAAAAATTGCAGCTTCCATATCTGCGAAACTCGTCCTGCCCGCCAAGAACATGACCAAGAAGAAGAAGCGCATTCTGGTAGAGGATTACATTGAAGAGCGGAAAGACTCACCCAACCTGCCTAAGAGGCGGCTCAACGACCATGAGAGAGCCGCTCTCGCCTCCGCGATTTTCGCCTACAGGAGGTTCAGGCCAGGCTTCAAGAAGCTGGAGGACAGGGTGGAGAAGGAAAACGAGGCGAATCTGGAGAAAATGAGGAGCCAGCTATTCCTGATGATGATAAGGGACATATGACAGGTGCGAAGATGGAATTTGACTTCGGGAGCGAGTACTCGTTCAGGTCGGATTACCATACGAAAAGCGAATACGGATAACGCCCGTTTAACGGAATCGCCCGCGAACAGGCCGGACCGGGTTTTTATAAATCTTGCCAATAACTCATGGTATGGAAATTCGGACAGAAAACCCCGAGGGCATAAAGAGTTTATTGAAAAGGGCCGGGTTTGAATTCGTTGGCGCAAGTTTGCCCCCTTCCCAGAGAACGGGGCATTTTTATGCCGGCGATAGAATTTATCCCGTTGCCTTTATGAGCGGCAGGACGTTCAAGACGGTCAATGAAGAGCAACCTGGATATCCTGAACTCCATAAACGCATCGAAGAGGCCTTGGACGCGGAAGCCGGCGATAAAGCCAGGTAGACATTCCATTTCCGGGGAACGTCATTTCCCGGGAAAGTTCATTTCTCGAGCACCAGCATGCTCTCCCTGAGCGGGCCGACCTTCTCGACCCGGTTGCGCATGCACCATCTCTTGTTGAGGACGAGAATGTTTTTGACCGTGAAGCCTGCCTTTTCCGCGAGTTGTGCAAGAAGCGAATCGCTCTCCACCACGCGGTCGGGGAAGCAGCCGTTGCCGACGACCAGCGCAAGCTTCGCTCCCGGCCTGCAGACGCGGTAAAGCTCGCCGATCACGCGCTTCATGTCGTGGAAGTAGGCATTCGCAGATTCTGGAATATCGGGGAAGATGAATTCTGGCCCGGCTTTCGAGCCGATATAGGAGCGAAGGCCATGCTCTTTCGGGTCGCGGCCACCGAAGAAAAGGAACTCCTCGACCCTGTAGATTTTCGTGTATTCTATCTTGTTGAGATAGGGAGGCGAGGTGATGACGCAGTCGATGGTTCCGTCCTCCAGGCGGATCATCCTCGCGTCGCCTTCGGCGATGATGGTCTTGCATTTTTTGGCCTTGAATTTCTTGACATCGTGAATCATCCTCTTCATGCGCGCGAAGTAGAACTTGCGGAACGGCGGGACGGGATGCTTCCTCATCTTCACGATGCTGCCGTCCTTGAACATGTAGGAGCAGCAGTCCGCGGCCGTTATCAGGCCGAGCCTGAAGAAATGTCGGGTCTCCGCATCCTGTATCTTGTTCAGTTCCTTGCCGAAGAAGATGATATCATCGAGCGTGTGCGGGTTGAAGAAGCACGAGATCTCGCCGGGAATCCACGACTTGTCCTGCGGCTCGAAATGCGCCTCGCGGAGCGAAGCGAGCGTCGCCTTCAGTCCCGCCGGCTTGTAAGTCCTGCACTTGACCCTCGCGGCGAAGAGCGCGAGCGGCGAGACGTCGAAGCCCACGGAGTTTATGCCGAGCTCCATACAAGCGAGGTTCGTCGTCCCCACGCCGCAGAACGGGTCGAGCACGAATCTCTTTTTGGCAGGCGATATCCTGAACATGTCGAGAACGTTAAGAACCAGATCGCGCGAAAAGCCTTCCTTGTAATAGAACCAGTTGTAGACGGGCATTCGCTTGTTGGGCACGAACGTCGCGTCCATGCCCCACTCGAGCTTATCCTGCGGTTTGTCCTGCGGTTTGGAAGTCATAAATCTATTCACTCTTTATTTTTTTCAGGAGATTTTTTAGTCTCTCCACGAATTCCGCTGATGTCTTCAATGTAGTTTCAGCTTCTGATTTTGATGCGAAAAAGTCTATGTCATATTGGCTGCTGTGCCTCAATTCCCTGTAATGGTCAAGAAGTTCTATCCATTTGCCTTCGAGCAGTCCTTTTTTGGCATACTTCTCTTCCAGATATCTGGCTATGCAATAATGGCTTTTTTCCCGTAAGCCGTCAATAAATAAAATAGATCTTGCCGAATGGAACATGGCAAGATACGAGGACAAGACGGATGAGTTGAAGGCATCATTTTCCAAATCCTTCCGTGCTTCGTCGAGCCATTTGTTCGCGGTTCTGATACTGCCTTCTGCTTTTTCTTTTGACGACGGAACGTTTCTCAGAAGACCTTCCCTTAAACAATCCGCAAAATCAAACCGCTTCAATGCCCTCACCATAAACTACTATAGAACCGAAAATTAAAGAATGATAAAAAACCACGTCATCCCTTTTCAGAAGCCGTATTTTTTCCCTTGTTAAATAAAGTGGTTTAACGTTCCCGAACGTTTTTTGCAGTTCGTTTGTCAACTTGGCGAGGCTTCCTTCTTCCGCATTTTCTACAAATATCCATAAGTCAATATCAGATTCGTCCGTATTCGTGCCTTTGGCAAAACTTCCATATAGCCCAGCGCTTAAGACAAATTTATGCTTTCTAAGCATGTTCGTGTCAAAAATATTAAGATTCAGCATGATTTTTATGGCTTTGGTACGGGTGTTATCCTGAACTACTAATTTCCCCTCGGATCTTTTCAGCACACCTTCCTTTATCAGGGTATGGAGATATTTTGATACCAAGCCTTTGCTCAGTTTAACATCCTTGGCGACTTTATTCACGCTGATATGTTCAGACTTGTAGATAACATGACTCAATATCTTTATCCTTTCTTTGGTCGAAAGGAGTTTTTCTATGTTCATAATACATGATTATATTGTTCACGATTTATAAACTTTTTGTTCACAAAATGAAAACCATGCCTCGCCAGAACCCCTCCTTATAATAGAACCAGTTGTAGACTGGCGAGCGTTTGTTCGGGACGAAGGTCGCGCCCATGCCCCATTCGGGCTTGTCCAGCATTTTGAATTTGAATGCCATTAATTTAATTATTTCCGGCGCTTAAAATAGGATACACCAAAAAATACACTTCGTCGAATATGGCCCTGCAATACGGCTTCTGCAAGCAAAGCAAAATGGAAAAATATTAAAAGCCGGCATTAATTAATATTATCAGGCATTATCAGGCTTATCAGGCTTGTAAAATCATGAGGGGTGGAAATATGTCATTGAAGGGTAAGGTTGCAATAGTCACGGGTTCCCGCAGGGGCATTGGTCACGGGATAGCTCTTGCCTTGGCAAGGGAAGGGTGCAATGTCGTCGTAAGCGACATCGACCAGAAAGACTGCGAACAGGTCGTGAAAGAGGTGGAAAAAGCAGGGGCCAAAGGGCTTGCCGTGAAATGCGACGTTTCAAACAAATCAGAAGTTGATGATTTGGTTGCAAAAACAATAAAAAAATTCGGGAGGCTGGACATCCTAGTGAACAATGCGGGCATTTTCCCCTTTGTCCCGTTCCTTGACATGAGCGAAGAAAACTGGGACAAGGTATTGAACGTTAATCTGAAGAGCGTTTTCCTGTGCTCGCAGGCCGCAGTTAAGGTCATGAAGCCGGGAAGCAAGATCGTCAGCATCGCTTCCATAGCCGCGTTCGTGGGATTCCAGGGGCTCGCCCATTACTGCGCATCGAAAGGCGGGGTGAGCGGCATGACAAGGGCGCTTGCCCTGGAGCTGGCATCCAAAAAGATAAACGTGAACGCCGTCGCGCCCGGCGCGATAGACACCCCGGGAGCAAGCCAGGGTTCGAATGAAGAGGTCAGAAACCAGACCATTGCGGCCATTCCCTGGAAAAGGATGGGCGTTCCCGAAGACATAGCGAACGCCGTCGTCTTCCTCGCGTCGGACAAAGCCGACTACATAACGGGCCAGACCATCATCGTCGACGGGGGATGGACGATACAATAATTTTCTAGAGGTTTTGGAACAACTATGTAGAATGACTATTTTGCAGCCTTTTCTCTGACGTACCCGTCAATCTTGGTATCCAATTGTTCTTCAAAAATTTCCTGACGCCTAAGCCATAGGATGCGGGCTTCTGATCTACCCCTCAAAATTTTTGTTTCAAAAATTCTTGTTCGGCCCAAGTATTCAAGAGGATTTTTATTTTGACCATTGGCATTTATTGTTAACGCAGTTGCATTTTACATTATATTTTTCAGCGCTGTAACAATCTCGCCATTCACAAGTTGTCAGTGCGTTTTCTTCTAATGCACTCTGGCAGACCTGACCTGAACAGCCACCTGTCTCACAGTCAGCATCACTACTGCAAGAGCCATATGTTGATGACCCACAAAATCCGCCGAATTGGAACCAAAGAAAAATACCTGCTATAATTACGATTAGTGTGATTATTATTCCATAAAATAAATAATTTTTATTTGTTTTTATCATAAATTTATGATAGATAGCAACATTAATAAAGTTTTTAATCCTTCAAAAAAAACAGGCTCGCAATTTTCCAAAAATTTGCTCCGCTACGCTTTGCAAAGTTCGGTTAATGCGATACGTTAAATAATCACTTTTTCCTCACATATTCGTCAATCGCCTTCGCCGCTTTCTTTCCTGCGCCCATGGCGAGTATGATCGTCGCAGCGCCGGTCGTTATGTCGCCGCCGGCGAAGACGCCGGGAAGCGAAGTCCTCCCGTCCTCGTCGGCTTCTATCGTCCCGTGTTCCGTCGTTTTTAAGCCTTTCGTCGCCCTGATGAGCAGCGGATTCGGACGCTGGCCTATCGCTATTATTACGGTATCGGCGTCTATGGTGAAATCAGAGCCTTCGACCGGGACAGGGCATCTCCTTCCGGACCTGTCAGGCTCGCCGAGCCTCATTTTTATGCATTCCATCTGCTTTACGCTGCCTTTCTCGTCGCCGATGAAGCGAACAGGCTGCGTAAGGAAGCGGAATTCGACGCCCTCCTCCTTCGCGTGCGCCATCTCATCGAGCCTCGCCGTCGATTCTTCTTCCGTCCTCCTGTAGGCGATGCAGGACTTTTCCGCGCCCAAACGAAGAGCGGTTCTCGCGCAGTCAACCGCCACGTTTCCCGCCCCTATCGTCACGGCTTTCTTTCCCACATTTATGGGCGTGTCGTATTCGGGGAACCTGTACGCCTTCATGAGGTTCACGCGGGTGAGGAATTCGTTCGCAGAATAAATGCCGTTCAGGTTCTCTCCGGGAATATCCAGCCATGCAGGAAGGCCTGCCCCCGTTCCTATGAATATGGCATCGAATTCTTTCTGCAGCTCGTCAATTGTTATGGTTTTTCCGACAACCACGTCATACTCTATATCCACGCCGAGGCTTTGTACGTATTGAATCTCGGACTTGATGACCTCATCCGGCAGCCTGAATTCAGGTATGCCGTATGTAAGAACCCCGCCGCTATCATGCAGCGCTTCGAAAATCGTGACCTTATGGCCCATTTTGGCGAGGTCGCCGGCGCACGTAAGGCTGGCCGGGCCAGAACCTATGACCGCTATTCTCTTGCATGTTGGCTTTGGAAGTTCAGCTGGTTTGAATCCCTTCTCCCTCTGGTGATCAGAAACGAACCTTTCAAGATGGCCTATCGCAAGGGGGTCCCCCATTTTCCCCAGCGTGCAGTTACCTTCGCATTGCTTCTCGTACGGGCAGACTCTTCCGGATATCGCAGGAAGGTTGTTCTTTTCCCTTATCTTTCTTATCGCCGCGTCAAAATTGCCTTCTTTTATGAGCCTGACAAAAGCGTGGATGTCTACGCTGACGGGGCAGCCGGTGACGCAGGGCTTGTTCACGCACTGCAGGCACCTTTTCGCCTCCTTGACGGCAATCCGCTCGTCGTACCCCAGAGCGACCTCCCTGAAATTTCGGATTCTCTCCTTGGGGTCCTGCTCGGGCATTTTATGCTTTCTGTTTTCCGCATTCACAGACATCGCCTCTCAATTTTACTGCCTTTTTCTCTTCCTCCAGGAACCTGTTGTTCCTGAGCATCATGTTGTCAAAATCGACGAGGTGCGCGTCGAACTCCGGGCCGTCCACGCACGCAAACCTGACCTTGCCGTCTACCGTCACCCTGCAGCAGCCGCACATGCCCGTGCCGTCAACCATTATAGTGTTCAGGCTCACGATGGTTTTTATGCCATGAGGCCTGGTCACATCGGAAACGGTCTTCATCATCACGGGCGGCCCTATCGCTATAACGCGGTCTATTTTCCTCCCCTCTTCAAGCATTCTTTGCAGGACGTCGCTGACGAAGCCCTTCTGCCCGTAGGAGCCGTCATCTATGGTCACGTACAGCTCATCGCTAACGCTTTTGATCTCTTCCTCGAAAACCAGCATGTCCTTGCTCCTCGCCCCTATGATACATATCACGCGATTTCCGGCCTTCCTCATCTCCCTCGCGATGGGGTATATGGGACCGGCGCCTATGCCTCCGCCCACGCAGACGACTGTCCCGAAATTTCCTATTTCTGTCGCGTTCCCCAGCGGGCCGACGAAGTTCAGTATGCTTTCTCCCTCCTTCATGCGGGAAAGCTCTCTGGTCGTCTTCCCGACCTCCTTGAAGAGTATGGTTATCGTTCCTTTTTCCCTGTCAAAATCGGCGACGCTCATGGGGATTCTCTCCCCCCTTTCGTTGATTCTCAGCATGATGAAATTCCCGGGCCTGATTTTTTTCGCCACGCCGGGGACTTCAATCTCCAGAAGATGCGTCTCCTCTGCGGATTTTTCGCTCCTGACAATCCTGTACATGCTACCATCCGTGAAATTGTTCCTTGAAATTGTTATATTTTCCTGGAAAATTTAAATACGTTGTTACACCCAGTATGGCTTTTTGAGCCATTTGAAAATAGAATAAACCGCCAGGTGGCCTTCCCCGATCGCCTCAGGAATCCTTTTCAGCCTGCCCGTCACGTCGCCGGCCGCATAGAACCCCTCGACATTCGTCCTCATCTCCTCGTCCACGTGTATCTTGTCTTCCTCTGTCTTGACTCCGAGGCCTTTCAGGAAGTCCAGGCTGAAAATGGATCCTATGCATACCACGATGTTGTCCACCCCCAGCACGATTTCCTTGCCGGTTTTGTTGCTCAGCACTTTTACCTTTTCCTTTCCGATTATCTCCTTCACCTCGGTGTCGAAAAGGACCTTGACGCTCGAACGCTTTATCTCTTCCTGGGTCTTGTTCATTGCCCTGAACTCGCCCTTCCTGTGGGCAAGCCATACCTTCGCGCCGGATTTGTCAAGTATGAGCGCTGATTCCAGGGCCGTGTCGCCGCCACCGACGACGAGGACGTTTTTCCCTCTGTAATGCTCCGGGTCGGCTATGGAGTACTGGATGTTCGGATTGTCCTCCCCCGGAATTCCCAGCTTCTTTGGCGTTCCGGACGTACCGGATGCGAACAGGACGGCTTTCGTTTCGTAAACCCCCTTGTCCGTCGTTACCTTGAACGTCCGCTTTTTTTCGTCCCTTTTTATCCCGGTCATCCTTTCGCCCTCATGTATTACCGCCCCTTCCTTCCTGACGTGGCTTGTCATCCTCTCCGCAACTCCCTTGCCACTCACGCCAAAGAAACCGATGAATGAATCGACCTCCTTCCAGGGATAGACGTGAACGGGAACCCCCCCGGCTTCGCCGGCCTCCAGAACAAGGTGGTTCAACCGCATGTAGCAGGCAGTCAGGGCGGCCGAGAGGCCGGCAGGGCCTGCCCCGACAATTATGAGGTCATAAGTCATAACCATATTTAATAAATAAATCTTGATTCTTATATAATTTCAAAATAAAACCGAATTTAACGGATTAATGAACCTATATTCTTCCCGGCTTCCTTCGCGCCTTTTTCTCACACTGCCCCTTTGCCTTTGCCTTTCCAGTATCCCTTTCTCCTGCTCCTCCACAGGATGTAGAAGCCAAGCAGCACTATGACGAAATAAGCCGCGGTTATGGTTGGGGACGGCGACGGCTTGTAAAAAATGAACAGCAGGCACGTCACGATGGCCGCGCCCAGTATCCACGAGACGAACGGCAGCCACGGCATCCATGATTTGATGCTCTTCTGCTTTATGCCGGCTTCGCCGGCCTTTTCATCCGCTTTTTTGCCAGCCTTCGTTTTCGCCTTTTTTTCAACTTTGTCAGCCATCACGATACCTTATTATTATTTGTATTGCGCATTTTAATACAATTTTTTGTACAAATTCGTACAATAACTGCTCAATCAACGTCTATCTGCGCCCGCTGCAGGCGGCCCGAATAATCGATGAAAACGGTCTTTATACCAGTGAATTCCTTTATCGCTTCCGTCCCTGCCTCCCTTCCGCCGTTCCCGGTGCCTTTGACTCCTCCGAAGGGCAGGTGGACTTCGGCTCCTATGGTCGGAGCGTTTATGTATACTATTCCAGACTCAGCAAGCCTCATCGCTTTCATGGCCTTGTTTATGTCCTTCGTGTAGATGGACCAGGAAAGGCCGTATTCGACCGAGTTCGCGATTCTCACCGCGTCTTCGAAATCCCTGGCCTCCATGATGCACACCACAGGACCGAAAATCTCCTCGCGCGCTATGGTCATGCCTGGCGTTACGCCTGTGAAGACGGTCGGTGCGATGAAAAATCCCTTTTTGTGTTCCGCGTCCTTCAACCTGTGCCCGCCGACAAGGAGCTTCGCCCCTTCCTTCCTTCCCTTGTCTATGTAACCGAGGATTTTCGTCATCTGGCCCGCATTGATTATCGGGCCCATGACCGCCCCTTTGCCGAGGCCGTTGCCCACCTTTATCCTGCGCACCCTTTTCAGGAACTTTTCGGTGAAGCGTTTCGCTACGTGTTTCTCGACTATTATCCTCGACGTCGCGGTGCAGCGCTGGCCTGACGTGCCGAAAGCGCCCCAGAGCGCGCCGTCGACCGCGAGGTCGATATCCGCGTCCTTCAGGACGATCTGCGGGTTCTTGCCGCCCATCTCGAGCTCGACCGAGTTAAGCTTCTTAGCACCCTCGACGTATAAATGCGTTCCAACATCGGTCGAGCCCGTGAACGAGATATGATCGATTCCCTTGTGTTTGGCCAGCGGCTCGCCGACCGCTGCCCCGGAGCCGGTGACCAGATTCAAAACGCCGGGCGGAATTCCGGCTTCGTTCAGAAGCCTGACAAGTTCTATGCCGCAGGCGGGCGCGTCGCTGGACGGCTTGAACACAAGCGTGTTACCGCAAACGAGCGCGGCAGGGATTTTCCATGCCGGTATCGCGATGGGGAAGTTCCACGGCGTTATCACTCCGACCACGCCTCTCGGCTCGCGGACGAACATGGCGAACTTGTCGGGAAGCTCGGATGTTGTCGTTTCACCGAGCAGCCGCCTTCCCTCCCCCGCAACATATTTAGTTATGTCAATCGCTTCCTGCACCTCGCCTCTCGCTTCTTCGAGGTTCTTGCCGTTCTCCTTCGTGAGCAAAACTGCGAGCTCCTCCTTCCTCTTCTCAAGAATGTGCGCGGCCATGAAAAGGATTTCGCCTTTCTCCGGTGGCGGAAAGGATTTCCACTTCCCGAATGCGGCCTTTGCGGCCTCGACCGCTGCGTTCACGTCCTTCCCGTTCCCGGCCTGGCAATGGAAAATGACCTGGCCTGTCGCCGGGTTTATCTTGCCGAAGGTCTTTCCAGAGGAAGACTTCACCCATTTGCCGTTTATGTAACTGAGATAAGTTTTGACCATACGACCACCACGCATCCCATAGTTTTCAAATTTTCAAAACTATACCTGAAAATAATTTGGTCTAGCAAATTAAAAAAGAAAATATTGGAAATCCGGAACTTGCCCGGAATTTCAGTACATCTTTATCCCAAGGTCTCTGGATAGCACCTTGTCTACTTTCTTCTTCTCCTCTACCTTGCTGCCTAGGATGTATGGAGAGCTGACGCCCGTTATAATGGTGATGACCTGCAGCTTGCCCTTGAACTCTGGCAGCACTCTCGCGCCCCACATGACCGTCGCTTCAGGATTCATCTTCTTCGAGACGGTCTCGCCGATGAGGCTGACTTCCTCGAGCGTCAGGTCGTCCCCGCCGATTATCTGTATCAGCGCGCCTGTCGCTCCCTCGTAATCGACGTCGAGCAGCGGATGCTTCAAAGCGAGGTCTATCGCCTCTTTCGCGCGGTTCTTGGTGTCGGATGTTCCAACGCCAATGGTCGCGACCCCTCCCGAGTGCATTATCGCTTTCACGTCGGCGTAGTCCAGATTGACAAGCGACGGCTGGGAAATCGTTTCCGTCACGCCCTTGATCATGGTCGCGATTAGATTGTCGGCGACCGCGAACGCATCGCCCAGAGGCTTGCTGCCCGCGAGTTCAAGAAGCTTCTGGTTCTCTATGACTATTACCGTGTCGCAAGCGTCGCGAAGGCGCAGGAGACCGTCCTCCGCTTTCCTTATGCGCGCGCCTTCCATCTTGAAGGGCAGCGTGACCGGCGCTATCACTATCGCGCCCATCTCCTTCGCTATCTGTGCTATAACGGGCGAAGCGCCTGTTCCGGTCCCGCCTCCGAGGCCGCAGGAGATGAAAAGCAGGTCGCAGCCTTTCAGCAAATTTTTAAGTTCTTCTTTTGATTCTTCAGCGGCCTTCCTGCCCATATCGGGATAACCGCCTGCCCCGAGACCTTTTGTCGTCTCCTTCCCTATGAGGATTTTCTTGTGGGCCCTCACCACGGAAAGGTGCTTCGCGTCGGTGTTGGCGGCGATCGTCACGGCGCCCTGTATGTTCATGTCCTTCAGCCTTGTTATGGTATTGCATCCCCCTCCCCCGCAGCCCAGGACCATAATCTGAGCCTGATACGCATCGAAACCAAAATTTTCGCTCGCTTCCGGACACATACTCACACCCCCAAATCACACCATCCGCTTATATCAAGAATCTCCTTGATAAATTCAATATACTATATTTATCTATTTGTGTATCTGCATATTTAAAAATATTTCTAGAATAGGCAGAAAAGTTTAAATAGCATGAAAGTATAAATTTACCATGCCCACAGAGGAAGAAAGGCAGGAAAAACAGGAAAGACCCGAAACCATAACGACGACGATCGAAGTGGACAAAGACCTTTTCCTCAAGTTCAAGGCTTTCTGCGTTTTGAACGAGATGACCATTTCCGGCGAAATAGAGAAACTTCTGAAAAAAAGGGTCGAGCAGATGGCCAGCAGGGGCGAGACGACGATTGTGACGAAGGAATAGGCTAGTTCTCAAAATCCTGAAAATCAAAATAATTTAAACCACCTCAACAGATTAGTTATACGATGGGCCGGTAGATCAGCGGTAGATCGCCACCTTGGCATGGTGGAGAAGCTATTGCTTCTGGAAACAGAAAACAATGGTTCCACAAGCCTCGGGTTCAAATCCCGACCGGTCCATTAAACCTTTTTACCCCAAAAGGTTCACGAAAAACCAGCAGCTAACGCTTGCATTTTTGATTTTGATAAATAATATTGCTAAAACTAAAGATATGCTGGCCGGGGCAAACTTGCTCCGTAAAATCAGCAGCACGAGCAACCAGAAGAGCCCTTCTTCGAGGATTTTGCCTTTGCCTTTCTCTTTGCCATAGAGAATTATTGTGCGGGAGCGCCTTAAATACCTTACGATTTTCTTGATTTTCTTGGATGTCAACTTCAACTCTGCCAGATGATGCTCCTGCCAAAGTCCAAAGCTGGTATGCGCAGAACTGGCTCCATTCACAGGCTCTTCGCTATAATCCGCCGCAAGGCATCGTCGATTTGTCTTTCCTGCCTGCTCGCGATTTCTTCAATTCGTCTTTCCCTATCGAGCATAATTTCTTTGGCAACTCCCTCGTATTCCGCAAGCATGTCCCTGCAGCTTACAAGAGAGTCTAACATAGGTATGATTCTATCGAGAAAACAATCCATAGAACCGGGCACAGAAATGGGCTGATCCGTCAAATGCTCACAAGGCAGACCAAGGAAAACAGGATGCGGCACGCTAACAATGAGACCTTTATATTCATGTTTTCGGCTTGCAGCATCAGCAAGCTCTCTGAACGCGGGCTCGGAAGTATATCTCAGGCCGGAGCCGTCGGGGAAAGGGGCTACCGCCCTTGCTCGTTTTATCTCCGACGTGTTGCTCCTCCGCTCATACCATTTTCTTTCGGGGAAATGCGCTGCCATACAAATTCCATTAGCATAGTTGTAAAGCGCATACTTTCCTTCATGCACCCTGAATCCATTTCCTGTACCCGCTGGTGTTTCTTGTATTTCAGGCTCACCATAGCCGCCGGTTCTGAGCGCCTGTTCGAAAAGCTGCCTATTCATAACAACATTCATAACAACTTGCTGGTAGTTAACTTTATAAATAAATATTACGACCGCGCTGTGATTCTAACCGCTTTTGCAGAATCAGCCCTGCTGGCCCGCTTTCGCGAACAAGGAGGTTATGGCTCTTATCAGATCGTTTATCATCTCCAGTATTTTCTCGAATATGTTCTTCTCGCGGAACTCGATGCTTCCTGAAACCTTGTAGGGATTGCCGGCGACGTCGGAACAGGCGATATCCAGCGTATAAGCCCCCGGCGCAAGCGGGAATTCCAGGTCCTTTTGGCCGGAAACCTCGTCTAGCTTCTGCTCCTGCCCCCCTACCGTGACCGTGACGTTTCTTATCTTCGAGCCGCTGACGCTGAGCCTCAGGACGGCTTTCCCGTCTGAATAATCCGTCTCGTAGCGTATGACCGGCTCATCGTAAACCTCGATGACCCTGGTTTCCGAAATGTTGATGCCGGCACCGGAAACCTCGAGCCTGAAGGTTTTCGGGCCAGGCGCCTTGAAGGAAACGGGAAGCGAAACCTGGAAATTCCTCTCCGGCATGCCCAGCATGAAACTCATCATGCTCTCCTCCCCCTCCACCATCATGTCGGCGCGAACGCTCACGGCCGGCGCGCCGCTGTTGACGACGTAAGCGGAGATGTTTATCGCTTCGCCCGTTTTGAGGTACTGCGGCGCCGTGAAATTCTGGATTGAAATCCTCATGTCCGATTCCACCGTGTACTCAAGCGGCACGACCTCGCCCTCCGAGGTGTAGACCACCACCTCGTTTTCCCCGAGCTCCGCCGGCCTGAAGGAAAACACGGTCTGGAAATCGCCGTTCACGTCCCATTCCTCTTTCTCGTTCCCGGCTATCACGCCCAGCCTGGCCGGGCCGTCCGTGCCCGCGAGGCTGATGTAAACTTTCTGCCCGCCGCCGATTTTCAGGGCCGAGGAGTAAAGCCTGGCTGAAAGCTTTTTCCCGCTCCTGGCGGCGTACTGCGTGTCTGCGGAGGCGTTGACTTCCTTCAGCGCGAGCGACCTGGAGTTCAGCGTGAGCGGGCAGGTGAAAACGTAATTCCTCGGCAGATCCGGGTTTACCTTTATCTTCCAGTAGATTTGCTCCTTAACCCCGGGCCTCAGGATGACATTTTTTTCCTTGTCTTCCACGTCAACGACTTTCTGCTCCCCCGCGCACGGCTCGAGCGTCAGCCTTCCCACTATGAATTCGCCGGGGACAAGGGAAAGCGATACCAGGCCTTCGTCGCCTTTCCTGAAATCGCCGCTCGAAATGTCCAGCTGGTAATTCTCCTCCTTTTCGACCTGCGAGGCGGAAAGCGTATAAAAGGTTGTGTTGTCCTCGAGGAACCCCGACCCGCCCTTAAGATCGTATCCGTAAGCAGTCACGCTGTTGCTGATCTTGTTGTCCGCATAACTCCCGAATTTGATATGCGTGGCGTCCATGAAGCCTATTTCCATCCACAGCGCGTCAACGGGAACCCATTCGCCGAGGTACGCTTCCGCATAGGCGTGCCTCTCCCATCCCATCTGCCCGTAGGCATAGGAGGAGACGAATTTCGCCGGTATGCCGACGGACCTCGCAAAGGCGATGAACAGGGTCGTGTATTCGGCGCACACGCCCCTTTTGGCATTGAGGACCGCCAGCGCATCGAGATTCCTGCCGTAATACGAAATGTCGTAAACGAGGTTGTCGTGGACCCACATGGCAAGCCTCGCCACCTTCTCGAAATCGTCTTTCGAGCCCTTCGTTATCTGCTCCGCGAGCTGGCGGATGGCGGGTTCGGAAGACTGCATGTTTTCGGTCGGCCTCAGATAAGCTTCCGCATCGTTCGGGATCGAATACGAAGAAGGAAGGTAAACAAGATGGCTGGCCCTCGACTTCAGGATGGTGGAGAAGTTGTATGCGAACGGGTTGGGGGGATTTGCCCTTTCTATGACCGCCACTTCCGTCCCGAACCCGTTCGTTGTTTTATTCACCTGCGTGCTCACGTCCTGCCTGCCGTCTTCCTGGGGGGTCTCGAGGCTGATGATGAATTTCGTCGGGCTCCCGTCTACCGCCACCGACCCGTACTGGACGATTTGTATGGTGAGCTCGTTCACCCCCGCGGGGTTCTGCAGCACCCTGTCCTCTATGCCAGCGGCATGGACGTGACCCGCAAAAACCAGGGGCAGCGCCAGAACCATGAAAAGAATCAAAAACCAGGCTTTCATTCGCCATCCCTTCTGCTGACCCAAATCTCCTCGAACATCTCCTCCTGCCTCGTCTTCACCTTTTTCTGGTGGTCGAGGTGGACGAGCGGGACGAAGTTGTCGACCACCTCTTCCCTCTTCCATTCCCCGACGAGTTTCGAGAATTCGACTTCCTTCTTCCTCACCTTCGAGAGGAGCGAGTTTATCCTCGCGTAAAGCATCCTTATCCTTTCGTTTATGTTGTCGCCGGTCACGTCGATGTCTTTCCTAAGCTTTTCCGACCTGAACACCCTCCTCTCGTGCGCTCTCAGCACCTTGCTGAGCGCCTTCACGAGCTCGGTCACCACGACACTGCGCACGGGTTCCCTGCGCGGCGGCATGGCCAAGGGGTTTATTTCAAAAGGCGCTTCAGCCGCCTCCGCCTGAATCAGCGCTTCCTGCATCTGCTGCTCCGCCTCGCCCGTCACCTGCTCCTTGAACTGGCGGAGGTAATCGGATTTCATCCTGAGGAGAATCGCGGCCACCATGACGTATTTTGCAGGCACGCGGAAATCGAGCTCCTTCATGGCGTTCAGATAGCGCAAGAAACCATTGGAGATTTTTGACAAATCGAGGTCCCACGGGTCGAGGCCCTCCCACGCGATGACCTCGTATATAATCTGCTCCCACGTGTATTCCGACTTTATGAATTCCAGAATCTTGTTCTCGTCCAGCATGCGGCATCAGCATTCGAAGCCCGCAAAGGCAAGCGCAAAGGCAGGCGCGGGCTCCTCATGTTTATTATTAATATTGCATCTGGTTTATTAAGGTTGGAATCGCGCTGCGTGTATTGGATTGCAAAGAATTCAGTCCTGCTGATAACCTCCGATGCCGGTTGTCCCTTCACAAGTTGTTCCCGTTTTAGCATCAGGAAGTCTTACAATTTCAACGATTCCGGGAATTTTTCTTAGCTCATCAATGACCGGATTTTCCGCGGGTTCGTCCAACGGCCGCATTGTCCTGTAAAACAAGTACTCCATGGAATCATCATCATGACCCACATCAGTACTAAATTTGTTGTTACGCAATATTTCCCTTACGCTCCTTATGACTTCCGCGCCTGTTTCTCCCCAGTCCCCTAACCTGAAGATGTACGAATATACTCTGGGTCTGTCTATTGAAGAAATGGGCGGCAAGGGAGGGAATGCGTCTTTGTACATTTTACCACATATTGTATTAATTGATAAAAGAAAGTTTTATTAAACAAGTGACCCATGGATTCAGGAATCGTTTTTCTTTATATTTTTCACGAGTTCCGGCATGGCCTTCCTCGACCTGAGAAAGAAATTGCATTGCGTATGGTTTCAATGAATCGCGGTTATACAAAAAGAAATTTACGCTGGATTTTTTAATTTTTTTCCCGCTAAATATAATTGGGTCACGCCTTTACCGTAGACAGCGGCGATATTATCTGGGCAGACGTACAAAGGATGTTCTTGTAATATTTGAAGACTAGGTTCAATCCCCGCACCCAATTTATGCTTGTCTGTAATCATCAAAATTTCAGGGGAGACATTTCTTACATTACCGTGTTGAAATTTTGGGCTTTCATCTAGAAGGTCAACGACACTTACGTATCTACCCCTTCCGTCGCCAAATTCATCCTGTTTCTGAAGCTCTTCTACTAATGAACCGGGCAGTGTCCGGCTTGGGTTAAATGACCCTTCAAATTGCGCATAAAATTCCGGCCCCATTCCTAACTCCGAATCCCTTATTGCTTCCATCCTTTCCAACATTTGTCTTAAACCAACGAATTTTGAATCGCCTGTCCCTGGCACGCATAATGGGGAATGGAATGGTGCTTCAAGTCTATAAACTAGATTTTTTGGCCTTGGCTGTCTTCCTGTAAAAACCCTATCAGGTATATCGGTTGAATCAGCCAAATCCGGGGAACAATATTCAAGTTTTACAATATAACGTCTCTTAATTGGAGGGTCTCTTCCGAATATGGCAAAACCCGGCATGCCATTTTTCGACCTGTAGCCTTCAAAAAACAAATAATGGACATCCGTGAGAGGGGGAAGAACTGCGCTTACCATCGGGACTAATGCTTTTGTGATTTTTTCCCCTACTATGAATCCTTCTTCAGGATGCTCGAATGATGCCTTTACTAGAGAAAATGCCGAATCAACACCTCTTTCTCTAATTTTTCCAACTTTCATGACATAAGTATAAATAGTTAACTTTATAAATGTTTGTTTATTAACCACTAGTTAGTGTTAACTTTTATCATTACCGATGATGGCCTTCCTCGACTTGAAGAAGAAATATCCCACCACCGCGAACGTTACGACGGGCGATAGCCATGCAGGAATGGGGAACCTGAAGCTGTTGAGCAGCATTATAATCCCGAGGAAGCATATCGAATACATCGCGCCGTTCTTCAGATAGGCGTATTTCTTTATCTTGTCGATGCCCTTCACCGTGAGCTGCCTGACCACGACCGCGCCGAGGCCGTTCCCTATGATTATCAGCGGGACGGAAAGCGTGAAGGCGAACGCTCCCAGCACGCCGTCTATGGAGAACGTCGCATCTATCACCTCGAGATAAAGCAGCTTGCTCACGTCCGAAAGGTTTTTGTCTTTAAGCTCCTTTTCCCTCTGCTCGGCGTTCTGCTTGAAGCCGTGCGTTATGAAGAAGGCCGTCGAGCCTACCACCGCGCCGAAGGCCATCATGGGATTTGCCTGGAGCGCGAACCAGACGATGACCGTGAGCAGGACGGAAACCACGGCGAAGAACCACGCGCCCTGCGACTGGATGAACCTCTCGCCCTTGAGACCGTAATTCTTCGGCTCCAGGAACAGCCAGTGGAAGAACAGGAAGATTAGGAAAACCCCTCCTCCGATGAGCAGAACGGGAGCGGAAGATTCTATGGCCGCCAGGACCATCGGATCCTCGCTGAACGTCGCCGTAAGCGCGCCGACAGGGCCGAGCGAGGGAGCGGAAGCCCATACGATAAGCCATGGAAGGATGCCCCTTACCAGGAATACGGCGATAAGAAGGCCCCATAGCAGGAACCATCTCCTGGCGCGGGCCTTCATGGTCGAGAGCACGCCGGCGTTGATTATGGCATTGTCTATGCCGCTTATGGCCTCGAACAGGCACAAGCCCGCCACGACGATTATTATCGTGAAGATGTCCATAGTATAACCCTATAGTTAACCCTAATGTTCTATTTCCATTTGATTCTATTGAATTTCCTATTGCCTATTGAATTTCCTATTGAAAAGCCGGTTTAATAAAATTATCTCGATGCTTATTCCTCTTCCAGCCTGAAGTCCCTGACGCCCTCAGTATTCTTTATTTCAGCGATTGTTGGATCAGTCACAAGATGGGGCGTTCTATAAAACCATTCATCCAAATTCCCTGGTTTGGCTAATAAAGTGCTTTGATATCCTCCCTCTTTCAATTTATTTTGGACATCCCGTATGGTTGAATGTGCTGCCGTCAATTCCAGGCTCAGGCAGTATTTAGGCATGCTATCAGCCGTTAATGGCAAACCAAGTTTTTTAAGGTTGGCGATGCCCGCATTGCTAAATGGAGTGTCGATAAAATCGCTGTTAAATAAGTGTTGACTATGGGATTTGTGCATTTACGGCTTTGTTTAAAATCTGGGAAGATGTGAAGGAAAAACCCGCCGTGTTCTATTGAATTCTTCTATAGGTGTAGGACTTCCACCTTGCATATCATCGTACACACCACACACATGTCCACTACGTTCTAATGTAGGCACGATACTATGCCATGGATCTGTGCCTCTTATATTGATTCTAACTCCTGGTTTCTTAAAAAAGCCTCTTTGACATGTTTGGGCAGTTAATTCTCCATGGTAATTAAATACATTATAATTAAATTCTGATACAGGTGAAGCTAACCTATTCAACAAAGACGGTTTCTCCACTCTATAAAGCTCTTTTTCAAGATATCCCTTTAATCTCCAAGACTCTAGCATCTTATCGCCTCTCTAATCACATATTATTACTACTATTTAGTAAATATGTATATAAAGATTTCGCTTCTGTAAAGTATAGTTCCTAACGCTACACATTTTTGCCGGAGGGCGGCGATGCCCGATGCCCTCAATGCCGGACTTAACGACGGCTGTTTCGCTCCCGGCCAAAAGCCGGAAAGCCGAAAGCCGAAGCCGGCCAAACGTATAAAAACTCTGGCAGCAAAGATTCAAGATAACATTTTGCTTATAAATGCTATCTAATCTTCATGGGTGTGTCGTTATGGCGAAGGCCAAAACCAATAAAAAGACAAAAAGTTTTGCGGCTGCGAAAGCGAAGGCGAAGGCAGGCACGGGAAAGCTCACGAAAGACGGGGTGCTGAAGGTCCTGAAAAACGTTCTCGACCCGGAGATAGGCCTGAACATCGTGGACCTCGGGTTCATCTACGGCGTGGACGTCAAGGGGAACAGCGTTAACGTGCGGATGACGCTCACCAACCCCGGCTGCCCGATGCACGCGATGTTCACCCACGAGGTCGAGGGCGCGCTGAAGACGGCGTTCGGAGACGTCAAAGTGAATGTGGAGCTGGTCTTCGACCCGCCATGGTCGCAGGAGAGGATGAGCAGGGATGCGAGAAAAAAGCTCGGCATTGAGTAAGAATGCCGAGAGCATAATTCTTGAAAGAACAAATGAAAGGCTCATTGACGTGGTCTACAGGGCCGACAATGCCGAGGATTACGCCAAAATCGCTAGGGAAAAGCTTGGCTTGTTCTACGAAAACCTCGTTTTTTCATCTCTCGACCTGGGCGTGAAAGGCGGGAAAGCCCTCGATTTAGGGACGCAGTTCGGCCTGTGCGCGATTTCGCTGGCGAAGCAGGATTACGATTTCGGGATAACCAGCTTCCAGGACGGCGTCAAGCTCGCGCGCATGTCGATGGGCTTCGCGGAGGAGGACATGGCCGACGACAGGATAAGATGGGTGACTGGAAAGCACGAGTCCCTTCCCTTCGGGAACGGCACTTTCGACCTCGTGATAAGCGGCTTTGACATGCACCACTGGGAAAACCCCGTCCAGGTCTTCAACGAAATAGGGAGGGTGCTGAAAGCAAACGGCGCCCTGCTGATAGCGGATTTCAGGAGGGACGCGTTCAGCCCCGTGATGCCGCTGCTAAAAGCCGTTTCCTATCTCGAAAAGAAGAATAAGATTTACGAGGAGATGCGCCATTCCTTCGCCGCGTCCTACCTGAAAAGCGAGGTCCTCGAGCTGCTTGCCTCATCGGGCCTGAAAGGCTGCGAGGTCTCGAGGGACGCGCAGTTCTTTTACGTGAAGAAGGCGCGGGAAGAGAAGAAGCACGTGCTCGCCGAATTCTCCCGGCCCTGAGCGGCGCGCAACACGGTCTTGCCCGTGTCATTATTTTAGGTGATTGAACTTGGCCATAAGCTTTTTAACCCTATTATTCTACTAAATCAATAGAGTAATTTAAATTAGTCTACTAAAATAGGCGACTAAAATGAAAAACGGGCTAACCGACGTAAAATGGCGATTGGTATATGACAAGCTATGGCTTAGATTTAAGTCAGAGGAATTCAGATTCGAAGATGCATTAGAAGCCATATTTGAAAAGAAAAAATTCAGCGCCGAAGAAGTGAAGTACGCATCCAAATTGCTTAATGAAATAGAGGACAATGCGTATGCCGTTCATACAAGGACGAGTTATGACCAGAGAATCAGATTATACAGAGTTCTTAATCCAGAAAAGGTTAGTAATGCCAGGGCCGTGTTTGTTAAATTATTTGATAAGGCCTCCCAACGCGGAATGGGCATACATTTTGGCAAGTTAGCGGAAGAGGCCAATAAATCGCTTAAATGGAATTATATGTACGTAAAAGATTCTGCTGTCGGATTCTTGACGGGCAATTATCGCTCCATAGATATCAATCACATATCCGTATTTGAGAAGGATTTGGACGGGTGGATAGCACTCTTTAGATTATGGAATTGCCAGATAATCGTAAACAATAAAGTAGTGTACGAATCGAAAGCGAAGGCTCAGGCTGTCCGCATACATGTGGACCTGGATGGGAGGGAAGGCGTGAACGAAATGACAAACACTCACTATCAGTTGCCAGAATATGCTATCGCGGAATGCCTGGAAGATGGCGAGATATTGGATGCGCTGGCAGTTATGATAACAAATAGGAATATGGGCATGGGCAATTGGGACAAGGCGATAAAATCAGCAAAAGTTCACGGGGTAATAAATACTTTGGGTTTTTGCATGGATGTTATAAACAAGGAAGCGAACAAAAAGGTATTCAGCAGCGAACTGGTTGAAAAGGTGGAAAAATCCGTAAACGAAAGAATTGAAACAATAGGGCAGAAGCCGGAGATAGGCACCAGCGTAAATTTGGATTATCAAAATCTGGAAAATAAATGGAACGTGAAATGTTATCAGGCATCTGTCTTTAGAAAGGCTGTTTTGGATTTGCTGTGATGGCATGAGGGAAAAAGAAAGCTTGGTAGAGGCTGAAAGCCTGAAGGATTTGGAAAAAATTATCAGAAAATCCGAAGAATGGAATTCGAATTTCGTGGTGATTGGCGGATATGCCGTGAGGGCATACACCAAAGGCTACAGGTACACCAAGTATATAGATTTGGCGGCCCCGAGATGCGAGAAGGGCAAACTGACGGCATTGCTAAAGGGGTCGGGCTATAAAGTAGAAGAAACGGAATTTGGCCTGAAGGGGCGGAAAAAAATTGATGGCGGGTTTATCGATTTTCACATATCAATCGGGGAAATATGGGATATTTCAACAAACATAAGGTATCCTGTCGATGAATTGGGAAAATCCGAATTCCGCGAAATTTCCGGCTATTTCGAGGAGGGGAGAAAGATGAAGATCAGGGCTCCCGTGGTATCTCTGGAGGACCTCATTATATTAAAGCTTATAACCAGGGGCAGGGAGAGGGATTTGGTTGATGCGATTTCTTTGATAACCGACAGATGGGGGGACCTCGATTTAAAAAGGCTGGCATCAAAATGCCTAAAAACTAGTTTGAATAAGCACATGAGAAAACAGGTGCTTACATTAATTGGTGCGACAAGAACCGGCGAAGCAAGAAAAATGTGGTTATCCGTAACAGGCCAAAGGCTTATGAGAAAAACGGAAATGGAACTGATCAAAAAATTAAAAGGAATTTACAAGGAACTGCAAGCCTCTTTCTTCTGACCTCTCCTCGCCGCCGGCAGCAAAGGCAGTAAACCCGGCGGGCCAAAAACCTGCGTATATTTTGTGACAAAACACTAAAGCTTAAATAAAACAAAATCGAAGCTGCGGAAAATTCATGGATATGATATCTTCCAGGTTCAGCCTGAAATTCGACTGCAACGTAATATCCGCCGAAAGCGCGAAAGATATGCTTTTCAGGAGGGAAGAAGCGAATGTCATGAACGTAGACCCTGAACAGCCATGTTTTATTATTCGACGCTGAAAATTACTACAGGTTGCTGAAAAATGCTAGATGATAAAAGGATAGAGGAAGCGAAAAGGAATGCTCAACGAAGAGACGAGAAAAATGATTTGGCGGTGATTCAATGAAATTGGTAAGCGCATGCCTAGCGGATGTCAAATGCAGGTATGACGGCAAGGCTAAACCAAACAGGAAAGTCGTGGGAATGGTAAGGAAAGGCGAGGCAATTCCAGTCTGCCCCGAGCAGCTCGGAGGCCTGACCACTCCCCGGCCGGCGACTGAACTCATAAACGACCATGCCTTCACATGCGACGGCAGGGACGTGACGAAAGCGCTTGCTAAAGGCGCAGAAGAGGCGCTGAAAATAGCGAAGCTCGCCGGTTGTACGGAAGCGATACTGAAGGCGCGCTCGCCCTCGTGCGGCTCAGGCGAAATCTACGACGGCTCGTTTTCCGGGAAACCGGTGAAAGGCGACGGCATAACAGCCGCGCTGCTGAAAAAGAACGGGATTATGGTCTGCACTGAAGAATGCATTTAACTATCGCATTCTTTCATTCATCGATTTCAGATTATAAAGTATGATTCGCTGCAGAACAATAGACAGCTTTTTGTCATCTCTTTTCTCCGAACCTTTTGTGGAAAACAGATATTCTTCCAAAAGCCCTAACGGGATGTCAGGCACCGGGAATTTCTCAACCCTTAAAAGATAAAACGTAATGATCCTGGTCGTCCTGCTGTTCCCGTCGGCAAATGGGTGTATATGCTGAAACGCGTTATGAAAATATGATGCAAATTCAAGTATTTCTTTGACTGATTTTTTCTTTTTCATGATAAACGAATTGTATTCATTCAAGAGAGCATTCAGTTCAGGCTCGATCTTGCCGGCATCGGTAACGTTAAAGTCGGGATTTCCTTTGATGTAAACGGGAACGTCTCTCAGTTTGCCCGCAATCTCAGGCCTGTGCTGCATCGCAAGATAATGATAATTAAGGACAGACTCTTTCGTCAAAGGATTTTTTTCTTCGGAATCCTTAATCATGGCTTGCATTGCTTTTTGATAGTTTTGAACTTCCTGGACCGTCTCAACGCTTAATTCTTTAGGAATAATGTGTTCTTTCAGTAATTTGATAGTATCTGGCAAAGTTATGGGATTTCCCTCGAGGTTCAGGCTATGCCGGATAAACCTGATTTCATACTCTTCCATAATCTCGAGATATTTTTTGTTGTTCTTTTTCCTCAATTTTGCAAATTTTTTCAGCTCAATCCCGATCTCATCAAGATATTCTTTTTCAGGATGTTTTGGATGCGTCAAATGACATCCGAAAAAACCGGTCAGATCTCTGAGAAAACTATTGTAAGGGATAATTGCTTCGATAGGCCTGCGGGAAAGCAATATCAGCAATCCATATTTTGAAAGCGTATCGACGTATTTAGTAAATGTGCGGGGATTGAGCGCAAAGTCTTTTCCTGAAAACTCGGGCTTTGATGCAGCTTTGCAAATAAAGTCAGCGATATTTGCATCCAAAACTTCATTATAATTGACATTGTTTGCAATGCAGAATTTAATAATATGGAACAATAAATCGTTTTTTGTCGACCTTATTGCCTGAAAACCGTATTCATTTTTGGCGGCAAATTTGCCTTTTTCAAGCTCCTGAAGCATCTTATAGATATTATGGTATTCGGCATCTGATTTCTTGAAAGCATGGACTATCTCATGAGGCTTTAAAGCAGAGCCTTTTTCATACATAAACTCGAAAATGTCATATTCTGTGACCATATTGTAATATACTATACGAAGAAGTGCTTAATAAATCTTTGTATTTTGTATCAAAAGTTAAATATTATTTGAATTTTAGTGCAAAATAACTCAATAAAGCAAAATAACTCAATAAATACATTTTAAACTTTTTTGTCCAAAAAGTGGACAAAAATATACACTTTCCAGCATAAAAATACCTATAAATAATTTCTATTTTATCCTCTGTCCCACGGCTTTTTTCTTTTTATACCAGGGTTATACATGAGCATAACCTGCGTATAAGTGGATTATGCCCGGGGTTGAACTTGAATAATCTCGACTTTGTTCCACGGCTTTTGTGCAAGCGAAAAACAGCAGAAGCAGGCCTGTCTGCTTCATCATCCGAAATCGCTATCGGAAAAGCCGTGAATAGGTGATGCCGGGCGTGGAAGCCTGGTGTTCCGCTTTTTACTTTTACTTCCCTACCATCCTCGGCCTCAACACGAAAACGTAGGCCAGAATCGCTATGGCCGCCACTGTAACGACTACCGGCAGGGCGGATGCTACTCCGCTCTCAGCGCCCGTTATCGCGCCCGTTATGCTCGGTCCCGTCGGACCGGCCGGAGCGGAAGGCTCCTCTGCGCACGAACCGCAGTCAGCAGGGCAAGAGTCGCACGTTTCGCCTGCTTCGCAGTTGCCGTTGCCGCATGCTACCACAGCCGCAGGCGGAGTGTAAGCGCAAACCTGGCTTTCGGGTGGCTTGTTCTTTGCCGTGCCGCAGGCGTTCGCATCGGTGCATGTTCTCGTCTGCGTTCCCTGCGGCGAGCACTCGCCCCATCCGGAGCATAACCAGTCTTCAGCGCATGGCACGCACTTGCATGCATGGCAAACATAAGTCACGTTGCAGTCCGAATCTTTTTCGCATTCCTCTCCTGCCCACTTCTTGAGAAGCCCGTCGCCGCAGTAACCAACGGGTCCGCCACCGCCGCCACCGCCTCCGCCGCCTCCGCATCCGTTGTCTATCGTGCCATCACAGTCGTCGTCGATGCCATTGCCGCATATCTCTGATACCGGCGTACCAGGAACGGCGTTGCAAACGGTTGTTGACAAACCCGAGCAAACCTTGACGCCGCTTCTAGCGCAGGCGCCAACTCCGACAGAGCAAGCCACGCCCACATCGAAGCCCTCGTCTATCACGTCGTCGCAGTCGTCGTCGATGCCGTTGCAGACCTCGGTGGCGTTGGGGTGCACGGCCGGGTTGGAGTCGTCGCACTCTTCTAGCACAGAATATCCATCACCGTCAAAATCTGTTGCTGTTAGTGTGAGATTTGAATAATTACCTTGAACAAATGGTACTATACCTTCGTTGGTAAGTAGTCCATTAATTCTGAAATAAACACGGGAGATATTTCCATCAGCATGAACATCAAGGGCATAATTTCCATATGGAGGTGGATTTTGAGGATCTTTTGGATTTTGATATACAGCAGTAGCATTCGTATCCGCATTGTAGGGCACTACAGAACTCCCGTTCACATAGCTGCCGTTAACGGAAACCGAGCCGTAAAAGGTTTCAATCAACGGGATTGCCATCACTGGAACTGAAAAAACTGAAATTAAGAAAGCTAACACGATTCCGGACAACGCGAGTTTGGTTTTCATGATATTGCCTTACTTTTTATATTTATGTAACTTTTTATATGTAACATATCTTTATAAGCATTTTGGATTTTATTTCCTCCTAAAGAGTAAATAAAAGAGGAAAGGAAAGTTATCAGTCACACTGCTGGTCGCACATTAACTCCAACCTGTCCGCATTTCCCATCTTTATGTAGTATGGGCTGCTTATCTCGTCGTTGAATTCATGCAAGTTGTTTGCCCATGGGGGCGCTAAAGGCGAATAGCTCTTCCATGCACTGCCATCATAGTACCAAATCACTTCATAGTTGTTGTCCAATGATGCAAGCACATCCGCCGTCGCGTATGGCGTCTCACCGCAGTTGAAGTTGATGTCATCCAGTATCAGCTGCGGAAGGAAGAACGTGTTCCATCCGCTGTTCAGGTTCGAGGTGTAGCAGTAGTCTCCCGCTGTGTTCACGGAGAACACAATCGTCTTCGAGCTGTCCATCCAGTTGCCTGCCGTGTCGTTGCACTGCACATGGTAGACGTACAGGCCGTCCGCGAGCACGCCAAGGTCAGCAGAGTGCTCTATGCTGTCGATGCCTGTCATCGGTGCCATGCTTTCCCAGTCGTCTTCCTCTCCGTAATAGCATGTCGCCGGCTCGTCAGTGTTTGCATGCAGCATGACATTGTTGTCATTTATCACGCCGCTCGGCGCTGAGTAGTTGATTGTCGGCGGCGTCGTGTCTTTGGCCGCTCCTGACGTGTCGTCAGTGGCGCTGTTGCCCGCCTTGTCGTATGCCGTGAGCTCAACGTACGTCCCTCCGAGCACCATGCACCATCCGGATTCAAGGCCGAAGCAGGTTACGAACGGCGTGTCCGAATCGCTCACTTCTATCTTCTCAAGGCCGGATCCTACATCACTGGCCGTGTAGTTGAACGTCCACATGCCTAGGAAGCCTGTCGGTCCTGACACATCAAGGTTCGGAGGCTGCGTGTCGACTACGACCGTTATCTCTTCGGACTTCGTCTCCCATCCTGCCTCGTCGACGGCTTTCACGTAGTATTTGTATGCTCCGTCGTCTTTTTCTTCGAATTCGTAGCTCGTGTCCGAATCCGTGTAAATAGTCGCGCCGTCCTCAAACAGCTGGTATTCATCGAAGTTGTTGTCGTCTCCGCCATCCCAGCTTACTTCATAATCGCCGTCCGTGTCGTAGTACAGCGGCTTGTCGCCTTTCTCGGTGTCTTCGGCCCAGATGTCCACAGCGGTTGGCTTTGTCGTGTCAACTGTTATGCTAACTTCATTTGATTCTGGGCTCTCCTGCCCCGCCTTGTCGACTGCCCTGACCGTTGCGTGCCATTCGCCGTCTGAAAGGTCGCTGACCGTGTATGCCGTGCCGAATACCTTTGTGTGAATCCATCCCGGGCTGTCCACATCTATCCAATAATAGTCTATGCCTGAAACCTCGTCGCTTGACTCGGTCCAGTGCCATGTCACGGTTCCGTCCGTGTCATAGCCGTCCCCGTCGTCGTCGCTGACCTCTAATGCAGGCGTGCTTGGCGAGATGTCGTCTATGCCAATCAGGGCCGATTGCTCACCGTAATTTCCGGCAGCGTCCTGTATTCCGGCTATCAATGACGCGGAGCCTGCCGCAAAGGTGTCATTTACCGTCGCATAGCCGGAGCATTTGCCTGTCGTTGGCGAGGTTGGCGAGTAAAGAATGCTGCTTTCTATTGTCCTTAAGCCGGAGAGATCGTCTATCCCGACCACGCAGTAGGTCGGGGTGTCAAAACCGGTGTCGTCCGAAACCAGAGCGTCCACGTAGAACGTCCGGCCGGTGCCAACCCAGTCATCCCCTGAAAATACATAATGCACACAGGCGGAGTGTTGTCCACTATGACCGTCGCGCCGTTCTCGTCTTCATGCCAGTTGTCCGCATTGTCAGCAGCCACCACGTCGATAAGGTAAGTCCCTTCTGTTCCGGCCGCGGTCCACACGCCGCAATAATTGTCATCGCCCGGCACGGCATCGCATCCTGTTCCGTCGTCAACCAGGCTGACTGTATCTACCGTGTTCTCATCCGGCAACTGCACGTTCGCCGCCACCGTAGCCGGATTGACGCCTGCCAGATTGTCCGTTATGGTCGCCGTTATCTGGACCGGTGTTCCGGACTGGACGATGCCCTCGCTGACCGCCGTGCCTGTGATTGTTGGAGGAGTGCTGTCCACATGGACAGTTATGGTGGTATACGTCGATTCCACATTTGGGCTTGGCTTTGCGTTGTCGGTTGCCCTTGAGCTGATGGCATAATGTCCGTCCACCGGCAATGGCCATGAGTATGCCCATGATGTCGTTCCTATTGCCTGGTTCCATGTGCCGACGTCGCTTGTCAGTATATCCACTTTCTGCACGTCTGAATTCGCATCGGCTGCGGTTCCCGTTAATGTTAACGGCGAGCCTTCAACCAACGAGGACAGCCATTCATCATCCGCCGGGTAGGTAATTGCCGAAGTCGGCTCGGTGTTGTCTATTCCAGCATAATCTGTCTGCGCCCAGTCGCCGATGTTGGCGACGCTGTCGTCGACCCTGCACCTGAGCGATGACGCGTCATCGGTTATGGCGGAAGTGTCCCATGAGCAGGATGAAACCGTGTCCGTGCAGCCAGGCATCGGATTCCATGCGGAGCCGTCCAGGCTGTATTCAAAATCATAAGTATTAACATTAACTCCAGAGCCAGTCCCATCCGTTGCTCCATCGCATCTAACTGTCACTGCTCCTGCCATATATTCAGCAGGTGCCACAACACCATCAACGCTAAGTGAATAACCAGTCGGTTTCTCCTTGTCGATTTTTATTACATTGCTTGTCTTTGTCACCTCTGGGTTTCCGGCAACGTCAGTTGAATAATAACTCACATATTGCAAGCATACACTATCTGATGGGCACGTCACGCTTACAGAGGTTCCTAATGTGACTGGCGAGCATGACCCGTCGGTGTCGACGCAATAATAAGTGTCCGCGCATCCGCTTGTTGCATCATTGCATGTCAAGGTAACTGCCGTGTCCGCAGCATACCATGGCGTTGTTGGGTCCGTATCATCAGTCGTTGTTGGCGCCACGGTGTCCAGCTGCACGAACCTGCTGGCCACATCCTGAACATTTCCTGCATTGTCTTTGCTGTGGTATCTCAAATAATACTGCCCATCCGTGTTGAATGGAATCGAGGTTCCTACCGTGTCGGGCACGCACATGTCTGTCGTGTCGACGCAGTATTCCGTCCATTCGATTCCCGAAGACGGGGCGGGGTCAGATTCTGTCAATGTTACGGTAAATATAGCAGTCTGCCATCCAGCTGGCGCGTCGTCCGAAGTTGTTGGCTTGGCTGTGTCTACGGTATAACCTGCCACGGTTTGCTGAACAGCCGGGTTGCCGGCCAAATCTCCCCCGTCAAATGCAAATGTATAATCTCCATCAGCAAGGGTTGACCATGTTATTGAGCACGAATATGTTCCACTTACAGGACCACTACATGTAATAGCAGGTGCGGTTATTGTTGTATACGTGTTTGTCCCATCTGAAACTTGTATTGCTGTTGTGTCTACTCCAGAGCCATCGTCATCGATATCGAATGTTATGTAAGGCGTGTTGTCATTTGACGGGTCCGCAGGAGTGAAAACTATGTTTGAAATTGTTGGCAGCGTATTATCAACCATAAATACACCATCAGAATCGTCAGAGCCTGACCCTAGGTCATCATCGGTTGTCGTCACTCTGATTAAAGCAATGGCCGAATCGGCAAAGCCTATCGTGTCCCATGAATACGAGTTTGCTCCTTGTATCGTCGCAACGCCTGTTGCAACAGTTGTCCAGGATGAACCATCATCAGGGGAATACTCTATTGCCGATGTGAACGTATCAACAACGCTTGGGTCTGAAACGGTCCATTGAACGTTATTTGTTCCTGCCCAAATCTCGGCTCCGTTAGGCAGTGTCACCACAACTGTTGGCGCTACGTTTGAAATTGTTGCTGTCAACGTATCTGAGCCAACACCGCCATCATCGTCTGTAACTGTTATAGTGACTGTGTAGACACCGTTATCAGTATAGGTATGAGATTGTGAAGCTATTGGGCTTGTGACTGCTCCAAGATCATCTGTGTTGCCATCGCCCCAATTGATGGTTGCTGTGAACGTGTCTGTTCCCGGATCTGTGAATGTCGTCTGATCAGTTGTGACTAAAGAGCCTTCGTTTCCTGCAACATCAGCAGGCGCGCTAACCGTTGGCGCCACGTTGTTGACCGTCACAGCCGTTGTGTCGGAGTCTGTCGCAAGATCCGAATCTGTGACCGTGTAGGTTATGGTATATACTCCATTATCACCATAAACATGCGTTTGGGTGTTCGTTGCCCCGCTTGCGATTGTCCCTGTCGTATGTGCAGCGTCTCCCCAGTTAATGTCATAACCTAACGTTATGTCATCGCTTCCGGGGTCTGTCGCAACAGCATCGAACGTCGTTGAAGAACCCTCATCTATTGGCGTTGTTGAACCAATAGACGTTATTGTGGGCGCGACATTGCTGACAGTAACGGTTGTTGAATCCGTATCAGTTCCTCCATCGTCATCTGTTATCTGAACTGCAACCGTGTAAACACCGTCTGGATTGCACGTGTAGCTCACAGCCTGCGTTGGGCCATCGTCATATAATCCGTCACTATCCAAGTCCCATGCATAACCGAGCGTGTCCAATGTTCCCACGTCTGTTGCCGAAGCTGTCAGTATTATTACCTGACCTTCATCGCGTGTATAAGGGCCGTTTGCAAATGCAACCGGGTTGACGTTATTTACGGTAATTTCAGTCGTGTCAACATCTGTTGCACCATCGCTGTCGGTCACGGTCAATGTGACCGTGTATTTATCGTCAGCATCGTCATCAAGATACCGATGCGTTTCTGATATCGAACCCGTACCCGTCGAACCTGTCGTGTTCGCAGTCCCGTCTCCCCACTCAATGTCATAATTCAGCGTCGCGTCATCTGTTCCTGAGTCAGACACGGTTGCCGTGAAAGTGGCAATATCATTTTCATTTATCGGGGATGTTATTCCAAGCGCGTTAATTACCGGAGGCACGTTATTGACGGTAACGATTGTCGAGGCATAGGAAATATGGCCGATTGCATCTGTAACTTTGATTCCTATCGTATATCCGCCATCAGCGCCCCACGTATTTGATGTTGTCGCCCCTGTCGCATCATCATATAGGCCGTCATTATCCAGGTCCCATGCTATTGTTATTGCACCACAGTTTGGTGCCGGGTCATAACTTGCGGAAGCATCCAAACCGATAGAAGAGCCTTCGTTGCCTGAATAAGGTCCTCCGATGCTCGCAACCGGTGAAACGGTGTCTATGCAGAAAATCGCGCTTATTGGGACCTCAACGTTGCCGGCGGAGTCTGCAGCCCTGACGTTTACCGTGTACGTCCCGTCCGCCAGGGGGCCGACGTTAAAATTGAAAGCTTCGCTTGGCTCGTTGAACGCTCCATCGCTCGGAATCGTGGCCGACCATAAAACATCCGTGCTGTACTTCCACTGCACGTTCACGACGTTTGTTGGCGTATCCGTTGACGTTCCGGTGACGGAAAATGTGTTTACCGCCGTGGGCGTTGCAACCGCGTCCAGCACGGTAACCGGCTTGGTATTGTCAACCGTAATGGTCACCGTGTCCACGTCCTGATAATTGCCGACATTGTCGTAGCCTCTCGCCCAGATTGTATAAGTGCCGTCGTCGAGGGATGTCGTCACCCATGAATAGACATAAGACGGTGTCGCGTCTTCTCCGAGATAAGTGCCGCCGCCAGGAAGCCCTTTGTAGAATTCGACTTTCTGCACGCCTGAACTGCCATCAGTTGCGCTGGCCCCGAGGTTTATGGTCCCTTTGTAAATCCCAGGCGCAGTCGTTATACCAACTGAAGGGGCTATCGTGTCCAGCGTGGCAGAGCCGGCAGGGTCCAGGGCGCCGACGTTTGTCCCTGAATTCGTCATTGTGATGTCGCCTGCATTGATCTTCGCGTCCAGCGTGTTGCCATTACCGGCTGTTGAATACGTATCATAAGAAACGAACAGGTCCTTTGTACCGCCAGCAGGAACGACAACAGCAAGACCGGCAAATGTGACTACTCCGCCTGCAAAGGCTTGCGTGCCACGTAGCGTATCACCAGTACCGGGTTCAAAAACTGCGTCTCCATCATCCTCCCACAACTTTACCCATTGCACGTCTGTGACATCATTTGTGTTCTGGGACCTGACTTTCACTTGCGTGACGGTATCCGGAGCGCCGCCTCCGTTTGTGAATTGCAAATCCAGTATGCCGATATTGGTCTGGGGGCCCTTCGCCCAGTCAAGGGTTATGTCAAAACCCTCTACTGACATTGCAGCAATTATTGAAAATTGTGTGAAATGATCTACCGTAATAGTAATTGTGTTTGCAACAGGATCAACTATTCCTACGATTGGGACCCATAGACCAGTTCCTGCATTATAATAATAAAGTTGCAAAATATCTGTTGTGTCATCAAGGCCCAGAGCAGCTAGTTCGCCATCGGTATAAGTAAAAACTAAAGTTACAGAAAATGTACCATCAGCTAAATCAGAATTAATATCATAGAATCTGCCTAAAACTTGAAATCCTGTCGGTGGCGGTGATGGAGTTGTATCGTATTCAATAATATCAACAGAATGAGTTCCTCCAGGAAGAGTTCCAAAATTCATCGAAGATATGCCTGGAATGCTGGAAGTGTCAACAATTGGGTCACCAATGCTAACTGTATTATCAGTTGTTGTCCCGCCTATGCTTTCTGGAGAAGCGCTTATCCATGGATCGTAATCCACAGTTCCTAAACTTCCATCATCAACATTATGCCAGATCTTATTCTCTATTTCACTTTGACTATAAACACCCCAATAGTTATATTCTGCATCGACATTTTGAACATAATTAACTAGTTGTAAAGCATAACTACTGTACCCACTAATAGAATTGCTATTACTCAAGCTGTCTCCTATTGTTACGAATCTTCCTTGAACAAAACTACCACCATTATAAGAAAGCTGTATTGCAGTAGTCCCTCCTGTAATAGTATTTCTAAATACATCAACTATTTGTGCTGCACCACTTCCATCTTGCCAAGCAGCAATCCCTATTTTACAATCTGCAAGAGTATTATCAGATATTGTTAAGCCCCCAGTAGCTAATTCTCCAGCTCTGTTGTGAACTACGATACAAACCTCATCGCCAGTTCCAGAACCAGTAATCGTATTATGGCTTACCACATCTCCACCATAAGTGTCAATCATCCAAATATCGAAATCGTAACCTGGTGCACCGCCACCGTTGCTACTAAGAACGTTAGTGTTTACAGTTGTCGGCCCACCAAAACCACCACCAGGACCACCCCAAACTAACACACCTGTGTAGCCATTTCCTTGGATTGTATTTCCAGTAATAGTGCCTTTGGAATTACGCATGTCAATTCCATAGATTTTACAGTTTTCTATCGTATTGTCATGAATGTAGTAAAATAAGATTTGGGGATAGGAATTAGCCAAATTTCTATTGGCCACGCATCTATTTGCATTATGGTTGCCTTCAATAGTAAACCCAGATATATCTACATTGTTGGCAAGAATTCTAACTACAACCCCATCGGTAGTTACAGATTGGATGGTTGAACCAGCACCTACAAGTGTAAGAGATTTATCGATTATAATATCCTCTGTATAAGTCCCAGCAGCGACCTGAATCGTGTCTCCTGGATTAGCTTGGCCTATTGCATACTGGATTGTCAAGCACGGACTACCTGTACAGTCACCGCTGTCCGCTCCGGTTGTTGCAACGTACCTTGTCGGCGGGACGATAGTAGCAAATACCGGCATAACGTAAAACACAAGCGCAAAAACGAAGATTGTTAAAAAACTAAAAACGGCGGCCAATTTTGCCATACCTAACATGCCCTTTCTATTAACGGAATTCAAAATATCACCTAATTTTTATATATCCTGATATGCCTGATGCAAAAAATTTCATTTATTTTTCTTATTGGGGGAAGTTTTATATACCTTGCGGGAATTTTGCAAAACGCTTATAAAAGCAGTTTGTTCCAAGAGCAACTGCGGAGTGAAGATATGTTTGGCTCCCTGTTCAACCCCATCCCGGTAAGGCTTCAATCGCAATTGGCATCAAAACCCGCAGCTCTGCTTCTTCCTCTGGGTTAGGCTGCCGTCGGCCATTATGTACTCGTCTGGCCTCCTGAGGTCGAGCTTCCTGCCGATGCTGGTGAAGACCTTCCCGATTGCGGTTTTTGCAATGTTCTTTGGCGGAACTGGTTGGGAACCGGTTTTGAACCGATTTGGAAGTGATTTCAGGCGGGTTTTGCCTTTCCGCGATGCACGGGCCTTGAGCAGTTTGCCGCTATTTTTTCCAGAAATCCGGTGAAGCCGCCCAGAAACGCATAGAAGTCCTTTTCGTCTATTTCTGCCAGCACTCGGGTATACACATGGTATACACATACGATGGCAAGCACATACGACGGGCAAGACGACCGTGTCATCTGAGAAGGGACGCGAACTTTTTCCTGTAATTATAAATTTCCTCGTTTGTCATCCTGGATATGAACGCGTCGAATTCTGCCACGAACGTCTTTGCTGCCCTGAGCATTTCATTCACTTCTTCCTCTTTACCGATTTTCATGTAATACTGGGCGTCGATTCTTTTCTCTTTGTGCCTGTTTATTGTTTCAGTTTTTCCCTTGCCTAGAAGTTTTTCAACGGCAAGGATGGAGCAGAAATGATTCTCGCATTTTATGCCGATTTTCTGAAGAAAAGAATAAAGAGCATAGTATTCGGCATAATAGATAATGACAGTGGCCCAAAGCAAATCCCCTTCGTTCAAGTCTCTCTCGGCTCTCTTCAGGGAGGATTTCGCCTCCTTCATGTACGAGATTGCCAGGGATCCGTCGGGCTTGACCATCCTCAAGCCATCCTTCAAACCCAGGCACCATTTAAGGCTATCGCGCATATTTATTCCACATGAGATTCAGAAAGAAGGAATGATTGTTCAGTATGACGTGATTCTCCTTTATTTTTTCAATTATCGTTTCGCCTTCTTTGAAGGCTTTGATAAAATTATCTTCCGTGATGTTTATTTCATGGATTTTGTGGGGCAGCAAATGCGAAGGGAGTTCTATTTTTTTGTCAGAAACGACAAGCATATCGACATCCGAATTTCTGTCCGCTGAAAATCTCGCAAAACTGCCAAAAATGATTATAGGCGAGGAGATGTTTTTCAATTCTTTGACAAACGACTGGAAAATGGGGTATTTTTTCATAAAATCCATGGTTTTTTGGATCTCCGCCTGCAGGAGCAAAGATTTTGTTTCGATATTTTCGAGGTTCAGGTAGAAGTATTTGTTTTTGCCGCTGTTTTGCCGCTGTTTTTGCCTTTTTGCCGTTTCAGCGGGGTTTTGCCGAAGAAAATGCGCGCTGCGGCGCGCATGCGGCGCGCGTGCAAAAAGAGGAAACTGGCCGTTTTCGTCGACGGATGCTTCTGGCACGGATGCCCTAACTGCTACATCGAGTCCAAGTTGAACAGGGATTTCTGGATTCCGAAAATCAAGAGAAATGTTAAAATGGACAAGCAAACAGACAGAAATTTGCGGGCGGAAGGCTGGATGGTGGTAAGAATTTGGGAACATGAATTGAGGAAGAATCCCGAAAGTTCCATTGCAAAAATCAGAAAAGCCGCGGGTCCGTTCTAAGCTATTGGTGGTTTTCCGTTGCATGGGTGATATTCAAAACTCTTGGCTTCATTTTGGCAGTTTCCAGAACATGAACATACGACATCCCATCTCGCATTCGCCATGGGTCGACTTGGGGCATCGCCACCGTAAATTCTCGTATCGCCGAAAAGTGCGACATACTCCAAAGGCAGATTCATACCACATGCCTGCTGAAACTCCTTTGCCAGCCTTATTAGTTCCTCCTTGGCTATTTTGAGCCAGTTCGAAAGAGCGATAATCTTTATCTCGCTATGTTTTCGAAGAAAGCCGGTATTTTCGGGATCGCCCACGTCCATGCCGACGTATGCCGGCAAAATTCTCTTGCCCAGAAAAAAATTCATCAGTTCCAACTCTATCTCAAATTCGTTCGACTGGAAGGTCGATATTATTTCATCGAGGTAATCCCCCCTGAAAGCCCAGCAACCGCACTGAGCATCTGGCAGCCAAGGCACACCGTGGGCATGCGAAAGCAAGAAGTTTTCAAACCTCTCTGAGATGCCCCGGGGGACATCAATGCCCATCCCATTTATCCTGCATGCTGCAACAAATGGCGACACGCCCTCCATTATCATCTTAACCATTTCGAGGGAATCCCCAAATTCTATTTGGTTACCGTCCATGTAAACAAAAATGTCGTCGCCGCTTTCCAGATGCTTTTGCTTGAGTTCGTCGAGTGCATCCCGGATCGCCCGACCCTTACCTTTTTTTTCATCATAATAGACCTTCCCCATGACATATGGGAGAGGGCTCAAATCATATTTTTTTAAAAAGGATTCCGTTTCCTTCGACAGGGCCCAAGTTATAAAATCCAATGTCTCCGTATTCTCATCCTTGGAACCGTACGTGGTTATTATAAAAACAGTCCTATTCATTTGCACATCATCTTGTTTACGTATACAATCAGCGAAGTTGCAAAAGTTTATGGACGAATTTCAGTAAATTTTCTCGCGTCCCAGAAACACATATGTACTTGTCTGTTTCTATTCTGTAGTCTTCACTATCGCATTCACGGCAAGTTTCTGTGGCTGGATAAGGATTGTGCCTGTGTAATATAGTTACGCCGAATTTTTGGTGTAGTTCTTTGTTGGTCACGCCAGTCAAAACGCTCCCCTCTGGGACCTTTAACTGTGTTTGCAACATCTGTTCCTCCATTACCAGCAACCTCCCATTCTGTATACGTTTGCCGTTAGAAATAAATACCTTTCGATAGCAACCTCTAACAACCCTTTCATAATATTCTATTGTTTCCAAGCCTATTTAATCCTTTTCCGGGAAAAATCTTCCATAGGGAGAGAACTGCGGCAGTCCGTGTCATTTTCGTAAAAATTTACTTTTTGGGCAAAATCGCATCCTGCACAAAAAGTCCGCCAAAATCCCTACTTATTAGGCAAAGCCGGGGATGCCGCCGCGTCTTCTCAGCCGAAATTAAAAAACATGGGTGTCACTTGTTCCTCTGGCCAAGGTCATTCCCGTCGGCCATTATGTACTCGTCTAGCCTCCGGAGGTCGAGCTTCCTGCCGATGCTGGTGAAGACCTTTTTTGAAGACCTTTTTCGTGTTCTTGTTGCTCTCCGCGTTCAGGCCCCAGACGGAGCGGAGGATACTCCGGTCTTTACCGGTTGCGGGAATTCACGAAGCAGGAAGGGCCCGTTTATGGGTTTATTAGGGACGGGCGCGCGGAAGGTTACTTCACAGACTCTCCACAAATCGCTCCTTTGGGATGCCCGATTGCCTGATTATGGACATCAGAGTTCCGGCTGCCAGTTCCTTCTGGAGAGGGACCGTGACTATAAACGTTCCGCAATCCGTGGTTCTTCTCAGTATGACGTGGCTGCCGGAGCAGCGTGATTCCCTGAAGCCGATTTTCGTGAGCGCCTTTATCACTTCACGTCCTGAGACAATCGGCAGCTTCATTCAGGGTCCTCCGAGAAACAGAAACTTCTATTGTACCCGTGAATACTTCCTCGTAACGCGTTATTTTCTTCGATTCTGGCTCCTGCCAGTACAAATTAAGGGCATCCTTGAGATTCTCGATTGCCTCTTCAGAGGTTTTGCCCTGGCTTGCTACATCGACAAGAGGGCATAAAGCTACAAAAATGTCCTTCTTTCCCACTTTTTCTTTAGTTATAACCACGGGGACGGGAATTTTCTCCATATTCTCACTTTTATAATTTATCTGAACGGGTTATATAAGCTTTGGTCAGCAGGATAAAACTGACAGAATTGGCACCCGGAAGATGCGTTGTCGCTTCTTCCTCTGGTACATGCTGTTCCCTTCGACCACTATGAATTTGTCCAGCTTCTTAAGATCGGGCTTCCTGCCGATGCTGGTGAAGATCTTCTTGAGGTTTTTGCAATGTTCTTTGGCGGAAGTGGTTGGAAACCGATTGGGAACCGGTTTGGAAGTGATTTCAGGAGGATTTTGCCTTTCCGCGATGTGCGGACCTTGAGCAGTTTGCCGCTGTTTTTTCCAGAAATCCGATGAAGCCGCCCAGAAACGCATAGAAGTCCTTTTCGTCCATTTCCTTTGCAAATTCCTTGGCCCTCTGCAGCGATGTCATGGCTTTTGACCGTTTCTCGATTTCTATGATTTTCTAAGTATCTGCCTGGCTTTATTGACGAATGCCAGCCCGTCTTTTCTTGTTATCGCAACATCAAGAAAACTTAAAATCGCCGCCCCATGAGATATTTGCAAGCGCAGCCGATTTCGGGCCGTCCATTGCCAAAACGGCATTCAGGGCTGTCCGGAGATTTGTGATAAGATGCCGGTCCATTTGTCGGCATTCGAAACGACTATGTGATCCTTTGCGATCTGCTTGATGAATTCGTCTCCCTTTCTTGCGGCACCGATGAATTCTTTTGTGCCGAGCAGGCGCATCGACACTCTGTTCCTGCTTGTCACAAAGCATCGTTCTGACGTTTTTTCCAGTTCGGCTTTCATTGCCGTTTTTGCCAGCACGGCAATGTCGATGTCGCTTGTATTTGTTTCAGTGCCTCTCGCAAAAGAGCCGAAAAGCAGAACCGTGTCCACCGAATCCCTTATTTCTTTATCGAACTGCAGGAAACTGCCCTTGAGTTCCGGATGCCTGCCGAAAAAATCCATCCTTTTCTGTATTTCCATGAGCGCAAAGCAGGTTTTCCCTGCTTCTGAAAAGTTTGGTCTCAGTGTCCTTAAAATCGGTTTTTTCCCCTCCAGCGTTTCTGAAATAATGCCTGCCTTTAGCAGATTTCTGATATGTCCATATCCGATTTTTTGCGACGTATTTGTGAGCCTGAGCAAGTCAGAAATTTTTACGCCCGGATTTTCATAGATGCATTTCAGAATTTCATACTTGCTTGAATTTATCGGAAATATCATTCGTAGCACTTCTCCTCTGCAAATTTGACGAGTTCCTTTGACATGGAATAAATGTCATCAGCATCCTTCTGGGAGATTTCCTTCCATTTCCTGACGTCATACTGGCTTATTTTCCTCAGAGAATATGTTATATCCAATGCCGTGAAATCAGAGAATTTTGCATTAATGTTCCTAAGCTTCAGATACAGCGCATCCGAAAGCAGCTCAAAATGCTTCAGGGCGAGAATGGCGCAAATATGGTCTTTCGAATAAAATCCACTGAATCTTAGCAGCAGGGCGTTTACTGCATGATGGATCGCATAATAAGATTTTATGATGACCCAGTCCCATGCTCTATTTTCGTAGTCCGCTTTGATTGCGTTAAGGTCGCTTTTAGCCTTTTCAAGGTGTGCCGAAAACTCCTTGCTGTTGGTTTTTACGAATCTCCTTTGTTTGGAGCAGTATTGATATGCATTCTCGATGCCTTTTTCATTGCGGGGCAGGCTCGGCAAAATCTCTTCGATGAGGCTTTTTCCAGTCATATAGATATTTTTATCCATAGTTATATATAAAATTATCTACAAAATAGGGCTCATCCGACAACCCTCCCCAGCAGGCTGACGTAAACCTCAAGGCCGCCCAATATCAGCGCGTCTTTCCTTATGTCTTTCATAAAATCGTTTTCAATGTCAAGCATTTCCCTCTTAAATTCGCTGTAGTCAAGGCTTACGGGCTGTATTCTCACGCCCGTCCTGCCCGCTATTTTTCTGGCGGAATTTTCGACGCCCCTCAAAAGTCCGTCGTCAAGCCTCTGGAAAACCAGCAGGATGTCCAGATCGCTGCCCCGGGTGTACGCATTTTTTGCGAAAGAGCCGAAAACCAGCGTCAAGAGCGGCTTTTCGGCAAGGTCACCGGTAAAAGCCCTCAGGGAATTTTGTACGGCGTCAGGCAATTTTTGAAAACGCGTTAATTCGACATCCTGGATAGCGGGTATGATTTTGGAAGTTGCAAAATTAAGCCTGCATATTTTCAGCCGGCCCTTTTTTTCAAACAAAATCCTCCCTTCGCTCTGGCCGGCATTGAGATGCTTTACGACGCTCGGAAGCGTAAGTTTGGCATATCTGCTGATTTCTCTTACATGCATTCCCGTCTTGTTGAGATAAAGAGCAAGATAAATGTTCCTTTCTCCTTCTGACAACATGATATAATTTGTGTATCAAATGATATATGAAGGTTATCATGCTGGATTCCCGGAACTGACATCAAAACCCGCAGCTCTGCTTCTTCCTCCGGGCCAGGCTGCCGTCGGCCATTATGTACTCGTCTAGCCTCCTGAGGTCGGGCTTCCTGCCGATTCTGGTGAAGACCTTCTTGAGGTTTTTGTTGTTTGCGGCTTTGCCCAATAAGTAAGGTTTTTGGCTGACTTTTTGTGCAGACGACGTTTTTGCCCAAAAAGTCAACCAATCAATAAAAGGCTTTTATAAACAAAGTATCATAATTTAATCATTAGGTCTGTGGGTGGGCGAAAAGTTGCATTTCTCTATGGCGCGGCTTTAAATTATTTACTATTTGATAATAAAGCAGATAGAGAAATGGTGAATTAAATGGTGCGAAGAACTATAGATGAAATGATTACTGATCGTCTTTTATTACTTCATTCAATTGACAAAGTCAACCAAAAAGGGAAACTTGAAAATTTATTCAAGTTGCAAAAGATAATTTTTAAAATACAGAATAATCTTATTCACAAAAGAATCAAGGCTATAAATTACATGTTTATTCGTTGGAATAAGGGTCCTTTCAGTGCTGATGTGAGTGCTGATGTCGATTTCTTAACAGATAATAATTTGGTAACTTCCAAAAAAGAAAACATCAAGGTTACAAAGACAGGTGAATTGGTATTAAATGAATGTTCGGAAATCTTTGACAACAACAAAACCATATTGCGTTTCTTCGATAATGTTGTTAATGATTTCGCTACAAAAAATGTAGACGAGATAAAAAAGGAAATCTATAGTTTAGAAATATTCGTTCCAAAAATTCATAAAAAAATGGTTATAAACGACATACCAATAGGTGTGCCTCTTCTTTTCAAACTCGCAGATAAATCAGCAAAAAGTGAGATAAAAATTGGGGAAAATTGGATAGATACAATTGAAGAGTTATTTGAGATAGATAATTGGAATAAATAGCACGCGAGTGATTTTTCTGACGTTTAAAATTGTGAAGACAGCAAAATTCAGCGAAGATATGAGAATTTTATCTGCTGAATCTCAGAAAAAAATAGAAAAGAAAATTGAAGAGATGTTGCTTTTCGATCCATACAGATATGAAACATTAAAGGGTAGTGTGTTGATAGGCATTAGAAAAATGAGAATCGGCGCAAAAGAATTCCATAATGGAGTAAGGATACTTTATGCTGTATGCAAGGATTGTAAAAAAAGTTCCCATAATTTATGTGGAAAATTGAATGAATGCTGTGATTTTTCAGATGAAGGGGTAATAAAGCTTCTCCGCCTAAAACCACGAGATGATGAAACATACAATCCAAAAGCAGTGTTTGCTTAAATTGAGATAATTAAGAATTGGGCATAAAGCCCAACTCGTGCATCTCCTGAATAACCACGCAGATGTTATGGCATAATACCTTCGCCAGCAATTCGTTTACCTGCGCCGTTCTAGTTTTGCTTCTGAGACTGCCTTGATTTCGGGCTTCCGCTTTTGACCTCTATCGCCGTCAAATCGCCGTTCTCGGCAAGCACAAAGGGATTCGGTGGACATATTGGATAATGAATGTATATTGGGTAATAGGTAAATATCATAGGCGAGTTTATCATAGGCGAGTTTTCTCCTGCCGCCGGGTTGTGCGGTGCGGGTGTGCGGGCGCTTCGCTCTTTCCGCTCTTTCCGAAAGGTTTGAAAGGTTTTATACCGGAAGCCCGCAAACATTATATCATAATATGGGCGGTACGGGCGGAAAAACGGAAGCGGACAAAGGAGCGGATGAGCGGCAGACCTGACGACTGACCTGACTGACCTGGCCGTAAGGTTTTTATTCTTTATCATACAATATATTACATTATCATACCTTTTTCATACCTTTATATTGCCCGGATGGGAAAGATGGGAAACGAAATAAATATACTATACGAAGGTGGGGATCGGCTATGGAGCTTCCGTCGGTAAGGGAAATCGATTTTGAGGGCAAGACCGTTATAATGCGGGTGGACTACAACCTCCCGCTGGACGAGAACGGGAGGATAACGGACCACACGAGGATAAGCTCGACCCTCAGGACGCTGAACCACCTCACGAACGACGGCGCGAAGGTCGTTCTTGTCGCCCACCTCGGAAGGCCGAAGGGCAGGGACGAGCGCCTCAAGATGGACGTGGTGGCGGAAAAGCTCTCCGGACTGATAGGGATGAAAGTCAGGAAGCTCGAGGCGTGCGCCGGAGCGGACGTGGAAGAATGCGTGAGGAAAATGAAGCCCGGGGACATCGCGCTCCTTGAAAACGTGAGGTTCTATCCCGAGGAGACGGACAAGGACGAACGGGTGAGGGAGGAGTTCGCGAGGAGCCTGGCCAGGCTCGGCGACATTTACATCAACGACGCCTTCGCCGCCTCGCACAGGAACCATGCCTCCATAACGGGGATACCCAAGTTCCTGCCAAGCTGCTGCGGCCTGAGCTTCCTCCGCGAAGTCAACATGATAAACGGCATAGTAAGCCAGCCCGAGAAGCCGTACGTGGCGATAATAGGAGGGGCGAAGGACGACAAGATGCTCTGCATCGAGAGCCTGCTGCCAAAAGTCGACGCGATACTGATGGGCGGGGTGATAGGCAACACCTTCCTGAAGGCGAGGGGTTTCGACGTCGGCGATTCCAAGTATGATGAAGCGCTTCTGGGAAAGGCGAAGGCCCTGCTCGAAACGGCGGGGGACAAGATACTGCTGCCCGACGACGTGATGGTGGAGAACGGAAAGGAAGCCGAGCAGTTCCCGGTCACCGAAGTGGGCAAAGGGATGAAGATAATGGACATAGGCCCGGAGACGATAGTGAACTACAAGAACGCGCTCCGGCGCGCGCGCACGGTCATCTGGACGGGCCCGCTCGGGGTGTTCGAGAAGAAGCCGTACGAGAAGGGCACGCTCTACATCGCGAGCTTCATATCGGGCATCGAAGCGAAGACGCTGGTTGGCGGGGGCGATACGATATCCGCCATGCAGAAGCTGAACATGGTGGAGAGGATGACGCACATATCCACCGGCGGAGGCGCGTTCACCGACTACATAACGAAGGACAGGTTCCCCGGCCTCGAGGCGCTCAGGGAATCGTACGGCCTCCACGGCCATCTTCTTAAAAGGGCCCCCGATAAAGAGCCTTAACCGGGACGCCGGAGAAAATCGGAGAGGTGATATGCAATGGCGGTAAAAGTCGCTGTCAACGGCCCGGGAAGGATAGGCAGGAATTTCATATGGTCGTGGGCCGAGAGGAAGAAAGGGGGCGAGACCAGCCTCGACGTGGTCGCGGTCAACGGCGTGCGCGGCGTGGAAGACGACAAGGGAGTGGAATATTTCGCCGAGCTGCTTAAGTTCGATTCGACGCACGGCCACCATTTCGAGGAGCTTCCCTTCGGCAGGGACGCGGACGGGACGGCCTGGATCGAAATACACGGCCAGAAAATTCGTCTCTACAACAACCGCGGCGACCTTTCGACATTGCCATGGAAAAAGCACGATGTCGACATAGTCATAGAATCGACAGGCGAATTCAGGAAGAAATCGCAGGCCGAAGGCCACCTGAAGGCAGGGGCGAGGAAAGTCATAATCTCCGCTCCGGGCAAGGAGGGCATCGAGACTTCCATCGTTCTGGGAGTGAACGACAAAATCCCCGAGCACGAGACGGTCATCGACTGCGCCTCGTGCACGACGAACGCCATCGCTTCCGTGGCGAAAGTGGTGAACGACAACTGGGGCATAGAGAGGGGGTTCGTTGTGACCGTGCACGCTCCCACCGAGGACCAGAGCATATTCGACGGCTCGCACAAGGACATCCGCAGGGCGCGCTCTCTTATCAATAACATAATACCCACGTCCACTGGCGCCGCGAAAGCGGTCGCGAAGGTCATTCCCGAGCTCAAAGGCAGGATGGACGCCATTTCCATGCGCGTTCCCGGCGCGATGACCGGCTCGATAGTCGGGCTCATCGCAGACGTCAGGAAGGAGACGACGAAAGAGGATATAAACAGGGTCTTCGACCGCGAATGCGGCGGCCCGCTCAAAGGCATACTCGCCTGCACGGACAGGGAAATCGTCTCGTCGCACGTAATCGGACGGAAGGAGTCCGGCATAGTCGACAAGCCGCTGACCAGCGTCGTGGACAGGAAGCAGGTCATCGTCTGGTCATGGTACGACAACGAGCGCGGCTACGCGAACCGCCTCGTCGACGTCGCGGAGATGTGGGGGAAAAGGTAAAAAAGCTGCAGCCCCTGAACTAGACCTTTATTCTTCGGAGAGTCTCAAGAACGCGTTCCCCTGGTCGCAAAATTCTTGAGCCGCAATCCCGAAAAAGATAGTGCGTCGGGTCTTTTGTGTCTTTTGCGTCTAAAGTTACGTCTAAAGTTTCCCCAAGATATGTTCCGAGGTCAGGGTAGTAAGTCCCCTTAACAAGTCTTACCGGACTTTGGTCTTCGTGAGGCGTGAGCGCGTCCATGATATCATTAGCGCAGTAAACTTTTTTAACTTTTCGGCAAATGATTTAAAAAATCAGTCAGGTTTTGCCGGTAAAATCAGGTCTGTATTTTTCCGAGGCGCTGAAGAACATGTTTGGCGTTCAGCTCAAGTGTTTCTTCATTTCTGGTGGTGAATCTATATATCAGGCAACCGGAAGGGGGCTCATTTGGATAAGCCTTTAAAACACAGCCACTCCCTGTATACGTGCCCAAGCCTTTATAGTGTTTTCCTGGCTCTAGTCCCTTCCCGTGTAGTTTTTGTAAATTTATATCCCATTCATTTTCAGGAATGTCCACCTCGCCAATATTCAATCGCATACAAACAAATAATCAATAATAAGTTTTTAATTTGTATTTTGAATTTTGCAGCGTATTTTCGTCAATCGCCTTAAAAAAACAGTAGGTTTTATTTAATAGCAAAAGATAGAAGAGATTGTTATGATTACTATCGACGGCTCGGTTCTGAAAGAGGTCTATAAGGAAAGACCGGCGTGGAGCCACAAGGGCGACTTCGGCAGGCTTCTTGTCATCGGCGGCTCGAAGATTTACACCGGTTCTCCCGGCTTTGTCGCGTACGGCGCGATGGCCGCGCTGCGGGCGGGAGTGGACTTGGTGAGAATCGCCGCCCCGCAGAGAGCGGCGGACATCGCAGCGAAGTTCTCCCCGAATCTCATAACCGAGCCGTTCGAAGGCGACTACTTCACGACGAAGCATCTGAAAAGAATCATGGAGCTCGCGAAGGAATACGACGCGGTCGCGATAGGCCCGGGCCTGGGCCTGGACAAGGAAACGCAGAAATTCGTGACGAGATTCGTGGACGCCATAAGGAAACCGTGCGTCGTGGACGCGGACGCGATAAAGGCGCTGAAGAACAGGAAACTCCTTTACAATTTTTTGCTGACTCCTCACGCTTACGAATTTTACCACATGACAGGCGAGAAGCCGAAGTATGACATAACGGGAAGAGCCGAGCTTGTCAAAAAACACGCGAAAAAGACCGGCGCGACCATCCTGCTCAAGGGATCGATAGACATAATATCAGACGGGAAACAGACAGCGATGAACAGAACGGGCAACCCTTACATGACGGTCGGCGGGACGGGCGACGTCCTGACAGGCATCTGCGGCGCCCTGCTCGCGCAGAAAGTTTCGCCTTTCAAGGCCGCGTGCGCCGCGGCCTACATGAACGGCTTGGCGGGCGATTTCGCGGCAAAAGAAAGGCGTCCCATAGTCGCGACCGACGTTATAGAAAAGATTCCCGAGGTTTTGAAGGACGTTCTGCCGCCGCCGGCGCAGGACAAAAAGGCGTAAAAGGCTTGATTTCGACGTGATGCTTATGAAAATCCTAGGCCTCGCAGGTTCTCCGAGAGACGGCAGCACGAAATTCCTCGTGTCTCTCGCGCTTCAGGAATGCGCAAAGCTCGGCGTGGAAACCGAACTCCTGCACACAGGGAAGATGAAAATCGCGCCCTGCAACGCATGCGACAGATGCAGAACAGAGGACAGGTGCGTCTTAAAGGACGACTTCCAGAAAGTCGCCGACAAGGTCGAGGCCGCCGATGGAATAATCGTCGGCTCGCCCGTTTACTTCGGCTGCGTTTCCGCGCAGCTCAAGGCGTTCATGGACAGGACGAGGTATCTGCGCCGCCGGGAAGCGCTCAGGGATAAAGTCGGCGGCGCTATCGCCACAGGCGGCTCACGCAACGGCGGGCAGGAGCTTGTCCTCCGCCAGATACACAATTTCTTCCTCATCCACGGCATGCTCGTTGCGGGGGACGAGAAGACCATGCATTTCGGCGGCGCTTCATGGGGCGACGCTTCCAAGGACGAAGAAGGGAAAGAAACGGCAAGAAATCTGGGCAGGCACGTCGCGCAGGTCGTATTGAAGATTAAAAAGTAAAACTTTTCGTGGCTTTGTTTAACATGTTCGTCCTGTTTAAAAGTAGGCTGGATGTTTAAAAAGTCAAAACTATTAGCGTTTAATCGATTTTTTCAATCGCTTTCTTATAATTAGAAAAATGTCTATTGGTTCCATTTCGTTTTTCTTCACTATCAATATCCTTGATTCTTTTTTCATGCAATCGACTAAATTCCTGTAATAATGACAAGATGGTTGATTTTGTTATCCTCAATTTATTACAAATGAATTTTAGCTTTTGAATAGAATCTGGAAGATAATCATACTGGGATGGTTTTCGTGGATATACATCTATATCTTTCCATAAGATATTTGCATTAAGTTTGAGAAGTTCTGTCAAAATATCCAGCTCTATTTCATATCCAATTGCGGTTATATAGATTTCGTTTTTTAATTTGAAACTCCAACAACCGCTTTGACCATCCAATATTGCAGTTTTATTGAATGAATTGGAAACAACAAATCGCTCAAAATCTTCCAGTAATTGTCTTGGTTTTGAAATTCCGGTATCATTTTTTCTTACGGTTAATACGGCATCTATTGACGGTTCGAGAAAACATTGTGCCACATGAATTATAGATTTGAGATTAAACGCTTTGCTTCCATCTATATGCAAGATTATCTTTGTATCGCTCTCTTTGAAACGTGAAAGACACTCGTTTACCACAAATCCTTTGTTATTCGTTTTCAATCTTTTCTTTATTTCTTCAGTCTCTTGATGTGTTGCAAAGTCGTCATGTTCATTATGTTTATTGATTGCTGCATGAAGCCAATCCGCATTCGGAAAAATTGAATGAACATCGAAGCCCAAATCATATAATGATGGCGCTATCTTTTCCAAATATTCTGATTGATTGTCAATAGTTGTTTTATCATCTTGTCCCATACAATTAATTATCAAACCCAAATTTATGGAACTCAGAAAAATCACTTCTAAACGGCTTGAACTAAAGAATTGGTACCTTTGAATATTCAACAAACTTTGAACAATTTTGACTTTCTCCGACCAAGAAAATATAATCTCCTCCATCCAATCTCATTTTATCTGGAGGGTTTCTCGCTTCATTTCCTCTTGACACTTTCAAAATAAAAACATTGAACCGTTCTCTTATTTCGCCGATGCTCATACCACGTACAGGAGAACGTTCCCATACTCTTATTTCCATTTTAGATTGTCTTGTCATAAGCATCCTTATGGACAATTCAACCTTATAAATACCACCTAAATAATAATTAGTTAAAAAATGTATTTAAATACGTAAATTAGGCAATTTCGCTGATTTTGTTGTATTATACATGCCAATCGTTCTGTTTTATCCTGAATTTCGTTCCATGATTGTGTCCGGTTCGTGCGTCAAAATCAACGAAAACGTTTCCGTTGATAATGGCTTTGAACAAAGTCGCTTTTCGTGTAAAGTGTTTCGTGACTAGCGGAACGGAGTGCAGCGGGCAAGCACTTCGAAAGACGCGGGCCAGGCCTGCGTCATGCGCTGGTTTGCGCCCGTTTTCGGAAGCGACATCTCCTGGTTTTTGGTAAACCTTTTTGGGTAAAAAGCTTTGCTTATATCCACATCGAAAGGGCGAACCTTCCCCCTTTGCTTTCTATCTTCCACAGCTGCTTGCAGTTGGGGCAGCTGACTTCCTTCTTCCTGCCCCCGCCGAAATCGTACCCGAAGCTGCGGCCGCACGCTGAACAACGGAAATCCTCTCTCATGCGCTCACCTCTTGGCAATTTTAAAAGAATTGGTTCCCGGGTTTAAAAATGTCCTGCCACCGCAAAGCAGATTGCCGGCGCTGCGTTTTCCGCTGCATCACGCATACCGGACGAGGACTATCCGGCCGTCGGGATTTTCCCTGAAAAACGCATAAGAATTTAAATCTGTTTTTACTCATTATTCATCTCTGTATCTGGAGACGTCATATGAGCACAGGAGATTACGCGGCAGGGGACGCGGCAAGGGTATTGAGAGGAAGTCTAAGGCAATGCGAACTATGGGCGAAAAGTTACGGAGCTTTGGCAACTTTGTCGGAAAAATACCCTCATTTATCCGGCCTCGCCGATGAAGCGGAAAGCCGTTTTGAGGCCAATGCACGCGTAGCGCATAAACATCTCCCACTACTTTCGGCTTCAGAAGCCGCAAGTTTCCAGCATCAACTAACTGTTGCAGAACAAAATTTCGCATCACTGCACAAACCCCACGGGAATGAAGGACCACCCTATAAAGGTAGGAAAGATTAACCGTCAATATTTGGCTTTTAATTTAACTTATCTTCATCAATATTTTGGAGATTTTTATCTTCAAGGCATGATTTTAAGGTCGGTTTACTCTTCCAAAATAAATCAAAGTTGAAAGTTGGGATCTGAAACTGAGTTGTGAATTGGGGAATGGTCATGCCGGTCATGCCGCCATCGAAAGGGGGCCGCGCGTCTTTCCTGGCCGGCCCTACTGGTGGAACCTGCCTTCCGGAACCAGCACCTTGAGAACGGATATGGCCGCGATCGCGAAGACCGCAAATAGAACCAGGCCGATGGCAAGATTCATCGCGGCTCCCGGATCGCGCATGACGTTCCCCGCAACGCCGCCCGTGACGCTGCCCGCGCCCACCGCGAAAATGGCCAGCAGCGCGACGGCGCAGGCGATGATGATGCCCGTTTTTTCGGAGTACATGAGTATTACTTGCCAGTTAAATTTATTAGCATTGTTTTGCCCCCGCTTTCGCAGGGAAACCTTTTTTGGGAGGTCAGCAACAAAAGCAGCACAAGCCAAGAAGGCCGTCAAATCTGTCTGCTGGCCTGTCTGCTGGCATCGTATTGCTTCAATGCTCTTTGAAGTGTAACCGTGTCTGAAGGCATTAGCAGATTAGGTTGGGTTAAATTAAAATATACGCCTTGCGAATCAGGGCGCAAAGTACCAACCACGGATTCTTTATAAAGTACTTCCTGACCACAAACTGTTAAACCTATCCCTGCTCCTTGTAGAGCTTCGATTCCACTCCTAATGTCTCTAAACTGTTTTGATAGATGGTCCATGAAACAATACCAGAAAATAAGTTTTAAATGCTTTTAGCGCCTGCGATAACCTGATATGGTGATGCTGAAGCAAAACAAGCTCTTTGGTAAAGGCCCGGGATTTTCTTTCCGTGAGGCAGCCGGGAAGAGCGGGCAGAAAATAATTTTAAGCAAGACGCTATAATTTATTTACATTCCATTTATTATACATAGATATCGGTCTTGGGAGCTGGTACTGATGGAGAAATACGAGCCGCGCAAGTTCCAGGAGGAGATTCTTAAGTTCTGGCTAGAGAACGGAATCCCCGACCAGATAGTGCGCTTCGACCCTAAGAAGCTGGACGTCAAGAGAAAGAAGTTCTACCTTCTCGACGGCCCGCCGTACGTCAACGGCGTCCCGCACGTGGGGCACATCAAGACCACTGCCATCAAGGACATATGGTCGAAGTTCAGGACGATGCAGGGCTTCGAAAGCTGGTGGCAGCCGGGCTTCGACTGCGGAGGCCTTCCGATAGAGCACGCGGTCGAGAAGAAGCTCGGCGTGAAATCGAAGAAGGACATAACCGAAAGGATAGGGATAGACAGGTTCATAGAGGAATGCAAGGCGATGGCCGAGGGGAACAAGAGCATATGGCTCGGCACGTACAAGCGGCTCGGCGCCTGGAGGGGATGGCTGGAGCCGTACATGACTTACAAGAATTATTATCTCGAATCCGGCTGGTGGACGGTCAAGAAGATGTGGGAAAAGGGAATGCTGGTCGAAGGGGAGAAGCCGGTCTTCTGGTGCCCGCGCTGCGAGACCACGCTTTCAGGCTACGAGGTCACGGACTCCTACGCCGACATCACGGATTATTCCATCTACGTCAAATTCCCGGTCCTCGGGCAGGACTTCACCTCGATCATAATATGGACCACTACGCCCTGGACGCTGCCGGCGAACGTTGCGGTGGCGGTGCATCCGGACGAAACGTACGTCAAAATAAAGGTCAGGGGGGAATACTACATCCTCGCGGAGAAGAGGCTTAACGAGGTTGCGAAGGAGGTGGGCATTGAGAAATACGAGGTGGTCGAGAAGTTCAAGGGAAAAAGCCTTGCCGGCGTGAAGTACGAACCCGTGATGCACATCCCGGTGCAGGAAGAGCTGAAGAAGAGCCCGAACGCGCACCAGGTCATTTTATCCATACCTCTTTTCAAGAAGGGCGTGTCGGGGAAGCTTCTCGCGAAGGCGTCGATGAAGGCGGAAGAGAACAAGGCAAACGTCGAGGATTTCGTCACGATGGACGCCGGAAGCGGCTGCGTGCACACCGCGCCCGGGCATGGCGAAACCGATTTCCGCGTGGGGGAGCATTACCATCTTCCCAGGCCTTCGCCCGTCGATGACGAAGGGAAGCTTACGCAGGATACGGGCGAGTTCTCGGGCATGTTCGTCAAGGATGCGGACCAGAAGATAATGGACTATCTCGAGGAGCGCGGCAGGCTGCTGAAGGCCCTGAAAGTCACGCACTCCTATCCGCTCTGCTGGAGGTGCAAGGCGCCCCTCATTTATCGCCTGAGCAGGCAGTGGTTCTTCTCGGTGGACACGATAAAGGAAAAGATGCTGAAGGAGAACAAGAGCGTCAAATGGCTGCCCGAATTCGCCGGCGAGAGATTCCACAACTGGCTGGAGAATGCGACGGACTGGGCGATTTCGGTCCAGAGGTTCTGGGGCATCCCCCTTCCGATCTGGATATGCGAATCGTGCGGGCACAAAGACGTCATTGGCTCCAGAAAGGAATTGAAAGAGAAGGCGATCGAGAAAATCGGCGAGGACATCGACCTGCACAAAAACTCGGTCGACAAGATCCATTTGAGATGCTCGCAGTGCGGGAAACGGATGTCGAGAATCGGAGACACGATGAACGTGTGGTTCGATTCGGGAATTTCTCCGTGGGCCTCGATGGGCTATCCTTTCATGCACAGGGAACTCTTCGAAACCCTCTGGCCGATGGACATGGTATGCGAATCGCAGGACCAGATAAGAGGGTGGTTCTATTCGCTGATGTTCTGCGGGGTGGGGGCATTTGACCGGAGGCCCTACGAAGCGGTAAGCATGAGCGGCTGGACGCTTGACGAAAAAGGCGAAAAGATGTCGAAGTCGCTTGGCAACGTTATTTATGCCGAAGACGCGCTGAAGGCGGTGGAGGCCGACGCGCTGAGGCTTTATTACTGCTGGTCCATCGCTCCCTGGGAAACGCAGTTCTTCTCGCTGAAAACGGCGAAAGAGCTGAGGCGCGTCCTTGACGTCCTCTGGAACACGAGCGTTTTCGCCGAGAGCTACTCCGACGTTGCGCTCGCCGGAGAGAAGGTCGGGTTGAAGAAACTCGGGCTGGAAGACAGGTGGATAGTGTCCAGGATAAACTCGCTGATTACGTCGACGACGGACAACCTCGAGAACTTCAGGCTCCACTACGTCGGCAAGGATTTCGAGGAATTCATCCTTAACGATTTCTCCAGATGGTACATAAAGCTCGTCCGCGACCGGCTGTCGCCGTGGTACGAGGGGAGCGACAAACGCTCCGCGCAGTTCAGCGTTCTCTACGTGCTCGAGAATCTCATCCGCCTGCTCGCGCCCGTCACGCCCTTCATAACGGAGAAGATTTACAGGAAGCTGTTCTTCTCGAAAGGCAGGCCCGCATCGGTCCATCTGTGCGCATGGCCCAAAGCGGACATGGAGCTGGTGGATAAAAAACTGGAAGGCGCAATGGAAACTGCGAAGGCGGTGATAGAGGCTGCGAATTCCCTGCGGCAGAGGCTCGACGTAAAGCTTAAATGGCCCGTTGCCGAGCTTTTCGTGAAGGCGAAGGACAAGGAGACGGAAGACGCCCTGAAGGAGATGGAGCCTGTCCTTAAAATCATGGCCAACGCCGAGAAGGTCGCATTCGTCAGGGAAATCAAACAGAAGGAAAGGCTCGCTTTCGAGGACGGGGAGATCGCGCTGGGCCCGATCCTCGGGGACAAGGCCTTAAGCCGCGAGCTCATGAGGATCATCCAGATGCTGAGGAAGAAGGAAGGCCTGAACGTGAAAGAGCGAATAGAGCTCTGGCTGGAAACGGACGGGAAGACGGAAAAAACGATCGAGAAAAACAGGGACGCGATAGCGAATGGAGTAGGCGCTGAAAAGCTTCACAAGGGGCTCCCGCACAAGCTCGGGATAAAGGGCGAGCTGGATTTCGAGGGCAGGAAAGTGAAGATTTATTTCGAGCGGGCCGGGAAAGCGGTGGCAGAGAAGAAATAACGTTTTTAAACCTTCTTTTCAAGGTTTAAACAATACGGGTACACACACACGGATATATACAAACCCTCCCAATATTATATTATAAAAAAAGTGGTGGGGGCTGAAAGGTGCTGAATATGGCAAAACCGATAAGGGCGACGCCTGAATTGAGAGGTATGGAAGCCAGGAAATTCATGGAAAGGATGGAAAGGAAAGAAAAATCCAAAATCACGCAAAAAGAGATTAAATTAGCCGATTCTATAATGGAGTTTGTTCTTTTACATCGCAAATTCTGAACTTTTTTTCTTTGAAGCGCTTTACAAGATTAGTCAAATCATAATACATGGGGATGGTGCCTTTCTCCCTTTCTTTCAGAATCTCAAAACCCAATTTTCTGTAAAAATGGACAGAATCGGGTTTTGCATCTACAATGAGAAAGCGGCAACCGATTCTCTCATTGAGTTCAAGAGCTCTGCTAAGGGCAAAAAGTATGGTCTGCGCCCCAATGCCTCTTCTTTCGTATCTTTTATCCACAGAAAGCCTGCCAATTTTCATGCCGGGCATCGTTTTGTATAAAATTCCGTCTTCTATAAAGCTTTTGCCTAATTTTGTCCCGTGAATTCTGATGCTGTCGGACAAGATGGTTATGTAAGCAACCAGCCTGTTTTCCGGGTTATAAAACCATAGATACGTTGTCGAGATGTTTTTTTCTTGGTTGTCATGAGCGTCTTCCACAAGAAAATTTTTCAGTTCAGGGAGCGATGACTCAAAATTTTCGATATCCTCTGAATGATGGCTTGCTATCTTCTCGATTCTTAATTGTTTCGGGTCTATTTTTTCGATTTTTTCGCCGCTCATGTTTATTTTAGCGTTAAGGGTGTTTTAAGGATTTCTGCAAAAATGTTTAAACATGAAGATATCCTTTTAAAGCAAAGTTTGAACTCTAAATCATAGAGTTGATATAATGGGTAGGGGCGACATTTTAGGATTTGGAAAAATGGATTATGGTTTTGGAACCCAAAAGAAAACGAAGAAAAGGAGAAATATTTCATTTACAGAAAAAGCAATTCTTTGGGAAAGAAAAAAATCACACATCTGCCACATTTGTAGAAAAAGAATTCATTCGTTGACTGAGGCTGAAGTCGACCATGTTAGAGCACATTCAAAGGGCGGGCAAACATTAAGTTGGGCTCATCGCTCCTGCAATAGATTAAAAGGCAATAAATCGCTTGCAGAGGTTCATAAAAGATTAGGAATAAAGTCAAAAACGAAGAGAAAAACAATAAAGAAAAAACGAAAAAAGAGAAGTTTAGTAAATCCTTATGCAATATCTATTCCTAAAATTAATCTTAGAATCTAAAGCCCCGCATATTCAAAAAGATTAGAATTTTCCAATTCTAAGCTTTCTTTTTCTCTTGGGACCGAGCAACAACGTTTCTATATCCTTTCTTCCATCTCCAGTTAAATTTTTATTAAACTGACCGCGTTTTGTTTTTGGATATTTATTCATAATGTCTCCTCCATATTTTATTGGATAACATAAATTAAATTTTTAGCATGTCAACTACCACCAATCACCGCTCGCCTGCGCGTAACTCAGCTCGCTATAGACTGGTGGCATGACCCGGCCAGATATTCGGCAACGGTTCTCTGGTCTTTTGGCTTCTTGCCCTGGTTTCTCACGT
>Ga0315274_10000267_pt1 | contig 80560 bp, 68 predicted proteins | sample YL17G02_20_MG_FD_203700 | JGI IMG/M metagenome (GOLD analysis project Ga0315274, IMG submission 203700) | Sediment microbial communities from Yellowstone Lake, YNP, Wyoming, USA - YL17G02_20 | ecosystem: Environmental > Aquatic > Freshwater > Lake > Sediment | place: USA: Wyoming | collected... | reverse complement strand
ACCGCCACGAACCCCGCGCCTGCTACCGCGGCCTTCTCCATGGCCAGTCTCATGGCCCTGACGCCCGCCACCTGCCCCAGCCCTGCTCCGCCATCAAGGAGAGCCGTGACCGCCGTCTCGCGCACCACGCGGATCTCTGGCAGCGCCACCATGACGCCATCTCGCAGTCCCTGTACGTACCTTCTGGTGCGGGCCACCCCGTGGGAATCGATCCCTCGCAGGTCCGCCGAGACCAGCACCTCTGCCGTCACCCGACCGTCCTCTTGGGGAACGCCCAACTTGGCCAAGGCCGCCATGACGAACTCCGTCAACACCGTATGACCTACTCTGTCTCCCATCCTCGATCCTCTCCTCAGCGCCCGGCCGCACATACCAGGCATGTCAGAGCCAAACAGCACCCCGCAACAGGCGCGCGGTCTAGCATTGCCCTACTTGGTGCTTGCATCCCTGGAGCCCGTCTCCGACTCGACCATGCATAGTCTCGTTTCCCAAACATCGCTCGACGGCTCCACCGGGATTCTATCACCATCATAGTGGAGAGCAAAGCAGAGGCACCGTCGCACCGCGAACTTGATGCCAAAACCACGCGGAAGCAAGCATCATGGCAGGGGCTGAGCCAGCTAACGTACCTGGAAGGTGGAACAAAACACGAAGCGCCCCCCGCAGCGCAGGGAGCGCTTTTCATTCGTTCGACAGTCATGGTTCGGACCGCCAGCCTCAGGGCTGCTGGGCTGATCCCGCTGCTGTCAGCACCTGTTCATTCCAGGGTGGACACCCACAAACGGTCCACCGCTCCAGCGTGGATCTGCTACAGCTCCTGGCGCCGTAATCGGCCAGCCAGAACCATGGCCCCCGGCACCAGCACCGCCACGCCCAGCAGTGCCCCGGGGATCAACAGCGCCGGCGCAGAAGAGCCAGAGCGGGATGTCGCCGAGAAGTTGTTCAGAGTCACCGCCGTCGTGTCGTCGCAGTTCAGATCAGGCCCATAGATCAAGTCTTCGTAGGTCGTGGGATCCGTCGGGGCTAGGCTCAGTCCTCTGGTCAGGAGTCCTGAAACCGAGGCTAACAGGCTTGCGCCTCGCATCAGCAGCGCGGACCCCCCACCCGTCTTGATGGCCACCGTGATTCCCCCCTCTTCCACGGCATAGTTGCCCTTGATGGTGAAGTAGTAGTTTCGAGTCTCACCGTCGTTGAAGCTATCATCGAACTTGATGCCGAAGACTTCGGTCGTGGGATCCAGCTGCACCTGAATCTTGGACGTACCCCACCAGGAGACAAATGTCGTGGAGTCCAAAGTGACCCATAGACCGGCGTCAACCTCATCGATGTCGCAGCAGCTGCCGAGCTCGAAGACCAGGTGGCTGATGGCGTGCTCCGCTGACTCACTCGACGTCACGGTGTAGTACCAGGTAGAGTATCCAGGATTGGGATAGTCATACCGCATGGTCACGAAGCTCACGTCGTAGGGTCCCACCGGCTGCGCCAGGGCCGGTGCGGCGGTGAGCAGGACCAGGCCAAACACCATCAATAATGCGACTAGTATCCTTCTACCTTTCATTCTGCTCCTCCCTTCTTCCTCCATGGGTTATCGCTGTCAGCTCTGACCCTGGGCTGCGCCATTCTCATGTGACCAGGGCTGAGACTCACGAACCACCGCGTCAAACAGAAAGCCGGACCGCCCAAATCCTTCGGCAGCCCGGCTATCCGCATACGGAACAAGCCTGCATGCTGGACCCGTTGGCTTTGCGCCCCTCCCCAAGGGAAGGTTGCCCTTCTCGGGATTCTGAACTACGAGACCGGTCTCACTCTGGGAGACACCCGTCCCCTTGAGCCTACACCAGTCACGAAAGAACCGGCCACTGCGCGTAGCCGGTTGCACCACTCGCTCCTCGTCGCTAAGGTGCCCACTCTAGCGCGACGATTCTTGGCCTCTACGTCAGGGACGAGCCAATCGAGATCAACCTCGATCCCATGGAAAGTATACGGGAGGCACCTTCAGAAGGCAAGCCCTGACCACTCTTGCGCGGTTAAGATTCGGTTAAGGGAGATGTATCCTCTTGGTTCCCTTGAGCGTCGCGCTTGAATCTGCGCCGTTCGAACAGATACCCGAAGCCACGTACGTTGAGGATATGTGCCGGCTTCTCAGGGAAGGGTTCAATCTTCTGACGCAGATTGTGGATGTGCACCTTCAACAGTCTACGTGCCTCATCAGGCGAGCAGTCGTACCCCTGAGCTTGCCGCACCAGGCTCCGATAGCTGAGGGCGCGCCCAGAGTTGTTCAAGAGGCAGCGCACGATCTCGAACTCGGTGGGAGTGAGCTCCACTGGTTTGCCACCCACCCTGACCTCTCGTGAGAAGAGATCGATTCCCAGGGTGCCGATGTCATACTTCCCGTCCACGCCAGGTCGGGCCAGCCCCACCCGTCGCAGCAGGGCGTACAGTTGCGACAACACAACCTCTTTGCTGAAAAGGCTGAGAACGTGGGCATCCGCCCCCATGTCCAGGCTGCGGGCCAGAGCCGGCTCGTGGTTCTTGCTTCCCACCACCAGCAGTGGAGCCATACTCCTTTCTCGGATCTGCGCGCACAGCTGCACCTGCCAGTCCCCAGCCTGATCGATGTGCACAAGAATGGCGTCTGGGGCTTGCTTGTCCAGTTTGCGCAGGGCCTCGGCGCCGTCCGTGGCAGTCGAGGTCGTCATCTGCTCAGCCAGCAGAACTGTAGCTAACTGGTCAGACACTTCCTGGTCAGATGACACAAGGAGGATGTTGATCAACGGCAAGGTCCTCTGCTACACTTCTGTCGAAATGAACGCCGAACTCCGCCTCTCAGCGCGGACTCACGGGCGTGCAGAAGGCCCTATGGCTCGCCAGAACCCGCAGGGAGCGCTGCTCGAAGGGGAGGGATGGTGTGAAGCCGAAGCCAGTCGCCATGGATGATCGCCTAGGCCCCGGACCCGACTGCTGCGATCACCTTTCTCAGCCCCATGCGGGCCTGTTTGAGGAGCCTGTATGCCCAGCGCCTGAGACCAAGGAGACGTGCGTGGAGGGGCGCCACATGTCGCGACGTCCAGCTTCTGGGAGCGATGGTACGGCCTCGCCTGTGGATACTCTCAACTCGGCCGAGTACCTGAGACTCCTGCACCTCAGGATCTGCCTTCCCGACGGAGTCCCCTTTGACCAGCAGAGTAACCCTCTTGCCTTGCCCGCCAATACCCACAACTCTGTGCACAACGATTCCGCTGCTGGAGGAGCGGTAGAGGACGATGTCGTCAACGTCTATCGCGGTGTCGCCGACCGGACGCACATCCAGGATATCGCCATCCCGCACCAATGGATACATGCTCGAACCTCGAGCGCGAAAGCGCATAGCGTGTCCGGCTCCCAGGAGCTGCGCGGCGAGCTCCTCGAACTCCCTCCCTTCACAAGACACCGTGTCGCTACTTAGCAGTTTCATGACTAATGCAGAAGCTCTGTCACGCTGGCCATAGCGTGCAGGCTGTATTCCCCCCTGGAAGCCAGACCACAAATATCAAGGGGCGAAGGTCGGTCAGCAAGTCCTGCGTCCTCTCCGCATTTCTTGCCTATCCCTGTCAGTGGACTCATTCGAGTAGGTCCCGTTGCCGGACCACATCCCGCACAAAACTGACTGCGGTTTGATCAGGAAGGAATCCCAACTCGTAGACCGGGACCTCCTGCAGCAGGTCATCGAGGAGCTGCAATCCCAGGTTGACCGCCACAGAATCGTAGTATGCCAGCGAGATGTGAGGGAGAATCGAACTCGCCGCTTGCGAGATCCCCTTGCGCTCGGCATTGTTGTCATTGGCTTGCGACACCAGAAAGATCGCCCCAAGGTTCGACCCCTCCGAGGAGAGCGGGCGCATCTCTCCCATCCCAGCCACCGGGTATGCCCGCCACTGCCCCCCGCTTCTCCTCAGGATGGTGCGATCATCGTTCAGCAGTCTCACCCCCTCGCACCCTTGCCACAGCCGTGCCAGCGTGCTCTTCCCCGCTCCGGAGGGGCCGGCAAAGACGATAGCCTGTCCGCCATCACTGATCCCGCTGGCATGCAGCATCATCCCCCTGTGGAACGGCAGCATCGCGGTGAGTAGCTCAAGCAGGAAAAGGCCGAACTCGAAGGGCCGTCTCTTCGACATTACGTCAGCAGATACGTAGAGGTCACCGGCAGCGAAATCCCGATTGAATAGCAACACTTGGTGGGGCGGACGGCGAGGATAGAGCGTCCTGTCGTCCGGACGGAATTGAAATGCCCACGTGTTCTCGTCCAGATAGACGTTTCGCAAGCCTTCCACACTGCGCACGGGATGCCCCCTGGGAACGTGCTCTTCCGGGGCACCAGCGTGCACCCTGAGGACGACATCAGAGGGACTGTCGCTCACGAAGGCTTCGAAAAGCTCCCTATCCACCCAAACCCAGTCTCTGCTCAGACCAAGGACGGAAAAGGAGATGTCAGCTATCCGTATCTTGGTGCCTGTTGCACCGGACAACGCGAGATACCAACACAAAGGCGATGGTGAACAACTCCATTGCGAGTCCCGACTCCCCGGGCTAACCTGCTCGACGGAGCCAGCGACTCCGAGGGAGGCCTTCCCGAAGGTTTGAAGACCTGTGACTACTCGGCCGGGGTCTTTTGGCAAAAGAGCGTAATGTAGCACGCGATCGGTCCAGAAGCGCCGGTCGGGTTCGGAAGGTTGCTGTGGCACCCCTGCAGTACGCTGTGCTCCACAGTCAGTCTGACCCGCGTAACAGACGGCTTGTCATAGGGTCTTCTGAGAGTTCGCCGTTTCATCTCCGTTGTCCTCCGCTCGATGTCTCTTGCGAAAAGCCTCGGCGCGTAGGTGCGCCACCTCACACAGATACTCCACGGGCGTTTCGAAGTCCTGATGCTCGAGGTACGACCAGGCCGGGCACTGCCCGCACAGCGATATCGCTGGGCACGTCCTGCACTTGACTGCTTGCCCAGCTTGTAGCGAGCGCATAGCCGTAACGAAATCCCACCATGCTACCTTGAAAGAGCCCTGCTTCAGATCATAGGTGTGCGCACGATTGGTCATGCACGGTGCAAAATGCCCGTACGGGTCGATATGGAACGACCGCTCTCCCGCTCCGCACACGTACAGGCTGTCGCTTGAAGGCACGCCCCAGAACTGCTCACAGACTCTCTCCAGTTCGCGACCCCTTCCTTGATCCTGCAGGTCAAGCCCCACCAGCTCCGCCGGGGTCAGGCGGACCGAGTAGGGCTGCTTGGAACCATCCAATCTGGGAATCAACAGCCCATCGAATCTGTAGTCAACCCCCAGGCTCCCCACGTACTCCTTTGTAGCCCAGAGTTCGTGTTTGTTCAGAGTCGTGACCGTGGTCTTCAAGTTGAGGGGTATGGCACGATCCAGCAGGAGTTCAATACCTCTCATGCATTTGTCGTACGACCCTCGTACACGCGTGACGCGCTCGAAAGTCTCCCTGGTCACCCCATGCAGTGTGATCTCAACCTTTCGGGGTGGCCACTCTGCCAGATAATCCACCACGTGGTCAGTCAGAAGGGTGCCATTGGTGAACAGCATCACCAATATGCCCTTCTCCTTGGCGTGGGCGTACACCTCCAGAAAGTCAGATCGCAAGAGGGGCTCGCCGCCCGTCAACAGCAACCACAGACAACCTTCCTCAGCCGCCTGGTCTATGACGTCGCAGACCTCGTCGTGGCTCATCTCCATTGACAGAGCCTTCGCATCACCGGCCGGCAGATTGCAGTAGCACTGCACGCAGTCCAGGTTGCAGCGATAGGTGAGCTCAAGGGTACCCAGAAGAGGAAGCCTCCTAGAGTCCCCATCCGCGAAGACACCCTTGACCCACTGATCAAGGCCTATTTCTGGCACCCCAACGCAGTCCATGGTGTTGTGTCGCACACTAAGGCGCCCACTGCCCGCAACTCAGTGCAGCAGTAGCCGTTTGCCATTTGGTGAGCTTGCTTTGTGTCCCCGCCAGAGACCACGGAGCAAGCGCCCTGCACACAGAGTGGGACACGGGCCTTCGCCCGAAACCAGCGCTATCTACCCTTCTTCCGCAAGACTAGCCCCGCGTACCCACCCAGCGCGGTAAGGCCACTCGTTAGCAGAAGCAAGGCACCGGGCTCAGGCACAAACTCCTCTGGAGGATTGGGATCCAAGGGCGGCTCGTCAGGCGGCCCATCCCCATTCTGGGGAGCGAAGAACTCGCACTCCGAACTGAGCGCAGCCAGATTGTGCAGGTCCAGTCCCTCTATGTACCACCAGTAGTAGCCCGCCGGCAACCTGTCCACCACGTAGTCGGGGGAGGTGCCCGCCTGCCTGCTGAGCACGAACTCTTCCCATTCAGAGTTGCCAGAGGGGTTGTCATTGAGATAGTAGATCCAATCCGTCGGATCCGTGGCGTCGATGATGTGGTAAATCACGTTGTTGTGGCCAGCGGGCGCTTCCACCCGGAACAGAGGGAGAGTGGCGAAGTCATCTGGCGGCTGGCCGACGCCTTTCGCCCCCTCATTCTGAGCGAAAGGCCCGGCCCAACTCGGAGGAGTTGGTGGGGTGTTCGGATCATCGGTGTCTCCGTGGACCGTCGAACCACCCGGACCTCCATTGTCACCATAGTCGAAGTCGCCGTCCCAGAAGGCGAGGGTCTGCTGGGGCTCGTCGCAATAGACGAAGAACTGCCACGTGCCATCATAGGTACGAACACTCGTGTCCTCCCAATTGGGATAGATGATGGGGAGATCATTCATAGTTTGCACCGCCCCCTGGATGGAAAACGCTCCCGGGAGCAGGCTTGCTTGACCGCTGGAGCGCAGCTTGAAGCAAGAGTAGTCCTGGTTGGCATCCGAGGAATCGGTGGTGTCCACTTCGAGGCGATAGAAGTAATGGCCACTGGGCGCTTGGGCCGCCGGCGAGACATTTCTAGTGATATTGTACCAGGCATTGTTGGGCATGTTGTCATCGTTGCCGTACCAGGTTCCGACCGCCGTGGTACCAGTCCCGTCCTTCATGGGATCGGCGTACAGCGTATACTTCAACTGGGTGGTTCCCGTGTCCCAGTTGCCTTGGGTCCAATCTGCCAGGTTGGGCAGTCCTGTATCGCCATCGAAAACGCCTATCTCGAAAGAGGTCTCCCCTACGCTAACACCGATCCACATCCTGATCGGTCGAAAGGCGAAGGTCTCCTGCCCACGACCGACGATGCACAGCATCTTGGCATCGTCCTCCTCGGCGGTGGGGAACACATTGTACCCGCCGACCTGCGCCCTGGCCGCCGGCTGAGGAATCGCCACCAGCACGGAGGACAGAATCAGCACCAACCCTACTGACAACAGCACTCTGCCACCCATCATCCCCCTCCTTTGCCTGCTTGACAGCTCAAGGTGTTGCCCGCTGCCAGATCTGAAGCCACTGACAGACGGACAACCCCCAGCGTCCGAGCCTCGCTAGTCCTCCACCACGACGATGCCGTCTATCCCCTGCAACTCTCGCAAGAACTCGAGCACATCGGTTTCCGCCTCCTCTGGCTCGACTTCGAACTCCTCCACGATCCGGTCGCACAACTCGCGACCCGTCGGCTGGCCATCCATTAACTCCCATATGCGCACGGCAGTCCCACCCAGGGTGAAGACCGACTCCAGGTCGGCCACGTTGCGGCGGATAGGTACCAGAATGAACTCGTCCCCGATCAATCGCGACACCATATCGGGGTTCTTCTGATACTGCTTCTCAAGCCAAGTCGATCGCTCTTCCTCAGGTATCTCGGCCACTACACTCCCCAATCGCAAACATCCATGACAACAGCCGTCCGCGCCAGGCCTCCTGCTCGTTTCGGCGGCCCCAGTCACTTCTCCGTGCGTCGCTGGCTCTCGTTGGAAGTCGCCCCTGCACGTGGAGGAGCCCGCCACGGGACTCAGCAAAAACAAGAGCCAGGCCCGCCCGGATGCCTAGCGGCCTGGCTCTCTCGGACACGAGAGCATCCAGAACCCACCGCTCTGTGGCAGCCCCGGCACGAAACCTTCAGCCCCAGGGGTTTCCTCCTGGCGTCTGCCCTGCGTTGCTGGCGCGCCACTCTATTCTATACGGGAGGCCCCACCCTGTCAAGCTGACTGGCCGTTGATATAGCCAGTCCCCTGGGATGCATCGTCACCCACCTAGACCATAGCCGGTAACGATGCGCTCAACTCCGTGAGTGGCTGAGGGGCAAGAAGACTTCATGCACCAGCGGCGGCCCCAGGTGATAGACATCCGGAGTGTCCCACACCCGGGGTGCCAGCCATCCTCCCGGTCCAAAGAAGCTACCGAGATCGGTGAACTCCTCGACAAGGCCTTGGGCGACCCACACGGTGTCAGGCCCGGGCCTAACCACGATCCAGAGCATCACTTCTTGCCCTTCGACTTCCTTGTTCGTGGTGCCCGCAAGGCTGCGGGCAGCCAATCTGACTGACAGACTCTGCAGCCCTGGCTGTCCAGGATAGGGGACGGACACCTGCCGCTCGCCGGCCTGCAGATACGGGAGCGTCTCGGTGGCGACTCCGCCACCTGCTCCCGTCGCGCTCACCGTCACTTCGACGGGTATGAAGCCATCGTTGCCTACGGTCAAGGTCAGGAGCCCTTCGTCGGCTGCGACTGCTGTCAGCCCGAGATGTGGAGTGGCAGCCAGGACGTACATGGTGAAGCGGTTCCACCGCTCGGCTGTCTGCAGGATGTCAGAAGGATCGGGGTTGAACCCCACACCCACGCTCACTGCCACGCGGAACGAGCCACTGGCATCCACACGCTCGGCGAAGACGATGGAACTGGCTCCGTAGGCTTCGGGGGTCCAGGCACAGATGCCTTGAGCATACAGCCAATCCATGGTGGTGCCCGGCGCTGCGTACAGCGCCCTCGCCGACCAGGCGTGAGGGGAACCCAAAAAACCGTTCCCTTCAGTCAACTGGCTTCCTTTTCGCGAAAGGAGCTCGTAGAGAAGGGCGTCGGGCAGTGCCTCATCTCCGGACCAGGCCCAGGGATGTAGGATCAGGTCCGCTCCCGAATGGTATGACAGTGCAGTCACAATCCGCGGACGGCCCAGAACGAAATCACGAACAGCGACGGATTCCGGTTCGGACCACACCGCCGGCCCGCGATAGAGCGGAGACGCGGGGTTCGCGTCGCCCAACTCCCAGAGAGCACCGTAGTTCCGGTTGGCGTCCACTCCCCCGATAGGGTCCTCGTTTGTCGAGCCATCGTCGTCCTCGTCGAGCTGCGGTATCTCATTCCCCTCCTCGTCGAATACGCCCAGATACTCGCTGCCCAGGTAGTGCCCTTGCCAACCAGGAGCGAAAGGATCGTCGGGGTGGGAGTCAGCCCACTCCTGGTCGAAATCATAGCGATAGACCAGGTAGGTACCGTAGCCCATCGCATTCGCGGGATCCTCATCCAACAGGTTGTCCAGGTCGTCATCGCTGGATTCAGGGTTGGCGGTACGTCGCTGAAGGAAGTCATCGGCCAGCCAGATGTCGTTGCCGTCCACATTCACCGAGGGCACCGCGTACACGGTGCGCGTGTTGAGAAGATGGGTAACCAGAGGATCCGAACCGTAGTTCGACAGCAAATACCATATCGTGTAAAGCACGATCTGCTGACTGATGGCTTCACGGGCGTGATGCTGGCCATCGAGGTACAGAGCGGGCCTGGCCTCGGGATCGCCGGTTGCCTCGTTGCCCAACCGCAGGCCCATGATGGGTCGTCCCTGCCATGACTGGCCCACCTCGTAGGTGTCCACAAGATCTGGGTAGAGCCCCTCCAGTTCCCCGACGAAGGAAACCACCTCAGCAGAGGAGGGATAGTGGGCGAAATCCACCCTTAGGCCTGTCGGCGAGGCAGCTACTGGGCCAGTCTCCAACCAGTGGGTCAGACCAGACAGCCGATCGGGGAACTCCCGTGGAAAGATCCTTTCCACTTCCCCAACCCACCGGAACCGCGGTTCCTCTGGTGGCTCGTCAGATGCCCAAGCAGCCGGGGAGCCCACAAGGGAGGAAAGCAACAGCATCGTGATCGGTAGCCATCGAGAGAGGGTCATGACCACAATGCAGGGTTCCTTCGTGGTATAGCCATACCCGATCGAGTCACGAACAGTTGAGATCGGGACCCACAGAGTCGGGCACTTCGAGGGCCGTTGCAGGGCAGGGTTCAGCCATGGCTGTGATTGTATATCCAAAGCGACCCCCGGGGCGAGATCGCGGCTGGCCGCACCCCTCAGAGGCGAAGGCCATGAGAGGCTCTTGCGGGGCACCGCAGAGACCTCTCCTTCAGCCAATAGTTGGACCGCCTTGTGCGACTGTCCGACGCGCCGCCAGCAGACTCACCTTTGGCTGGTCCCTACGCACGTACGAAAGCCCCGTCGTCCTCGAACGGGGCTTGTCCACAGAGTGAACGGTGTCGAAGGTTCTGGCCACCTCTAGTGGCGCGTTTCGACAGTCTGCGCTTGGTGGTTACCACCTCGCACGCCGTAGCCGCCAGGTCACCGCGCCCACGGCTGCAACGCCGAACATGGCGACCACGGCCGGCAAAGTCATCGGTGACGACCGAACACCCGCCAACTTCGCCGTAAAGGAGGTCAGGGTGACGGCGGTCACGGGGGCTCCATGCACGTGGAAGTTGACGGTCTTGTCACCGCCGCCCGCGCTAATACGGGCCTGGAGATTCCCACTCCACAGCAGCGGTGAGCCTATTTCTATCACCGGAGTCCTGGCTTCCGCGTAGAAACACAGCCCTCCAGCCGGGATGTCTGTGTTTTGAGCTCCGTCACAGTCTGAGTCCGTGTTGAGGAAAATCGTGGTGACGATCTCGTATTTGCAGTTCCCAGTAGTGCAGCCTGAGCGCAAGTCCCTGGTGATGACCGTCAGCGTGCCTCCAGTGTAGGGAAGAACATAGTCCATCGGCTGGACCGGCAGGTCCTTGTTGGTGAAATTGCCATCGCCGTTGCGGTCGCAGGCCACCAGCTTCCATGCCCTGCTCTCCTGCCATCCCGGGGCCCCGTCGGGGGCATTGTCCACCTCGGCCAGGCCCATCTCCATCACGCCGGCCCACTTCGTGGTGCGCGTGGGAAAAGCTGGGCAGGCAGCAGACGGATACGCCGGGTTCGCTGGCACATAGACATCATTGTCGAAGTCGAGTTCGTGGAGAAGCGAGACCCAGCGGCCGTCAAAGGTCACTTGGTCCAGGCTGTTGGCGTACGCCATGGGGACTTCGTCCCACCCATAGAACACCTTGTCCGCCTTCAGATCAGCATAGGCGATGCCTGCTGCCGCCAACAGCAGGCACAGCGCGACCAACAATGGAATCAATAGTCTCTTTCTTAGCATTTTTGTTCTTCCTTTCCCTATATTCTTTTGGTTTCTAATCGAGCGACGGTTCTCCCGAGAGAGCCCCTGCCCATCGCTGCTTGCTACACTCTCGAACTCATTCTTGCTCAGCTACCCGCAAAAAAGCCGAACCGCCAACCGGCACGTTGTGGCAGTCCGGCTCGGGGGGTTGGGGATCGAAGCAATCGTGTTGGCGCCTTCTGAAGTCACTTGTCTTGACTTCCTGTGTATCCATCCGCCCCCCTGTCAATCCTCCAATCCGACGCGCTCTCGCTGAGACTCCGCGGCGCGTGCAACCCCCAGAACCGCCGTCAACTGGCCACTGCTGGCACCGGGACACTCGGTGCGGCGGAAGAATCGGCCCGCATTGTTTCCCTGGCCCACTGTCCCTGTGCCAAGATGCAGCCCACCACGTCCACCAGTTCAGCAAGAGAGAACGGTTTTTCCAGGAAGGCCTGGGCGTGTTCTCGGGCGAATCGAACCACCTCCTGCGCTGGGTAGGCGCTCATGGCTAGAACTAGGGTTTCTGGGCTCGTCACTGAGATCATCCTCACCAGGTCATACCCCTTCGACCGCTGGCGCCCCAGGTCCACCACGGCCAGGTCGAAGTGCTGGCCACGCGCAAGGACAATCGCTTCCTGCTCTGAATGCGTGCTCGTCACCTGGTACCCCTCACGTCTCAGCATCGTCACCAGCACCTCGAGAAGCAATCGATCGTCGTCATAGACCATTATTCTGCCCGCCTGACGATCACGTCTGTCCGCGGTCGAGATCTCCATGTCCTCGCTCCTATGCAGGTGAATCCCCCAAGGGCTTCTGAGCCAGCCGCCGTCCTCCGGCTTGGGCACACAGATCGCGTGCACGGCTCAACCTCGAGCGCGACCCTAGCTTCTGCCGGAGAAGATGCCGGGGGACGCCCTGGGGGTCGCTGCCGACGCAGCCGAAGATAGCATTGCGAATCCGTCTATCAGGAGGGACCGGCAAAGCGTACTCGTCACTGCCGACCCCCTCGTCTTGCGGCGAAAGCGCCCGCGTCACCTCTCTCTCACCTCCCGCGGTGCTGCAGCATAGCAATCTGAGGCCGCATGCCGCGGTTCACTTGCGGCAGTGGCATTTTCACAAACAATCATATCTGTCAGGTGTCGTCTCCTTGTGACGAGCATTCCTGTAGGTACCGCCACCAGAGCGAAAAGCGCAACAACCATCAGGGGCGAGCTGAATGTTGGTAGAATGCCAACCACGCGTTCCGAACGAGCGGAGAAGGCGGTGAGTGTGATCGCCGTAGCCACAGCCTGGCTAGTCGCCAGCTCACACAGTGGCCCGAAGGTGTAGGTCGCTCGGCTCTGGGTGGCGTTGCCCGTTTCGTCGCGATATCGCGCCGTAGTGCCTTGGGAGCTGGGGCTGCCAGTGACGGCGATCCTGCTATCAGGTGTCAGGGGGGTCACATCGACCTCGTAGCTGAGGCTGGCGGTCACCCCGGATGCCACCGTTCCGGGGTCCCAGACCACGTTCCCCGAGCCGCCAACGGGCTGGCTCACGATCGTGCCCGTCGCCGAAGCGTTGTCGGCGTAGACCGCCTCGCCGCCAGGGACATACGCTGTGACGACATTGTTTGGAGTCGAGAAGAGGATCGAACCCATAGAGCCCGACGGATTCAGCACCTCCACCGTCACCCTCACCCGAGTGGTCTGTCCAGATTGTATGGGATTGGGGCCCGAAACATGGGCAAGGAACTGCCTTACCTGTGGTTTGAGAGGCGCGCTGACCGCGTCTGTGGGTAGATAGATACGAAACGTATTCGGCTGCGGCTGAGACGTTGGGGGCGGGTTGCTGGCAGCGAAGCTGCCCAGGTACACCACCCCATAGTTTCCGGATCCGTAGTCCCTAATGTTGATGCTGCTCGCCCAGATACCGTAGTCGTGTGCACTGGAGTCGTTCGTCCAGTCAGTGAAGGGTCTGTTCGCCCAGGAATTGTTGGCGGACATGGTAGGGTTGCTGTGGGAGAAAGCCCCGCTCGGGCTGGTGAGCGAAAGGGAACCCCAGGGATTCCCGCCGGAAGCATCCCAGTCAAAGTCGTTCGCGTCGGCAGTACAACCGGAGGTGAGATACGGATACAGCGCATAATCCCGCGACCTGCCGTTGTTGTTGATTCCGACGATGTAGAAAGAGTCAGAGTATACGTTCAGTTCCGTGCCGCTGTCGTGGGCACGGATGCCGAAGGCGTTGACATCGTTTCCTGAGGTGATCGAGGAAGACATGTTCACCCTGAGTTCCCAGTGCCCGTTCTGTGGGTTGGCCACGGTGTACAGGTTCCACCAGGCGTTGTCGCAGGTTGGGCACAGCTGCCTGGACACCTGGCAGCCGCTAGACGGCCCTATCGTTATGCGCCTTGCCCGCGTGCCATCGGGCCGGTAGAGATCGTAACGTACACAGGTGGTGAAGCCTCCTCCCAAATCCCTGTCGCGTTCGTTCGCCTGCTCGTTCGATCCCTCTCCCACGTCCGCATCAAACAGATCGACGACCAGCTGAGAGAGGCCGCTGGGCACCTCGATGTAGTAGGAGTAGCGCGCGTTCAGGCCACTGCTCGAGCCGATGTAGTCCCCGTACTCGGTAGGGACCCCAGACCCCTGCTGGGTGATCAGTTGGTCGGTCACGGACCCAGAAACCGGCGTGCCACCTGCAAGCGCCAGCTTCGGGCTGGATGCTAGGAATGTTGAAAGCACTGCCACCAGCAGCGCCAGGGCGCGGAGACGCCTGCTCCCCCTCTTTGGATTCATTTGTGCTCGCACCCGATCCCTGTAATTGTGGAATGCCATGTCAGTTTCAGACCCTCCGTTTGTATCACAGCGTGCTTCGCTGGCCTTCCTTGTCCTACACCCGGCCTCTTCCCAGGCAGGCCCCACCACGAAATGAGCCGGACCACCACCTAGATCCTGGCCATCCGGCGCGTGTGGCTGGGGAATCGAAGTAGGCTCGTTGACACCACGTGAAACCATCTCTCCCGACTTCAGCAGAGTCAGGCTGAACTACGACACTCTCAGCCGCTCCACATTCGTCGAAGGTGCCCGCCTCGCTGACTCTTCTCGGCCCCTCCGCCCAGTGGCCAGCACCACCCTGTTCCATCCGCAGCGAGCGCACATACTGATACGCCCGGTCATGCCCTCCAAGTGGCTCAGTTCGTAGCCGCAACTGGGACATTCTCTTGACCGCGCCATTTGTCCTCCCCTGTGCGATATTCCGCTCCTGCGCAACGGATTCTCGCCCCTTTCCACCACTATTCTAGCGCGGCCCGGTTAAACGCCCATAAACACCGCCTTAAAACCCCATTAAAACCAAAAAGGCAGGCACACCGCCTGCTGCCGTACCCGCCGCCCACTGTGTAGCACTGATTCCCGGGGGGAACCTCACCGCTGAACTGTCGCTCAGGGCCCTCCTCTACCCCCTGATCCAGCTCTCGGGGGACATGCCAGAGCGCGCCTGCGCCCCCTCACAACAAGAACAGCAACCCCCAGCAGAACCGCCCCCAGTAGTGCCAGCAACCCGCTCGCCTGGAACAGCGGAGAGACCACATCCCCTCCACCCACCGCCACGATGGGCCCATGCATGGTGCCCTTACCGTCCAGTTCCACATCCTCCAACTGGTAGTAGTAGGTGACCCCCGGTTCCGCCGTCGCATCGCTGTAGCTGTAGCTCCCGCCAGCGATGGGGTCGGGCGAAGCCGGGATCAGAGTATCGTTCAGCTTGACGTACGGCCCGTCCGGGCTCTCGCTGCGGTAGATGTTGAAGCCAGCCAGGTTCACCTCGCTCTCCGTGGCCCACTCTACGATCACCATCCCTGGTTCTGAAGTGGAGACTGGCTCCTGCGCCAGTGCCGGCCCGGATAGCAGGGCACCGAGAAGGATCGAGGACAGCAACACTCTGCCGGTCATAGCATGCTTCACCGCGTGGGCCTCTTCCGGGGAGCGGAGTCACGATGCTGGCTTGAGTCGGGGGGCCTGGTATGTGAAGCCACGCCAGCGACCAGAGGCCAGCAACGACTGAGCCTCAGTACCGCTTCAATCCCAGCGGCAGGAACGCCATGTAGGTCTGCTCGATAGGCATTTCCAAGGCTGGATCGCCGAAGAGCACGTAGGTGTCGATCAACTCCCGCTCGCCACTGCCCGCATGTTGGAAAAGATTCAGCTTGCCCAGGTCGGTGGCAGGTCCAAGCTGGTGCACACCACCCCTGAACACAGCATCGTAGAATCCAACATGCAGATAGTGCTGTCTGCTGGAGGTACCGTAGCTCGCGGGTGACCAGCTAGCGACCGCACCTCTCCCTTGGACCCGCACCATGGTTTCCCCTATGCATGACAAGTCATCGCCCACTGCAATGGAAGGAAAGATGAAGTACCCCTCCATACAAGCCATAGCCATCACGATAGGCATCTTCTCACTGCTGGGGAGAGTAGCCACTTCGGATTGCCACAAGAACGGCTCAGGAGGATACCCTCCCCACACGAGAACCTGTGCGTGCCCAACGTAGTTGATGAACAACCGTCCGGTCTCGAAAGCGCTGGCTAGTTGGCTCTTGACGAGGTTCACGGTAGGAGTGTACGGCGCAATCCCGTAGTACACCTTCTCCGCCGTGTACAGCGGAGCAGGAGGCAGATGATTGTCGGCGATGTCGTCTGACAGGGACCAGAAGTGATTGGGTGAGTTGGGGTCGTCAGGGTCGTCAGGATCGTCGGCCAAGAGAAACACCTCCTGTCTCCAACTACCCACTGGGAGTGTGGTCTCGTAATCAACAGTCTTGCTCACCATGGTGCTGACCTGTGCCACCGTCTGAGCAGGGAAGCGCCCGACATGCATGTCGGGCAGCTCATCATCGCCCCACACGCAGACGTACCGGTTGTCCGCGGCAGCTTCCCCCTGCCACACGTCCGCGTAGATGAGATAGGGAGGGACGTAGTTGGGCTCGCCAGTGCCCTCATGGTCCTTGAAGTCGTAGTTGGCGTCCCCCACCAGGAGCACGTAGCTCGGAGCCGGAGGCTGCCAGTTGTCGTAGGCATGTTTGAGAAAATCCCTGATAGCACGAGGATTGAAGACGCCGTAGCTGAACTCATCGTAGACATCAACCACATCGATCACTCCCGCGCGGAGCCCCTGCGCTGCGCGATGATCCCTCAGGGGGAGCACGGCGTCCCGGAAGTCCGGATGAGTGATAATAATGTAGTCCGCCCCGTTGGAGGTACTCTTGAGATTAGACGGGTTGTCCTCAAGTACCACTGGCGTCCTGTAGCGGTCCGCGGTGAGGGCCAGATAGTGATGCTCGCCAGAGATCGCGTCCTGGAACTTGAGGGTGTAGCTCCCCGTCTCTTCCACGGTCGTGCTGACGAAATGCGTCACGCTCAAGGGATCGGTGACGTCGAAGACCTCGACGGTGCTGGTGAGAAACTCCCCCACCTCGTACTGCCACGTTCCCTCTCCATCGCCATCGAAGAACAGCGGATCGTTCTCCGTGGTGTATGTGCGGCGATGGTCGATCTCGAACCAGTTGACGCGCACGGTGTCTTGCGCGGCCACAGTGGGGTTGGACAGGATACACTGCACAGTGATTGTGTTGTCGCCGTCTTGGAGTCCCGAGTGGGGGATATCGGTCTCCTCGAACAGGTACTCGCCCTCGCCAGACCAGAGGGCCTCATGAACGAGTTGCCCGTTAAGCTTGACCTTGGCAGTGTGAGAGTAAGGACCTGTGGCCTGAAGGTAGTCTGACCCGACCAAAACACCGCGCAGTGTGGCGCTGTAGGGAGGCGAGGAGACAGCCAGAGCATCGAGTGTTACATGGAAGTCCTTAGTCGCATACGCACCGGGGGCCCGAACCCAGCCGCCGAACCAGTGGTCCACCTCTTCCTCGCTGGGTATCGTCGCCGGCACCGGCACACGGGAGTAGTACCCCAAATCCTGCTCCCCGCGGGCGGTGGTGTTGAAGTAGGTGAGCACCGTGCTCATCCCCAGTGTGCCATCCCTCTGCGCCATGCGCAGACCATCGCCTGCCCCTGTGCTCAGCCAGTACACGTTGGTATAGGTGTACGTGGTTGTCATCTGCTGGCCGTAGAACAGAATGTAGTCCTCCTCTTCAAATTGGTCATCCTCGTCCTCGTCAACAACGAGGATGGCTACCTCTTGACCCTGATTGTAGAGCTCGAGGTCGTCGGTGTACACGCCTCCCAGTTCCATCCCGGCGCTAACGAGGTCGGTGTACGTCAACTGGTAGATGCCATCCTCGTCCACCAGGACCTTGTATTCGGGTTCTCCCTGCCCGAGCACCAATGCCTCATCGACTTCCCTGGGTGAAGGCCCGGCCCGCCACTGCCTGGCAGAGTCGTAGTTCAGGAGACCGTTCTCCAGAACGCCGTTAAAGGATCCATCCCCGGTCGAAGCTGCGGACAGCCGGGGCTGGCCGTGAGGATAGCTGAACGTCACCTCCACCCGAATCCGACTGTAGTGGCGCAGCTCTCCGCTCACCGCGTTGTACTGGAAGGGGAAGAACCGCAGTGGCGCGACCCGCTGATCCCGGATGAACCCGCTGGAGCCTACCTCGGCCACACTGGCAGGGTAGAAGGCGTTGCTGGAATAGATCGCCTCGTCCCGAGCGAATTCGTACGACAGCTCGGTGGGGGTCCCATCCCCATCCCGTTCCAGCACGGGTTGGGGCGCGGGATAGACGTTGTACCGCCCAGGTACCGTCTCCTGCTCCACCTCGATCACACGGAGGCTGTACTCGGCCGACGCAGGAATGCCCAGCAGCGTGCCCCTCACAGGCAGCTGAGGCTGGCCCACATCATCCGTCTGGCCGCACCCGGGGGCGTTCACGAGGTAATAGAGCGTGCCGTTGACCGAGGATTCCTCAATCTGGAAGGATGGTGTGCGCAACTCTACGATCACGCCCTCCGCATCGGACTTGATGAGCTGTAAGTCCTCACCATCCGGCGATGTGCCACTATTCGAGGAAGTCTGGCCCTCGGCGGCATAGATCGCCCCAGCCCAGGCCAGCGTGAGGCAGCCAGCTACGACAACAAGCGCACGCTTCAGAATCCAACTCTTGCTCACAGATCGATGTCCTCGCCAGTCAATGAGACCTAACGATCAGCCAGTAGAGTCCGGTTCTTGAGTAACCATTGCTGAGCCACTGCTCAAACAGCGCACTTAATACTCTACCACACATCAGCGGGCGCGTCCAGGCCCCTAAGGGCGAAGAATCAGTCAGCACCATGCAGGCTATGCTGGCCGATCCTCCCGTTTGTCCCTGTCAAGCTGCCGCCCAGGCACCGAAGTGGCTCATTGGCTCGGGCTTACCAGCCGGAGAGCCGGATCGCCAAGAAGGGTGAAGGTCTCGATCACGTCCCGCTGTCCCTGGGTCTCGGCGGCTAGGGACCGCTTGGCCTCCAGAATCGCTTGACCGACCGTCGGCGTCTCCCGTTTGAGTAGGGCGCTCAGGAGAGCCCGGTTCAGGGGTCCCTGATCGGAAGAGAGCGTCAGGCTGCTAGGGGCGAAAACCGCTACAGCCCCGCCGTCCTCGGCCAGCAACAACTCCTCAGCCATAGCGTCGCGTTCGGGATGGCCAAAGAACCCCAGGAGACAGGACATCATGATCATCATGGGCCGTCGCCCGTTGTTGCCCAGCGAGTCGATCTGCTCCGACGAAAAGAGCCTGTCTTCTGACCAGGTGTCGATGCTGCCGTGACCAACGTAGTTCACGATCAGGCTGCCCGCGGCAAGTTCCTCCGCCACGGCCGATTGGGGGGCCTCCGTCGAGGCACCATTGACCGTGGACACCTCGTACCCCGGTGGCACAGACTCCTCGGCCAACAGCTCCGACTGAGTGGCGAAGGTGGCCTCTGCACCGTCGGCCACCAGAACTACCCTCCGGCGCCAGTCACCCGAAGGCGCCCCCCGCTCGTAGGATATGATCTTGTCTACAATCGTTCTGGCCTCGTCGAGGGTGCTCACCGGCAGGCGGCCGATGGCCATATCCGGTAGCACATCTTCGTCGTCAAGACAAACGAACCAGTTGTCGCTCAACGTTTGACCGCTGAAGGCCGTGTCGACCAGATACGTCGGCACCAGGCTTTTGTTGGGCCCCTGCAGATTGTCCAGGTAATCATAGCTCGCCTCCCCGACCAGCAGAACGTACTGGGGGGTCGGCTCGGTCCAGTTGGCGTGCGCGTATCTCAAGAGCTCGCGAATCGCTGCGGGGTCCGCCAGCCCGTCACTGAACTGGTCGTACACCTCCGTGATCGTGACCACCTGCACTGTGAGCCCTTGACTTCGACGCCACTCGACCAGCGGAAGGATCGCCTCGCGAAAGTCCTGGTGAGTAATCACGACGTAGTCAGCCCGGTTGTCAGGACTCCGCAGATCGGCGGATGGCGTGACGGCGGTCAGGCTTACAGGCCTCCGCAGCCCAGCCTGGCCCACCGCCAGATAGCTGTTCCCAGATGGCTCGTCGTCGCAGAAAGAAAGCACATATTGTGATCCATTGGCCTCCACGTCTGCCTCGGTGAGTTGCACCACGTTGAGCGGATCGCTGACATCGAAAAGCCGCAGTTGCTCACCGCTGAACCCTGTCACCACGTGATATCCGCCCGGCCCAGTGAACTCCAGACTATCGTCCCTCGCTATGAAGTACCGCCTATATTCGAGCTCAAACCAATCGACGAGCACGATGTCCACTCGGGCGCCAGTGTCACCCGGCACCTCCAGACCAAGGGTATTCTCCCCCTCTAGCAGACATGAGTGGGGTACAGTGGATTCGATCACGTGACGTTCTTGCCCATCCCAGCTCGCTTCTGCCACCGTGCAAGCGTTGAGATGGATTCGTACGTGGTGGTCGGGACTCACCTCATCGCTCGTGTATCCCAGTAGTGCCAAGCGCAGCAGGCCATCGCCAGGGGCCAGGTCCAGCAAATCCACGGGAAGAACCGCGGCCTCCGGAGCGAGGAGCTTCTCCCAGTACCAGTGACTCTCACCAGGAGAGACCTTGCCCGCGTAGAACAGGTCTTCTTCCGCGCGAACGGTGTCGAGAAAGGACGTAGCAGGTGCTCCACAGGCCCCAGGGGATACGGCCCTCTCAGCCATCCTCTCTCCCGCAGCACCGTTCAGATCGAGCCAGTACACATTCTCTCGACTATAGAGGCTGGTGTTGCCTATGCCCTGGAAGATGACGGTCAACTCCGTCCCCTCCCCTGACACCAGGATGGGGACCTCCTGGCCCTGGTTGGAGAGACTGATCCGTTGGGGATCCACACTCAGCGGGTCGAACCCTGCCGCCACCAGATCTGCATAGGTGAGTGCGTAGATTACGTCTTCCTCAACAGCGATCTTGGCCGTCGTGACGTGTGGCGAAGGAGTGGACTCCGGCGGCACCGGCGAGGAGCACGCGACCAGCAGCCCCACGAGAGCCAGGAGAAGTACAGACCATGGGTGAGTTCTCGGCCCCGGCAGCGGCCTCAACCTGGCCAACTCAGAAGATGCGTCGGGAGGATGCATCTTCACAGGCTAAGCTTGCGGACCAGCGCCAGAGCCACCGTGAGCAGCAGCGCTCCGAGCAGGGACATCAGGGAAATGAGCAGCAGGATGGTACTCGGTTGGATGGTGGACCAGCGGAAGAGGAAGGAGGACCAGCCGGTAGCCCGAGGTCCAGAGTCGCCACCCCACGCCACGGTGGTCGCAGCGGACGTCTCGGCGGCCACGACAACGATGGTGGTGGAAGGCGTGGGCGTCCGCTCCTCGTAGACAGGCCCAGGGGTCAGGGTAGGCTGAGTCGTGCCTCCAGGCGTCACCGTGGGGGAAAGGCGCTGCTCAATTACGGACGTGGGGCTTGGTGAGGAAGGTGTTGGTAGCACAGTAGTCGTCGAGGGCGTGCCAGCCGGAGTGGAAGTGGGCGCTCCGGTCGCCGTGAAAGACGGAGCGACCGTTGGCACGCTGGTGGACGTAGGCGTTGGGGTCCTCGTGGGCACCGAGGGAGAGGTAGCAGTCGGCGCGGCGGTCCCCGTCGAGGTGCTTGTAGCCGTTGGCGTTGGTCTCGGTTCCGGGCCGAACACCTTGTCCCCACTGGAATCCAGGACCTCCAACCAGTAGTAGTAAGTCACACCGGCCTCAACCGAGCTGTCCACATAGGAGTACCTGTCTCCCCCGGGTTGCATGCTGGCTTCGATCACGTTTTCGTTGAGTAGATGGGCTTGGGAGAACTGCTCTGTCTCGGCACGATAGAGATTGAACCCCCACGTGGTCACCTCTGAGACTGTCCCCCACTCTATGAGCACATCGTTAGTACGGAAGCTGACGTAGAAGTACGCCAGCTCCACCGCAGCCCGCGCGGGCAGGACACTAGCCAGAACCACCACGCAGGTGGCAGCTCCAGCCAGCGCGATGGCCAAGCCGACTCTAGTTATCACACCAAGAGGACGATTCACCTTGCTGCCCTTCGCACCACACAGGGTCAAACTAAGCCTATCATACACCCTCAAGGAGGTCAACCGTACTTTGGTAATGGTGCGGGGCGAGGAACCAATTGGCTTGGCCGCCCTATCGCGAAACCGTACCTCTCCAACGCCCACTTGGGGAACTCCATGCGGCAGGTCTTCAGAGGATCGACCACCTGGCAAACCCTCAACTGGCCCAACGCGCTCATCAGCATGCCGGCCTCGTTGAGAGGAAGGCCCACCAGCTCGGTCAGCAGACTCGCCATGGCCTCGATCGCCCCTTGCGCAGCCTGATCCAGGTCCTCGTTAGAGTGAATCGTCGCCACCAGTTCCTCGTTCTCCACCAGCGGCAGAGGCAGTCTTGCACGCTTGAGAAGCGTCAGGCGGAGTCTCACCAAACCTGCCATCTCCACACCACACACTACTATCTCGCCATCGCCCATCACGGCGTGCAGGTCACCCAGACCGAATAACGCCCCAGGCACCTCGACCGGCAAGTACACGCTGCAACCCTCTCTGATCAGGGTACAGTCCATGTTGCCGCCGTGAGGACCTGGCGTGCCATTCAGAATCGAGCCTTCTCGCGGCGCTGTCCCTATTACGCCTATCATCGGAGCGAGCGGTATCTGCACCTGCTCGCTGAAGAGCGCCTCTCCCCCTGTGATAGGGATGATCTTCGTCTCAGCCTCCGTGATCAGGTGGCCCAGGGCACCCAAGCCCGGCACCGCCGTCATCACCCCCTGCCGCGCCGGCCTGATCTCCAATATGTGGGCCACCAGGGTAGAGCCAGGCTCTGCCCCTTTCACGAACACAGGTCCCGTGGCGGGATTGACCCTGTCCCAGTCTACGGCAGAGAAAACGTCATCCTCGCTCTGGATCTGGTTACTGAAGCAGTCCTGGGCTTCGATGGTGAACTCCTCGCCCGGCTCCACCGTTATCGCGGGCTGGTTCTCAGCCGAGAATGCATAGAACCTGTGATCAGCCTTCAGCTCTCTGCTCATCTTGCCTCCTGTGTCAGTTTCCCTGCCCTTGGTGTCGGGAAGCCGGTGAATTCTGCACCGGCTCATTTGCGTATCGGCCCTGAAGCCCTCGGAACCCCCTCGCCACATCTGCCGGAGAGGATCCCGCCAGCCGGCGCGCAACCTCGAAGCGGGTTGCGCACGCGACGGACGGAGGTAACCGGGATGTTTGCCGATCTTTGCCGCCCTCTGCCAGGCAGGTGGGGTGCATCGTATGGATGCGGGGTTGGGACGTTAGCATCAGGGGCAACGAGGACTGCAGCCATCGTAGCGCGGAGTTGTCGCCAGTCATCCTCGAGGGAGCGGCCTGCTTTCACGTGCCGTCAGCAATGGCGGATCAGGAGTAGCTGCGATGGAGAATGGCTCTAGCGAACTGGCGGCGCCAAGGCGAACACCAAGACGATGCCACGACCTGTCGCCGACAGCCCTTATATGACGTCCTGCATGACTTTGCTCTCCGAGATCTCGCGCAAGTCGTTGTAGATGGTTTTGCGAGCGACGTCTGCGCGGCCCGCGACGTACGCTACCGAGTTTCTGACCTGGAAGGCTCCCCTCCCGTCGAGCATGTGCACCATCTCGATCCGCTCGTCCTTGCTCATCTTCTCCGCGGGGCTGCCAATTCGATACTCGCACTCCGCGATCATGGTGTCGAGCAGATCGTGTAGGGTCTGCGCGTGCGCCTCCCCCAGGTCCACGCGAGACGAGTCTGGCGCAAGATCTCGTAGGAAGTCCTGTAACAGCTCGATGGCTGTGACGTCCAGGTTGATGCAGAAAGCTCCGAAGATCTCCCCTGAAGAGTCGCGAAGCCAGATGCTGGCGCTCTTCAGGGTCTTGCCAGTGTCAGTATACGTCGTATAGTTGAAGAGCGGATGGGTATTGCCGCTTCGGAGCTTCTCCAACCCCGCGTCGCTCATCATGCCCCCCACTCTCCTGTCCGTGACGTTGCCCTCCATCCAGACGATGGAGTGCTCCAGATCAGTTGTGTCGTGAATCACGACCTCGCAGCATCTGCCCAACATAGAAGTCATCGCCAGCCCGACGTCTTTGAGCAGGTCGAAGACCTCGTGTTTCTCTGCGGACAACCTGTGGAACTGGCGCTGCCTCCGGGCGGTCATCACCTCAGTAGCCATGTCTCCTCCCATCGATCATTGAACTCGCCGTTTCAGTGGTCAGGGCACGATCTTGACCCATCCTGCGGACGGTGTAACGACTTTGAGCTGCGGTGGTGTCGGGCGAAACCTCCCGCCAGGAGCCGCAGAAAGCCCGCAGCGTGTCAGACGAGGGCAACACTCTACAAGGGGGTACAACCCACTCTTCGCGAAGCATAAACTCCACCTGGCCTCATCCCGGATGGTCGCGCCGCTCGGTCGGGGACAACACGTAGCCAATTGAGACGCCAGCACTCCATGGAATCTGCTCTCTTCGCATTTCTCACAACTATTAAGACACAAGTTTCACAGATTGTCAAGCTCATCCGTCCCGTGGGTACAGACCGGACCCTCGTCATAGCCTGGCATAGCACATGAATGACACGATGCGGAGGCGCGGTGGAAAACAGAGAAGGGGCCGGCACCTGGCCGGTCCCTCCGCAAGAATCGACAATGGGCCGACTCGTCGGCCACTGGTCTGGCTACTTCTTATCCTCGCTACGCTCGGCTTTGTGGGCCTCGTAGATCTCCTCGGCTCGTTCTTTCCCATAGTACCACAGGGCATGGTGCTCCTGGGCGTAGGCTGCGGAGGTGACACCATAGCGCATGCTCACCAGCCCGGCCCACATCAGGGGATGCACCACCGCCAAGTAGAAATGGACGATGAACATGCACACGGTGACGATCATGGCGATGTCGTGCAGGATCACCACCGCCTGGAAGACCCCGATGGGCACGAAGCCCTTGCCGAACCACATGAGGAGGCCGGTGATGGCGAAGACGACGCTGCCCAGGATGATGACGACCGCATTCAGCTTCTCACCAGTGTTGAACCTGTCCTGAGGAGCCATGGCCTCGTGTCGGCCGAACATGTAGTAGGGTATCATGCCCTTGACCCACTCGATGTCAAACCGACCCACTTTGAACACCGACTTCAGACTCATCCAGGCCCGTCTCGGTTCCAGTATGATGTAGATCAGCGGAAGCGCACCGTAGGCAATGGCGGCAGCTCGGTGGAGCAGACGGGTGAACTCCCCGCTCGCCCCTTGCGCCAGGGGACCCAGGAAGGGAAAGAACAGGACCATCCCTGTCATCGCGAGCAAGAGGAAGGTCACCGTGTGTCCCCAATGGAAAACCCGTTCCATCGCCGAGTACTTGGGGATCCACCTGATCCTGACGGCTCCGGCCTGGTCCATCTCCTGCACCCCGCGGACCCTATTGCCTATCATTCCACTTCCTCCATCTTGATACTGCGCCGGGCGATAAAATAGAAGGCGAGGACTCCAAGGCCAGCGGCACCGAAAGCCAACGTGCCTAGTGGCTGTAGAATATCCTGCCAGGCACGGGCCACGGCCGGTGTCGAGGGACTCACAGGCCAACCGTAGTCGCCGGGTTCGCCAAACATGATGCTCAACCGTCCCAAACCTCCAGCTTCGTGCTCGCCGTAGAGTCGTACCGAGCCAAGGCCCTGACTCTTCAGATGCTCAACCCTCGATTTCGCCGCCTCCAGCAACTCCGCTCGTGAGCCCCACACCAGGGCGCCCACCGGACAGGTCTCTGCACAGAATGGCCCACCGATCCCGCTGAAGACCCGATCCTGGCAGAAGGTGCATTTGGCTGCCTTTGCCTCTCCCGAGAGCACACTCTTCGTCTTCAGAGCAGGAACGCCATACGGACAGAACTGAGTACAATAACCGCAACCGATGCACTTGGACTTGTCATAGGCGGTGAATCCGCGCTCGTCCTTGTACAGAGCACCTGAGGGACAGACCGTCACGCAGGCGGCATCGGCGCAGTGCATGCACTGGTAGTTCATGAAGTGCCAGTCCGTCTCGCTCCGCTTATTGAGCTTAATGAGTGTCCACGTGTCGGCAGACAAGTCGCGAGGCGTGTCATACAGTTTGTAGAGATTGGCCGCCTCCGCTGGCGAGGTTTCGGCAACCTCCGTCTCCTGCGGAAGCTTGTTCCAACGCTTGCATGCCATCTGACAAGCCCGACAGCCGATGCACTTGGACGAATCGTAGAGTATGCCCACTCGGTCTTGCGGGCTAGACTGGACTTCTGGCATCGACCACGGGACGAAGACCCCACTCGCGAGGGCGGCCCCCGAAAGCCTGAGAAAGCCCCTGCGATTCACTTCCATCGATCGTCACCTTCTTTCTCTGGCAGCAGTTTCATGGTCCACTCAATCCCCCACCGACTCAGCTGGGACAACGCGGCCTCCACCAAGGCGCCGACCTGAGCCGCCACCGGAGGGGACAACTCCAGGCCGGTGTCGATCACGCCTGGCTGCACGCCCACGAGCACCAGCTCTCTTGGACAGCGGCCACGCAGACGAGCGGCGGCCAGCAGATCAGCGAGGCCGATTTGATGGGGTGAGATCTTGACGCCAAGAAACGCTGGGACTTCCTCGCTCTCCAAGCGAACAACCGTACCCGGCTCGCCGCCCACATGCACAGCGTCGATCACCAACAGGCGGTCCGCGTCTTCCACGTAGGGTAGCAGGTTCAAACCCAACGTGCCACCATCGAGCAGCTGCACCTCGGGTGGGAACTCATAGCGTTCGGCAAGCAACTCCACAGCCCGCACGCCGATCCCCTCATCGCGCATCAAGATGTTTCCCAGGCCGAGCACCAAGGTGTGCGGCACGCCTTACATCGACCCATCCAAGTGGACACGAGTCAATTCGCGACCCTGCACATCCACAACATGGACAGCACAGGCCATGCAGGGATCGAAGGAGTGGATAGTTCGCAGAATCTCGATGGGCTGCTCAGGGTCAGAGACTGGTGTCCCCACCAGTGAAGCTTCATACGCCCCCATCTGGCCCCTGGCATCCCTTGGCGAAGAGTTCCATGTCGAAGGCACGACACACTGGTAGTTGGCAACCTTCTGATTCACGATATGAATCCAGTGCCCCAGCGCCCCGCGCGGTGCCTCACAGTGACCCCAACCCTTGGCCTCTGAGGGCCAGGTATCGGGGTCCCAGAGTTCGCCGTTATGCACCTTGAGATCTCCGTCGGCGATGTGGGTCGCCAATTCGTCCAGCCAAGGCTCCAACTGCTCGGCAACCAGGACGGTCTCGAGGCCGCGAGCAGCTGTGCGCCCCAACGTAGAGAACAACGCCTCGGGGCCGACCTCCAAGGTGTCGAGCGCGCTGCCCACCAACTCCTTCGCCCTCGACTCCCCAGACGCATAGGCCACCAGCATGCGCGCGAGGGGACCCACCTCCACCGCCTTCCCTTCGTAGCGGGGTGCCTTGACCCAACTGTACTTTCCATCAGTCTCCAGAAACTCATAGGGCGGCCTGGGACCGGTGTAGTTGGGCTCTGTCTCCCCTTCCCATGGATGCTTGGCGGCCTGGTCTCCGTCGCTGTAATCGAACCAGGAATGGCTAACGTATTCGTTGATCTTCTGGTGATCCACCGGTTGTACGGTGCTCAGGTCGCGGTCGAAGATAGCGCCCGCGGGGAACAGGTACTTGCCCGCTGCGTCTGGGAACTCGCCGTAGACCAGGAAATTGCCCAGTCCCTCTCCGTAACTGGCCCACTCTTTGTAGAAGGAAGCCACCGCCAGAAGATCTGGGATATAGACCTGCTCCACGAATTCCTTGGCCCTCGCGAAGAGCTTGCGGATCAAGGCCAGCTTGTCCGCATTCAGGGCCGATTCAGAGTCGGGGTCAATCGGGATGGCCATGCCGCCCACTAAGTAGGTCTGCGGATGAGGGTTCTTGCTGCCCAGAATGGCGTGCACGCGAATTACATCGCGCTGCCAGTCGAGGGCTTCCAGGTAATGGGCAACCGCCATCAGATTGGCCTCAGGCGGAAGCTTGTACTCCGGATGTCCCCAGTAGCCATTGGCAAACGGACCAAGTTGACCGCTCCCCACAAATGTGGAGAGCTTGTCCTTCACACCCCGGAAGTAGTCGGCGGTGGACTTTGGCCAATCGGAGATGGACTGAGCCAGCTCCGCCGTATCAGCGGGGTCGGCTTTCAACGCACTAGTAACGTCGACCCAATCCAAGGCATGAAGATGATAGAAGTGGATCACATGATCCTGTACGTACTGAATACCGCCCAAGAGATTGCGGATGATCCGGGCGTTCTCGGGCACTCTGATGCCCAGCGCATCTTCTACAGCTCGCACGGAGCTGATGGCGTGAACCGTCGTTCAAACGCCACAGATGCGCTGCGCCATGAGCCATACGTCGCGGGGATCGCGCCCCTTGACGATGATCTCCAGCCCCCGCCACATGGTGCTAGAACTCCAGGCGTCGGTCACCACGCCATCGTCAATCTGCGCCTCGATACGCAAGTGTCCTTCGATGCGCGTAATGGGATCGATGTAGATCTTCTCAGCCACCCTATTCCTCCTGCTTCTTGGTCAGTTTCTCCACGGCCAAGGTGCCAATCACGCCGGCCGCAACACCTACTGCTACTCCGACCCCCGCACTCACCAGGGGGACTGCCTCGCCGTTAAGCATTACGCCTGGAAAAGCAGTCGGCGGGGTCGCGTCGAAGATGGGAGTCGTCTCGTATGCTCCTGTCTCCCAGAAGCCGGGCGATGCGCAGGCGATGCAGCCGTGGCCAGCCGCCACAGGCCAACTGGTTCCTTGGTTCCAGCGTATTGTGGGACAGTTGTGGAAAGCAACAGGCCCCTTGCAGCCCATCTGGTACAAGCACCAGCCCTTGCGGTGTCCTTCGTCGCCCCATTCCTTCACAAACTCTCCAGCGTCGAAGTGCCCGCGACGCTCGCAATTGTCATGGATGCGCCGACCATACGCGAACAAAGGCCGCCCCAGATCGTCCGTCGCCGGCAGCTTGCCGAAGGTGAGATAGTGGACCAACGTAGCCGTGAAGTTGTCCACATTCATGGGGCAGCCGGGCAGATTGATGATGGGAACACCAAATATGACATCCTTGACACCCTTTGCCTCTGTTGGATTGGGGGTAGTCGCTGGCCAGCCACCGTAGAAGGCGCACGCACCCACGGTGATAACCGCCGTAGCATGGCCCGCGATCTCCTGCAGGAGATCCAGTGCCGTCCGCCCACCAACACAGCAGTAGACGCCGTCATCCTTGGTAGGAATGGCACCTTCCACGACCACGAGGTATCCACCCTCTCTGACCGTATCCTCCAAGGACTTGTCTGCCCGTTTGCCGGACGGGGCCATGATGGTCTCATGGTAGTTGACAGAGAGGATGTCCAGCACCAACTCGGCCGCCGTTGGCTGATTGGCCCTCAGGAAGGACTCGGTGCAGCCTGCGCAGTCTTGGTACTCAAGCCAGACCACCGGGGGACGCTTGGCGGTCTCCAGCGCGTAGGCTATCTTGGGGACCATGCTCGCCGGTAGGGCCAGAGTCCCTGCCATCAGCGTGCAGAACTTTAGAAAGTCCCGTCGTGAGACTCGCATCTGGGCGAGCACCTCAGCCGAATTGCTGTCAGGATGGTCTATCATGCGCTTGCTTCCTCCTTGGACTAGCCCTTAGATCAACTACTTCGCCCTGCCCCAAACGATTGACGCTGACCCACTAGCCTAGGCCCCTGCGGGCTACATACTAACACAAATAGCGGGCCATGCCAAGTCGTCAACGCAGCTTAGCGCCGCCAACGGCTCAATCATCGCTTCCAGCAGTTATTCACGCGAAAGAGTCTGTTCATGAGCAACGGTTCCGAAGCAACTCGCCATGGGCGTGCCCGACGGTCTAGTAAGATCGACAAGGCACTCCGTTGAAAGACTGTGGCGCGCACATGCTGATGCTCCTGATTGTGCAGATCACCTCTGGCTGGTTCGCGCTCCGCCGCCGTTCCAGGATACGCCCATCGGCTCGTACTCGGCCTGGACCATGTTCAAGCGTCTGTAGAGCCCATCGCGGGCCACCAACTCCCCGTGTGTCCCCATCTCGACGATGCGACTGCCCTCCAAGACAACGATGACATCTGCTCCGCGGATCGTGGACAGACGATGTGCAATGACAATCGTGGTCTTGCCAACCATCAGCCGTTCCAGCGCCTGCTGTATCAGTAGTTCGGTCTCCGTATCCACCGAGGAGGTCGCCTCGTCCAGTATCAGAATCGGCGCATCCTTGAGCACAGCGCGGGCGATTGCTACGCGCTGTCTCTGCCCGCCGGACAGCTTCACCCCGCGCTCGCCTATCAGCGTGTCGTAGCCGTTGGGCAACAGCGCAATGAACTCGTGGGCATTGGCGGTCTTTGCCGCCTGAGTCATCTCAACTTCTGTGGCTCCCGGGCGGCTGAACAAGATGTTGTCGCGCACTGTTCCGTGGAACAGGAACACATCCTGGAGTACGATGCTGATCTGCTGGCGCAGACTCTTCAGGGTTAAATCGCGGATGTCGTGACCGTCCAGTGTGATTGACCCCTCGAGCACGTCGTAGAACCGGGGGATGAGGTTGACCAATGTCGTCTTGCCCACACCCGTTGGTCCCACCAGAGCCACGACCGTACCTGGTGCAATGTCGAGATTGATGTGCTCCAGCACCGGGTTCCCGGTGACATAGCGGAAGCCTACACTGCGGAAGACAATCGCACCCCTGGCCCTACGGGTCAACTCGATCGCATCGGAGCGTTCGACTACATCGGGCTGTTCATCCAGCAGCTCGTTCACACGCTCCGCACCTGCGAGAGCCTGCTGAACCTCCTCCCACGCCTCGGTCAGGGCCCGCACAGGTTCGTAGAGCATCTCCAGGTAGAGAAAATAGGCCACCAGGTCCTCAATGGGCAGAGCCTGGCGTAGCACGAACAGCCCACCAAAGTACACCAGTAAGATCATGCCCAAAGATGAGGAGAACTCCACGAAGGGGTAGAATGTCGCCATCAGGCGCAACGCGTGGAGCAGCGAATCGCGATATCTCGCGATATGGCCGTAGATGTTGGCTGCCTCGATCTCCTCCCTGGTGAAAGCTTTGATCTCACGGATCCCTGAGAGGTTGTCGTTGAGCGCTGCGTTCAGTTCACCTAACTCGACCTGGCGCCTGCGAAATGCCGGTGCCACGTACTTGCCGAAACCTCGCATGGCCAAGACGATCAGGGGAATCGGGATCATGCTCAACAGCGCCAGCTGCCAACTCATACTGAACAACACAGCTGAGACTCCGATCAACATGAACACGTTCACCATCACGTCAGGCAGGGCATGTGCGATCAACTGCTCGAGCAGGTCCGAATCATTGACCATGCGCGACATCAGTTGGCCTGTTTGCCTGTCCTCGTAGAAGCGCAGGGACAGACGCTGCAGGTGCTGATAGATCTCCAATCGAACGTCTGCGACCACGTTCCAGCCTGCAACGTGGGCCATGTAGCTTCTGACGAACCGCAGGACTGCCCGCGCGACATAGACAACCAGGGCCAGCACGGCCAACCGAGTGATGGAACCCATAGCCTCCAATCCCGCAGATGGATTGGTGACGGTGGCGATCATGCTCCTGACAATCCACGGGACCGTCAGCTGCGCGCCCACGAGCAAGAACATGCTGACCACAGTGAGGACAAGTGGGCCAACGTACCGCCGTGCATACTTCAGCAGGAACCTAAGCTGTCTCATTGTACGATCCGTCAGAGCAACCGCTCACCCCAAGCTCCTCGGTCAAGCCCCTCGGAAGCCGGACCAACTTGCCGGTCATCATACGGACAGGCGGCAAACTGAGGCGATGCCCCGCCGCGTGTCGCCTCCAGACCGTGGACCTAGAACTGGAACTCCATGCCCAGCCCTTCGCTCTTCGCCCGCTCATAGGTGCGCAAGGCCGTGACCGCATCCTGGAAGGCCAGGCCAACGCTTTTGTAGAGGGTGATTTCTTCGTCACTTTCCCTGCCCGGCACTCTCCTGCTGATCACATCCGCCAGACCACCGTGGATGTCCGACTCCTTGAGCGCACCTTCCTTGATGGGGATGAGGAGATCTCCGGCCTCCACCAGGCATGCTTCGACGGAGTCGCAGACGATCTTCGACCGGACGACCGTCCTCGTGTCTAACTCCCTGGCACCTGGCGTGTGGCTCCCCACCCCGTTGATATGCACACCAGGGCTCAGGTCGTCGCCGTCGAATATCGGACTGGGCGAGGTGGTAGCAGTGGCCACCACATCGGCTCCTGAGAGGGCCTCCTGGGGAGAGCCAACGACTTCGACCTTGTCCGGTATAGGACCACGCCCCGCTAGCTCCCTGGCGAACTTCTCCGCTGCCTGGCGATCGGTGTCGAACACCCTTACCCCGGTGATGTGTCTGACGGTGCAGATCGCTTCCAGTTGGGTCGCGCCCTGCACGCCAGCCCCGAAGATCGCTGCGACGCGGGCATCCTCCTTGGCTAGGTATTTGGTGGCCACGCCAGACGCGGCCCCTGTGCGTACTGCGGTCAGGTATCCTGCATCCATGATTGACAAAGGAACACCAGTCTCTATGTCCAGTAGGGTCACGGTCCCCAAGATGGTCGGAAGCCCCTTCTTGGGGTTGCCCTTGAAGGCCGTCACCGTCTTGATGGCCAGCGCTCCCATCTCACGAACCAGAGCAGGCATGAAGCCAGCAAAGCCTTCATGCTGCGGAACGAAGATCACCGGCCTCTGGGGCATACTGACGCCCCCCTCTCCGTACTCCACGAACCCTCGTTCCACGAGCTCGATAGCATCTTCCATGCTCAGTGCCTTCTGTACGTCGGAACGACTCAGTAGCAGCGTCACCCTGGCCTCCTTCTATGTCTGATCGTCTACCACAATTGAACAGCGCTTCTCTTGCAGAAAGCAGTAGCTCTGTGACAGAACCCGGACACTCGGGACGTGCCGCTTTCCGTCGATGCCGGACGGCGGCGGACCTTTCTGGCCTGGAGGGCGGGATTCACTCGGCCCGCGATGAGCCGCTGGTCCGCGTTGACGGCAACCAGCACTGGATCAACGGGGCGACCACTTTTCTTGAATACTCGCACCAGACACCCTGACGGCAAGCTTTCAAGCCCCCTGCCCTACCCCGCGTCTCTCTTGCGCAAGGCCAGCCCGCCCAATATCTCCACCACGGTGCGCGCGCAGAATTGCGCCCCCATTCCGTTGACATCGTAGTCCGGGGACATCTCGCACACGTCGTAGCCAATCAGGTGCTCGCGAGAGAGCATCCGCAATGCCCACATGATCTCGTCAACTGTCAGGCCCCAGAACTCCGGCGCTTTCTGGGCAGGCACCAGGCCCGGCTCCATCACGTCAATGTCGAGGGAGACGTAGATACCATCCGTGCCGTCACTGGCGATGGCGATGGCCTCGGCCACCACTTCGCGTATCCCCCGCTCTTTCACCTCATCGATGGCATAGATGCGGACGCCGAGCGCCTCGGCCAACTGCCGTTCTTCCAGCGCGCAGCGATTGGAGCGGATGCCGATCTCGATCAGATTGGCCGGGTTGATCTTTCCGGTTTCCTCGATGAGTTGCGTCCACTGGTCGGAGGCCCAATACTCATCGGGCGTGTAGGAAAAGTCGATGTGCGCGTCAAAGGTAATAAGGCCAATCTTGCTGTTGCGCCGTTCCAGAATGGCGCGCACCGCTGGGTAGGGAATCGTGTGGTCGCCGCCCAGAACGATGGGAAACGCGCCCGCATCGACGATGTCGCCCACCTTTTCCGATGCCCGGCGCATCGTTTCGATGGTATCATCCACCACGACCTCAACGTTACCGAAGTCCATCGCCGTCAGGTGATCGAAGAGCACCAGGTCGCGGTCAATTTCCGGATAGTAGCCCCGGTTGTGATGCACCGAGTAGTACAGCGAATACCGGCGAATAGCATCCGGCGCGAAGTCCGCGCCCATGCGCCAGTAGACCGAACCCGGCTCCGGGCGCGAGACCGTCGGCGGGGCCGAGTGTGACGGAGAGGTGATGGTGATGCCTTCGTAACCGAACCCGACGATGGCGGCGTCCGCTCCAGCGAGATCCTCCGGCATGCGTGCCAGCGGCAACTCCATAAACGTCGGCACGTCGCCATAGAGAATATCCTGCCGGGCGCGTTCTTTTCGAGCCGCGCCTGCTCGCTTCTCTTCCGCCGTGCGCTTGAAAACGGCGCGGATTCGCTCCATCTCTTCTGCGCCAATAGCGTATTCGTCTTTACCGTTCATTTGAAAGGTATCCTCCATCGCGTATTGACAGCAGGGTTCAATATCACGCGCCGAGTTCCGCCAGTTTCTCGCCGATGCGCTTCAAGCCCGGCAGCAATTCACTGGAACCATAGCCCACCCGGAAATAGCCATCCATGCCGAAGACATCGCCCGGCGCGACCAGCACGCTCTTGTCGTGAATCAGTTGCATAATCAAGTCCGTCGAATTGATGGGCAAATCGTAGCCGACAAACGCCACCCCGCAAATCTTCGGCGGCACCAGCCTGAGTGTGTGCGGGTGCTCGTTTACCCAATCCGTCAGGACCTGCAAGTTGCCGGCCGAGAGTTCTCGGATGCGTTGCCGTATCCTGGCCCGCGTCTCTGGCCTGAGCGCCAGATGCGCCAGGTGCTGGCTGAGCGCGTTGGTGGTGATGGTCGTGTAATCGTGATAGGGCCAGATCTCATCCAAGACCTCTCTGGGGCCGATAACCCAGCCCAGGCGCAAGCCCGGTAGCGCGAACGCCTTCGACATCCCGCCGGTGACCAGGACTTTGTCGTACAGGCCCCAGAAGCTGGGGGTCATATCGCCAGCCAACTCAGCGCCGCGATAGACTTCGTCGGCCAGAATCCACGCGCCGACCTCCTCCGCAACGCGCACGATCTCGCGCATCCCATTTTCCGAGAGGATCGCCCCGGTTGGATTATGCGGGTTGCAGACGTAAATCAGGCGCGTCTGCGGCGTGACCTGCCCCCGGAGTTCATCCAGGTCCGGCGCCCAACTATCGACCTCGCGCCGATGATAAACCTTGACTTTCGCGCCAAAGGTAGCTGCCAGCCCCGGCACGTGGAGATAGTTCGGATACGCCAAGACAACCTCGTCCCCCGGCTCGATGTATCGCCACAGGATTATGAAGTTGGCTTCGCTGGTGCCGTTGGTCACAAAAACATTCTCAGGCGAGGCCCCGTCGTAAAGCTGGCAAATGGCCTCTTTTAGCGGCGGCGGACCGTCGGTCTGGATGTAGCGCAGCGGGACGGTCCGGTAGAGGTCCAGCAATTCATCTTCGGTGATGAACTCGTGCATGTGCAAGGCGTCGACACCAGAATCCGTGATGTAGTACTCCACCTTGTTTTGCCACACGGACAAGAGCCGTTCGAGTTCGAAGGGTTCAATCTTCATAGCTTTCCTCCTGAGTAAGCACCCAATGCCACCGTCCATGACAATTCATAGTTCGCTGTCTGCAAGCCACTCGCGGGAAGATGGAAAACTGACAGGCCCCGAAATGGCAGATGGGCTGCCTAAGCAGCCCATGCTTCAACTTCAGCGGGGACGACGGGATTCGAACCCGCGATCTCCTGCTTGACAGGCAGGTGTCCTAAGCCAGGCTAGACGACGCCCCCACGTACCACCATCATATCCTACCAGATATGCCTCTATTGTTCAAACCCCTATCCCCAACGGAACATCCACGTCTCGCTCGGAGGGCTGATGGCTTTCCCCTCACCACTGCCCGAAGTGCCTGCCACCACCGTCACAGTCCACTCCACGGAGCGATCCCCTCCAATAAGTTCATAGAGATCATCCGGAACGCGCCAAGTGGTCTCCTTGCTCCATCCTCCCCCCACGGCGGGCTGGCCGTTCCTGTCCACATATGCCAGCTCCACGGCATACCACTCGTCTGCGGCTAGCGTTCCCACGGCCTCCCACTTCAATTCGATGCGCGTACCATAGCTGAAAATGAGCGGATGGTCCGGAGCCCAGTCGGACTGGTCCTGAGGTTCGATCAGCTTCGGTGCTGCATACTTGAGGCCAGGGGTCTCCGTCGGGCTGGCCGTAGGCGTCGTCGTTAGGCCAGGTGTCACCGTCGCTGACACCGTGGCTGTAGCAGTGATCACTGGAGTGGCAGAGGCCCTGCGAGTCGGTGTAGACGTAGGTGGTCGCAGCGTGGCCGTCGCAGTAGGCGTCGGAGGCAGAATGACCTCGGTGGGCGTAGCCGTGGGAGCCGCAGCCACGAATGGCAGCTCGAACGGCAGCGGCACCAAAGTCAAGACCAAGTACACGAGCACTGCCGCGCCGAAGACACCTCCCAAGCCACCAATGAGCTTCCAGGGTATTCGCCTCCGCAGCAGGTCCTCGCCGCAGTTGGGACACACTGCGAGGCCGGACCTGATCTCCCTCCTGCATCTTCGGCAAGTCGCACTCTCTCTTCGCAGACGCGCACCGCAGCGTGGGCAAAGAACATCCTTCGGCGAAACCGACGCGCCGCACCATCGGCAGCTCTCCATAGCGCTAGGACCCTCTGGGAATCAACATCAGTATTCCGATGATCACGAACAGCCCACCCGCAGCCATCCTTATGTACCGGGCGGGGATCACCCTGGTCAATGTGCCCCCGATGGCCACTCCGATGAGAGTCACCAGAGCCAGCGCCAGCACCGCTCCCAAGAAGACTGCCAGGGGAGCCTTCGACTCGGCAGACATGGCGATTGCTGCCAGTTGCGTCTTGTCACCCAACTCTGCCAGAAAAATGAGCCCGAAGGTGCTCGCCAGTATCCTCCAATCCACCGCCTGTTTCACCTCCATCAGCGAAGTAGCGACCCGCCACTGGCTACACGAAGAATGTCGTAATAGGATACGATGAGCACCATACCCAGGAGGATGGCCAGCCCGATGACATGCACCAAGCCCTCCCGCTGAGGCGAGATCCGCTTGCCTCGTCGTATGGCCTCCAGTAGCACAAACACGAGCCGTCCCCCATCAAGACCGGGAAACGGCAGCATGTTGAGGATGCCCACCTGCGTGCTGAGAAAGGCTGCAAACCGCATTGTGTCCGTCAGTCCATACTGCACTGCCTCGCTGGTGGCCTGCACGATGCCAATGGGACCAGCTAGCTGTGGGGCGACCAGGCCCCTCACCACCGCCACCGCCCAACTGAAGATGGCGAACAACGACAAGGCTGTCTCATACACCCCTCGGGGGATGGCTTCCCAGATGGGATAGGACTTGATCACCAGTGGTGGCCCTATCCTTATACCCATGGGCCCCTCGCCCTCAGGCGGGTCCGCCCTGGGCGTGATCTCCAAGGGCGCGAGCACAGCGCCGTCTCTACGCACGGTAACACTCATCTGTTCGCCGAGATGGGCCCGTGTGTATTCGCTCAGGGCCTCGTAGTTCTCCACCTCTTGCCCGCCGACAGCCGTCACGGTGTCACCAAGCCGCAGGCCTGCTTCCTCCGCTGGCGAGCCCTCCACCACCTCATAGATCCCGGCGCCTGGCTGCGTCTCGTCAGGGGTAAGCGTCCCCATCATGTAGACGGCACTCAGGAGGACTATAGCTAGCACCAGGTTCATGGTGGAGCCCGCCGAAAGGACCATGGCTCTTGCCAACCTGCCCTTGCTGGCCAGGCTGCCTGGCGCCTCGGGATCCTCTTCACCCAGCATGCGCACGAAACCACCCACGGGGATGGCGTTGAGGGTGAACTCCGTGTCGCCCCGCTTGGCAATGGTGAGGACCCTGGGAGGATAGCCAATGCCAAACTCCTCCACCTTGACGCCAGCTCGCCGAGCCACCACGAAGTGTCCCAACTCGTGGGCCAGCACCATAAGGGTGAAAACGACCGCAACTGCTATGATCGTAACCAACATGGAAACCATGAACTCTATCCCTTTGTCCGAGTTGTCGGGAGCACGCGAGACCTCTATACATTATAGCTTGTCCGCCCCGAGCACTGCAAATCCTCCGGGGTCAACACTGCGGTCTCAGGGCAAACCATTGCCCACCGGCACCAGAGCCGATACAATACCCACATATGATCGAGCGGGACATCGACAGGCTCATCCTAGTTTGCGTCAAGGCGCGCTACGACGGCGAAGCCCTCGACGAAGCCAAGCGCATCGTACGCGACGGCCAAGTCAGCTGGGAGCGATTCCTCCAACAGGCTGCCATGCACGCTGTCGCTCCACTGATCTACGATACCTTGAGGGATGACAGCGACCCACTTCCGCCCTGGGTGAAACAGGAACTTCGAACTGCCTACTACCAGGTTGCGGCGCGCAACACGCTGTTCTGCGAGGAACTGGCCGCGATCGTTCGCTGGTTCCATCAAGCCAACATATCCATCATCCTCCTCAAGGGCGCTGCCTTGGCCCAAGGAACGTACAGGAATCTGGCTCTGCGCCCCATGAGTGACCTGGACCTTCTCGTCCCGAGCGAGTTCATGCTCAGAGCGGAAGAACTGCTCGCAAAAAGGGGGTACACGGTCCTCGAGGGTGCTGAGTCGTACTTGCGACACATGACTTTCGAACTCCCCGATTCCGATGTGGGCACCCATGTCGAGATCCACAGCCACATTGTCTCCTCGCCATACTACCGAAGGGCCATCCCCGAGGAGTGGCTTTGGCGGGACCCTGTCGTGCTCCTCGTGGATGGAGTGCCCGCACTGACTCTCTCAGCTGAGGCCAGCATCGTCCACTCGTGTCTGCACTTTCTGGACCACATAGGTACCAGGGGAACGCTTCTCTGGCTCTGTGACATCGCTGAGGTCGCCCGAGACACTGATCTTGGCTGGGACAGTCTCGCCCAGACACTAGGCGAGTTCAAGATAGCGCTGCCCGTGCGATCGGTGCTGTTGGAATGTCAGGAGCTTCTCGGCCTGCCCATACCCGCTGACCCGTGGAGGCAGCTTCTCTCGTATCGACCCGGCTTTGCGGAGAACAAGGCATACCAGTTCTGCCTTTCTCCGAGACGTAGCACCGCCAGCAAGACGTTCTTCGACTTCCTCACCACCGATGGTCTGCGGGCCAGAACTCGGCTCCTCTCCTCTCGCCTCCTTCCCTCCTCTGAGTATATGATCAAACGCTACTCGCTCCGCAACGCTAGGCTCGTGCCGCTCTACTATCCACGCATGATCCTGGAAGCTGCCCTCGACGGCTTGAGAGCCCTTCGCAGGTGAGCTGGGGGCGCTGCCAAGCTCCACTACGTCCCCTTCTGCCTCCCGTTGGCCCCGCAACTCGCTCGCAATGGGCCAACGGTGGCACCGCTCAAAGACAAGGGATACAATCGGAGGACGAAGAAGGGCACAGTTCGGATAGAACATGGATATCTGTTGCTGGGTCAGATACATAGATCCGCTCTGTTATCAAGGGGGCGCAGCGCGTGAGACGGTTCGCTAGGGCGGTTGCCAGCCGGGAACTGATTCTGCTGGGCCTGGCGACGCCCTTCCTGCTGTTCCCCGGCATTTGGACCCCCCTCGGAGTAGCCCTCATCGCCGTGGCATGGGCTTGCCGCTGGGTTGCGACGGGCCGCATCTCCGCGCGCACAGCGATGGATGTACCCATCATCCTGATGCTGATTCTGGTTGGAGTGAGCCTGATCCCCTCTGTAGACCTCGACTTAAGCCTGAACCGCGCGTCCATCTACATCCTGGGAGTCGCCTTGTTCTATGGTATGGTCAACGGTTTGCCCGGCGAGCGCCACATACATCTCATGGGCGTCGCCCTGGTGTTGGTCGGCCTGGTAGTCGCCCTGATCAGTCTGGTCAGTACGGACTTCACCATCGGCCGCATTGTGCAGCTGCCAGCGCTGTATGAGCGCTTGCCTCCCCCGCTGATCAGGGGTCTCCCCGGGAGTGGAGTGATTGAGGAGTACGACCTGGTCAACCCCAGAGTTGTGGCAGGCGCGCTGGCCATCATTCTACCGATACCCATGGCCTACTTGCTCATGGGTCGAGGGTGGAAGTTACGACTGGCCTCTGGGTTGACGGCAGTAGTGATGCTGGGAGTTCTCTTCCTGACCCAGTCCCCGCAGGGGTTCCTGGGACTGGCGACGGCGCTCCTGCTGCTCGGCTGCTGGTGGAGCAGGTGGTTTCTTTTCGCCATTCCCCTGGGGCTAGGGGGTCTGGCGGCGATCGTAGGTAACAATGGTGTTAGACAGGCACTCGTGGCGTCGTTCAGTGCAGAGGAACTGGGCACCCTGGCCTTCGGGATGCAAAGTCGCGTAGCCAACGGCGCCCGAGGCGTAGGCATGATCCGTGATATGCCTTACACGGGGGTTGGCCTCAACAACTTCCCTGTGATCGACGGGCTGTACTCGTTCGGGCGCGCCAATGCTGACCATGCCCACAATCTCCTCATACAGACGGGGGTAGATCTGGGCATCACTGGCGCCGTGGCTTTGCTGGCGCTGCTAGCGGGCTTCGGCTACACGGTTCTGCGCGTGTATCGCACGCGCCCCGAGGGCAACCAGCGTGCACTGCTGGTGGGCATCTCTGGAGGCGTGGCGGCCTGGCTGGCCTATGGTATGCTGGACAGCATCACCCTTGGTCACAAGCCAGCGGCAGCCTTGTGGGTGATGCTGGGTCTCTCAGCTAGCATGCGCCTCCGGCTGGGCGCACCCGACGCCAAGGCCTTTCCTTTCCCAGCTCGTTTCAGTCGCGCGTGGATGTTAGCCGCGCTGCTGCCCATGCTGGCACTGATCGCCGTTATCGGGTTAACTCGAGACAAGCTTTTCGGCGCCTTCTACCTGAACCTGGGAGTGATGGAAGCACACCGGGCTCTGGCCGCGGACTCAGAGGGCGACGCCCAGAATCATCTCCGTCTGGCCGAAGTCTACATGCAGCAGGCCCTGCGCTGGGATCCTGCCAGAGCACGGACCCGCACACTGCTGGATTGGGTATTAGGGGGCGATATCTACACCACACGCTGGCCGCGCGAAACCGCGAGTCTCGAGCCGCCCTGGCAACCACTGGTGTGGATGGCTCCAGGGCCCCAGGCAACCGACAACATGGGATAGGACTGGCGTTCAAGTATGACTGAACGAGAAGGCACCATGAACAAGGAAGCGAAACGCCACGACCCGAGGGTAGTGGCTGCCATCCCTTGTCACAACGAAGAGCAGTTCATCGCCGACATCGTGCGCTCGGTGCAACAACACGTTCACCAAGTCGTAGTCGTTGACGATGGCTCATCCGACGACACCAGCAAGGCCGCGGAGGCCGCTGGGGCTGTCGTGGTGCGGCATGACTCCAACGAGGGGCCGGGCGTGGCGTACAGGTCGTGCTTCGAGGCCGCCAGCGCGCTGGCAGCCGACGTGTTGGTCACGCTGGACGGTGACGGCCAGCACCTGCCCGAGGAACTGCCTCGCGTCCTGGCGCCACTCCTGCGCGGGGAGGCTGACCTGGTCATCGGCTCACGCTTCCTGGGCCACTACGAGATCCGCCGCTACCGCAAGTTCGGCATCGACGTCATAACCTGGCTGTACAATCTGGGCTCCCCCGTCAAGGTGGTTGACGCCCAGAGTTGCTTCAGGGGATACAGCCGGCGCGCACTGGATACCTTGACCATCTCGGAGAATGGATTCGGATTCAGCGTGGAGCTACTGGTTCAGGCGCGAGAACACGGCCTGACCATCAAAGAGGTGCCCATTTCCTGCATCTACCATCCCAACAGCCACAGCCAGAACCCCGTGCTCCATGGGCTGACCGTGGCGCTGATGGTAGTCAAGCACCGGCTAAGGGCGGCACGGCACAAACAACGAGCCAACTTCGGTGGACTACATCGCCCAGGCACACCCGCACCTTAGGTCCAGCTATGCTCCTCATAATACTTGCTCTGTTTCTCGTCTCTAGCCTGCTCATCTGGCAGTTCGTGGGCTATCCTCTTGTCATGGGGCTCTTCGCCCTCAGGGCGCAACCCACGAAGAAGAACTACGCCTTCACTCCCTTTGTGTCCATCATCGTCCCTGCCTACAACGAGGCGACGGTGATCGGAAGGAGGATTGAGAACCTGCTCAGCCTGGACTATCCAGACGACAAATACGAGATCCTCGTGGTGGAATCAGGATCCACCGACGGGACGGACGAGATCGTCGAGAGAACCATCGCCCAGAGGGGGAGCCGCCCCCCAGAGTTGAGGCTCCTCCGCGAGACCGAGCGGCACGGCAAAGCGTCCGCCATCAACCTGGGGAAGCGACACGCCACGGGAGAGATCGTGCTCGTCACTGACGCTAACGCCGTTTTCGAGCCCAACGTGCTGAGGGAAATGATGCCTCACTTCGAGGACCCCAAGGTGGGCGCGGTGGGAGGCAGGTATCTGGTGTCCAACCCCGACAACGTGTATACCGCCTCCGAGTCCTTCTACTGGGACCTGGAGTACATCATGCGCAGAGGTGAGGCGGCTGTGGATTCCGCGTGCCTGTTCCACGGCGAGATCAACGCCTGGAGAAAGGATCTGGCTGAACCGGACACACGAAATCTGTCGGAAGACTTGGACACGGTGATACAGATCAGGCGCGCTGGCTACAGGATCGAGTACGAACCAGCAGCCAAAGTCTATGAGCCCGCAGCCACGAGCGCCCAGGACCAGATCACACAGAGGAAGAGAACCACCACCGGCACCTTGCAGTGCATCTTCAAACACCTGGGCTACTTCTTGCTGCCAAGAGACCTGTACAGCCTTCTCATCTTCCCGTCGCACAAGGGCCTGACCATGCTCTCCCCGTTCCTGCTTCTGGCCATCCCTGTGTTATACCTGGCTGCGGGAGACCCACGAGTTGTGGTTGCGCATCTAGCCTTGACCGGTCTGGTGTTCGGACTGTTGCTGGCAGCCTTGCTGGGCCTCTGGCCGAGACTCGTCTCTCATGAAGCGAGCAAGCCCAGAGGAGGAATCAGGTCCTTGGGGAGAATAGCCTACTACGTCCTGCTCAACGAGTACCTGGTCTTCTTGGCCTGGATCGACTTTTTCTCCGGAAGGCACACCGTTCTCTGGGAGAGGGTGGAGTCCACCCGCGAACCCGCGGCATAGACAACATGAGAATCCTGATCACCTCGATAGTGGACATCAAGAGAGTAGCACACAACCGCATCCACGTTCTTGCCGAGCACCTGTCTCGCCGGCATGAGGTGACCGTGCTGTGTTTGAACGCCTGGTGGCTGGAGGAGGCTTCTGCTCGCCAGGTAGGAGAGGAATACCACGAGGACTACCTTTTCAGCGATCTCCTCGACAGAGCCGAAGTCTACTACCTCAGCCAGCGTAGAGACCCGCCGGTATTGCAGCAATTCACCACCCTCGCCAGCTTGGGTTCTCTGTTGTCCAGGATTGGACTCTCCAGCTTCGACGTGCACGTCAACTACTGCGATCTGATAGCGGGATACTCTGTGGCCCGGTCAGCTCAGCGTGTGGGCATCCCCACGGTGTTCGACATCGCCGACGACCTGCCCCACAGCTTTGCCCTCTCGCCTCGTGTGCCGCGCGTCCTGAGACCCCTGGCACGACGGGTCGCCCACAGCATGCTCCAGGCCAACGTCAACCTGGCGACCCGGGTGACCTTCGTTACCAATGCCCTCAAGGATGCCTATCGACTCCCCGACGCGAAGTGCACCCTCATCCCCAACGGTGTGCACGAAAGCTTCTTCAACACTCCGCCGGTACCGTCCAGGCGGAGGAAACTGGGTTTGGATGGATCGTTCGTCCTGGGCTTTGTGGGAACGCAGCTGGAGTGGGTGGACCTCGAGCCAGCTTTCACCGCATTGAGGGAACTACATGCCCAGGGGAAGGACATAAGGATGCTGGTCGTGGGAGGGGGGGAGAAGCTGGAGGCCAACAAGCGACTGGCCGCCGCGCACGGCGTATCGGAGCGAGTGGTCTTCACCAACCAGGTGCCTCTGAGCGAGGTTCCTTTGTACCTCTCCTGCACGGACATCGGCCTCATCTGTAGGACGCAGACGACTGACTCGGACCGTTCTCTGCCGCTCAAGCTGTTCGAATACATGGCCTGTCGGAAGCCCGTCATCTCCGTGCCGTTGGCGGGGGTGAAAGAGGCGGTCGCCGACCGCGTGCTCTACGCCCGCGATAGCGATGAACTAACCACTAGGATTCTGCAACTCCATGCGGACCAGGGCTTTCGGGAGAGAATGGGCCTTGAGGCCATGGAATTCGTGCGCGAGAGATACGATTGGTCTATCATCTGCCGCCGCTTTGAAGAGATCCTGCAGCAGGCCTCAAGCGAGAGCCACAGCGCATGAGGATCTGCCTGGTGGGTCACCACGTCGACCACCCCGACGAAGCGGTGAGAAAGATTACCTACCATCTGGCCCAGGAACTCGCCAGGCGACACGAGGTAATGCGAGTAAACGTATGGGATGTGACATCCTGGCGAGGCATCAGAGAGTTCAAGCCCGAGATCATTCACTTCGTCTTGTCACCCACTCTCCAGGGCCTGGCCGTGGCCAAAGTATTGTCTCTCGCCCACAGGTCGGCCGCCACCGTGGTCTCTGCGCCCCATCCCTCTGCAAGCGCCCTGGGCAGGCTGGCGTCATGGTTCAAACCTGACCTCGTGCTCGTTCAGGCGGAGGACAGCGAGAGGCGGTTCCGTTCCCTGGGATTCAGGACCGCGTATCTCCCCAACGGTGTGGACACCGCGAGGTTCGTGCCTGTTGACAGCTCCACGAAGAAGCATCTGAGAGAGAAGTACGAAATAGACACCGACAGGTTCGTGATTTTGCACGTGGGTGCTGTGAATCGCGGCAGGAATCTCGAGAGCCTGCAGAGAGTGCAAGGAGGCGGCGCTCAGGTATTGATCCTCGGCAGGGCCTCGGAAAGAGGTGATGCGAGACTGGCCAGTGAACTGAGACAGAGCGGATGCCTGGTGTGGACACACTACGTCGCCTGCCTGGAAGAGGTCTACGCGCTGTCCGATTGCTATGTCTTCCCCACCACCAACAGCCGATACTGCGTGGAGATGCCCCTCTCCGTCCTCGAGGCCATGTCCTGCAACCTGCCCGTCATCACCACCAGATTCGGGGCTCTGCCCAGGGCGTTCGAGGAAGGAGACGGGCTGATCTTCGCCGCCGATGGGGACAAAGCCCTCGCCGCCGGTGTAGAGAGAGTCAGAGCAGGGCTGCGGATGGCCACTCGAGACCAGGTGCTGCCCCTCGATTGGGCAAGTATCGGGGAGGAACTGGAGCGAACGTACAGTTCCCTGCTAGCCCCAAGCGCAGCGACATAATGGCCACCAGCAACTCCGACCCGGATAGCAGGTCACTGTGGCCATCCAGAGATCTGGCGTGGCCAGCCCTCATCTGCCTGCTCGGCTTCGCACTTCTTCTCTATCAACTGGACGCAAAGAGCCTGTGGGGCGATGAGACCTTCCGCGCTTACACGACGGACATCCCTCTTGGAGACGTCCGAGGGTTCATCAGCAGGGTGCAGATGCACGTCCTGCCGCCGCTGTATCCTCTGTTTCTCTGGATGTGGAGATCCATCGCCGGCAGCACGGAGTTCGCTCTGAGATTCCTATCGGTGGTGTTTGCCACTATCGCGCTCACCATCGTATACCGCCTTGGTCTGAGCACGCTGGGCAAGCGCGCAGGGCTGGCGGTGCTTGCCCTGGCAGCCACATCCCCATTCCTGGTCCTCTCGGGACGCATGGTGCAGTACTACTCCCTGCTCCTGTTGCTTAGCGCCAGCTCCTGCTGGCTCTTCCTCGAGCTCCTGCGAGGCCGGGGGACCTGGGTCAAGTGGGTCGCTTACATACTGGTGTGTACAATGGCGGTGTACACCCAGTACCTTGCCGCTTCTGTGCTTATCACCCAGGGTCTTGTCGCCCTCAGCCAGACCAGGAAGCGGCGCGATTTCGTGCTCAGGCTTGTGGCCGCCCTAGCAGTCGTTGTCCTGTTGTTGGCACCTACGGTCGGCTTGCTGGTTCCACAGTCCACTGGCCGCTTCGCGGATCAGGACGCGTTCAGCACGAGCAGCCTCAAGATGTCAGCATTCGCGCTCGTCTATCCCTTCTTCGCCTGGACCGTCGGAGGCAGCATCTTCCCCTGGAATCCACTGGGTCTGCTTGGCGCCCTGCTGGGTCTCTCTCTGGCTGTGGCAGGCTATTGGGCCGTGGCCACAGAGGGGCGCTCAAGGGCAAATGCCCACACAGAGGTGAAAGCAGCCCACCAAGGGACTTCGACGAGCAGCTCTCGTGATCAGCCTCTTCGCCAAGCTTGGCCGGACGGTAGAATCACAGCGCTGGTCTGCGCCGGGTTCATCTTTCTGCCACTCTGCCTCAGCGTCCTCGCCCTCAGAGCCGTGCCTGGCGCAACCGGAGATCCCTTCGTGGCAAACCGAGCCGTATTCTGCGTGCCCTTCCTCTATGTGCTCATGGGGGCAGGTATCCTGCGCATCGACCGGATCTCATTGAGATCTGGCGTCCTCGCCGCGCTGGCGCTAGTGTTTGGGGTGTCACTTATCAACTACTATCAAGGGCGTGAGTTCCACAACCCCCTCTATGTACTTCAGACGGACGAGCTCGCCAACATCATCCATCAACAGGCTCAGCCTGGTGACGTCTTCGTCAGCGACGAGATGACCGCCTTCGGCTACTACATAGTGAGAGTGGACCGAGATGCCATCCATTTCAATTCCACGGCATCCGAGGACGCAAGGGACTACATCGAGCGCCACAATCCCGAGAGCGTGTGGCTCATTCTGCTCTGTCGAGCGGTAGAAACGGAGTCGTCGGCCTCTCTTCTGCTCGCGCCGTGGCTGCCCAAGCAGGGGTACTACGAGCAGCTGAGCTTCGGCCATTCCCCACAAGATGCGACCATGGCGCGCTTACAGGAGTTGGCGCTGGGCAGACCCGCGTGCAGACACAAGATCACGGTAACGAAATACACAACAGCTCAATGAGCACCACCAAGACCAGGCAGCTTGCGAAAGGGGGAGAGTCTCCAAGGAACGTGCTGGTGTGTTTCGTCGGTGTGGACGGATCAGGCAAGAGCACCGCGGCCCGAGCGCTAACAACCGCCCTCCAGCAAGAGGGCATGAGTTGCCGGTACGTGTACGGGGGGTTCACCTCCTCCTTCACCATCTTCCGGCCGGCAGTGGCTCTGGCCAAGGCCCTGGTGTTCAGAGGAAACGACCAGATGGAGACCTGCACGACGAAGGGGAGAGTCCTCAGGCACCCCCGTCTGTCGGCGGCCTACCAGTATCTTGCCCTGACCGACTACATTGTTCAGACCTGGTTCAGAGTCAGGCTCCCCTTGGTGCTGGGGTGGAACGTGGTCTGCGACCGCTACATCTACGACCTGGTGGCCAGCATCGGTGTGCTGCTGGACTACCCTCTGGAGAGGACCCTCGCTCTCCTGCGTCGCTGCCTGGCCTTTGTGCCCAGACCACACCTCATCTTCCTGCTCGACCTGCCCGAGGCCTTGGCATACCAACGCAAGGATGATATAGTCTCGCTTGATTTCCTCGCGGCGAGAAGGGAGATCTACCTGGAGATGGCCCGCCACCACGAGATCACCCTCCTTGACGCCAGTGCCAGCCAGAAGCACCTCCAGCAGACTGTCGCCGCGAGCGTGTTCAGTGTTTTTACGGGAGAGGCCTGACGTGCCGAAGTTGATGGTTATCGGCATAGACTCACTGGACCCGGAGCTGCTTCGCAGGTTCGCACCTCATCTGCCGAACTTTGTCGGGTTACGGCAGGGAAGCCCTGACATCGAGTTGCGGTGCATCTTCCCTCCCGATTCTATCCCTGCCTGGGTCAGCATCCATACCGGTCTGAACCCTGCACAGCACGGCCTGATCCACGTGTTCGACGTCTTCGAGACTCAATGGCAAGACATCCTCAGCATCGACCCATCAGTCTTCCGAGGCCGGACCTTCTGGGACTACGCCAGCCAGGCTGGCAAGAGGGTGCTGGTGCTCTTCCCCTTCGTGGCCTTTCCCCCTTGGGAGGTGAACGGCCTCATGGTGGGCCGCGCCATGGCCGATCGCAGACGGGACGGCGGCTCCGCCTGGCAGACCGAGAGAGAACTCAAAGCCTGTCCCCCTGAGGCACGGCAACAGTATGGACTCCCCCCCTTCTTGAAAGAGGTCTCGGGGAAGCATCCGGGCAAGAACAACCTGGCCGCTCGCACCCTTGAAGCCCACGAGGAGATCCGGGAGAAGGCCAAGCTGGGGTTGGAGCTGTCAGCAAGTACGGATTGGGACCTCTTCTTCATCTTCTTCGGCTCTCTGGACGTCGTCCAGCACTCGCTGTGGAGATACATGGACGAGGCCGATCCCACCTATCCCGGCCCGAACCCTCTACAGAACCTGATACGAGAAACCTACAAGCTCTTCGACCACGTGGTCGGGCAACTGATCGATCAACACCCCGACGCCACGGTGGTGGTCTTGAGCGACCACGGGCACGGCATGCGCCCCACAAAGACGGTCAACATCAACGAGCTACTAAGGCAGATGGGACTGCTCGAGGCGAAGGGCCATCGGCTGAATCCGCTGCCCAGAGCGATGGAAGGACTCAAGCGCACAGTCCTCGACTTCGTGCACCAGAGGGAACTGGACTACTGGCTCCTCGCCCTGGGAAGGGCGCCTGTGGTTTCCTCCGCCAGCAAGGGCCTGTACATGTCCACCGCCAGCATCGACATGAATAGAACGGTGGCCTATCTCTCGTCCTTCGCTGGGGCAAAGTCATACTCGCACGGAGGAATCGAGATCAAAAGGGAGAACCTGAACGGCGTTGGTTATGAGGAACTGCGTGACACCCTGATCGAAGAGCTTGCGAAGATCGAGGAGCCGGATACCGGCGAGAAGTTGATGGACTGGATCTGCAGGCGGGAGGAACTGTACGCAGGCCCCTACATCTCTCACTTTCCCGACATCGTCTTCGAGCTGAAAGGTGGCTACGGGGTCTACTGGGGTATCCACACGCCTCTCATCGGCACCGCCTACGAGCACAACCTGGCCTCTGGCGGGCACAAGAAAGACGCTGTATTCCTCATCTCAGGCACCGACAGGGAACCTGTGAGACAGAAGATGAGCCTGATGGATCTTGCCCCCACAATATTGGACTTGCTCCGGATAAAGAACGATTCTGACTTCGATGGGAAGAGCATCTATGCAGGTAGGAGATCGTGAGGTAGGACATCCTGTGCAGAAGTATCTGTTCGATCCGGTGACTAGAGTTGCTAGCTTTGTTGCCAACTACTATGCTATGACGGGATACAGCCGTTCAGATGATTGGTTCACCAAAGCGGCCAGAAGGACCGATTTCAGGGATAGACCCTACCTGGACATTGCTAGATACACGAACTACATAAAGCTCAAGAAGATCGTTAAGCTGGTGGATGAAGTAGAAGACTATGTGAGGGTCGGTGGGCTCCAGCGAAGCCAGGTGAAGGTGTTGGATGTCGGATGCGGAATCGGGATTTATGCCTTGTGCCTAGCCAGTCTAGGTTACCAGGTTATCGGCGTTGATATCAACGGGAGCGACATAAAGACAGCGAAAGAAAGGGCTGAGGGGTTCGGCAACGTCGATTTCATCGTCGCCGAAGGGGCGACATATCTGGAGAACTCTGACGCGCTGTTTAGCGTGATACTGGCGCTCGATGTGCTAGAGCACATGGAACAGCCGGAAGGCTTCTGTCGTGCGGTTATGGATCGTATTCTTGCTCCGGGTGTCTTCCTGATAATCGTCCCCGACGGATATGGCGAGGTTGAGTTGCTCTACGTAACACTCTCCAAACTTCTACGGAACCGGTTCTTGCACCAAGCCGGAGCGACAGGTGGTGAGCATATTCAGCGATTTACGTTGGGCAGGATCCAGACACTCCTCGTGCAAAGCGGCTTTGAGTACAGGTTTGTCTCCTCAGTGTTCACGACCAGATTGCCGTTCTTGGCAGCCTTCTTGGCCGGTTTCAGAGGACTGCCTGCTTACTGGAACACCAAAGCTGCCGATTCTCTTCCTAAGTTCATGACAAACAGCTGGCTGGTTAGTGGGATCAAGAGATGACCCGGAGCGCCATACAAAACGTTCTGATTGACGACAAGGAGCCACGGGGATTGCTGTGAAGCCCAATGAGCGGAGAGCGCTTCAAATAGTCGGCTGTTTCTGTTTTGCATCCGTCGCCGCGGCTCTTCTGCTGATTGATCGGAACTCGCCAGCGACGGGCTATGAGTTGTCTATCTATGAAAGCCTTCCGGCTGTGGTATGGATATGCCTGATCGCCGCGCTCGCTGGAGGAACAGGCATCGTCGTGCATCAGGCCTTCGCCGACCAGAAGGGCGAGTACTGGTTGCTTGGCTTCTTCATACTCGTACTTGTAGTCTCCGTTGTACTTCTGCTGCCTGTCTTCAGAGGTTACTACCTGTACAGCGGAGAAGACACCAACGCCCACGTGCAGCTGGCTGATGAGATCCTGCAAACTGGCCGTTTTCGGCCGGAAAACAGTTACCCCATTACTCACACTCTGATGGCCGAACTGGCTCAGGTTTGCGGCGTCGCTCCGCTGCACGTTGTCAAGTACATCCCCGTGCTTTTCACTGTGCTATTCATGCTCTTCAGCTACCTGCTTGCCACGAGCGTCATGCCCCAAAGGGGCCAGGCGCTGTTGGCTGCTGCGACCACGGCCCTGTTCTTCAACTACTACCACGTGTGCACGTATCCCCAGGCCCTGGCCGTGATGACGCTGCCCCTCATATTCTACCTGTATTTCAAGGGCTTCTTGGACGCATCGCTGCCGTTCAGAGTAGCGTTCGTCACACTGTTGCTGGTGTTTCCTTTCTTCCACCCCGCTCCCGCGGCGGTGCTCATCGTCTGCTTGCTGGCGGCCGAAGGGACGAAGCTGGCCTGGCGCGTGAGAGCAGGCAGGACGCAGGCACCTTCCAACGCGGCGACAAATAGCGTCACATTTGGGCCTACCCTGATCTGCAGCGTAACGTTCCTGACCTGGATCTCCTCTTCCTACATCTTTGCGAAGACCGTGTACAACGTTCTAAATTGGCTGGTGGGAGAAATCGAGAGCATCCCCCGGGTCGCTGAAGTCGAGCAGATGTTCGAGGCGCGCGGTCTCGACCTCCAGGCACAGGTCATACTTGGCTTCAAGCTGTATGGTGACAACATCATATACCTGGGGTTGTCTACGATCGCCCTGCTGATAGTGGGCTGGCGGTTTCTCCAGAGAGACACTCGGGTAGGGAATCTATCCATCCTCTCCATAACCTTCCTGGTGAGTGGGCCTGCGTGGGTGCTGATCTTCGCCACCACACTGCTCGTAACCTTGGGCCGCCTACTCAGCGCCAACATCATGATGTGGGCCACGCCTGTCATGGCCGCCTTCGCACTAGGAGAGACGCTGGGAAGGTGGAGGAGGGCGCGTGTCACAGTCATAACAGCCATCCTGGTCCTCGCTTCAGTGCTCGGCGTGCTCTCCGTGTATCACTCGCCATACATCCTGCAACCGAGCTGGCAGATAACACTGCATGACGTACGCGGCAGCGAGTGGTTCTGGGCCCACGCAGAGGTTCCCGGCCCCGGTGCGCTCATCACTCTGGGGATACCTCGCGTCAGGGCCGATGGCCTTGTGCAGGTCCCGGAGCACTTTGGCTATGCGACAAATGCAACGCTGGGTGAATCGTTCCCCATAGATCTGTACATGCTTATCGGCGAGCGCTTCCGCTTGAGCGCGGCGGATCCTGTGTTGTCGAGAGCCGCGATATCAGACGCGCGGCTGGCGAGCCCGGGATTCAACCGCGATGATCTGCAGCGGCTGACCCGGGACCGCAGTGTCCAAAACTTGTACTCCAACGGCGAACTGGATGCGTTCCTGGTCCGGGCAGAAGGTTAGCAGCATGAGAATCGCCCTGGTGGCGGATACCTTCTCAGTGACAGAAGGGACTGGCATAGCGAGATACGCTGAGGAATTGCGGGCAGGCCTGACCAGCAGGGGTGTCACAGTCGAGCCCATAACTCCCAGGCCCCCCCGACTTCCGTTCGGGCTGGCTCTGAACCACGCCCTTAGGATGCCGTATCTCGTGGCGACGAAAGCCGACCATTTCGATGTAGTCCATGCCGCCAGTCCTGTCACCGCACTAGGCTTCCCACTGGTCCGCAAGCCAAAAGTGGTGACGTATCACGACCTGGTCTCACTACACGGAAGAATCCCAGGTACCGCCATTCACACCCGACTGGCTGCTCCCTTCTTTCTCAGGATAGGAAGATTCGCGGACAGGATCATAGCCAACTCCTCTGCAACCAAATACGAGATCGTAGAACGTTTGGGGATACCGGAGGATAGGATCTCGGTTGTGTCCTGGGGCATCAGCCAGATATTCAGGCCTCGGCGCCGAATCGAGCGTCAGAGCCTGGTCGTCGGCTATGTAGGCGCTCTGAACCGAAGGAAGGGCTTGCGGTACCTCATCAAGTCGTTCCACGTTCTGCGCATTCGCCGTCCGGCGATAGACGCGAGGTTGGTGCTGTGCGGCGCGAGGAACGAGGAGTATGGGAGGCTCGTGCGCTTGAGTGCAGAGCTCGGGCTCAGTCAGTTCGTGGAGTTCAGGGGCTCCCTCTCGGATGAGGATCTGGTGGAGGCGTACAATTCGTTCGATGTCTTCGTGTTTCCGAGCGAGAGAGAAGGGTTCGGTTTGCCCATCCTGGAAGCGCAGAGGTGTGGGGTTCCCGTCATCATTCGGGCGGATGCCCACATCCCGGCAGAGGTGTCCGTGTGCTGCCTGAAGGTGAGGTCGGAGGAGGACATGGCGGACATGATCTATGAGCTTCTCAGCAACGATGAGATCAGGCAGCATGTGGCGGACCAAGGACTAGAGCACAGTCAGCAGTTTACCTGGGAAAGAACTGTGCGGGAAACGGTGGAGGTTTACGAGCAGATCCTGTCTTGAATCTGTGATATTCTGGAGTGTAGAAGCTGGGGTTGATGTTGCGTGCTGTGCCTGCTATAACATGTTGTCGAGCGAAAGTCAGCGTGGCGTGTAGCCGCCGACAGAGGCATCTTGTCCAGGCGGCACCTCGGACGAGCTGCAAGCGGTCAGGATGACAGCGAACTTGAAGAGTGAAAAGGACCTGTCAACACTTCCCATCGCTGAGCAGATTCCGACCATACTCATCCGCCCCTCACGCGGTTGGGTGGCGCTCAATTTGCGAGATTTGTGGCTCTATCGAGAGTTGCTGTATTTCCTCACCTGGCGCGACATCAAGGTGCGCTACAAGCAGACAGTTCTCGGAGCGGCCTGGGCGATACTTCAGCCGTTCTTCACCATGGTAGTGTTCAGCATATTCTTCGGAAGACTGGCCCAAGTCCCGTCAGACGGGATTCCCTATCCCATCTTCGCCTACTGCGCGCTGGTCCCCTGGAGCTATTTTGCCGGGGCGTTAGACCGGGCTGGCAACAGCCTCGTGGGCAGCGCCAACTTGATCACCAAGGTCTACTTCCCGCGGTTGGCCATCCCCATCTCCGCAGTGCTAGCAGGCTTGCTGGATTTTGGCATCGCCTTCGTCGTATTGCTGGGTATGATGTTCTACTACGGCACCGCGCCCACGGCGGCCGTGTTGACACTGCCTCTGTTCTTGCTGTTGGCCATTGCCACGGCCCTGGCCGTGGGCCTGTGGCTGTCGGCGCTCAATGTGCAGTACCGGGACGTGCGGTACACCATCCCCTTCCTGACGCAGTTGTGGCTCTTTGCCACGCCCATCGCGTACTCCAGCAGCCTGGTGCCGGAACAGTGGCGGGCCCTGTACGGGCTGAATCCGATGGCCGGTGTGGTGGAAGGGTTCCGGTGGGCCTTGTTGGGCAAGGAGCCGCCCGGACCGCTACTGGCCGTTTCCGTAATAGTCGTGCTATTGCTGCTCATCGGCGGACTGTACTACTTCCGTCGCATGGAGAAGACCTTTGCGGATGTGGTGTAAACCGTGAGCGACACCGCCATCAGAGTGGAAAACCTGAGCAAGCTCTACCGCATCGGCGGGCCGCAGGAACGATACAAGACGCTTCGGGACACGCTCGCCCACGCGGCGGTGGCGCCCGTGCACCAATTGCGCCGCCTTGGCCAACCCGCACCACCCCAAGAGACGATCTGGGCCCTGAAAGATGTGTCCTTCGAGGTCAAGCATGGGGAGGTGCTAGGCATCATCGGCCCCAACGGGGCCGGGAAGACGACACTGCTAAGGATTCTGTCCCGCATCACGGAGCCGACAACGGGCCACGCCGAGATTCACGGGCGGGTAGGATCGCTGCTGGAGGTGGGCACCGGCTTTCACCCTGAACTGACCGGGCGGGAGAACATCTACCTTAACGGTGCGATTCTAGGGATGAGGAAGGTGGAGATCGAGCGCAAGTTCGACGAGATTGTGGCCTTTGCTGAAATCGAGAAGTTCCTTGATACCCCTGTGAAGCGGTACTCCAGCGGCATGTACGTGCGCCTGGCCTTTGCTGTCGCCGCCCATCTGGAGCCTGAGATTCTCCTGGTGGACGAGGTCTTGGCGGTGGGAGACGCGGCTTTCCAAAAGAAGTGCCTGGGAATGATAGGGGATGTTGCAGGAGAAGGGCGTACGGTGATGTTTGTGAGTCACAACATGCATGCAGTGTCAGAGTTGTGTGAGACTGGCCTGTTGTTGCGTTCAGGCTATCTAGATCGTGATGGTCCGATCGCCGACGTCATCAAATCGTATGTTGCTGACGCCGGTACGGCGTCTCGATGGACAAGAGGTGAGCGCGAGCTACAGCCAAGCAAGAAGTTCTTCTTCTTATCCGCCCAAATAGTGGATCAAAACGGCGCAGTGGCTAGCCACCTTGACTTTGGTGCGCCATTTGTGGTTGAGATTCAGTACCTAGTAGCCAGGCGCGTGACATGCAAGCCGGCGTTTCACGCTGTGAACCTCAATGGAGTAGTAGCGTTCTCATCAACAGAGTGCGATGCTGCGGGAGGACAGGATATCCTGAGAGAACCCGGTGTCTATCGTGTTCGATGTGTGGTGAACCCGAACTGGCTCATGCCGGGAACGTACGCTATCCGATTGAGTGCATCACAAACAAACGTGGAGCATCTAGATTCCGTGGACATCTGTCTTCAGTTTGATATTGGAGGCGTAGGCAGTCTCTGGTCTCTTGACAGGCGGCCAGGTCTGTTCGATTTGACCTACGAATGGACTCTCTGTTCTTTCGAGAAGGCAGCAGATGGGTATCCCTAAGCGCTTTTCTGGCCTTTTCATGTTGGATAGAACCGCTCTGAGCTTCTGGGTGAAATGGCTGAGGGCGTATAGGATCATCGATCGAGAACTGACGGAGCGTGATGCCCTGACACTGCCGCAGATGGACGATCCGCTGTATGCGCCCTCACCCTGTTGCAAAGCGCTAGTGCTCCCCGCGCTTCTGGGCCCGGGGCTCTTGCCACTGCTCGAGCAGGCTGTCTTGGCGCGACTTGTGGTTGAGCAGAGGCCGTCTCTGGTGTTCGAAATAGGCACATACTTGGGCTGCACGACCCTCCTCTTTGCAGCCAACACGCCTCCGGACACGGGGGTTTTCACGCTCGACCTGCCACCGTGTGAACAGGGGGAGGCCCCTCAAACAAAGTACCCCATAACCCTGCAGGGCATTCGTGCTGGATCTCCTCGGGTTGGGGAACTCTTTCGGGATTCGCACTATGCTGAGAAGATAACCCAATTGTTCGGTGATTCCGCGACCTTCGATTTCTCCCCCTACTCCGGAAAGATGGACCTGGTGTTCATTGATGGAAATCACCAGTATGACAACGTCAAGTCGGACTCGCACAACGCGCTGAAGCTGATAGGCCCTGGAGGCACGGTTGTTTGGGATGACTATGAGACTCAATACGGAGCCGATGTTGTTCGGTGTCTCAACGAGTTGGGCAAACGACTACAACTTCGTAGGATCTCTGGTACCCGACTTGTGATCTATCGACAGGCTCGAAGACTTGCCTCGACCAGTGGATAGGGCTACGGTACTTGCCGACCATCGATGCGATCACGTGGTTGAGGCGCAATGAAAGTCCTGTTTGTCTCTCACGTTAGTAACAAATACGGTGCTGGCAGATCTTTGCTCGACCTCATCGATGGTCTGCTCGAGAAAGGCGTGAGCTGCTATGTGGTGCTGCCAGAGCCCGGGCCCATGGAGGCGGAACTGGAGCACAGGCGAGTTGAGTATCAGTTGATCCCCTTCAGACCGTGGGTATCTACGGACAGGAGGGCATGGCAGCGCCTGCTCCATATTCGCAGCAATTTGCGCACGTTGCCTGTCATTGCAGCAAAGGCGCGATCCTGGCAAGCCGATATCATCTATACCAACAGCAGTGTCACGCCTGTCGGTGCATTGGCTGCCCTGCTGATTCGGAAGCCTCACATTTGGCATATCACGGAGTTTGGCGAGGAAGACTTCAATCTATCGTTCGACTTCGGATCGACATTTAGCATGATGGTGATAGACCGGTTGTCGTTTCGTGTTATCGTCGTTTCAGAAGCCTTGAGACGGAAATACCTCGAATACATGGCACCCGACAGAGTGAAGCTGGTCTACAACCCGGCGACCTTGGGGAATGCGGCCTCACGGCGCGACTCCGCGTCAAGTGGCGGGTCACGTCAGGACGCCCCACCAAGTGTCGCGATCATTGGTTTCCTGCATCCCCAGAAGGGTCAAATGGATGCAGTCCTGGCCGTCGCGAAATTGGCTAATCAGGGCGTGAAGGTGCGGCTGAGCATCGTGGGAGATGGCGAGCAACCATATCTCGACCGCCTGAAGCAGGCCGTGGCTCAAAAGGGTATACAGGAATGGGTGTGCTTTGCGGGCTACCGTGACGACGTTGCTCCGGTTATGGAATCGTCGGACGCAATCCTAGTCTGCTCCCGTGCTGAGGCCTTTGGCAGAGTGACCGTTGAGGCCATGCTGTCAAGAAAGCCGGTCATCGGCACGCGTAGTGGGGCTACTCCAGAGTTGGTGAAAGAAGGTTTCAACGGATTGCTGTATGAGCCAGGCCACTATGAGGAACTTGCGGAGAGGATCAAGTACTTGATCGACCACCCTCAGCAAGCGAGACAAATGGGGCAGAATGGTTTCTTATTGGCCTCTACCAAGTTCACCCGGCAACGATACGCAGATGCAGTATATGGCGTTCTTCAGCAGGCGCAACAACAGAAGAGGCGGTGAAGAAGTCGGCTATCTTGGGCCCGCCCCCTTCAGGCTGTGACCGCTGCGCTGAGAGACAACTGGATTGGATTTGGACCATCCGAGCGAACCCACGGGGAATAGTAGCGAGGACTTCTGGCGAGAGACGGGAAAGATCATGACTGAGGGACTGCCTCTGGTATCCATCGTCACGCCCTCGTATAACCAGGCCCAGTTCCTGGAAGAGACCATCCTTTCGGTGCTAAACCAGGACTATCCCAACGTGGAATACATCATCATCGACGGCGGCTCCACCGACGGCAGCGTGGACATCGTCCGCAAGTATGAAGACAGACTGGCTTGCTGGGTGAGCGAGCCAGACAGAGGACAGGCTCATGCTCTGAACAAAGGGTTTGCTCGCGCGACTGGAGACCTTCTGGGCTGGCTCAACTCCGATGATGTCTATCTTCCCGGTGCGCTTCTCACCGTCGGAAAAGCCTACTGTGCGCAGCGCGGCGATTGCATTGCAGGGCCAGTAGTGTACTTCGATGTGCGGTCAGGGGAGGAGAGAGTCGGCCCTCAGTTCGGGATCGCCTTGGAGAACGTGGTCAAGTTCTGGGAGCAGCGATGTAACTGGCACCAGCCCGGATTCTTTTTCCCCTTTAAGGTCTATCAATGGGTTGGAGGGCTGGATGAGAGCTTGGTATGCGCAATGGACTATGACCTTCTGTGCCGTTTGCTTCAGCACTGTTCGGTAGCATACGTCGATCAATCCCTCGCGACATTCCGACTACACGATGCGTCCAAGACCTCGACGATTCTCGATCGGTGCTTCATCGAAACTAGCCGCGTCTCACGGCGGTATTGGCACCTCTTGGAGTCCGTAGACCGCAGTCGCCATGACTGGTTTCTCGTCGACCAGTTCGTCAGCCTCGCCGCAGGCAGCCTGCGGCAGCAACCTAGACGAGCGGCTCAGTTGTTCACGCAGGCTATTCGCATTTCCCCCAGATGGGTGCCGCGTGCCGTCCTTGCCCTGACCAGACGTTGGGTGACGCGAAAGGCCTTCCCTCAGCCTCCTGGGGAGTCTTGTTCATGATCGACCGACATTTCGCGAAGGCGTTGAGAGGTCACCTTGAGAAATGGGCAGCTTGCTTGGATGAAAACGTCCGTTGATATCTATCGTTTTCCATGTAGCTAGGAATGGTCGCTGTGGTTCAGTTCATGGTACTTGATATTGGCACACCGTTGCGGGTCCAGTCAGGTTCTTGAATCAAAGAATCGCTGATTATGCATGCTCTGATAGTACCGTCCGAGCGTTACGTGCCGAAAGATCACCCTCTTGAGGGGATATTCCAGCAACACCAGGCGCAAGCATTAAGGAGGGCCGGCCACAAAGTAGGGGTGATTTCACCAACCGAGAGACGAATCTTGTCGGCCCGGCCAAAAGGCCTTATCCGGATCGAAGATGACCAGGGAATACCCGTGTTCAGATGCCACGGCTGGCCGATCCCATGTAGGGTTCAACCCCTTCTTAAGCAGCGCGTTCGAGCCGGCAGAACCCTTTTTAAGGAGTACATGAAGCAACAGGGAAAGCCCGACCTTATCCATGCGCACAATGCTCAATACGCGGGTATTATCGCTTCAGAAATCAAGAGGGAATGGGGCGTGCCGTACGTGCTTACGGAGCATAGTTCAATATACGCCATCGGATCAGTTCCCGGGCCCCAGCTTGCGCCTATCCAAAATGCTTTCAAGAATGCAGATAAACGACTGGTAGTAAGCCCTAGCTTGGCCCATCACCTAGAACGAAGCGTTGGACAGGTTGTTTGCCCCTGGGAGTGGGTACCCAATATTCTAGCTGAGCAATTCGAGAAGAATGCGCTGAAACATGAAACCAGGAAGCGCGACGAGACATTATTTCGTTTTCTGAACGTAGGCTGGTTGGAGGAGAATAAAGGACAGGCAGATTTGTTGCGCGCTTTTGCCAGACAGTTCAAAGACAGAGGTGATGTTCAACTCAGGATCGGCGGAGGTGGTCCCCTCACAGAAGAACTGAAAAGATTGTCAGGCGAACTGGGAATAGGTCGGCAAGTGATTTTTCTCGGGGCGCTCCGCCACGGCCAGGTGCTTGCGGAGATGCAAGCCTGCGATGCGTTTGTACTTGCAAGCCGCTACGAGACATTTGGAGTTGTGTTGATTGAGGTGCTTGCTTGCGGAAAGCCGGTCATATCTACGGCTTGCGGTGGGCCTAGCTGCGTTGTGCGAAAAGAGAATGGTTTGCTGGTACCGGTGAGAGATAGTGTGGCTCTCGCGGAAGCTATGGCAACTATGCGGAGTGCCGCCCATCAGTATGACAGCGACTGGATCCGACAAGACTGCATAGCGCGCTTTGGCGAACGGGCTGTGGTTGGTCAGCTGTCAAACGTATATCGCGAAGTTCTCGCAGCAGCGCACAACGCGAGCGAGTCAGGTAATGCGTCTTGAAGATGGACAGGCGGTCAAGCCGTGTGCGTCCTCATTGAATGCTGCATGAGCAACTTGAGCTCAATGTGCAAGGTATTTGGTGAGTAGGCCGGGTTGTGACCAAGGAGTCGTTACCGTTATTGCGGGAAAACCTATGTATGTGCGAGGATATGATGACCAGACCTTATCAGACTTGCAGACGCTGCGTGATGGACACCACCGATCCAGAGATCGAGTTTGACACCCAGGGCGTGTGCAATCATTGCCACACCTATGATGAACTCATCGCCACAAAGACCTTGACCGGCGAGTCCGGCCAGAAACGCCTATCAGAAATCGTCACCCAGATCAACCGGGCCGGCGCCAAGAAGCCCTACGACTGTGTCATTGGCGTAAGCGGGGGGGTGGATAGCAGCTACGCCGCCTACAAGGCCAGCGAACTGGGGCTGAGGCCGCTGGCCGTGCATGTGGATAACGGCTGGAACTCGGAGTTGGCCACGAAGAATGTCGAGTTGCTTGTGGAGCACCTGAAGATGGACCTGCACACGGAGGTCCCCGACTGTGAGGAATTCAGGGACCTCCAGCTCTCTTTCCTGAAATCATCGACGCCTGATTCCGAATTTCCCACCGACCACGCGATCGTGGCGTGCCTGCGCCTGGCGGCCAAGAGGATCGGCGTCAAGTACATCATATCTGGCGCGAATGTGCGCACCGAGACTCACTTGCCCACGGCCTGGACCTGGGTGCCGGGGCAGTACGATTGGAGATATATCCGCAGTGTGCACGAACAGTTTGGCACAGTCGAACTGAAGACCTTCCCCCATTTGGATCTCTGGACGTACAAGCGCCTGCAGTTGACCCAGTCATGGATAGACATCCTGAACTACCTGGACTATGTGAAGAAGGACGCCATCGCGGCTTTGCAGCAGAGTATCGAGTGGAAGTACTACGATAGCAAGCATTTTGAGTCGATCTATACGCGCTTCGTCCATGGATACATCCTGCCCCGGAAGTTTGGCTACGACACTCGCAAGAGCCATCTCTCTAGTCTAATCTGCGCCGGCGAGATTACCCGCGAAGCCGCCCTCGAAGAGCTGAGAGGAGAACCCTACTCTCTCGAGTTGCAGGAAGAGGACCGGGCCCTCGTAGTCGCTAGGCTGGGTCTGACAGACGGCCAATTCGAGGCCATCTTGAAGCTGCCCCCGAAGTCATATTGGGACTACCCTTCTCATGCCCCGTTCTATGGCAACGCCATTTACCGGGGGCTGAGCGCCATCTATCGCCGCATAGGGAGGAAGGAACACGACGTTTGAGGGCTCGCGTCAGTCTCCGTCCTCGGGCAAGCCAGGTGACTCCTCGCTGCGGCAAATGTGACCAGAGCCTCCAAGTGCCCGTTCGAGATTCTGCCGAATCGGGCTTCAGGCAGAATCAGCGTGCTGCCCAGTCTGACTTGATCGTCAATACTCCAAGGGCGGTTCTCGGGACGACAATACAATGATCGGCGCACCCGCAGCCCCGGCCCGTTATGTGGCTGTCCGGACCAGTTCGAAGGTCACATCCAGAGGTTGAGAGCCGTGTGTGGCATATTCGGCATCTGGCACGTCGACGGCACATCGCTTGACCTCGGCGCCCTCCAGCAAGGAACAAACTCGCTGCGCCACCGGGGCCCTGACGATGAGGGCTATCTGCTGGTGAACACGCAAACCGGACGTACCGTGTCGTGTGCTGGTCCTGACACTAACCCTGGCCTGGGCCTGCCACCCCTTGAGAGCTTCGCCAGCGACGCCTTTGACCTGGCACTCGGCTTTCGCAGGCTGGCCATTCTGGACCTGTCGCCCGCTGGCCATCAGCCCATGAACAGGGCGCACGGCCACCTCTGGATCGCCCTCAACGGCGAGATCTACAACCATGAGGAGTTGCGCAGCGAACTCACTCAGCAGGGCCACGACTTCCGCACCCGGACCGACACGGAGGTAGTGGTGGCCGCCTATGAGCAATGGGGCCCTGATTGTCTGTCCCACTTCAACGGCATGTGGGCCTTGGCAGTATGGGATGGTAGAGAAAACCGCCTCTTTCTGGCTCGCGATCGTTTGGGCATCAAGCCTCTGTACTATGCCAGGGACGATACCAGGATCACCTTTGCCTCTGAGATCAAGGCCCTCATTCAGTCGGGAGCTGTACCCTTCGAACCGGATGATGAAGCCATCTACAAGTACCTGCTCGCAGGGTGGCTCCCGAGCCCGCGCGAGGGGGGCACTTTCTTCAGACAGGTCCGCTCACTGCCTCCGGGACACAGCCTCACTGTGCGACGGGGCAACCTCGCCGCGCGCCGCTTTTGGAACCTGAACCTGCAAGCTCTCCCCCAGGCCGGAGAGAGAGAAGCAGACACGGTAGACGAGTTCCGCCAACTGTTCACGAACGCCGTCCACATGCAGTTGCAGACTGACGTTCCCCTCGGAAGCTGCCTCAGCGGCGGGGTGGATTCCTCTTCTATCGTTTGCACGATCAGCCAACTGATGGCATCGGACCGGCTCTCGACAGAACTGCTTGGCGGTCGCCAGAGAACCTTCAGTGCGGTCTACGACAGGGTCGCTCCGTACGATGAGACCGATCACATTGAGAAAGTGGTCGCGGCCACCAGTTCTGATGCACACTTCTCCATCCCGACCTTTGAGCGATTGCGTCAGGAGGTTGAGCGACTGGTCTGGCACCAGGATGAACCTGTCCTCAGCACCAGCGTGTTCGCCCAGTGGTGCGTGATGAATGAAGCCCAGACAAGCGGGGTCAAGGTCATGCTGGACGGACAAGGGGCCGACGAGCTACTCGCTGGCTATCGGCCCTACAGCGTGTTTCTTGCCGACCTGCTGCGCCGGGGCAGAGTCCTCCGGTCGCTCCGCGAAGCGCGGGCTATTGAGCGATGCGCAGGAGTGCCAGCCTGGTCGCCATTGCTCGGGGCGCTGAGGTATCTGCTGCCCGCCCAATTCATGGACGCCGTGCGCAGACAGTGGTATGCCCGCGAGCAGGACTGGTCCCTCCTAAACCGGGACTTCGCCACTAGATTCGACTACGCGACCATCGCGGATTGGCAGCCCTCGTCAGAGTATCACGGCCTGCGGAAACACCTGCGGTATCTGCTGCAGGAATCAAGCTTGCCTCATCTGCTCAGATACGAAGATCGGAACTCCATGGCCTTTGGCGTCGAAGCCCGCGTGCCTTTTCTCGATCACCGACTGGTAGAGTTCTGTTTCCGCCAGGACACCTCCATGCTCCTTCGTGACGGCTGGACCAAGTGGATGCTGCGTAAGGCCATGGACGGAACAGTGCCTGGCAGCATCGTGTGGCGCAGGGACAAGGTTGGGTTTGAGACGCCGGAGACAGCGTGGTTGCTCCAATGGATGAAGGCCGAGCCTGACTCCTTTCGCCCCGGGTCCCTCAGCAGCGAATATCTGGACGTGGAGACTGTTAGCAGCAAGATCGCGTCCTGGACCAAGAACGACGGCCGGGCACCGCGTCTCCCAGTGTGGCGCTGGATCAACCTTGAGCTGTGGCTGAGGTGCTTCCGCGACGCTGCTGCCCACGCGAAGGACCGGACCAGGTGAACATCCTGAACCTGGCCCCCTTCAACGTCTGGGATCTCGGCTACAGAAAGGGCCGGGCCTCGACCTACCTCCCTCTCAAGGGGCTCGCTGACGCCGGGCATGGCGTATGGTGGCTGACCCACGTCGAAGAGGTCGGCAGCGGCGACGACGCCAGGCTGAGACAGGATGGCATCGAGGTCGTGCGTTTCGAGCTGGCAGCCGAGCGCACGCAGAGACGCGGCCTGGCACTACCCCTCTCAAAGCTGCACTCGATCTTCTTCATCGTCGCTTGCTTCCGCGCTGGGTACCCCCTGGCACGCAGGATTCGCCCCGACCTCATCTATGCCCACCAGCTGCTTTCTGCCTTCCCCGCCTTCCTGCTTGCCCAGACCCTGCGCATACCATACGCGGTGAAGGCGTACGGCTTCTTTCCGCAGATCTTCCAGAGTCCCCTATACTGGGGCAAGCTGGCCTTCAAGCTCCCGGCGAGTCTGTACGTGCTGACCAACGATGGCACGTCTGCGGATAGAATCGCCCTTTCACACGGGGTGCATCGGGGCAAGATTGCCTTTCTGCTGAATGGGATAGACAAGGACCTGCCCTGCAAGGCAGACCCTTCCTTGAAGCGCCGACTGGCACCAAATGGGCAGAAGATAGTACTCGCCGCCTTCCGGCTTGTGTCCTGGAAGCGAGTGGACTTGCTTGTAAGAGCCGTCCCGCAAGTTGTGGAGCAGAACCCCAACGTGGTGTTTGTGATAGTCGGCGAGGGGCCGGAGAAGGAATCGCTCATCAGTCTGTGTGAGAACCTGGGCGTATCGCGATTCGTGAGATTCGAGGGAGCGGTCCCGAACGAGCAGATACCGAGCTACATGTGCGCGGCTGACATCTTCACCAGTCTCAACGAGACATCCAACTTGGGAAACCCCCTCCTGGAAGCAATGTGTTGCGGCAAGGCCGTGATCGCCGCCAACACAGGCACCACCTCGGACGTCATCAGACATGGACTCAATGGCATCCTCCTCGAAGACAATGTGTTGGATAGACTCCCGTCGGAGATCCTCCGCCTGTTGGGAGACGATTCACTTCGCGAATCGCTGGGCCAGGCAGCGCGCCAATTCATCCTCGACAACTGGCCCACGTGGGAAGAGCGAGTCACCCAGGAGGTGCAGTTGCTGGAGGACGTCGTGGAACGCCATCGCCGCGCCGCGACCAGGGCGTAGGGCACGTCGAGTCACTGATCCTGGCGCAGGAAAGGAGCCTGGAGTTTGAGGATTCTGTCCATAGGCGGGCTCGCACCCTGGCACCCCGAGGCCGGGGGCGGGCAGATCATCGCCTTCAAGCTGAGCGAAGCCCTGGCGCTGGCCGGCCACGAGGTGCACTACCTCGCCATCGCCCCCGAGGGGTACGAACGCCGGGTGGACTGGGGTGAGGTGGAATACGCACCGAGGGGCCTCGGACTCCTGGAAGCCCTGCGGCTGGCCCCTCAACTGGCCAAAAGCAGCCAAGGGAACGAGTACGAGATCGTGCACGTTCACCTGGGAAACGACACCATCGGCTACTGCCTGGCCTACGCCCTTGCCCGCAGAATGGGCCTCAAGCCCAGGCTGGCGATGAGCATCTACGCGCCTAGAGCTTACGCCTTCCCTCGCTCCCTCGGGGAAGTGATCACGGCGTTCTCCTGCCACGCCGCCGATCTCTTGTTCTGCCTTTCCGAGTTCTCCAAACGGGACATATCCAGGGCATACCATGTGCCAACGTCCAAGCTAGCTGTCACGTACGCCGGCGTCGATTCTTTCTTCACCGCCAACACCTCGCGGCGCGACAGGAGCGAAGATGATCCCTTCTCGCTACTGTTCTGCGGCAGGCTGAACGGGCCCCACGAACAGAAAGGCGTGGACGTCCTGCTGAAGAGCCTGCCCTTGATTCTCCGTCACCGCAAGGTCCTGCTGAACGTCATCGGCACCGGCCCCAGGCTGACACAGTACCAGGCTCTGGCCGGAGAGCTTGGAATCACGGAGCACGTGAGATTCCTGGGGTTCGTCGAGCACCAGGAAATGCCCAGGCACTATCAACAAGCCGATCTGTTCGTCCTCCCCTCCAGAAGGGAGAGCTTCGGCCTGGTCCTGGCGGAAGCAATGGCCTGTGGCCTGCCCGTGGTGGCCACCACCGCAGGTGCCATTCCCGAGGTGGTGGAGGATGGAGTGACAGGGGTACTGGTGCCCCCCGATGATCCTAAGACCCTAGCCAATGCCATCCTGTCCCTGCTAAGCGATGGCCCGCGCTTGCAGGCCATGGGTAGGGCGGGTGTCGAAAGGGTCCGCGAGCGCTTTACCTGGGACAAGGTTGCCCAACGGGTGATAGAGAGCTATCATACAATGCTGTGAACAAACCGCCTCCGCATTGGGGATTCCGCCAAGGATGAGGTTCAAGTCAGGTACGGGAGGTCAAAGCAATGCCCCGAGTGACATTGGAGGTAAGCATAGAGGAGCTTGAAGCTCTTATCTTCCAGTTGCCGGCCCACGAACTCCTCACACTGGTTGATGCTATTGAGGAACGTGCGGAGACCGTCGCCATGATGCAACTGGCAGAGACCGCCTTTCGGGAGTGGGGCAACGCGGGAGAAGACATCTACGATGCCAAAGCCTAGGCCCAAGCCCGGCGAGGTGTGGCTGGTGCGGTTTCCATTTTCTGACCTCACTCCGAGTAGACTCAGGCCTGCATTGGTGTGGGCGGTCCATGGAGAAGATGTCATCGTGATGGGCATTTTCTCTCGAGTCCCTACTGAGACCATGCGTAGGACGTGGGTGCGTATTGAAGATCACCACCCGGCGTTTCCACAAACTGGCCTCAAGAAGACCTCATTGCTCAAGGCTGAAAAGGTTGCTGTGGTACATGAGTCGGTGTTTCAGCGGAAGCTAGGAACCTTCTCGTCAGATTTCAAGGCGCAAGTGCAAGAGGCTCTGAAAACAGCCCTTCTCATCTCCCAGTGACCAGCAGGGAGCTGAGGGACTGAGCAAACTGTACCGCATCGGTGGCCCCAAGCACAATGCGACACGATGAAGGTCATGGGCGCACGTGGCAAGGCGAGAGTCAAGAAGCACTTCACCCTTCACAGGGTTGCCCAAAGGGTGACAGAGGTCCACCATAAGGTGTTGTGAATCGCGACCGATTACCTGCGCCATATCGAGGCGCTTATCGCGCTGAACCGGCAGGTGAGCGTGAAGGGGGAGATAGCAAATGGTTACGTTGTCACCTCGACTGGGTGAGCTTCTCACGAAAGCAACTGAAACGCCGGACATAGAGACCGCTCTGTGGAAAGTGCTTTCCGAGTATCTGGATCTGAAGTTCAATGAACTAAGCAAGCAGATCGGCGTGTTTGAGCAGAAGTGGGGCATGTCGTTTGAAGAGTTCTCCAGGCGATGCAAAGAGAGGGATCTGGAAAAGGATGCCTACTCCTACGAGGTGGAGAACGATTTCTGGGCGTGGGAGAAAGCTATGACGCTGAGGCGCCATTATGAGGCCTTGAGGTCCAAATGGATGTGAAGGCCTTTTGCTCTGAGCTCTCGTCCGCTCTGGCAAGGGCTGACTTTGTTGAGCGTGTAGCTCTTCAGGTAGAGGTTTTCGTTGTGAGTGGGCGGGCATTCTTGCCGCAGGGGATGTACCTGGAGGTCTACTTCAACGAAGTCACGCAGACCACTGCTTTTGCGCTCGTCAAAGAACAGGGAAGGGTGTGGGGCATAGACAGAGACAACATAAGGGGCTGGCACCGCCATCCGACTAGAGACGCAGACAGGCACATCGAAATACAGCCTATTTCGGTGTCGGATATTGTCGAGGAGCTCGGGGACACGTTGCGGGAGTTGGGGGTCGTATGACCTCATCCTTCGAACATAGGCTTCAAGGCGCCCTGACGGAACTGAATCTCGGATTGTGGATTGCGGATTTGAGGGGCTGATGGGGTGCACAAGAGGGAATTGGAGAAGCGCACGAAGGTCTTTGCCCTGCGGGTCGTGCCATTTGTGTGCGGTCTGGCGAACTTCTGGCCATCTTCATTGCATCCGGCGAAACTGCCGAGGCTGGGCGGGGGTGAATTTCCAGTTTCCAAACGGTATCTTGATCTAGAGGTGAGGCATGGAGCGAAGTGCTGACTGGATGGATCAAGCACAGGGTGACCTGGAACACGCTAAGAGTGATGTGGAACGAGAATTCTACGATTGGGCGTGCTTCTCTGCCCATCAGGCGGCAGAAAAAGCCGTGAAAGCGGTCTTCCAAAAAATGGGCGCAGAGGCATGGGGACACTCTGTGGCGGACCTGTTGGAGGAACTGTTGTCCCGGTGTGCTGTTCCCGATGCACTGATAGATGTGGCGTTGGAACTGGACAAAGCCTACATCCCGACACGCTACCCCAATGCGCATCCCTCTGGCTCACCGCGGCGCCGGTACACGCGCTCGGAAGCTGAGAGAATGGTGGCTCATGCACAACAAATCGTTCAGTTCGGTGAAGGTCTTCTATCCACCCTATAATCGTGAGGAGTTGGTGGCTCTGCTACGGCAACGCATCACAGCAGTGCAGGAAAAGCTCCCCTTGAAGCGGGTCGTGCTGTTTGGTTCTTACGCCAAGGGCAAAGAGACGGTTGCCAGTGATGTTGACTTACTTGTCGTTTATGCCGGCAGGCCCCGCACGGATGCCTATGAGCTTGTTAGGCGGGGGCTGAGCATCCGCCGCCTTGAGCCACATGTGTATACAGAAGAGGAGTACAACCAAGCCAAGATGACGGTCGAACGGATGATGCGCGATGGCATCTCGATAGCACCTGAAGAGCACCGGTGCACTGGCATTACTGCCGCAATACCTAGAGCCGCGTATTGCAGTAAACCAGAGGCGGCGGACGCAAGAGACTCATGAGTGACATCGCCATCCGTCTGGAAAACCCGAGGGACCGCTGCCCCATCGATGGCCCCCAAGCACGATAGGAGACCGTCCGCGATAGGATAACCGTCATGGCCGCGAAGGGCGGAGGCCCAAAGGGTCCGCGAGCGGTCTACCCGGGACAGGGTTGCCCAAAGGGTGATGGACGGGTACCATAGCGTACTGTGAATCGATCCCGCCCCTTCTCCATCACCTTCCACCATGACCTGGCGGCCATCATCGGCCTCTCCCTCCTGCTGATCCTCGCCATCTACCTACTTCCTCTGCCAGCCCTGCGCATCGTCCTGGGCGGGCCCTTCGTGCTCTTCTTCCCCGGCTATATCATGGCCGCCGCCCTGTTCCCTGGACGGGACGACCTTGAGGGCCTGGAGCGACTGGGCCTCAGCCTGGGGCTCAGCATCGCCATCCTGCCCCTCATGGGGCTGGTCCTCAACTACACCCCCTGGGGCATTACCATGCTCTCGACCCTCCTCTCCGCCATCTCCTTCATCGTGGGTTGCTCCGCTATCGCCTACTACCGGAGAAGGAGGCTTCCCTTGGAGGAGCGGTACGCACTGCGATTGGAGCTCGACGTCGCAGGATGGCGCTCCGGTGGGCTGCTGGACAGGTCCCTGACGGTGGCTCTGGCCGTGTCCATCTTCGCTGCCCTGGGCACGTTCCTCTTTGTCCTGGCGAAACCCGATGTGGGAGAACGGTTCACCGAGTTCTACGTCCTCGGCCCCTATGGTGAGGCAGACGACTATCCCCAATGGGTCCTGCAAGGCCAGCTTCTGAATCCCATAGTGGGCGTGATCAACCGTGAGCATCAGGATATGAATTATCGGATCCGTATCGAAGTGGGCGGGCAGGAGGTTGAACAGATCACAGACATTCACCTCGCTCACGATCAGAAGTGGGTGGAGAGAGTGGTCTTCGCCCTGCAGGAGCCCGGCGACCAGCAGCAGTTACGATTCCTGCTCTACCGGGAAGGGCAGGAGGAACCCTATCGCTCCCTGCACCTGTGGATCGATGTCCGAGCGCTTGGTACACCACGACCTGTTGAGACACCCGGCACTCCTGCGGTTTCTACGCCGGTGGCCTCTTCCATGGCTGAGCCTTCCCCCACTCCGAGTCCCACGCCTCGTCCTCCAGAGGCGCCCACGGTCACACCGCAGCGCCAGGTGACCCACATTGTGCAGCCCGGCGAGACCCTCTCCTCCATCGCCAGGCAATACGGCGTAACCTCCCAGGCGATCATGGAGGCCAACGGTCTGGAGGATCCCAACCTCCTCGAGGTGGGCCAGGAGCTAGTCATCCCCCAACCAGAGTAGCCCTCTTCGCCACGTGGCAACCTTCTCCTATGTCTTGGGGCCCTCCTCGCCGGCGCACTCCCGGAAAGATGGACCGCGGATTCCTACCCGTCCAGGCTTGTTGCTCTGCCAGAGATGCGGTATGATGTATGGATGCGAGTCTGCATACCCGATGGCAGGGCGGCGTTCCCATACGCGCGCTGACCGTGAGAGCAGGCAAGACGAAAGGAGCCGACACTCTGGACCGTGAGATCTCGTGATTTGTACGATACCGTAGTCGTGGGCGCGGGCCCCAGTGGGTCAATGGTGGCACAGCACATCGCTGCCGAGGGGTTCAAGGTGCTCTTGGTGGAAGAGCACGAACAGGTTGGTCATCCCAACCACTGTGCCGGCCTGGTGACGCCCCGCACCCTGAAGATCGCCAACCTCCCGTCCGACGGACTGATACAGAACGAGCTGCAAGGCGCCATCATCCACTCCCCATCCGGTCGTCAGGTGTCCATCGGGGGCAACAGGGTACACGCCCTGGCCATAGATCGCCCCCGTCTTGACGCGGTCCTGGCAGAGAAAGCCGCCGACTCTGGTGCTCGGCTGCTCCTGCACACTCGGGCCTCCCAGTTCCAGAGGAACGGGGAGCTGATACGCGTTCATCTACAGAACGAACACCGACCAGAGGCCGTAGACACCAGGCTGCTGATCGGTGCCGATGGGGCCAGATCGGGCGTAGCTCAGTGGGCCGGCCTGCCAGGCCCCGACGAGGTGGTCCATGCCCTAAATGCCCGCGTTCGTCTGGGACCTCGGTCCCCCCGTTTCGTGGAAGTCTACCTCAGCAGAGACCTGGCTCCCGGCTGGTTCGGCTGGGTCATACCGCTGGGGGATGGCCAGGCGCGCCTGGGTATCGGCACGACTCAAGGCTCGGCAGTCCATTGTCTCAAAGAACTGGTGGCGGCTTTCCCCGGCCGGTTTGAGGGCCTGGAGATCCTGGACATGTCCGGCGGGATCATCCCTCTCGGCCTCCCCCATAGGATACATGCCGACAACGTCATGCTGGTGGGGGATGCCGCGTGCCAGGTCAAGCCTACCTCCGGGGGAGGTGTGTACACTGGGCTGTTGGCAGGCCGGAGCTGTGCACAAGCAGCTGCACGCGCATTGCTGGAAGACGACCTGTCCGCAGAGTCCCTGGGGCAGTACCATGCCGCCTGGCAGGACGAGATGGGCGGAGAACTGGAAACCGGCACCCTGCTGCGAAAGGTTTTCCTGGGGCTCCATGACGGTGATTTCGACATCTTGCTGCACCTGCTGAGCAAACAGCCGCTGGCACGCCTCCTGTCGAGGTACGGCGACATCGACCATCCGTCGCAACTGGTCGCACAGCTGGTGCGGCTCCTTCCCATGTTGCGGGGTCTGCCGGCGGTGGCTGCCCTGCTCGCAGATCGCGAGGAACTGGCGAAAGATGTCTTCGCTCTTATCAGCGCGTCACGCTAGCGAGCGCGTCCTGCCCGCACGCTGGCTGTCTGGCTATTCGAGCAGATCGGTACGCCTGGGCATCGCCCTGGGCTATCTGGTTCTGATCGCCGCGGCCGAGATTGTGACCACCTTCGTCAACCCCCGCGTGGGACTCGTTCTGCACGGTGCATTACTGATCATTCTGCTGGCTCACAGCGCGCTGACGGCGGGCGATCCGTACCATCGTCTGCTCCTCGGCCTTGTGCTTGCGCCATTGACTCGAATCCTGAGCCTCTGCCTGCCGTTGGTGGACTTCCCCCAGCTCTACTGGTACCTGATCATCAGCATACCTCTCGGCGTGGCCACCGTGCTCGCTGCGCGCCTGCTGGGCTTCTCTCGTGTGCAATTGGGGATTAGCGTGAGAAGAGCTCCCCTGCAGCTCCTGGTGGCCCTGACCGGCATCACCTTCGGCATGGTGGAGTACCGTATACTCAGGCCCGACGCGCTGATAGATGACCTCACGTGGCGCAACTTCTTGGTCGCAGGCATGATCCTGATGCTCTGCACGGGCTTTGCCGAGGAGATCATCTTTCGCGGCATCATACAGCGAGCCTCGATCCAGGCGCTGGGCCGCTTCGGCCTGCTGTATGGTGCCATTCTTTTCGCCGTCCTGCACATAGGATACCGGTCCGCACCCGACGTAGTCTTCGTGTTTTTCGTCGCTCTGCTCTTCGGTTGGATAGCAGAAGCCACGTGGTCGCTGGCGGGCGTCACCCTGGCCCACGGAATCACCAATATCGTGCTCTTCCTGATCATGCCCTTCTGGGGGCGCTGAGGAGGGCGACTGCGGCTCATCGTGACATCTCCCAGTCGCAGCGCCCCTGCGCTCCTCCTGGCACCAACGGTGATCAGCCGCCAGCCCGGCCATCCCTGGAATCGGCATCAAAGCAAGTGAGGTCTGGATAGTGGCACGCTGCCCTCATTTGGGACTGGAAGAGCCGGGAACAAGCCCCTTCCCCTTTGCCAGTCCATCCCATCACTGCTACGTTTCGCTGCCGGGAGTCACGGTCGGCCAACGCGAGCAACGAAGGTACTGCCTGACGCGGAGGCATACGACCTGTCCTCTCTTCCCCAGTCCACCCCTCGAGGAAACACCTCTGGCAGCTGCGCCCGAACCCGCATGGCTCCGCACAGATATGGAAGAAGTCGAGCTGTCCCTGCCCCAGGAACCGCTGGTGGTCCCCGTGGTTCAGGAGCGACCGGTGGACATTCCCATGGCGGTCCGGCCCCCGGAGACGCCTCCAGAGCCTGTGACTCGGGAAGCCGTCAGGGAGCCAGAAAAGCCACCGATCGAGCGGGAGATGGTCGCTGAACACCGTCCCCACACCGGTGTGGCGGCCGAAGAGACCAGATTGGTGGAGGAACCAGCCCTGGACGCCGCGCCGGAGATCACGGCGAAGACGGCACCGGGGCTAAGGAGGCCACTACCATGGGCGGCGGCTGGCGTCGCCGCAGTGGCGCTCCCCTGCATCGGTGTACTGGTGGCGCTCTACGTGGCAGGACCCATTTCAGGAATCAGCCTTACCACACTCCAGCTGCCCTCCCTCTGTCCCGGTTCGCTGCTCCTGCTATCGGGCGCCAGCTTCGCCGGAGCTGGATTGCTGCTCGGGCTGCTTCTCTGGGCTCGCCGACGACAGTCCATGTAGGACAACCTCGGGTTGAGGGATGGGCACTGGGGGCGCGGGGATCGTTTCCTGACACTCAGCGCCAGGAAAGACAAGAGCCGCACGACAAGCCGTGCGGCTCTCTGTTACTCGAACATTGTCCCTCGACGGGAGAAGATACTAGCCCGCGGGCTTCAGCACCTGTAGCACATACAGCACCTTCACCACCATGCCCATGGCGAAGGCCATCAGCAACGGGGCGATAGCGATATTCAGCACACGCACCAGAGCCCTGGCTCTGGGTCCTTCGTTGACGGCGATCAGCTCCTTCTGCACCAGCAGAATCAGCAGAATCACCACGGCCACCAAGGCCAGCGAGCCTGCCATCACCACGGTGGTCACGGTCGAGACGGTCGTTGTCGTCACTGTCGAAACCATGGAACTACCCTTTGCTTCCTGCTTTGGACATCTCGGCGCTCGTCACACCAGATGAAGCGGAATCCTCCCCTTTCCTGATATTCTAGCACAGGCCCCACAACTTGTCAAGCTGCCACTCTTTTCATACAATAGCACACAAACGCCGCCACGACAAGTTCCCCGTCGCCGGGGACGATGCAACGGATCTAACGCGGATACCCCTCGGATGAATCGCCATAGCTCTCTTCCCTGCACCGTCAGGTACAAGTGCCGGGACATCAGTGTGCGAGTGAAATGATCGGCCATCCAAGAAGCGACCTCCGCCGGCGCTTGTCGCTCGCCCCTGCCAAACGGAGGGGTCCCGCCATCGCCTGGGCCTCCTTCCTGGCGGCGGCAGCGCTGCTCTGCCTTCTTGCAGGACGCGCCCCCGCTGCTTCCTACGAAAGAGACCTCGATACAGACCAGGCAGTCGCTGGGTCAGCGCGTGCGGCTCAGCGTTTCGTCCTTCCCGCCCCGCGGTTACAGAGAGCGGCGTCCCTGGCCGAGCCCACGCCCCCTCCACAGCAGTGGCTCCCCCTGGTGATGAAGAACTACTATCGGCTTCCGCCCTGGTCGGGAACCGCGCGCTTCGGCTTCGGCGTGGTGAAGAACCCCGTCGAGGAGTACGACGTCTCGCCCCTGGGAGCCGACTGGTACGTTGACTTTGGGTTCCGCGACGATCCTCCCCCTCTTTTGGACATGGAGTACGCCCAGACTATCCGCCTTTCCGAGAGCGGCTACGCACCTAATCAGGCGGCCATCGAGAAGTACGCGCGGGCCCAACCAGGCACCCTCTGGCTCATCGGCAACGAGCCCGACGCTCCTGCTCAGGACTGTGTCACACCTCAGCAGTATGCCCAGCACTATCACGAACTGTATGACATCATCAAAGGAGCGGACCCCACTGCCAAGATAGCCATCGGGGGCGTGGTCCAGGCCACACCCCTGCGCCTCCAGTATCTGGACATGATCCTTGCGGAGTACGAGGACCTGTACAGCCAGAAGATCCCCGTCGACGTGTGGAATGTACATGGGTTCATCCTCCAGGAGAAGAAGAACGATTGGGGTTGCCAGATCCCCTGCGGGATCGAGGGTGTCGATCAGGGCATGCTCTACACTGTAGAAGATCACGACAACATGACCATCTTCAAGGAGCAAATCCGCAGGTTCCGAATCTGGATGAAGGACCACGACGAGCGGGACAAGCCCCTCATCGTCAGTGAGTATGGCATCCTTATGCCCACAGACCTCGGCTTCGACGAATCGCGGGTGGAAGCCTTCATGCTGGCGACCTTCGACTACTTCCTGAACACCAAGTCAAACGAGTTGGGATATCCCGCAGACGAGAATCGTCTCGTACAAGCCTGGGCCTGGTACAGTCTCGACGACGATCACTTCGAGGGGCACGACAGCCGCAGCCACCTTTTCAATCCCACCACCAAGCAGTTGACCGCCCTGGGCAGAGCGTATCGGGACTACACGTCCTCCCTGCCCTAGTCGCCTCCACCGCAGGCCACCGCTTGCCTGCTCCTCTGCGCCTCGATGGGGGCTCCCTAGTACTGGGTGAGGCTGCCCTCGATCTTGGCCCTCCGCACCGCGTACCCGAACGCCACGAAGCTCAGCGGGAGCAAGACCGCCGCAAACAACACCAACGGAAGAAGATCTGGCATCAGGGCGGCGAGGGGATCCCCCAGGAGGATCGCCCGTCGCATAGCGCTAAGCGAGTAGGTCAACGGCAGCAGATAGGAGGCAGGCTGTAGCCAGGCAGGGAGAACAGTGATGGGGTACAGGACGCCTCCCAACAGAGTGGACACGCTGCCAAACAGGAAGTTGATGGGATCACCTTGCTTGAAGACCATGGTGAAGCTGGCCGAGAGAATGCCGATACCGCTGAAGACGAGGATCGTCAGAATCTGCACGACCGCTGCTGCTGCCACGTTCGCGTGGCCGAGATCGACGCCGAATACTACTACACCCAAGAGCAGGTAGAACAACACCTGGAGAGAGGTGAAGGCGAAACTCCACAGACTGGAGGCCAGAAGGATCGTAGAGAGGCGGGTCGGGGTAACCAGCATCGCCTCCAAGGTGCCCATCATCTGCCCGGTGCGGATCGTGGCGGAGAAGGTCCCCATGGCCACACCCTGGTATCGCATGAACGCGATCCCCACCAGGACGAAGGCGAAATAGTCCCCCCCGTACAGCTGCAAATGAGGCGCTGCGGCATCGCCGAACAACAGTGCCACGAAGTAGAAGCTAGCCACCGAGAACAGGATGCCGAAGACCTGGAAGAAGAAGGCCAGACGATAGCTGGTTTGAAGCCTGAAATCCCTGCCTACGAATGCCCCCACCTTCCTCAGACCGGAACGTACGTTGTCGAGGACCCGCACCGATCGGGGCACTGGCTGTTTCAACGGGCGCAGACCTCCGTGCACTTGCAGGGCTGGCAAACAAGACGGCTCCCCGCTGTCCAGGGTGCACGACTGGTCGCCTGTGAACTCCTCGAAGATCTCCTCAAGAGTAGCGTCCTCTGCCCTGATTCTCTCTATCTGACCACCACCGTCCGAGATGGTCCTCAGCAGGCGAGGCAGAGTCAGCTTGTCCTCCACGACCCGGAGGTGGAGCACGGCTTCTCCTTCACTCCAGGCCTCCGTGCTCAGATCGACTACACCCTCCAGCCGCCCCAGCCTACTGATCGCATCCCCGGAGAGACCCGCCACTTGCAGACGGTATTGGGTCTCCGGCCTGACTAGCTCCTTCAGTCGGCCCACCTCATCCGCCACCGTTAGCCGACCCCTGTGCATGATGCCGATACGGTCGCACATCTGCTCGGCCTCCCTCAACTGGTGCGTTACCAGCACGACGGTGTGCCCGCGCTTCCGGCTGAGATCGTGGATGGTCTCCCTCAGGCGCATGGCCGCTCCAGGGTCGAGGCTCTTCGTCGGTTCGTCCAGAAAGAGGATCTCCGCTTCGTTCAGCAGCCCCCGCGCCAGGGCGAGCCTCTGCTTCATCCCCGCCGAGTACGTGTCGAACCTCCCGTCCAGGAACTCGTCCAACCCCAGGAGCTCAGAGAGCTGCCTGATCCTCTCGTCAGCCTCCCCGTGGGAGAGGCCATAAAGAGAAGCGTAGAACCTCAGGTTGTCCACGCCGCTCAGGCGCCAGTAGAAACTGCGTTCCTCACCGCCCACCAAGCCAATCTGCCTTCTCACGTTCTCGCCGTCGGTCAAGGGGAATCCGTTGACCAGGGCTTCCCCAGAGTTGGGCACCACGAGGGTGCTGAGAAGCTTGAGCAGAGTGGTCTTCCCCGCGCCGTTGGGCCCCAGCAGCCCAAAGAGCTCCCCCCTCCTCACCGACAAGGTTACGTGATCCACGGCCACCACTTCCTGGCCTGTACACGGCGAGAGCATACTGCGGATGTCTTTTCGGCGTCGGAAGCGCTTCGTGAGGTCAAGGGTCTCGATGGAATGAGGCAATTCGCTGCTCCACTGCTGTTGTCATGGTGCTTACGCAGAGGTCTGGTCTAGCCAGTCATCGCTTTCGCTGTCCTGGGCCCCCTTGTAGGCTGGTCGAGTCGACGTCTTGCCCATCAACTCTGGAATCAGGCCAGCCCCGAGCAGATTATACTATAGCCCCAAGAGCCCCTCAAGAGAACCTAATGGCGTCGGTGCACTTCCGTCGGAGGTGCTCCTGCTGCCCACCACTAAACTGTCGTCCGCACCGCCGCTCCCGGCACCCTCATGGTGTCACAGGAGGCGCGTGTCCCACAGGCTCGCAACCAGTGGTGGTCCGTGGGGCCACCAGCACGGGCGGGTTGCCACAGTCAACGGGCTGTGATAGAATCGCCTCGGTCCCGAATCAACGACCCAGGTACAAACGCACAGTGCGAGGAGATCGAGCTTGAAGGGGTTCCGGCCGACGGACTTCGTCTCTATCAGTGTCTACTGGTTCGCCCTGTGGTATCTCTGGAATAGTGTACACCACATCGTACTGCCCACGCTGGTTCCGCTGCTGGCCCCGGCCAACCTCAAGGGAAGTGCGTTGGGCACTATGACCTCTCTCGGTCTTCTCCTGGCCGTAGTCGTCCAGCCGGTGGCCGGCCTGGCCTACCTCTTGGGTGCGCTGGTGCTGATGGCAATTCGCGAGAAGAGAGTCCAGACATAGCATGTCCACACGTCACCTGCTCTTCAGCAAGGCCCTCCTGGCCATCATCGTAGCCGTCTATTGCTTGTTGGGTTTCGCCTACGCAGTGGAGACCCCCAAGTGGCAGACGCCCGACGAGCCTGCCCACTACAACTACATCGCCTACCTAGCCGAGAAGGCACGCTTTCCCGTGCTGCATGAGGGCGACTACCCGCATCAGTACCTGGAGGAGCTCAAGGCCGCCGGGTTTCCACCGGAGATGTCCATCGAAACCATCCGCTACGAATCTCACCAGCCGCCCCTGTACTATGCGCTGGCCGCTGTACTCTTTCGCCTGACCGGTGCGCTGGGCTTCGACGTCCAGTTCCTGGCGCTGCGCCTCTTCTCGGTCGCACTGGGAGCAGGGCTTCTCCTGGTGGCCTACGCCATCGCGACAGCGGTTTTCCCCGATGACCCATACGTGCCGTTGACTGCGACAGCCATGATGGCCACCCTACCCATGCACATCGCCATGAGCGCTGCCATCAACAACGACACCCTGGCCGAGGTCATCCTGGCGCTGGTGATCTGGCTGAGCATCATGGAGATCAAAGAGGGCCTGTCTCTGCGGCGGACGTTGGCTCTAGGTGTACTTGTGGCTCTGGCGCTGCTGACCAAGACGACGATCTACATGCCAGCGATCCTCGCGGTGCTTGTGGCACTGTTTGTGAGGGCGCGGGAGCGCGGGTGGCGCACGGTCCTTCGGCAACTCGGGATTGTATGTGGACTGGCTCTGCTCTCTGTTTGGTGGTTTGTACGAAACGTGCTCACATACGGCGACCTGGACCTCTTCGGGTGGCACCGCCATGATTCTATCGTTTTCGGGCAACCCACCACGGCGAATTGGATCGCTGAGCACGGTCTCGCCCAGACGATCCAGGATTTCCTCCTGGTCTCGTTTCGCAGCTTCTGGGCCCAGTTCGGCTGGATGGGGGTGCTCATCGACTCCCGACTCTATCTGTTTCTTGGGCTCGTCTCCATAGCGGTGGGCGTCGGATTCCTACTCTGGCTGGCGCGCGTCGTACGGCGTGGGCAGATCCTCAGTGGCTTCCAGCGCTGGGCACTGGTTCTGCTGCTGGTCATCCTGCTCACAGTCATTGCGGGCCACGTCTGGTACAACCTCAAGTTCGTCCAGCACCAGGGCCGTTACCTGTTCTCTGCGCTGGTGCCCATCAGTGTGGCCTTCGCCCTGGGCCTTCTGGAGTGGCCTGGACTTCTCTACGAGGGTGCCGTCCGGTTAGGCCCTCGGCTCCGGTTCGCGGCAGCGCTGCCCTCTGCGCTCAAGGCAGCGGCTTTCTCCGTGTTCTATCTGGCATTCGTGGCCTTGGACGTCGTTTGCCTCTACCTCTTCGTTCTGCCCCAACTCAGGCGATAATCTCCCAGGCAGGGCGTGCTCTGCACTGCCTGGGGATGGAGATCGCCCGATTTCTCCATTGATACGCGCTCCGGCCTACTCAGCCCACTCCGACGCAGAGCCGAACATGAATGGGCCGCGTTCACGACTGATGTGCCTCCTCGGCAGCGTGACGTAGTCAACGTTGTGTCACCAACAACTGCTGTGCTATAATCGACGCCCGGGAGGTGGGACCGATGAGCCAGGGCAGCGGCAACAGAGGGACGTTTTCCATCGTCGCTTGTGACCCCGAAAAGCAAGAATGGGGCATCGCTGTTCAGTCCAAGTTCCTGGCCGTAGGCTCCGCTGTGCCGTGGGCCCGGGCTGGAGTCGGGGCTGTGGCTACACAGTCATGGGCCAACACGTCCTACGGGCCTCGTGGCCTGGACATGATGGAGAAGGGCATCTCGGCCGATGAGGTAATTGCCAGGCTTACCGAGGAGGACAAGGATAGAGCCTTGAGACAAGTGGGTGTGGTAGATTCCAGGGGTAACGCGGCCGCCTTCACCGGGGAGGAGTGCTACGACTGGGCCGGACACCTCGTGGGCGAGCACTACGCCTGCCAGGGCAATATCCTGGTCAGCGAGGACACGGTGAGAGCCATGGCGCAGACCTTCGAGGCAACCGAGGGCGCTCTTCCCGACCGGCTTCTGGCCGCATTGCTGGCTGGCCAGAAAGCGGGCGGCGACCGAAGAGGCCAGCAATCGGCCTCCATCCTGGTGGTGAGGGAAGGAGGGGGGTACGGTGGCTTCAACGACCGCTATGTCGACCTGAGGGTCGATGATCACGCCGCCCCGATAGAGGAACTTGCCCATCTGCTCAAGCTGCACAATCTGTACATGGGGGAGACCGATCCGAATAACCTGGTGAAGATAGAGGGAAAGGTGGCGAGAGAGATACAGGAGATTCTCACCAGGACCGGCTACTACCACGGGCCTGCCACAGCTACCTACGATGCAGCCACCAAGCAGGCGTTGGGCGAGCTCGTAAGCACTGAGAACCTGGAAGAGCGTTGGCGTGACGACGATCTCTTGGATGGGGTCATTCTCGACTTCGTCCGTGAGCGTTTCTGACTTCAAGAAGGGTTCGATTGGTGTCCAGCACTGGGGTGAGGAAGGTCAATTCACGCAGAGTCGTCAGGCTCCAGAGAGTGGGAGCGCTCCTCATCGTGATCCTCGTCTTCCTCGCCGCGCTGCTCTTTCGCGAACGCCTGGTGGAGTATGAAAGATACGGATTCCTAGGCATCTTCATCACCATGCTGTTGGGAAGCGCCACCGTAGTCTTGCCCATGCCTGGGCTGGCCATAGTGTACGTGGCGGGAAGCATCTGGAATCCCCTGCTGGTGGGACTGGTGGCTAGCATTGGGGACGCCATGGGGGAAGCTACGGGGTACCTGGCAGGATACGCAGGCCAGGGCCTCGTCGAGAACACCGCTATCTACCGACATTTCGAGAAGTGGATGCGGCGTAATGGCCTCCTGACCATCTTTCTGGTCTCCGCGATTCCCAACCCCTTCTTCGATCTTGTAGGCGTCGCGGCCGGCGCCTCTCGATTCCCCGCCAAGTGGTTCTTTCTGGCGACCTGGGTAGGGAAGACGATCAAGGATGTAACCGTGGCCCTCGCTGGCTATTACTCCCTTCCTCTGTTCACCAATGCCATCCTGCCGGGACTGGCCAACCTCCTGCAGTAATGGATCGACGGGACAACCTTTGTCATCACCATCGATGAATCCCTGGCCTGAGAGCCTGGATTGAACGCGGACATCCCATGAGACAATGGCGCTTCTGGTTGGGAATACTCATCAGTTTGGTCTGCCTGGTACTGGTCCTATGGAGGACTGACTACCGCGAAGTGCTGGAGGCCCTCCGGCAAGCCAACTACGCATGGCTCATACCAGCCTCCTTGCCCTTCGCGGGCACCATCGCCAGTAAAGTTCTGCGCTGGCAGCTCCTATTTCCAGGCGACCACTCCAGGATCCGAAGGGGGAAGCTTCTCTCTGCTCTGATGATCAGCTACGCCCTCAACACCCTTCTCCCCGCCCGGTTGGGCGAACTGGCCAGAGCATATGTCATCGGCGAATCGGAGAACCTAAGCAAGTCGCTGGCGTTTTCCACCATCGTGGTGGAGAAAGTCCTGGACGTCCTCACCCTGCTTCTCTTTCTCGTCTTGCTCCTGCCCTTCGTG